>Ga0180434_10001344_pt1 | contig 35339 bp, 48 predicted proteins | sample SS_ome_7_FD_132453 | JGI IMG/M metagenome (GOLD analysis project Ga0180434, IMG submission 132453) | Hypersaline lake sediment archaeal communities from the Salton Sea, California, USA - SS_1_D_2 metaG | ecosystem: Environmental > Aquatic > Non-marine Saline and Alkaline > Hypersaline >... | reverse complement strand
GAGCCCGTGCGTTCCTGGACGGGATGCCCGACGAGCACACGCGGCTCGAGGCCGAGCGTCTGATCGACCCGCACATCAAGGGCGGCGTGGTCGGCACCGAGCGCGACAGCACCGGGGCCTCCAACGACCCCCTCGCTGGGTTCAAGTAGGAGCCAGACGGGGTACTCAGTACCCCATGATCAAACCCCTCCTCCGCAACCTCACCCGCCGAGTCCGCAACACCCTGGACCTCACGAGCCCCGTCCTCGAGGCCATGTTCATGTCCCGAGGGGGGTCCAAGTGGGAGCGGGTCATCGCCTACGGGGCCGCAGCCGGGTCCATCATCGACCTCGCCATGCCGGACATGGGTCCGCACGACCATCTCCTGGAGAGCGGCTACCGACTCCTGGACACGAGGCTCGGACGCTTCTACTGCAACACCCTCCGCGAGTCCGGGCTCAAGCGACGCGAGGAGAAGTGGTCCGGCTCCGGTCCGAACATCGTGACGTGGGCCGAAGGAAAGATCGCCGCCATCTACTCCTCGACCGACGAGTTCCGCCTCGGGCCGTACCTGCTCGACAGCGAGGACGTCCTGACCGACATCCTCCGGCAGGTCGTCTGGCAGGATCACGAAGCCCTGGCCCTCCATCCGAACCCGACTCCGACCCTGGTTCGTGAGGAAAAGGACCCCGACTACCTGCTGGTCCCGATGAAGGACGTCGCTGAGTACTACGGGGAGCCCGGAGTGGACTGGTACGTGGACCGTATACGGCACCACGGCGACGATCACCGCACCATCCTACTGTGGGGTCCCACGGGCGTCGGGAAGTCCACCCTGGGCCGTCAGATCGCCCGAGGATTGGACGTGGGGGGTCGTGTCCTCAAGGTGGCGTCCGCCTCCATGAATCTCAGCGGCTCCATCGACGTGATCGACCTCGTCAAGAGGCTCCAGCCGACGGTCCTCATGCTCGATGACATCGACATGTCCGAGGGTCCGTTCGGTCGGATGGAGGCCAACCCTCGGGATCTCGCGTTGTACGAGGAGCTTCATGACCACGTCCCGCTGACGATCCTCACGAAGATGGATGACCGAGGAAAGGACGACAACCCCTACGCGGGGATGCGACCCGGTCGGCTCGACGAGATCTTCCGGCTCAAGTATCCGTCGCCCCGCCTTCGGGAACAGATCCTCCTTCACTACATCGGCTACGCGAACCGGGATCTCCTACTCGAGGCGCAACCGATCAGCGAGGGGGACTGGGAGGAGATCCTCGAGAAGACCGACCGCATGACCGGAGCCTTCCTGGCGGAGTTGGCCCGGAGGTTCTGCGTCCACGGGTTCGAGTCGTACAAGCAGGAGGTCGCCTCCGTTCGATCCCAGATTCCGAAGACCGACTACCGAACACGGAGATCTCCGACTCGGAACTCCAAGGTCAAGGCGATGCCGAACAAGACCGAACGAGCCCGCATCGCCAAGGACATCCGGGAGGCTCTCGACTCGCTCAAGGATCAGAAGTGGATGGTGAAGGAGGAGCCCTGGGGAGTGTTCATCCAGAGGATGGACTCCAAGGGAGGGAAGCCGAACGACTACGGAGGGTACGGGGATCCCATGATGGTCATGGGATACGGATGGCACCACGGCAAGAAGAAGGGCGGTCCGTACCGGGGTCAGGGGAAGTACCGGAGGATGCTGCTCACGAACAACATCGGGAAGCACCTCTCGGGGGGTTTGCTTACCTTCGAGAAGGGGTAAGAGGCAGGTAGGAGGTGACCTGATGCTGTCCGAGGATCTTCCGTCCTGTCCCCACTGTGGAGGCCAGGAGTTCCAGTCCTGGGGAGCGAACATCGGCCCCGGCTTCAGCCAGCAGGGGTTCAAGTGTCCCTGTGGGACCTACGTCAAATTCATCGGAGATCGGGGCGGCAACCTCCTGACTTTCTTCCGGGCTGACCAGCAAACGACGGACGAGTACGACGCCATCCACTTCCCGAAGGAGTGGGGCGACTGGGTGAATGGGGCCCTGATGCCGACGTGGCGGGACTTCTCCGAGAGGTGGGAGGCTCACAAGAAGGAGGAGTGGAACCTCTGGCTGGCCAAGGAGTTCTACCCGAGGTTCCCGGAGTTCACGGAGTACGGCAACGGTCAGAGCCGGTGGACCTACTACGACCTGCCGGACGAGGCGCAGAAGATGATCGACGACCAGTTCGGGGGTCCGAACGTGGTCCAGCGGTACGGCGAGTACCTCCCCTTCCCGCCCGAACTTCAGGACGTCGTCGTGCCCCCGAGGGCCCCCGAGGGCTTCGACATGTACTACCGGGACAAGAACGGCGACTGGATCTGGGTCGACCCGAAGCAGAGCGCGAAGCTGGAGCCCCCCGAGGACCCCATACTCCGCCGTAACCGCGAGTTCTTCGACGCGGTGTGGTCCAGGGTAGGGGAGGCCCTCGGGACGCCCCTACCGGCGCGAGAGGAGGCCCAGAACGAGTACGGGGGCATCGAGCCCTGGCACACGTTCACCTTCGGTGGGGCCGCGTTCAAGATCGGCTGGCGGAAGCGGGTCGTGTCCATCAACGTCCGCCGCGAGGAGATGTTCAGCGCGGTGGACATCCGGGACCTCGCCAAGGAGGACAACGTCACCTACGAGGCGTTCAAGGGGCTCGAGAAGGTCGAGTTCGACATCGACGGGGTCGCCAAGACCGAGGATCAGAAGAAAGCCCTCCGGGAGATGTACCCCGAGGGCACCGTCAAGATGCGGGACGGTGGCTACAAGGCGAAGTTCGACGAGGTGAACGAGGTCCTGGTCCATGCCTGGGGCCAGGACAAGACGGTCGAGTACCTGACCGCCCTCTGTCAGGCCGTCGGGTAGGGTGTCCCGAAGGAGAAGCTCATGTGGGAGATGCTCGTCTATCAGGGAGTGACCCCGGTGGGTCGCGGCTACAACGCGGTCCAGGACCAGCAGTTGGTCGCGTACCTGCACCCGTCCGATGCGGAGAAGAAGCCTCCGGAGTACGCCGACACGACCGCGACGCTGGCGGACGGATGGGAGCCCCTCGGGGTGTCCTGCTACGTGGGGCCGGGGAACATCGGTCCGGTGCTCATCTGGATCACTCCGTTCCGGCGTCAGGTGGTGACGATGGTCGAGGACTCTCCCGATGACTGAGATCCACCAGGACGAGCTTCGGCTCCGGCTGACGGAGGCGATGAACCTCCACGGGCTCTCGCAGAACGAAGTCGGGAAGCGATCCGACGTCAACCAGGGGATCATCTCGAGGTTCGTCCGAGGCTCCGGGATGTCGGAGGAGAACGCGACGAGGATCAACGAGTTCCTCGAGGGACTCGGGGAAGCCCCGGTCCCGGACAGCGACGAGGCCCGGCGTGCGATTCGCCTCTACAGGTACATGCAGAGCCTCACCGACAACGGGACGACGATCATCCTCCGGCATCCGGACGGAACGGAGCAGGCGTTGCTCATCCTGATGTGAGCCCCAGGTTGCAGCCTCCTCCCTTTGGCGTAGTAGGGGTGAGGAGGCTGACATGGCCATCGACCCCCACGCGATCTCCGGCAACGAGAACATCGTCCGATTCCTGCTCGCGGGGAACGCGATCCTGACCGTCCGCAACAACGACACGGGGAACCGCTTCACGTTCCGCGTGTGCGAGGACAAGAAGGATGGCGAGCCGACGGGTCGCCACTACGTCAAGGTCATGACGGGCTCCGACAATAACTCCGACTACACGTACCTGGGCACGATCTTCGGTCGCAACGTCTACCGCCACGGCAAGAAGTCCCGCATCGGACGCGACGCGATGAGCGCCCGTGCCTTCGACTGGATCTGGCGGCGGGTGACCTCCGGCAAGGAGCTGCCCGAGTGCATCGAGGTCTGGCATGAGGGCCGGTGTGGACGCTGCGGGAGGCGATTGACCGTCCCGGAAAGCATCGAAACTGGCTTGGGACCCAAGTGTGCGGGATTGGCGGCGTAGATGGCGGTGAAGAACACCTACTACTGGCGGGTGCCCCTCATCACGCGGGACTTCAACACCATCGCGTTGATGACGCCGGAGTACGACGAGGACCACTGCAAGGAGATCACCGAGAACTGGTGGAGGGGGGGATGGCTCCGTGGGGACAACCTCCGCGTGACTGCCCACCTACACAATGTCCTGACCCCGGACCGTCTCCTGCAGTGGTTCGAGAACGCCGAGTGGCTCGGGGCGTACCCGTCCTCCGCCCGCAAGCCGACGATCAAGAAGCCGAAGTGGGTCCTGGTCCAGATGGTTCCCGAGGTGATGGAGGCTTCCAAGCGAGCCCTTTCCGAAGCTCGGATGAGTCGGATGAAGCCGGTGCCCACCCTTGACGAGTTCCGCACCAACGCCCTTCGGGCTCTCATCCTCGTGACCTACGGGACGGACGAGGACCGGGGATGGACGCTCGCGCAGTACAAGAGACTCCGGGACGGTGGGGCATAGCTGCACCTCATCGGCGTAGTACAGGGAAGGAGGTGCGTCCATGTGGATGCTGTTACCACTACTCGCCATCCCCCTCGTGGTCCTCGTGGTCGCCAAGGTGAAGTGGCCCGAGGCGTTCACGGTCAAGGAGTTCCTCCTCCTCGAGGCGATCATGGTCGCCCTCATGGTCGGAGGCTTCTTCACGGCCCGGTGGGGAGCGGTCCAGGACACCGAGAAGTGGAACGGGCGCATCACCGCCAAGGACCACGGCACCGAGCCCTGCTGTCACTGCTACGAGGTCTGCCAGACGTGTACGGACAGCGACGGGAACTCGTACTCGTGCAACTGCGTCGAGGTCTGCCCGCACGTCCACGACTACTGGTGGTCGGTGGATGTCAGCACGGGTGACCGCATCACGATGCGATCGTGTGAGCCGAACAAGCACAACTCCCCGAAGGCATGGGACGACGCCTACGTGGGGGAGCCTGCGTCCGTCGAGCATCTCTACACGAACTACCTGCTGGCCGACCCCGACTCCGTGTTCCGACAATCGGCGGATCTCGACGGGGCCGCGTCAGCCCCGAGCTACCCAGGGGTCCACAGCCACTACAAGGCGAACCAAGCCTTGAACCTCGGCACGAAGATGCCGAAGGCCGAGTGGGACATGGCCCTACGGGAACTCAACGCCGACCTCGGCGCGGGGAAGCAGGTCAACGTCATCGTGATCGCCACAGACGGGGACGACCCCCGCTACGCGGACGTCGTCGAGCGGGCGTGGCTCTACGGCAAGAAGAACGACCTCGTGTTCGTCCTCGGGACGGAGGGCGACCGGGACACGATCTCCTGGGCGAGGGTGGTGACGATCTCTCGCGTGGAGTCCCTCAAGATCAAGGTCCGCGACGAGATGCCGGGCAAGAAGCTCTCAGACGTGGAGGGCACGGTGGGGTTCATCCGGGACCTCACCTACAACGAGTTCGAGCGCACGCCGATGGCGGAGTTCGAGTACCTGATGAGCGCCGCGAAGCCGAAGCCCTGGATGCTCTGGCTCCTGTACATCGTGGCGATCGTCGGGTCCGTCGGAGGGAGTGCTGCAATGGTCATCTACGACCCCTTCGGGGACGAGCGCCGAGCGAGATTCCGCTCGTTCGGTCTTCGGATTCCGGGGTTGAGGAGGAGATTCCGATGAAGAACACATTGCTGATCGGCGGGGCCGTGGTCCTCGTCATGCTGATCGCCGTCGTGGGCACCGCGATTGGCTTCAACAACAACTGCGTGGGCCAGGAGAAGGGTCTCGAGGCGACGTGGAAGGACTCCCAGGTCCAGTACGACGCCTTCTGGAAGAAGGTCAAGGAGACCGCCCAGGTCACCGACAAGTACGCGGCGGACTTCAAGGAGGTCTTCCTCGGCTCGATGGACGCCCGCTACGAGGGCAAGGACCCCGCCTTCCAGTTCATCATGGAGGCGAACCCCGCCTTGCCGCCGGAGAGCTACTCGAGGGTCCAGGACGTCATCGAGACGGGTCGGAACGACTTCGCCAGGACACAGCGAACCCTCGTCGACAAGCAGCGGGCCTACGAGACCCACATCGAGACGTTCCCGAACTCGATGCTGGCGGGGATGTTCGGCTTCCCGAAGGTGGTGACCGGCGAGTACGCACCACCCGACGACATCGACGGAGACGGTAAGGTGACGGTGTTGGACTACAAGATCGTGACGTCGGCCAAGACCCAGGAGGTCTTCGCTACGGGGCGGGAGGACGAGCCCCTCGACGTGTTCGCAGAGTAGGGTGTCCCGGCCTTCGGACTGAAGTGGCAGGGAGGTTCTCATGCCCGACTTGGTCGATCTGGTCGAGAAGATGGAGAACGGCGAGATCGTCGAGGGGGAGTTGTCCGAGGAGGAAGTCGCCGCCCGGAAGTACTCGAGCCGACGATGGGCTCTCCTCCGGAACGCGAAGGACAAGGCCCGATGGAAGAAGATCCACCAGAAGGCGTGGGACAACTTCATCGAGCGCCTGAGGATGAAAGGGAAGTGATGCAGTTCGTCACCATCGATCAGGAGGCCACCGAGAGGGTTGGGGTGGTTCGAGCGAACGCCGAGAACCCCATGAACTGGCGGGAGGGCAGCAACGAGATCCCCGAAGGGTTCATGGTGCAGTTCGATCCTGGGTGTTCGGCGGTCTACACGGTGGACCTCACAGAGGATGGCCCCTTCAAGCACCTCTCCGTTTCCGTCCTCGGGAACGACGGAAACTTCACGGAGGTCCCGTCGTTCCTGCTCTTCATCATCGCCCAGTTGTTCGGCTTCACCCTCGACGAGGACAACCTCTACCTGGGCCCCGACCCTGAGACCGACGACCCTCGGGTCATGCACATCCTCGAGCCCCTGGAACTCGGGGAGGCGGCGGAAGCCTGAAAAAGATCCCGTGGGGGGTTTCACCCTGAGCGTTCTGGCGTAGCAAGGACACACGGGGCAAAGCCCCACAACGGGAGACGAAACCATGACCGAGAAGACCGCCGCCATCGAGGGCCTCGCCAACATCGAAACCCTGGCCGCTTCCAAGGCCATCGCCGCCAAGATCGCCAAGACCGCCCGCGAGGGCGTGGAGCCCGGCAAGTACGACGTGAACTTCGACGTCCACGTCGAGGGCACCGTCACCGTGGGCGAGGACTACGAGCAGCGCATGGTCAACAAGGCGCAGCCGTGGAACATCATCGCGGCCCTGCTCGAGGAGAACGCCCGCGTGGCCGAGGCGGCGGGCGAAACCGGCGTGGACATCAACAAGCTGATGGCCGCTGCCGAGGCGATGGACCCCGACATCGTCAAGCGGTCCAAGAAGCAGGCCGAGGAAGCCGCCGCCGCCCTCAAGGAGGCCACCCTGACCCCCACCAAGGGCAAGGTCACCGTCAAGCTGACCACGACCCCCCTCGACTGACACGACGCGGCCCTGAAGGCCGCTGGAGGCCCCGCCTGCCCCCGCCCCCCCACATCGGGCGGGGCCTCCCTTTTGGTGGTTTCACAGGCGGGACATCGGCGTAGTAGGGGTGAGGAGAACACCATGCCCGACCTGACCACCCACACCGCCTACACCTGCTCCACGAACGAGGACTGGGAGACCACCGTCATGGGGTCCAAGGGTGACGTCCACGTCGTCCGCTTCGAGCGCCTGTACGGGCGTGAGATGCAGCGGCAGATGTGCCAGCACGGGTACGTCTGCGACTGCAAGGGCTTCCAGTTCCGGGGCACCTGCAAGCACATCAAGCAGGTCGAGGAGTCGGGTGCTCGTTGCGGCTGGAACGCCGAACTCGACCCCTCCGCCGAGGCCGACCGTGACGCCTCCGGCAACCCCATCTGCCCCGAGTGTGGGGCCCCCGTTTCGGCCCACCGCGTCGCCGTCTGATACCCCCTGAAAAAATCGGTTGACATTCCGGAGGGGCCAACCCTACCGTAAAGAGGCGTCGGGCACGGTGCCCGGCAGGAGCGAACGCAAAATGTACTCCGCAGCTACCCCAGCCCGCAATATCGTCGCAGCGGCTACCGCCATGGTGGCCTCCGTGCGGCCTATTTGTGAGGTCAAGCGCGGAGGCCAGCCGGATCACGGCGGGACCGGGAGGCGCAAGGGGTAGCGAGAGCTAGACAAGAGAACCCCGAAGCCCCCGGTCAGAAAATGACCGGGGGCTTTGTCGCTTCCGGGGCTTTGAAAACTAGGAGCATGCGCCCGTAGCTCAGATGGACAGAGTGCCTGGCTACGAACCAGGAGGTCGGGGGTTCGATCCCCTCCGGGCGTACCACGAAGAAGGGAACCCTCCCCGGTCGGCCAACCAGGGAGGGCCCAGGCTCTTTGACATCACGAATATCGGATGGCCCAAACACGAGGCCCCCGCGATGCCGTCGAGCGGCGTTGCACCTCTCGATGTACCATCGCGGGGGTCCCGTTTCTATCCCCGTAGCTCAGAGGACAGAGCGCCTCGCTCCGGACGAGGAAGTCGCAGGTTCGATTCCTGTCGGGGATGCCACGGGTTCCATGCCACCCTCGTTGACGACCCAGGCGATGGCCTTGGGCAGCGGGTCCTCGGCCCCCGCCTCGAGCATCCGCTCAAAAACGCGGTCGGCTTCCCGCACCTGGACGGATGACGCGACGAGGTAGAAGAGGGTGGACAGGGCGGCAGCGACGTACTCGTCGTCGGCCTCGAGCAGGAACTCCAGATCGTAACGGTCCATGGTTCACCTCCTGCTCATAGGCATCGAACTGTCCTGGGGCGGGACAATTCATGCAGGCGTAGCTCAGTTGGCAGAGCATCGGCCTTCCAAGCTGAGGGTCGCGGGTTCGAGACCCGTCGCCTGCTCCACGTCCGGGCCGAAGGCGGTCGGTTCTCAACCTGCCAAATTGAAACCACCGACTTCCGTTACCTCGTTCGGACGCATGCGGGTGTAGCTCAATCGGAAGAGCGCCACGTTGCCAACGTGGAGGCAGGGGGATCGTAACCCCCCACCCGCACCACAACGCTCGGCCAGGGCGTGCCCTACGAGGGGCTCCGTACCCGTTCAGGGACGACAGCCGCTATCGGAGGGTGTACCTCCCCACCAGGACGTCGGTGGGGCAGGCTGGCGAAGCTGGGGCCTTCCAGGGACGCCTGGAAAGGAAACGCCGAGACCTGATGCTCACACGCGGGTGTCAGCGGTCCATACGGGACCGGAGGCTTGGCTCCCCACCCTTGGGGATGTGGTCTAGCTGGTTAGGACGCCTGCCTGTCACGCAGGAGATCGCGGGTTCGAGTCCCGTCATTCCCGCCACGGTTCAAAGGTCATCACGGTCCCGAGGTCGAAGAGTCGAGATTCCGGCCTGTCACGCCGGGGGAAGCGGGTTCGAGTCCCGTCGGGACCGCCAAGTTCACCAGTAGGGACAAGCCGCATAGTGCCGCGCTGGGGGACGAGAGGGGTAGGGAGGAGGCGGCTGGGACGCCCTCCCCTCGCATGGGGGTCCATTCTGCCGAGAGGCGGGTATGATGACCTCGACACGCGGGCCGAAGACCAAGGGTTCTCCCTAAAGGTCCTAAGGTAGCGATGCCGGGGCGACCCGGATAGCGACAGCGGCGGACACGAAAGAGCATTTCTCGTAGAGGCTTGCCGCGTTCCCAGTGCCCTCACCCTCCGCCGTTACAGGGGGAGGAGGGGTGTACGGAGGCCATAACCCGACCCCTTGTTCAATGACTCGTTCGCGTGTCTTCCTTGGTAGGGTGTCCCGAAGGAGAATCCTCATGGACACCACCGAGATCATCACCCTCGCAATTCAGGGCCTCGTCCTCATCCTCGCCGTCGTCGCCTACGTCGAACTCGTGAAGGCTCGGCTCAAGCGGCTCCGGGAGGAGCGGCAGGCGGGTGAGTTCCTCGCGGCCCAGGTCGCGGAGGCTCCCGAGGGGGCGACGATCATCCTCGGTGCGGCGAAGTACCGGACCCGGACCCCGCTCCGGATCGTCCGGGACAACGTCACCCTGCAGGGGGCCCCGGAGAGCACCTCGCAGATCCTCGTCGAGGGCGACAACAACGCCATCGAGGTCGAGGGCGTCAGGGGAGCGAAGATCCGGGACATGCACATCGAGATCCTGGGACCGCCGCCGGAGATCCCGGTCGTGACGGAGCAGGACTACCTGGACGAGGGTCTGACACCGATGGACGACGAGCCGCAGTGCGGGCTCAAGGTGTCGCCGGTCTAGCAGTACAAGATGGGGGCGTAGCTCAGTAGGGAGAGCACCTGCCTTGCACGCAGGATGTCGTCGGTTCGATCCCGATCGCCTCCACCACTTTCCACGGGCCGCAGAGCAGTAGGTTCATCGTAGGTTCAATTCCCACCTCCGGCTCCTTGTGCCGGAGATCGCCCAAGTTGGTCGGGCAAACCTGCCTCACACCTCGTTCGTGGAACACCCTCATGGGGCCTTAGCTCAGTTAGGGAGAGCGCGTGACTGGCAGTCACGAGGTCGCGGGTTCGACCCCCGCAGGCTCCACCACCGTCCTCCGGGCCGACGGACGTCGGTTATCGGTAAAGCAGTCCCTGTCTAAGGGACCATCACAGGTTCAAATCCTGTCGCCCCGGTCTTTCCGGATCGGGTGTCGTAGCTAAGTAACTTCCGACCCCACCACCCTCGTTCGGAGGACGATTTCACGGGCGGTTAGCTCAGGGGGAGAGCACCTGCGTGACGTGCAGGAGGTCACTGGTTCGAATCCAGTACCGCTCACCAGTCCACGGGCCGAAGAGATCGGTTCACCTCAAGCTGCGGGTCGCGGGTTCGACCCCCGCTCATCGCTGACTGGTTCGGCGGTGGTAGCTCAGATGGGAGAGCAGCAGCCTTCACGACCGGCCTTGTTCCCTCGTTCGTGGACGATCTGGGGCTATAGCTCAGTTGGGAGAGCGCGGCGTTCGCAATGCCGAGGTCCGGGGTTCGACTCCCCGTAGCTCCACCACCTCACGGGCCGACGTCATCGGGTTACCCATGTCAAGCCGGAGGTCGTAGGTTCGAATCCTGCCCGTTCCGCCACTATGGAGCGGTGGTCTAGCGGTCAAGGACGCCGGGAAAGTTCCCGGAGACACCCACCTCGTTCGTGAGGAGCCTTTCACGGTCTCCCCTCCGTTGACTCGGAGGAGGGACCAACACGCCACGGGCCGACGCGTCAGGGTTATCGCTTTAGGAGCCGGATGTCGCAGGTTCGAATCCTGCCTCCCCGAACATTGTCGGGGAGTAGCTCAGGGGATAGAGCGCCGTAAAATGGTCCTGTGCAACCCCTCGTTCGTGGCGTACTTCACGGGTCCCCTCGGTTGACTCCGGGACGGACCCAACACCCGTGGGCCGCAGTCATGAGGATCATCACCTGATAAGTGCGAGGTCGTCGGTTCGAGTCCGACCCCCGGCTTCACTATGCCGGGGTAGCTCAGATGGATAGAGCGCGAAAAACATCCTCGGACAACCCTCGTTCACGGGACATCGGAGAGTAGCGCAGTGGGAGCGCGCCTGGTTCGGGACCAGGAGGTCGCGGGTTCGACCCCCGCCTCTCCGACCATCTACTCCTCGAAGTCGACCCCCGCATCGCGGAGGCGACGCTCGAGGTACGTCACACGGGCCCTGAGGGCATCGAAGTCCTCCTTCAACGTCAGGACCACCTCGGCGGTCTGGAAGTCCTCACGGAGGCTGTCGTTGTGCGTGCGGGCCTGTTCACAGGTCTGTCGATTTGCCCAGAGGGTGCCGCACGGTGCGGGCATCCTCATGGGACAGGGGGAAGCGGAGATGACTCGGAGGGAAGGACCCTTTCCTCGAGCCGACTTGGGGATCATGACGTAGAGCGTCCGTTCCATCGGGAACTCCTGGGGCTTGCTCCCACGCTACCCGATGGAGGGGATGTGTGAAGCGTTACCTGGGCTCGTAGCGCAATGGTCAGAGCAACCGGCTCATAACCGGCAGGTTCCCGGTTCGAGTCCGGGCGAGCCCACCAAGGTCATCACACGCATGGGGAGGTAGCTCAGGTGGCAAGAGCGCACGGTTGTGGCCCGTGAGGCCCCCGGTTCGAATCCGGGCCTCCCTACCAGATTGTCCGTTCCCGGCTTCAGCAGTCCCGCAGTTGTTGAGGACGGCGAGGCGGACGCCCGCCAGCGAAAATTCCGCCGTGTACGGGGATGGCCTCCCGTACACGCTGAAGCTGGCTCCTCACACGGATCAGTACCCGAGTGGTCAAAGGGGACGGACTCTTAATCCGTTGCGAGAGCTTCGTGGGTTCGAATCCCACCTGATCCTCCAGGGCCGTTAGCTCAACAGGCAGAGCACTGGACTCTTAATCCGGGGGTTCGGGGTTCGACTCCCCGACGGCTCACCATCCAACGCAGGACCTTGCCACAGGTCCTGTACCGTCCGAGGGGCACGGCAGGCGTCTTCTCCGTAAGGGCCACAGCGCCTGGAAGCTCCTCACTTTCGCCCTTGTCGTCTAGCGGTCAGGACACCGGATTCTCAATTCGGAGATCGGGGGTTCGAATCCCCTCAAGGGCACCATGCCGGGCGAACCCTCGAGGGAGATCTCGTGGAAGGCTCGGTCGAAAGGGGACACCCTGCCGATGGGGGATCACCAGTTCATCGGACCCTGTCCTGAAACACGGGCAGGCAGGTCGTGCAGACGTAACATCAACCGAGTAGGCCGGACCGGAACCGAGGAGGAACTCGAGCCAGTAGCCATTGGGGTCAAGCGGTGACGGCTCAGGACCGTAAGTCTCAATCGGTAGAGCTGCGCTAACGTCTGCACGACATTGGAGGCGTGGTTGCGGGTTCGAGCCCCGTCGGCCCCGAGTCCCATCCCGTGCGACCCCTCTAAAACGGCACCCACTTCGGTCCCATCGTCTAGCGGCTAGGACACCGCCCTCTCACGGCGGAGACAGGGGTTCGATTCCCCTTGGGACTACCACCTTCTGGAGGTCGTCATGACCACGCACAAGGGGTCCTGCCTCACCAGGCGGGTCCGAGGTCCAGTCCACTTCAGCTTCTACCGTGACGGGGCGCTCTGGTACGTCTGCGAGGACGGCTGGGAGTTCCCGGTCCCGGTATCAGACACGGACAACGCGCAAGGGGCGTCTCCGACGTTCCTGCGGGACGACAAGGGCATCACCTTCATGCGCTGGATTCGCCGCCACATGGCGGAGGAGAAGCGGTGGAGGGAGGGTTCATCCGTGGGGGTGTAGCTCAGAGGATAGCACCGGAAAACCAGGAGCCGGTTCCTCGTGGAGAGGAGTCGGAGGCACTGACCGAAGGTAAGAAGCTGCGTTGTGGCGTTCCCGGAGGCGGTGCGGACCCCAGGCTTCAGAAGCACCGAACCAGCCAGAGAGGGCCTAGTAGGGAAGCGTGAGTCCTGAAAGGGGTCGTTCCGACCACGCGGGTTCGATTCCCGTCACCTCCACCATAAGTTTAGGTCCGGACCTAACGCGTGCTCGAGACGACCAGGATCACCAGCAGACCCTCGGCCAGTTCCCGCTCCTCGTCGGTGAGTTCCTCAACCCCGCACGAGGGCAGCTCCATGATGTTGATCTCGTTCCCGGCCCGATCTTCGATGCGCCCGATGGCATCGGGGCGGGGGTGACGCAGGTAGGTCGCCCGGTGGTGGGTCTGCATTTGCACCCACGGGGTGTTCTTCAGGGGGCTTTTGAGGAACTCGACCATTCCGAGCGAGATGGCGTCTTCGAGGGTCAGCATGCTCCACTATACCCGTACATGCGTGTGTAGCTCAGGGGTCAGAGCGCGTGCCTGATATGCACGAGGCCGAAAGGGATCCGGAGGTTCGAATCCTCCCACACGCACCACCAACCCACCATCACCAAGGAGGACATCATGGGACGGAGACGTCGGAGGCCAAAGGCCCAAGCTCGTCATCACAGGTCGAACTGAAGACGGCAAGCTCGTCATCGGGGGCACGTTCCCCTTCGTCAACAGCATCGGGCTCCCACTCGATCTCGTCGTGGACTACCTCGACGGGAAGGGATGCATCCCTGACTGGACGGACTTCTACAAGGAGTCTGTTCGACACGGGTGGCCTCCCGAGAGGACCTTCAACCGCATGCGTGGGGTTGTCGGAGAGGTCTACGGTCCGCAGTTCAGGAAGAAGTGGGAACCCCGGATGCGGGAGGTCATGCGCCTCCTTGCGGAACAAGATAGAGGCGGGTAGCTCAGGGGAAGCAGCGCTGGTTCCACACACCAGAGGTCGGGGGTTCGAATCCCCCTCCGCCTACCACGCCCACAAGGGCATCCATTCCGGCGTAGCTCAGTGGCAGAGCGGGACGCTGTTAACGTCTTGGTCGGGGGTTCGAGTCCCTCCGCCGGAGCCAGTTGCATCTTCTGACGGGGTGGGTACTATCCACGCCCCCGAGGGGTAGAGACCATCATGGGACTGTTCGACCAGTGCCACGCCTACTTGGCGGGCATCAAGACGTCCGAAAAGGAACCGGAGCCGTTCAAGATCGAGCGGCATCGGTTTCCCGGCAGCGATGGTCGGTGTCCCGCTCCCGATCTGTGCGGCATCCAGCCGTTGACTCAGATCGGGGAGGCTCGTTTTGACCTGATCGAGCGGGCTCAGGAACTCACCCACGCCCGCATGTTCGACGGGGAGATCGAGTCGTCCGAAGACAAGGGTCCGTAGCTCAGTTGGTCAGAGCGTTCGCCTGATAAGTGAGAGGTCGTCGGTTCAAATCCGACCGGACCCACCAGGGGATGATCCCCGTGTGCATCCACGGGCCCCACCATTGGGGTGTAGTTCAGCGGTAGAACACCTGACTCTGGATCAGGATGTCGAGGGTTCGAATCCTTCCACCCCAACCACCGGGTTCCCTGCACTGCCCTTCCGGGTAGGGTAGGGAACCCCGGAGGCTCCCATGTCGCAGTTCGAGGAAGACAAGGCTCGGCTCCTACAACAGATTGAACTCGGGGGGGGATTCACGAGCCCCTCCACGGAGCGGGCCAGGAAGTATCTGGACTCCCTCATCGCCGCCCAGGTTCAGGTCGAACAACCGGACTCCGTCCGGGCTCAGGTAGATCGGGAACGCCGGGACCACACGGACCTGCGGGACGCCTCGGAGAAACTCCTTCGAGCCATCGAGGAGCCCCGAGCCGCCATCAAGCAGGTCATCGTCTACAGACGGGACCTCAAGATGAGGAAGGGCAAGATCGCTGCCCAGGTGGCCCACGCCTCCATGAAGGTCTTCTTCGACCGGGGAAGCGTCCAGACCGCTCCCGGTGACGAGGTCGGGGAGGGGATCCCCGACGAGCACTGGCTCGAGGTCACCCTGACGGACGAGATGGCCGAGTGGGTCCAGGGCCTGTTCACGAAGATCGTCCTCACCGTCAAGAGCGAGGAGGATCTGCTGCGGGCCAAGACCCTGGCCGAAGAGGCAGGCATCCCGACGGCCCTCATCACGGACGCAGGCCGCACCGAGTTCCACGGAGTTCCGACGCACACGGCGGTCGCCATCGGTCCGGCCAGATCCGATGAGATCGACAAGATCACAGGCCCCGAGGGGGCGGTCTCGACGATTCTCCCGTAGAGCCATCCCCACATGACGGCGTAGCCAAATGGTAAGGCACCGGATTGCAAATCCGACAACTGGTGGGTTCGAGTCCCCCCGCCGTCTCCACGATCTGATCGGTAGGTGTCAGATCCGGGGCCCCCGGTCGTCTTCACGGATGATCGCGGGCCGAAGAGCCAAGGGTTACCACCCAACCAACACACCCTTGCTCGCTACCTCGTTCGCGGTCACCCTTCTGGCGGTCAGTATCCTATACGGGGTCCTGATCACCGGGAGGCAGGATGGACGCGGCGAGCTTCTTCAGGTGGAACAGGGCAGCGGACATCCTCGCCCCTCTCCTCTTCAAGTCCCTGGGTAATGACGGACGGTCCTCCATCATCAGCGTGGAGATCCGGCAGTTCGAGGGGGCAAACACGATCGCAGTCCTCACCCCCGAGGGAACAGCCCTCATCCTCGGCTATGACGAGGGGTGGATTCGGGTCTTCGACGGGACCCGACAACGCAAGGGCGAGTTCGGCAAGAAGCACCTCATGGAACGCACGAAGGTGACGGTCTCCTTCACGGAGAAGGGTGTCGAGGACATCACCGCCCTCGTCTACGGATGGGAGAAGCCTGTGGGGTAGGTCCGAACGACCGGTTCCCGCGTAGGATGGGGCATGAGTCAACTCACGCATCAGGTCATCCACAACCAGGAGTTCAAGGCGAGCGAGTTCCCGTCTCCACACATCTGGGAGGCGGAGGAGGTCCTGGTTCAGGGGTGCAACATCATCGTGGACGCCCCACTCCCGAGCCACGCTCGCTACGAGTCGTGCCGATTCAAGGGGTGGCCATCGTTCACACCGGACATGCACCCGGTGGGGTTCGCCAGCAACTACGTCGAGGTCATGGAGCCCTGGGTAGCCCAGGACAACGAGTTCAACCTCGGCGGGGCCAAGGCCCTGACGAGCCTCGGAACGCTCGCGTTGCACCGGGAAGAGGGCGGGTAGCTCAGAGGGAGAGCGGTGCCCCTACAAGGCACTGGTCGCTGGTTCGATCCCAGTCCCGCCTACCATCGGGGTTTCATCTCCACCCTCTCGGCGTAGGAGAGGGGGAGGAGACCCCATGGCGTCCGAAGAATCCCGCCTACGGAAGCAGATCAATCGCCTCATGAGCGACAACTGGCGACGGAAGGTCGCCAAGGGCAGCGAGGTGTGGCTCACGGGCTACTCAGACGCCTCCTACGCGGACAAAGGGCCGCAAGCGGGGGGAGCCTGGGGGGTCTGGGTTCGTGACCACCACAGGCGTGTCCTGCGTGCCGGACCGTGTCCTCGGTGGGTCCACGAGAGCCGTCAGAGCGTGAACCACGCGGAACTCTGCGGAGTCCACGCGGCAGCGATGACGATCATCGAGAAGCTCGCCGTGGATGAGGGGAACATCGCGGTCGTCAAGACGGACTCGCAGGCGGTGGCTCGCATGTTCGGGTGGAAGGGTCGGCCCCGCTACCCGCAGCACATCGAGGCTCTCCGACTCGTGGCCGAGGTCTACGAGAAGATGGAGACGCACGGCATCAAGTTCATCGTGCGGTGGGTCAAAGCACACCGGGAGAGGGAGTCCACCCAGGGCTACCTCAACGACCGGGTCGACAAGATGGCGGGGGAAGCCCGCCGCAAGGGTCGCGTCATGGAGTGGGAGGTCGAGATCGACCCCGAGAAGGACGCGGCACAGAAGGCCAGAAGGAAAGACAACGGGGCGTAGCGCAGTCTGGTAGCGCACCGCAATGGGGTTGCGGGGGTCGTAGGTTCAAATCCTACCGTCCCGACCAATCCGAACAGGGCATCGTCGGAGGACCACCTCCAACCACCTCTTGGGAGTTCTCCCTCGAGGTGCAGCGTGCAGGGGTCAAGCAACACGACGGGAGAGCGTTCGGTGATGGGTGTCGCCGTGTGGACGGCACGGTCCCTTCGGGGACTCCGGGTTCAAGAGCCCGGACGGTTCGCGGTGGCGGGCGTAAGCCGCGCATCAGACACTCGCCCTCCCAGAGGGTTCCATCCACCACATGGCTGCGTAGCTCAGTTGGAAGAGCGCTTCACTCATAATGAAGAGGTCCCCGGTTCAAGTCCGGGCGCAGCTACCAGGAGGCCACCGTGAACGACGCTGTGCGTGAACTCCTCATCGACTACAACATGGCCCTCGCGGACGAGGGGATCCTCGGCCAGAACCACAAGGGGGTCGTCGAGACCCCGGACACGCCGATGGAGATGCGGCTCGAACACACCCGGTGGATGGTCATCCAGTTGCTGGGGACCGCCGACTACTTCAGCCCCATCAAGTTCAACCGCTGGCTCGGGTTCATCCAGGGCGTCCTCTGGATGAATGGCAACCGGACCCTCCAGCAGCTTCAGGACGAGAACCGCCTCATCGCCCTCTCCGAGGAGGACGACGCCTCGTGAGGTACGTCGTCGGCGCTGACGAAGTCGGCCTCGGCCCTCTAGCCGGGGACCTCTACGTCTGTGCCGTCATGGTCCCCGAGGATGGGAGAACCATCGAGGGGGTGACGGACAGCAAGGCGTTGAGTCCGGCGGACCGCGAGCGGCTCCGCAAGGAGTTGATCGCCCACCCGAACCTCCACTACGAGATCACCCGAGCGACGCCGAAGGAGATCGACGAGGAGGGCATCCGGGTCTGTCATGTCCGGTGCTACGTCCAGGCGATCACCCGCGTCCTCAAGAACCTCAAGCGGTTCGACTCCGTGGATTCGATCAAGGTCGACGGGGGCCACATGGAACTCGGGCTTCGGTTGCCTCACGAGTTCGTGGTCAAGGGCGACGCGAAGATCTGGGAGATCGGGGCTGCGTCCATCATCGCCAAGGTGGAGCGGGACGCGTACATGGCGGAGATGGCCCTCGAGTACCCAGGGTACGGGTGGGCCCGGAACGTCGGATACGGGACTCCCGAACACCGCAAGATGATGATCCAGCGGGGGCTCACGCCCCTTCACCGGGAGTCCTTCTGCCGCAAGATCATCAAGAAGGCGGAGCCCGAGGGCATTGACGTCTTCGACCTGTTCCCTCCAGATGACCCCTGACAGGTCTCGGGAAGTGCAAGTAGGCCCCTGAAAATTCGCGTTTCAGAGAGACCTGTCAGAATCCACCTGGAGTACCGTCGGGATTAGGTTGGGCCTTCCATCGGGGCGTAGCGCAGTCTGGCAGCGCACCTGCTTTGGGAGCAGGGGGTCCGGGGTTCGAATCCCCGCGCCCCGACCACTTGGTCGGGTCTGGACAACAAGGTGGTGGCGGGAACTAGGGGGTGTAGACCGCACCCGTGTCGTCGTAGACCTCGAGCGCTGACCCGGCGACCCCACCGTAGGTGAAGGTGGCCTGGCGGGCGAGGTGCAGACGGCCCTCGGTGAACGAGATCCGCAGCAGACCCGAGTCCTGGATGTGCCGGATGTCACCGCCGAAGTAGTTGGCCGACCCAGCGGGGGTGAAGGCACCCGCGACCTGGACCACGGTCCCGGCGGGCACCGTGTAGCTCTCACCCGCACAGATGCGGAGAAGCTCGGGCAACTGGGCGGAACTCAGCGTTCCGGTGGTCAGCGCCCCGTTGACGGCGGCGAGCGTCAGGCCGGTACCGGCGACCGCCAGGGTCTCGATGTCCGATGCATCCTGCCACGCCTCGGCGGCGGTCAGGGCGTCCGAGTCGGTCGCGTTCGCCATACCGAGGGTCGCCCATGCGCCACCGATACCGGAGTCGGTGATGGCGACGTTGCGGGACGCGGCGGGGATGTTCTCGTTCAGGTTCCGCAGGGTGACCGTCGCGGCACCACCGTTGGAGGCGAGGATGTCGTAGTTCGACACCCCGTTCACGGCGGCGATGATCGCGTCGCGGACGTCATTCGCGTTGACTGCAGCCGAGAGATCCACCGCGACGTTGGGGGAGATGACCCCGTAGCCCGCCGTGACGGCGAACTCGAACGTCACGACCGTGGTCCCGTCCGAGATCACGAACGTGTCACCGTCCGAGAACGTGCCGGGCACGTCGGTCGTGATCTGACCGTCCGCGATGACTCCCGCCCCGCTGGAGATGTTGGTGATGAGCCACGCGACGATGCCCTTGTACTGCGCCTGGGTGGCGAAACCCGCCGTCAGGGCGACCCGATCGGCAGCGGGTTCGTTCTTGTACCCGGTCTGCGAGTAGGGCTCGTAGGGCCCCATCCGGGGCTGCGAGGTGTTGGGGGCCAGATCCAGAGTCGGCTGGAGTACGCCGAACGGGATGTCGGTCCGACGGAGGACGATGTAAGGCATGACAGGTCTCCCTTGTTGTCTATTCTGCCGCGTCTATAGGAAGACCAACGAGTACGCACGCTGGCGTAGCTCAGTGGAAGAGCACTCCCTTGGTAAGGGAGAGGTCGTGGGTTCGATCCCCACCGTCAGCTCCAGTGGGTTCCATCCGTCCAACAGCCGGGTAGGGTACTGACCATGCCGATGAGACTCCACTTCCCCGAGTTCCCAGACCACCCCAACAACGGGGGTGAGTGTGAGGGCCTCGACGAGAACACGAAGGTGGGGGACTACATCCATGTCGCCACCGTCGGGTCCTGTGTCGTCACCGAGGTCGACGGCGAAGACGTGACCCTGATGCTCACAGGGGGAGCGACCCCCGACGAGGAGACCTGATGCGCCTGGTCGTCCTGGAGAGCCCCTACGCGGGCAAGACCCCCCACGAGATCGCCCGCAACGTCCGCTACCTGCGGGCCTGCATGCACGACTGCTTCAAGCGGGGGGACATCCCGTTCGCCTCCCACGGGCTCTACACGCAGCCTGGAGTCCTGCGGGACGACGTCCCCGAGGAGCGGAAGCTCGGCATCGAGGGAGGGCTCCTGTGGGGGTCCAAGGCCGAGGCCGCGTGCATCTACACGGACCTTGGAGTCACGTCCGGGATGGAACTCGGCGTCGCCCGCCACGAGAAGGAGGGGCGGAAGGTCGAGATGCACTCGCTCGGCCCCGACTGGGAGAAGGACTTCCCTGGTGGCCTGACGCCGGACGAGATCTCGGTGTACCTGGACCAGCAGGAGGACATCGACGAGATCTTCGCCAGCGTCTCCTACGTCCACATCGAGCGCCTCGACGACTACCAGTTCATGATGGTCATCGCGGACCAGAACTTCCTCGTGTCCCTGGGGGAGAACCGCATCAAGGTCACCTACAACTTCGATGCCTCCTACCCATGGGACCCGAACGACGATCCTGACGATCGCCACGTCGTCCTCTTCGATCCGGAAGGGGAGAAGCACAAGGTCCGGGGGTGTCCGAATCCGGACTGTGAGGCCCCGTTCCATCTCGAGATCGCCAACCCGACCGAGGCGGAGCAAGTCGCGTGCCTCGAGTGCGGGATGCGGGGCCCAGTCGTGGCCGGTCACCTGACGGAGGCCGTCGCCTTGTGGAACGCCCTACCGAGGCAGATCAACTGGAAGGTGCCCTGTGAGTGACCCCCGACCCACCAAGACTCAGTACGGGATGCTCCTCGTTCGTGCCGCCGCGTCCCGAGCCACGTGCCGCAAGACCGTCGATGGCGTCGGGTGCGTGATCACGAGCCGGGACGGGAGAGTCCTGGCGACCGGCTACAACGGCTCCGTGCCTGGGGCCCCTCACTGCGAGGACGTGGGGCATCTTCTCCTCGACGGGCACTGTGTCCGGACGGTCCACTCGGAGGCCAATGCCATCGCGGACGCGGCCCGACGTGGCATCGCCCTCGAGGGGGCCATCGCCTACATCACGATGAAGCCCTGTCACAACTGCCTCAAGCTGCTCTCCGCGACTGGCATCTGGAAGGTCGTCTTCGCGGAGTACTACAAGGGGACACACAACGAGGACGAGCACCCCTCCTACAAGTGGCTCCTCGATCACAGCGGCATCATCTTCGAGCAGATGCCGTGGGAGGTGGTCGACCATCGGGGAGGGATCCGGCTTCATCCCCCTGAGCCCGGCGTGTACGAATCCGTCTGGAAGATCGAGCCCCACCCCGAGCGGTACATCGCGGGGGCTCAGTAGGCCGACCTCTACCGCCAGTGTCGGCTCCACAAGCCCCCGAACGTCTACACCTACACGTGGCTCCCGGTGAAGGTCGCGGTGAAGGGCAAGGCGGTCCTCCTCAACGGGGAGGAGGGATGGGTCGTCCACGAGGTCTGGAATCTGACCCGGACCAAGGACGAGGTATTCGTGATGGGAGACGCCCACCGTCGTCAACGGGAGGTCTCTGACATCTGATGCGGGTGTAGCTCAGTCGGTAGAGCGTCAGGTTCCCAACCTGAAGGCCACGGGTTCGATCCCCGTCACCCGCTCCAGGGTTCAATTCCAATCCCCACAGCGTACAGTGAGATCAGACACGACCCGGTGTGGAGGTAACCTGGCCCTGTGCCGCTTCGGTGGTGAGGTAACTCGGGCCCGTAGAGACGATCCATAAGCCAACCTCACCGGGAGTTAGCCCAGAAAGACCGGGGGTAGTTGTGGTCCCCGGACCCGGAGATGCCGGTGGAGAATCGGGAGTCCGGTCATCGGGTCGTGTCCCTTGATGGAGAACACGATGGACCCGAACACCTACGGCAAGGGGCCCTGCTTCGAGACTCTGGCTCAGATCCTCGAGGAGTACCCCGACTACGCCCGGCAGGCGGGGTCCGCCGTCCACGACGCCTACTACAAGGTCGGGTGCATCCGGGACATCGAGGTGGCCTCCGTGCAGCGTGAGGTCCTCACCATCCTCCGCAAGGAGGCGATGGAGAACATCCACAAGGCGAAGTGGCCGGGGGTCGTCCGGAGCCACACCGCCTGTTGCGTGACCGCCATCTACCGGGAGAGGATCAAGACCCTCACAGACGAGATCCGGGATCACATCTCGAGCGAAGCCCGAGCCAGGGCCTTGGCGAGGAACGCCTCATGACCGACGACAAGCCCTACAAGAGCCTCTCCGGCGTGGACATCCGGCGGGTGTTCCACGGTCAGGAGGTCGTGCCCCTCGAACCGATCAAGATGGAGATCCGCAAGGTCCCCATCGACGAGTTCATGGAAGAGATGTGCCGCATCTGCCCGTGCGGTGACCCGCAGAAGTTCTTCGAGGAACTCGCGGAGATCCCCACGCCTCCTCCGTTCGACAGGATGGAACGGGATCAATCCCTCGAAGGTGCTCGTGCTCAGGCCGACGAGGATGAGGGGGTCTTCAAGAAGGCCCTCGAGAAGCTGTCCGAGGATTCGTGATGCTCAACGCCAAGATCTGGATGGATGTCCTGACCAGCCTGACGGGGGAACCGCTCTCCGAGGTTGAGAAGCTCCAGTACGAGAGCAAGCGTCGGAAGGTCGCCGTTCGGCACGCCCTCCTCTACCTTCACCAGTGGCTCCGTCAGTGGGGGAAGGACCACCCGGACCCCATGCGTCCCGACGAACTGCCCGGTGCCGGGATCGGAGGCACTCTCGATCTCTACTTCGAAGCGGGTCCCGATTGGATCGAGATGCGGGATCTGTACTCGGCGGGGAAGGACGGCTTTCTGAGGCTCTCGTGGGACGAGGACACGTACACCTACGAGGTCTCCGAGAAGTGGCAGGCCCAGGCCAAGAAGCGCGGCCACCAGAACGTCATCGACTGGGTCTATACGTGGCTCTGTGAGCCGCTGTAGGGGGATCCCATGGAGATCATCAAGGAACCTGACCCGAGACTCCGAGCCGTCGCGGAACCTGTCGAGGAGATCACTGCCGAGGTCGGGGGGATCATCGACGAGATCGTCTTCACGATGAAGGATGCAGACGGGGTTGGTCTCGCGGCACCACAGGTCGGAGTCGGTCTCCGCATCATCGCGGTCCATGTGGACCCGGATGCGGATGGGGTGTTCCAGACCTTCGCCATGGTCAACCCGGAGATCCTCACGTTCGGGGGCAACGCCTTGTGGGGCGACGAGGGGTGCCTGTCGGTCCCCGGTGTGGTCGCCAAGCGTCAGCGTGCCTCGGAGGTCGAAGTGCGGTGCTTGGACCGTGCAGGGACGGAGGTGACGTTCACGGCGAAGGGACATGCGGCTCGGGTCATCCAGCACGAGATCGACCACCCCAACGGCATCACCATCCTCAAGGCGATCTCCCCGGCCAAGCGCAAGCAGTACCTGCGGCGGCAGAAGAAGCGTCGCTGATGTATCCTGACAACCGAACCCACCCCGAGAGGAGGCACGTCCGTGTTTGCCGTCTGTAACTAGCTCCCCCTGAGGGAGCGTGCAGGAGGAGACACGGGATGCCCCACTTCAAGCGAGGCAAGGCGAAGTACGCTCGTGCTGGATGCACGTGCGGGAACAAGCGCTTCAAGCAGAACTGCTCCAAGGGGTCGGCGGAGGCTCGGACCCGGCAGGAGCGCTGGCACGACGATGCACACGGCGAGCCCCACTACCGGGGGTGCCAGGCGAAGAAGGGCAAGAGGCTCTGGGCTATCGAGCACCGGAACAAGCCGGGTGAGAAGGCGTTCCTGGGGCCGGGCGGGAAGTGGGTCGAGTACGGTCGCTACCGGAGGAAGCGGGACCGGGACGAGGCTCTCCGGTGCCTCAGCATGAAAGCTGAGAACGAGTGCTTCCTCGAGCGGGGCATCGAGTACCGGGCGAAGGACCCTCAGTAGAGGGTCGGGTCCTCCCACCGGCAGTAGTTGGTGGGGTCCAGCACGGCGGGGTCGTAGCCCCAGACGTAGCAGACCCCCGTGTACAGGTTGAGCATGTACGTCTGCGTCGAGGCCGGTCCGATGCACCCGTCGTAGCCGAGGTCAGAAGACCAGAGGTCTTCGTCCAGCGTCGTCCCGTAGTAGGTGAAGAAGTTGTACGCGTAGGAGGGGTCCCCGTCGTTGATGACATCGAACTCGAGCGAGTGGGAGTCCACCAGATCCTCGATGTGGAGGCTCATCACCACGGTGGCCGGGTCGTCCTGGATGTCCTGCCACGTCAGGCCCGGTGTCCAGGTCATCGTGACGTGGAAGCCATCGGTGATGCCGTTGCAGTTGTTGTCCACGCCGTCGGTGTTGTCCTCGTGGGCACCCGGATAGGCGTCCGGGTTCGTGTCCACGCAGTCGTCACCCCCGATGCCGTCCCAGTCGTAGCCGTCGCCGTCCTGGTCACCGTCGCTCCACAGCGGGTCACCCCAGTCGTCGCAGTCCTGAGCGATGCCGTCGTACCAGACCTCCACCGCGCCGGGGAAGATGCTGTTGTCGGCGTCGTCGCAGTCCTCGCCACCGGACAACTCACTCGCGTGACCGTCGCCATCGGAGTCCGTTCCGTCGATCCCGTCGCAGTTCTGGTCGACCCCGTCCCCGACGAGGTCCGTCGCGTTGGGGTTCAACGAGGGCTGCGTGTCGTCGCAGTCTCCGTCGCAGGGTGTGAACCCGTCGTTGTCGGCATCCTCGGAGTCGTCGAGGCCGTCGCAGTTGGTGTCGACCCCGTCGCAGACCTCGTCGGCACCCGGATGCACGTCGGGGTCGTGGTCGTTGCAGTCCCCGTCCTGCGGGGTCCACCCGTCCCCGTCCTCGTCCACGAGGGTGGTGTCATCGTCGTCGTCCCCGGTCGTGTCGTCATCACCCGTGGCATCATCGTCATCGTCGTCGCCGGGGTCGTCACAGTCGGGGTTGCAGTTAGGAAGGCCCTCGTCCACGACCCCGTCGCAGTCGTTGTCGAGGCAGTCGCAGACCTCCGGGTTGCCGGGGAACACGTCGGGGTTCTCCGGGTCGCAGTCATCGCTGTCCATCACCCCATCGTTGTCGAAATCGAACAGCTCCACGTTCCCCCCGCAACCGAGGAGGGACACCAGAGCCACCAGGGACACCAAGGTCATCGTGTAGGTTCTCATTTCTACACCTCCACCACTGACACGCCGATCTTGAACCCGTGCAACCACTTACTCACAGTTTTTTCCACTCGTTATCCACAACTGCCCCTGGGAGGTTTCAGAAGAGCCTCCTGCGCGTAGGAAGGAAAAGGAGGTACGCGATGTCGTTCCTGCAGCAGGTTCAGAAGATCGGAGACGCCCACTACGTCCTCCCCCGCGTGGGGAAGATGCTGGTGGACGTCCACGCCTTCATCTCCGACGAGTTGTTCGCGGTGACGGACGAGAAGATCTGGCGTCAGGCCGCGAACGCCGCCACCACGTACCCGTCCGTCAAGGCCGTGTACCTGATGCCGGACACCCACATGGGCTACCACGTCCCCATCGGCTCCGTCGTCGTCACCGACGACGTCATCGCCCAGGGGTCCGTCGGCTACGACATCTCCTGTGGTGTCCTGCTCGCCAAGATCAAGGGGCTCCACGCGGCGGACATCGTCGACAAGGCCAAGCGCCTCCAGTGGGTCCGCGAGATCGAGGCACGCGTCGCCACGGGGATCGGCTCACACCGTCCGTCCAAGGCCCCGAGCTTCGACTCCAAGCAGGTCGAGCAGCTTTGCCTGTACGGGGCCGAGCCCCTCAAGATCGACGCGGACCTGTGCGAGCGGGTCAGCCTGCCGGTCCCGGACGACTACGATCCCCGGTGGCTCGAGAAGGCGTGGAACAAGGCGACGCCGCAGATCGGCTCCCTCGGTGGCGGGAACCACTTCATCGAGATGCAGGTCGACGTGAAGACCGGCGAGGTGTTCGTGCAGGTCCACTGCGGGAGCCGGGGCTACGGATGGCAGATCGCCAACTACTTCTTCTACGAGGGGGCTCGGGCTCGTGGTCTGCAGCCGAAGCGTCGGGAGGAGTCGTGGGTCCGCCGGGACGAGCCCATCGGGGAGCAGTTCTGGAAGGCTCACAACGCGGCGGGCAACTACGCCATCGCCAACCGATGGATCATCTACAAGGGGATCGAGATGGCGACCCACGAGGTCTTCGGCGTCGGCCTCGAGCCCTACTACGAGATCTCGCACAACCTCTCGCAGTACGAGGTGCTGCCGTCGGACGGCAAGATCGACAAGGGCTACGTCAACCGCAAGGGGGCGACCCGTGCGTTCCCGGCGGGTCACCCGGACCTGTGGCGGACTCGGTGGGAGGACACCGGGCACCCGTGCCTCATCCCCGGCTCGATGCTGGCGGGTGCGGCGGTCCTGTTCCCTGGCCCGGAGGTGTCCAAGTCGGGCTACTCGGTCAACCACGGCTCCGGTCGGCTCATGGGCCGGGCGCAGGCGAAGCGGGAACTGTCGGCCATCCACGATGAGATCGACGCCGAGATGGAGACCATCGTGCGGACGTTCGACGGTGTCGAGGTCGAGGGTATCGTCCTGAACACCGAGCGGACGCCCCTGGATGAGAGTGGACACGCCTACAAGGAACTCGACGAGGTCCTGGCGGTCCTCGAGACCGAGGGCGTCGCCACGGTCAAGCACCGCATGATGCCCGTGGCGAACATCAAGGGAACGGATTGATGGGAAACCAGATCACCGAGGAAGCCCTCCGCGAGGCGATGCAGCCCGTGGAGATCAAGAGCAACGAGGAACTGGACGAAGCGATGGAGGAACTCCTCGCCCTCGGGATGCCCAAGCGTGGGACCCTCGCATACCTCCGCTACCGGGAACTGGTGGACGGCATCTACCGCTACGAGTCCGTCCATGTTCACATCGGACCTCCGGACCCCGTCTCCGCGATCAAGTTCCGCATGGAGCAGGGCGACCTTCAGCAGAAGGACCTCATCCCCTACCTGGGCTCCGCGTCGCGGGTCTCGGAGGTGCTCGCCGGGAAGCGGTCGCTGACGGTCTCGATGATCCGGGACCTCCACAAGGGCCTCGGCATCCCGCTGTCCTCCCTCGTGGGGGCTCGGGAGGATGACTCCTGGAAGGAGCCGTCCTCGCCGGACGAAGTTCAGGAACGTCTCCGGGAGTTCCTCGAGTCCGAGGAGGGGAAGCGGAAACTCAGCATGGCCATCGCCCAGGACATCCGGTTCCGCTACGAGGTGGCACGGGCGGTCCGCCTGGGAACCCCGCCTCTCGCCATCCCTCCCGAGGAGTTGAAGAATGGGTGACCCTCTGCCATCCGATCAGTGGTTCCGGAACCACCACTGCCCCTACTGCAAAGGCGGCGGTGGCGAGTGGGTGTGGGAAGGCTCCTGGTTCAGCGGGGGCGAGGTCTGGAGAGTCTGCACGGCCTGCAAGGGGTCCGGGGTTCGAGGCATGGACCCGAAGCAACTGGCGGAGTACCTGTGGCCCGGAGGACGGAAGGATGGGTGACCCTCACCGACCCGACCGATACGGTGAGGTCTGGCCGCAGGGTCGCATCGACGCCTACATGAAGGTGCTCGGACTCATCCGTGATCACGTCGTGATCAGCGGGGGTTGGGCGTGGCACTTCATGTCACCCCCCGACCACAAGGAGTACAAACACGCCCACGACCACAAGGACGTGGACATCTTCGTGCATCCCAACGACATCGGGGTGGTCACCGCCCACCTGCTGATCGACGGCTTCAAGCGGGTGCCCTGCCGCTGGACGGGCAACGAGTTCTGGCGGTACGAGCGACACGTCTATCGAGAGGGCACACGACACAAGCTGACCATCGACTTCTTCGTGGACGCGGAGGGGGTTCCGACTCGGAAGCTCGAGAGCGGGTGGACGGTGGTCGAACCCGAGTACCTGCTCTCCCTCTACAGCGTCAAGCACGAGAGTCGGGAGTGCTTCGCGGTCATCGCAGCCCGGAAGCTCCTGGCGGCGGGTATTGATCCCGTGGGACGCCCCGAACTGATGGAGGCCCCGTGACCACGAAACAACCCGGAACCTGTATCCCCCCGAAGTTGGTCGCCGTCTGCCGCCCCGAACACGAGGAGCCTCGGTCCTTCACGGAGGAGACCGTTCTCTGTCGGTCCACGTGGGTCACGAACGCCGACCCCAAGATGGTCGAACGGGCGAAGACCTGGGCACGCGGAGGGACGTGGGACAACCGCAAGACCTACGGGGAGCCGGACACGTTCGAGATCGACAACGAGCCGATGGGGACGCTGTACCTCGTCCACGTCGAGCACCGGAACGAGGGGGGCCTCGCGTACAAGGTCGTGACGCCACAGGGATGGCTCGTGGACCTCCGGGAGACGGAGTTCCTCGAGGCGATCTTCCAGGGGAGGATGTCGCCCGAGGGCTACATCACGGGCGAGTACGTGTGGTCCGTGTCGAACGGCAACATGAGGATCGTTCGCGTCGGCTCCCAGATGTACAAGGATCGGCTCGAGGCCGGGGAGCGGGCGAAGCTCAAGAAGATCGCGGTGAAGGACCTCGTGGTCGGTAACGGTTACCGGGGTCGAGACAAGTCGGAGAACCCCCACGTGTTCCTGGGCCGGGCGAGGATCAAGGGGAGCGGGGACAAGACGTGGTACCTCGTCTGGCAGTGGTTCTACTCGAGCCACCAGGGACCCTCGGAGTACGCCCACCTGACCAAGAGCCACTCCTACGTGGAGGACATGGGACCCACGCCCTTCGACAAGAGCCGCATTCGCTACTACGAGAAGGGCCAGAGCTACCCGACCACGAAGGTGGCCCCCGCCGACCTGGAGTGGAAGTGACCCAGCGATCCCACGACCGAATCAGCCGCCTCATGAAACGCGACGGCCCCACCTGTTGGAGGTGTGGGTGTCAGGTCGCCACGAGGCCGAGGCTCAAGAGGATGCGGAACGCCGGGATGAGCACCTCGGAGTTTCGGCTCGCGTACCTCGACTACGTCCTGGTCAACCGCGAGTTCAACTACAAGATGCGGTTCATGCGGGTGGCGTGTCCGGACTGCGTGTCCGACACCGCTCCGCTCCCCTGGCTCCTCTACGACAAGAAGACCAAGAGGAACGGCAAGCACGTGCAGCGGCTTCAGAAGGCGATGCTCCGACACGGGACGCGATGCTGGATGTGCAACCGCCCAGTGAAGTCCGCTCAGGACTTGAGGGACGCCCGTGACGAAGGAGATCTCGAGACCGTCCGTCGCTATCGGATGGCGACGATCGACCACTTCGAACCGAGGTCTGAAGGGGGTCGGGACATCCAGGAGAACAAGCGCATCGCCTGTTGGCAGTGCAACATGGCCCGAGGCCACGCCGTCGAGACCGACAAGCAGGACTGGCAGACGTGGCTTCCGTCGGAGTACGAAGAGATGAAGGTCGTGTTCCTCGACTTCTGGGGCACCATCGTCAACGGGGACGATGCGAAGCCCTCGGAGATCCGACTCCTCAACGCCATCACGGACCACACGGATGCGGTCATCGTGATCACCTCTGACATCGTGAGGCGACGCAAGAACGAGCCCTCGAAGCTCCCCTTCGCCGTGGACCTCCTTCGGAAGTGGGGAGTCGAGGGGGAGATCATCGGCTGCACGAACCAGGAGTATCCGGGCTCCTGGGCACACATCACCCGAACCACGGAGATCCTGACGTGGCTCGAGGAGCACCCGAGGGTCGAGTCCTACGTGATCCTCGATGACCTGCCGCTCCACGACCTCGAGTTCGAGGGTCGGGACTGTTCCCTGACGCCGGAGATGACGATGCACTTTGTCCAGTGCAGAGGGCTTCTCTCGCCGGAGAAGGCGGAGCGGGCGATCGAGATCCTCGGGGGCTAGTCGTCCCCGTCGTAGCTGTTGCTGACGACGGCGTCCCCGAGTTCATCCATCCAGCGTTCGAGTTCGTCCGTGTCAGCATCAAGGCCCGGCTTCGGTGGGGGTGGGGGTCCGGGGAAGAGGCGGTCGTTGTCCTGTTTGTGCTCATTGTAGGCGGCAAGGAAGTCGTTGAAGACGGGGCAACACAGGATCTTCCCGTCTGCCCGAAAATGCTCACCGTCCTCGGTGATAGCGACCCATCCCGAGTCGGTCTCCCTGGTCCAGTAGACGGTCGGCATAAGACTCCTCTCAATCTTCAACGGATACAGACAGATCACCGAGACCAGATGCGGTACGCTAGAGACAGGAGGTGGCCATGTCAGCGACGTGATCCCAACAAGGAGGCTGACATGATCACTTTCCGCCCCGGCAACCTTCTCTGGTGTGTTGACCACCTCGACGTCGGTGTCGTCCTGCGGGCCGACACCATGGACGACGGCGAGATCTTCCTCGAGGTCGCTTTCAGTTCCGGCCTGACCTGCATCACCGGAGACGAGGAGTCCCACGCCGACTACCGCCGTGCTCGCCGCAGGAACGGCATCTGGGAGTTCGAGGAGGACGACACCTGGCGTCCCATCAACTTCTCCGAGTCCTTCCTCTGCCCCGAGCCCCCCACCTTCCAGGACGACCCTGAGGAGGGGGTTCCTCCCGACATGGGTCCCGAGGGGGGTTTCAATTCTCCCGAGGACGGGTAGTATCACCCTGTTCGGAGGTGCGTTTTGAAGGTCCTGCTCTCGTAGTTCCCCTGGCAACGTAGTGGCTCCCACGCCCGTTCACGGGACGGGATGCCTCCCTTCGGCCTCAACGAGAGCAGACAAGATGAAACCGTATCCCGAGATTCCGGCGGGAGTCCGTAAGGGCGTCCCCGTCGTCGTGTTCGACAAGTTGGACGGCAGCAACATCAGGGTCGAGTGGTCCCGCAAGCGTGGCTTCTACAAGTTCGGACGGCGGAACGGACTCCTCGACGACAGCAACCCGATCCTCCGCGACGAGGCTCCGGGCCTCATCCTGGACTTGTACGGGGACGACCTGGCCCGCACCTTCCGCAAGCAGCGGTGGGACCGGACTATCTCGTTCTTCGAGTTCTGGGGCCCCCACTCGTTCGCGGGCAACCATGAGGACGAGCCACACACGGTGACCCTCATCGACGTCAACGTTCACCGGAGGGGCATCCTCGAGCCGAGGAAGTTCCTCAAGCTCTTCGACAACCTCCCGGCGGGGATCCCGAACGTCCTCCACGAGGGCAACTTCACGGACGCTCTCAAGGAAGCGGTTCAGGAGGGGCGACTCGAGGGGATGACGTTCGAGGGTGTCGTGGCGAAGGGGTCGAACATCTCACCGGGCCGTCCCCTGATGTTCAAATGGAAGAGCTTCGCGTGGTTGCGGAAGCTCAAGGACTACTGCGGGGACAACATGGACCTCTACAACCGCATGATGTAGCGACCCTCTCCTGGGGTTGGTAGGGTGTCCTCACCAACCCCAGGAGACCGCCGACATGACCGACATGCCTCAGACCAAGTGCCGCCTGCCTGGCAAGTTCGTGTTCGTCACGGGTGCCGGGCAGTCCAGCATGGACACCGGAGCTGATCACTTCGAGACCGCCGCCTACGACATCGCGCTTCTGGATGCCGGGATCGAGAACTTCAACGTGATGCTCTACACGAGTGTCCTACCCCAGCAGGCCCATCGCATCTCGATGAAACAGGCCCAGGACGAGGGTCTCATCGAGCACGGGGCGGTCCTCGAGACCATCAAGGCGGAGATGGACGGCGTCCAGGGGGAGATCCTCTGCACGGGTGTTGGCACCATCAGCGTGTTCCAGAACGACGCTGGCCCTGGGGGTCAAGACCTCTACATCGGAGGGTTCGCCGCCGAGTACGAGGGGCACTCCAGCGAGGAGAAGGCGAAGGCGGTCCTCAAGCGGGACCTCGACGCCATCTTCCACCGTCGGTACGGGGGCGAGCCGGGCTCCAAGACCGGCAAGGGCTACTACTACGAGTGGTCGGACTTCGAGACCCGGAGCCTCATCGTCGACGAGGACTACGGCGTCTGCTTCACCGCCATCTGCTTCCTGACCTACACCTATCCCGTCATCGACTAGGTTTCACATCTCTGCGGGTAGCGTAAGAGAGGTGTATGGAGAAGTTCTACGCCAAGCTCCGCCTCGCCATGCTCGGTCAAGCGATCGGGGATAGTTTTGGTGCGCCCTTCGAATACCACAAGAGGGCACCTGAGCTTGCCGTGCAGTCCATCGAGGAGCAGCGCTTCCTGGAGTCCCCCGAGGGGGTTCCCCTCAAGTACTGCCGGATGCCGGGGCTCTACACGGACGACACGCAGCAGGCGTTGGCTCTCGTTCACGTCCGCTACGTCTGTGAGAGCGACCCATCCCACGCCCCCGACTACTTCCGGTCGTTGATGGGGATGATGTCCCGCGTTCAACTTCCGCAAGTCAGCTTCGGCTCGCACCGAGGGACGGGGAGGTTCTTCCGGAGTGCCATCCAGACGGGCAAGCCGCCAAAGACGGCGGGGCTCGGTGGATGCATGCGGGTCGGTCCGGTGGCGGTGGCCTTCGATGACCCGCAAGAGATGGTCGAGTGGGTCCTGGCAGTGACGGAGGTCACGACCTGCGATCCGGTCGGTCTCGCCGTGGCGGCGAAGTTCGCTGCCATCGTGTGGGCCATAGCGTACCCGGAGCGCCGCCAGGAGGTCCGAGAGGTGGTCTGGCCGGACACCGTCCCCGAAGACGTGTGGGAGGCCACGACAGAGGCGCTCCGGCGCGTTCAGGCGGGTGGGGAGGAAGCGCTCCTGGCCTACGGTCGCTCGACCGGGTGGGCGAACAAGGAGATGAAGTGTGCGGCCAACGGGTTCGGTCTCACCGGGTTCGCGTGGGTCGTCCACTGTGCCCTGAGTGCGTCCTCGTTCGAGGATGCCCTCATCCGGGTCTGCTCTTCCGGTGGGGATACCGACACGGTCGCGGCGATGGCGGGGTGCCTCGCGGCGCTCAAGTTCGGGGAGGACTCCATCCCGGACTGGATGAAGGACACCGTCGAGGGCTCGTTCGGGATCAACTCCCCCTGGGAGTGGGATCCGAAGATCGAGGAAGACCTCACGAAGATGGACATCTCCTACCGGAAGAAGCTGGCGACGGTTCAGAGGAACGCTCAGATCCGTCGCCAGAAGGAGCCGGAGCGCGAGGTCCTCGACTTCTTCGATCTGGCGGAGGAGGCCGAGGAGGAGGAAGCCCAGGCACAGGCCCCGATCCTGTTCGGTGGCAAGGGGGACGACCCCACCTACAAGTGCTTCAGCAACTTCACGACGGCTCCCTTCATCCTCGAGGACGAGGAGTGGCAGACGGTCGAGCACTACTACCAGGCGATGAAGTCCCTGGACCCGGAGGTCCGAGAGGCGATTCGCATGGCTCCGCGTCCCGGTAAGGCCAAGCACATGGGGCGGAGGGTGGAACTGCGTCCTGACTGGGAGGATGTGAAGCGGGAAGTGATGCTCGAGGCGGTCACGGCCAAGTTCGAGCAGAACCCGGAACTCCTGGACGTCCTGTTGTCCACCGAGGATCGTCGGCTCCACGAGAACCGTCCGGACCCGGTCTGGGGTGGCGGACCCAACTACCCGAATGGCACCGACTGGCTCGGGGAGGTGCTCGAAATCGTCCGCGACATCTTCCGCGAGGGGTAGAATCCCCTCCATGACCCGGTTCCACATCAGAGATCGTCTCCGTCAAGCGGCGGGGGAAGCTGTTCGGGCGTGGCCGACACGTCTCAAGCGACGCATCCGAGGCCGTGGGGAGCGGTCTGTCGAAGCGCTCCATCACTTCCGATGTCCTCGGTGTTCCAAGTGGTTCTCGGTGGCGGACGCCCCGTGGGAGCGGGATGAGTGGTTCTGCCCCTGGTGCGGGGTAGAGGGTACCTACAACCCTCTCAACTGAGGAGCCCTCATGATCTTCAACATGTCGTGGTCCTCTCCGTACCACGGAGAGGTGAAGACCCTCCGTCTCAAGAAGGACCCCTTCAGACACGGGCTCGGGGTCTACGAGGATGAGGACGGGAATCGCTGGGACATCCGAAGGCTGGATGGGAGGGGTGAGCGTCGCTACGTCACCGCGAGGATGGTCTCACGACATCCGGACTACTACTCCACGGCGGTCGGTCAAGGAGGAGGGGTCGGAACACAAGCAGGACCGGACCTCATCCACACCTGGAAGCCCTACTACGTGGAGGTCTGACCTTTATAAAGGTCACATCGAGCTGGTGGGGTCTGAACCCATCTCGTGAGCGTAGGAGAGAGGCAGGAGGATCCTATGTCCATGAGCGAGTACGAGATGGCGAAGGCGGCGTTGCGACGTCCCTTCGACTACGGTCAGCGACACCCCGAGTCCCAGTGGAACATCGATGCGAACCTCGGGATCCTCGACTGGAACGGCATCGATCTTGACAAGGCCCGCAAGTTCATCGCGGAAGGCATCGGCGGGTGTGGCATGACCCTCGAGCAGTTGCGGGAGATCGTCGAGGGCTTCGACGCCCGGTTCGCGGAGATCAAGAAGCAGAAGGAGGCGAAGGCATGACCACCGAAGCCGCTGACGCCCTGCACAAGATCCTGCTCGACCGCAAGCTGACCATCGCCTGTGCCGAGTCTCTCACCGTCGGTGGGGTCGCTACGCACCTCGGGGAGAACTCGGGGTCCTCCGCCTACTTCCAGGGCGGGGTGGTCGCCTACAACATCGACCACAAGGTGAACATCCTCCAGGTGGACCGGGAGAACGCCGAGGCGTGCAACTGCGTGTCGAGGCGGACGGCGATCGAGATGGTCTACGGGGTGATGAAGCTCTTCGACGCCGACGTGGGCATCGCCACGACGGGGTACGCGGAGCCGGACCCGGACAACGGCATCGACAAGCCCCACGCCTGGATCGCGGTGGGCATCCGAAACCCCGAGGACCGGGATAAGGCGGACATCCACCACATCTCCGCCACGGCGGAGTCCCAGTGCAGTTCCCCCGAGGACCGGAGGATCGACGTCCAGGAGAGCGTCGCCTACAGCGCGATCGAGTTCTGCGTGAACTGCCTCGCCCCCGGCACCCTCGAGATGGGCTGACGGTAATCGGCGGATAGGACATCCCCATCAAGGAGGTTCGTTGTGGCCGGAGGTCGTCAGTTGAAGGGACCGCTCCCCGAGTTCACCGTCACGGACTACGAGACGGCGGCTCGCATCCTCAAGCACCCAGGGTTGATGCGGGAGCTGGACTGGGCCGTGTCCATCGGGTCCACGGTAGGACCTCCGGCGGGG
>Ga0180434_10001343_pt1 | contig 35359 bp, 23 predicted proteins | sample SS_ome_7_FD_132453 | JGI IMG/M metagenome (GOLD analysis project Ga0180434, IMG submission 132453) | Hypersaline lake sediment archaeal communities from the Salton Sea, California, USA - SS_1_D_2 metaG | ecosystem: Environmental > Aquatic > Non-marine Saline and Alkaline > Hypersaline >... | reverse complement strand
TTGACCAGTCAAAAAGGCAATTGACCAACTATACAGGCGAAACTCTTTCTATCTTTTCCGAGCAAGATAGAAGAAAGTTAATTCAAATATAACAATGCTCATAACACGTTGATAGATTTAGCTCCCCATAACGTCGAGGGCTGTGCAGACGGGGCAATTTGTGTGCGTGCGCGTTGCGGCGTTGAGAGTTGGCCGGCAAACAAGTTTCTTGGTTGACCGGTCACTTAATGTGTAGTAACAGTTCTATTGTGGAAATATGGGGTGGCTAGAGGGTGCAGGCAATCAAGGGTTTCGTTCGAGAGGGGGCGACATGGATCGAAAGACGGCGGATCTCCTGGAGTCAATCGTGGGGGAGCAGAATGTATCTGTAGGATGCGAGACAGGGCACAAGCTTCTTCGTCCCGGACAAAATGCGCCACGTTTGGTCGTAGTGAGTCCCTCGGATGACGGAGAGGTGCAGAAGATCGTGGACCTGGCTCGCGAGCAGCGAATCGCCATCGTGACGGTGAACGACCGCTATTTGCTGGAAGAGGATCTCGACAAGGAAGGGATTCTCGTGGAATTCTCTCGGATGGACAAGATCGAAAGGATTGACCCTCCCAATCTGATTGCCCACGTCCAGCGTGGGGTGACCTGGGACCAGCTCCACGCCGAGTTGAAGAAGCAGGGTCTGAGGGCGGTCGCACCGGTGGCAGCCAATTCGGCCTCGGTGGCCGAATCCTGCTCCGCGCGGGTGGTCGGGAAGGCGGCGGCAAAGTACTGGGACTATCCCGTCACCAACCTGAAGCTCGTTCTGGCGAACGGCCACATCCACAAGACCGGCACCCACGGTTTCGATGAAGAAGCCAGCGACGGGAGGAGCGAGGGGGGGCCGAACCTCTCGAACTGGTTTACCTGCTCGGATGACATCTTCGGCGTGATGACCCGGGCCACGATCCTGCTCTGGCCCGTGTACGAAAGCCGTGCATGCCTCGTGGCTCGCTTCGACGGTGAGGCCGAGCTGTTGAGGGCTCTCAAGAACCTCCCCCGGACGGAGCTTGGCGTCGAGTACATGGGGATCAACCGAGCAAGCCTGAAGAAGCGGATCGGAACGGATGGGGGCGAGCTGCCTGCCTGGGCCTTGATCATCGGTCTCGAAGGGCGTGCGAAACTCGTGGACCATCACCGGGACAGGATTCTCGGTCTCTTGCAGAAGTACGATTGTCAGTTGGACGAGAGCCTGGCGTCAACGATGATCGAAGAGCTGGACCGACCCTGGATGGAGGCCAGCGACAACCACACGGCGTTCTTCACCCTCTTCTCCAGGGTGAAGGAAATGGATGCCGAGGTGGACAGGGCTGCCGCCTCGACGGGCGTGCCAGGGGAGAAGCAGGGCAAGCTGTTCGTGTCCTTTGACTGCGGGAGGGCCGTTTACGCTGTCTACGACTGGCTCGATGAACCGTACCATGGGGAGGCCATCGAGACCCTGAACCTGGCCCTGTCGGATCTCGGTGCCTGTTTCAATCGGCCTCACGGCGACCTGGGAAGGAAGATCTACACGAGCATCCCGAATCACCTGCCCATGTTGAAGCACATCAAGGGGGTAATGGACCCGGAGAACATCATGAACCCGGGCCGCATTCTCGAGGAGGGGGACCCTGGCTGGACACCCCTCGAGGTCGGGAACGGCGAGACGGGACTCACGGTGTCGAACGTGAAGGAAGTCAAGGAGAAGATGTCTCAGGCCATCGGCGAAGAGTGGGTGAGCGACAACCCGGCGGACCTGAGTTCCTACGGGCGCGATTTTACCATCTTCTCGGGAGAAAAACCGAACATCGTGGCCATGCCTGCATCCACGGAAGAGGTGCAGAAGATCGTCCGTATCGCTTATGAACACGGGGTTCCCGTGGTCCCGCAGTGCAGCGGCTTCAATCACGGCGGGATGGCGATCCCGCGTAAGGGGGGCATCCTGGTGGACCTTCGTCGCATGGACCAGGTGTGCGATATCGACGAAGAGTCCATGACCGTGACGGTGAGTCCGGGCACGCGCATGCGATACGTCTGGTGGGAGGCGATCAATTACAGGGCGACCGAAGGGTTTCACCTGAAGCCGATCCTGCCCATGACCTTCGGCAGCGTCTCCCTTCTGTCCAACTACATTTCCCGCGGGGGCGCCGGGATGGCGGTCAAGTACGGCATCAACGCCGAGTTGTCGTCGGACATGACCTGGGTGCTGCCGAACGGTGAGATCTTCAAGGTGGGGGCGAGTGCCATCCCGAATGTGGGCAGAGTCGGCCTCCATTACAGCCCGGGGCCCGACCTGTTCGGCATGTTCTACAACGCGGACGGCATGTTCGGCATCTGTACGGAGTTGACGGCCAAATGCTACCCGGAACCCGACAATGCGGACGAATACGAAGAGATCATCTCGTGCGCCAATTTCGGCGACGACCATCATCGTGCCTTCTGCCTGGCCGTGGAGGCGATTCGAGAGGTGGCGCAGGAGAACGTGGCGGATTTCATGTACAAGGCCCACCCCGGAATGGTGGCCCTGACCATCGTCGAGAACTTCGAGGGCACCACGGTTCCCGACGTGATCGGCATGTCCCCTCAACACCCCCTGTCGATCCTCGTGTGCGGGTACGACCTCGAGGAGAAGGAGATCAAAAAGGAAATCGTGAGCGAGATCGTGGCGAAACATGAACTCATGGTCATGGATCCGACCATGTTCGGCACGGAGATGGGGGATGTGGAGGGGAACACGGACGCCACCAAGAGGAGCCTGGGCGTGAGAGACAATTTCGTGGGAGCCTATCAAGGCGCCTTCCAGTGGACGGCATGCTTCATGAAGCTGGAGAAGATCCCTGAGTACGCCGTCGAGTACGACGCGTTGGTGAAGAAGTACTGGAAGACATCGGACCCCAGGATCGCCACCGAGCACGCCATGACAGGCACCGACATTCAGGGGCCCTTGCCCTTTGGCCGGTTCAGCGGTGTGGAGATCGACTTCTGGTGGGACCAGGGAAACCCTGAATCCGTGAAACGTGCCCACGTCATCATGCACAAGGCGCACAAGCTGATGCTGAAGCACGGGGGCTTTCTGTACCGGAACATGTTCGGCTCGGGAGAATACCATCTTCCTCTCTGGGGGGAGTACTACGATATCCTGAAGAAGACCAAGCAAGCCTTCGACCCTGCCAACCTGATGCACCCCGACGTCTTGCCGCTGACGGATGACTACGTGTAAGGGCAGCCGGACCAGGACCATCTGACGCAAGAAGCAAACGGGAATGGGCAGGGAACCGGAAAGGGACGGGGGCATGCGAGTCGAAATCGTGGGGGCGGGACTGGCCGGACTGACGGCGGCCATCAATCTGGCCGGGGAAGGCCACGAAGTCCTTGTGTACGAGAAAGAGAAGAAGATCGGGGGGATGCCTTCGGCGCGGCCCGATCCCGCGGGCGGCCCCTTTGGCGTCCATCGTCTGAAGGAGTACATCGGCATCGATATCTCCCCCGCTCTGAGCCGGGTGGAGCGGAACTTCCTGATGATCTGGGGCAGGAAGGTCGAGATGAAGCCTCGGCCCGGTCTGCCCATGTACATGGTGGAGAGGGGGTCCCGCAAGTCCTCTCTGGATTCCTTCCTCTACGGGAAGGCATTGGACAGGGGGGTGAAGATCGAATTCGGGCAGGCCTTCGAGACCCGGAAGGATTTCGAAGATCTGCCGCCCGGTTCGATCATTGCCACGGGCCTGGAACATCGGGCCTTCGAGACCCTGGGGATACCGCACAACACGGGCTACGCAATCGTGGCGAAAGGGAAGGTCGACCATCAGGTCGCGACGGCAACGATCTACATGCATGATTACACGGTCAACTACGGCTTCACCAGCACCGTGAACGGCATCTGTTACGCCCAGATATTCCAGGCGGACAAGCCGATCAGCAGCGACGACCTGGAGGGATTCGATCGGGACGTGAGAAGAGCCGAGTCGTACAATCTGTCTCCATGGAAGGAAGTGGACATCGGAGCGCTTCCGTACCGGTCGTATTCCAATCCACGTCTGTTCTGGGGGGACAAGGTCCTCGCGGGGACACTGGCCGGCACCATCGATCCTCTTTACGGCTTCGGGATGCTCGGGGCCCTGCTTTCCGGGAAGATCGCGGCCACGGCGCAGACGGACCGTGGTGCGGCCATGAAGGAATTCCGCCGTCTCAACTGTCTATATGCGCCGGAGCTTCTCGGGCGGAAACTGATGGTCTCGTCCCCGTCGTTCGTACGCCGCAGCCTGGCCGAAATGAATTTGGCCGTTTTCGACCTGCTGCCTGATCGAGTGGTCGATCTGTGGTACCGCTTCGTTCCCGGGTACGGTAGGATGGGGTGAGGGGAAAGAAGGTATTAGGTATTAGCAGTTAGGTATTAGCCCACCCCCCACCACCCGAGGGTCCTGCTGTGGGGAATGGTGGGGAGCTAATACCTTATACCTAATACCCAAATCTATTTTGCCTTCAGCTTCAAAATCTCCCTTGCCTCGGCAGGGGAGGCCACTGACCTGCTGGCCAGTTTGCAGAGCTGCACTGCATACTCGACCTGTTGCCAGCTTCCCTTTGCCAGTTCCTTGTCGAGATCGCGGACGTTGTCTTCCAGGCCCACGCGGATGTGACCGCCCGTGATGGCGGACATCATGGCGGCAGGCATTTGATTTGGCGGTCCCACGCCGCAGGTGGACCAGGTCGCACCGGCCGGAAGCACCGACTTCATGTCCAGATAGGTCAAGGGAGTGAAGGAAAGGCCTCCGAATACCCCGAAGACGAACTGGAAGTGCAGAGGCTCTTCCCACACGTCAAAATCAGTGAAGAATTTGACGTTGTAGATGCCTCCCAGATCGTAGGCTTCGAACTCCGGCTTCGTGCCCACTTCCTTCATCTTCTTTCCGAAATCCGTGAGAATCGAAAAGGTGTTCTCGAAGATCCCGTCGATGAGGATCTTCTTGGCCCGGTGATCCACGATGCCGAAATTCATGGAGTTCGTGTTCAGGGAGGCCATGTCCGGCTTCAACTCGACTACAGGTGCGATGCGCTCCTCGGTCGACACGCCGGGGCCGATGGCCGTGCTGATGTTGATGATCATCTCCGGCGTCTTTGCCCGGATCGCGTCCAGTGTCTCCTTCATACGGGGAATGTGGCCGGTGGGCTTGCCCTCGTCGTCACGACAGTGGATGTGCACGATCGAGCAGCCCGCGTTCCAGCAGTTGTGAACCTCTTCCGCGAACTCTTCGGGCGTGTAGGGGATGTTCGGATTGGCCTCTTTGCCGTGAACGCCCCCGGTTAGTGCTGCCGTAATGATACACTTTTCCATGGTGTCCTCCCCGGTTTGTTTGTGACCGAACGCTACATTGAGGTGATGATAGATCGGATGGTCGTCTGTGTCAACAGGTCTGACCTGAAAATAATCAAACAAAAACGGAACGCGGGTCGCAACGGATCCGGGAACGGCTATTTCGAGCCCTGCGTGGCCCCCGCGATCGACTCCATGATGGCCTCGTTGAGGGCCTTGTGGTCCCACGGCGGGGCAGGCGCGTCTTCCCGGGGTTCCATGGATAGGGCCTCCGAGGGGCAGGCCGAATTGCAGAGCCCGCACCCGATGCAGCGACGGAGATCCACTTTCACCCGTTCGTCCTCAACGGCCAGGGCATGGGTCTGACACCGCTCCACGCAATCCCCGCACCCGATGCATGCCTCTTCATCGATCTTCAAACGGTAACTGGAAACCGCTCCTATGGACGGCATGTCCATGTCCTGAAGGCTCTTCATGATCCCACAGTGACAAGCGCAGCAGTTGCAGATGAAATCGATGTACTTGGACGTGTTGGAAGACATGTGAACGAGACCCGCCTCCTCCGCCTCTTCCAGGACCTTGAGGGCCTCCTCCTTGGAGACGAGCCGTCCGTAGCCCCTCTCTTCGGCAAACTTGGCGTTGGGCCCGAAGGCCATGCAGTTCTGTTTCGGCTTGTCGCAGGGATCTCCGAGCAACTCCCCGTAGTGACGGCAATAGCAGGTGGAAACGGATATCAACTCCGAATTCCGGACATACTCGGAGAGGGCCTGGTAAGGCAGAATCTCGCTTCCCCCGGCGAGCTCCTTCTCCACGGGGATCACCCTGGAGAAGGGAGTGATCTTTCGCATGAGCTCGAGGCTCTCCCCGACGGTAAACTCTTCCATCTTGTCGAAGTAGGCCTTGAACAGGTGGGCCATCTTTCGGTCGTGTTCGGTGGTGCCGCCTTTCATGAACTGGAACTCGAAGAAGCCGGGCAGGACCGCCATCAGTTTATACTGGGGTTTCTCGCTTCGAATCCGGTGAAAGACCAGCCCCTTGTCGGTCATACGCTCCAGCAAAGGCACGATCTCGTCGGCCGGCCGATCCACTTGCTCGCTGATCGCCTCAACGGTTTGCATGCCCAGGGGCATCGCGGCGGCCAGCTCTGCTTCTTCAGGATTGAAGAGGGCCTGGATCAGTGCGGTGAACTCCTCGCACTTGTAGATCGGAACAGCCCCGCCGATCAGCATGAGGTTATCGATGAGCTTATCGTACACTTCGTTGTTCATGAGCTTCTCCTTCCCTGGACTCGGAGTGTCGGGTGGTGCCCACAGGCTAGCAACGGCATAGAAGGAGTGTCAAGGAGCCTTGAGTGTCCTGCCCCGGAAACACGTGTGTACAGTCGTTCCAATCGGGTACAGAGAAAGCGAATTGTAGAGATCGGGGACATGACACTCGCCGACATGTCGCACGAGACTCCTTGAACAGAGCGGTAGAAGTGTACAAAGGCTCGTGCAACATGCCGGCTACTCTGCAGCCGGAATCTTGTAGCGTCCGAATACAAGGCGATGGAGCATATTCTTGAGGATCGTCTGCTCCATGCCCTGCACCTCGTATTCGTTCCTGATGAAGGTCACCGCATCCATCATGGCCTTCGCCTTGTCGCTCCAGCTCCGCCCGTGAAGGAGTCCCGGCTGGTGAGCGCTGGAAGAGGCGGCCGATTCGCGTATCCGCAGGGGATTGAACTGATCCAGAGCGGTCACCATTTCGGGCTTCACGAGCTGTTTGTATCGAGCCAGGGCGTCGACCCCTGTTCCGAGAGCATCGATCACGGCTTGCCCTGCGTAGCCGCCGCTTGCCAGGCCGCAGGAGATTCCTTCTCCGCCCTGGTGCATGAGCCCCATGGCGTCCCCTGCCATCAACACGCGGCCCCGGCCGGGGAAGAAGCGGTTCAGGGGGGTCATGGTGTTTGCGGGGCAGGCCTCCATGGCCAGCTCCCGTTTGATTTCGAGGCCCACGGTCTTCTTGAGAAACTCCACGAAGCGGTTGAAACGCTCTTCAAAGTTCTGGCCCTTCATGATGGCCAGGCCGATGATGACCTGGTCGTCCTTGAGATTCAGCCAGGGAAAGGGGCTGATGTTCCGCGTAAGGAACCAGTGCAGGTAGCGGTCGTCTACGTCGACCTTGCCTTCGAAGTACTTCTGCGCGGCGTAGGACCAGGGCAGTCCGTGATAGACCTCCGGGGCAAAGCTTCGGACTACGCGGGAGTGGCCCCCGTCGGCACCGATGAGGTATCGAGCCCGGACCTTTGTGACCTTGTCGCCCTTCTTCAGATGGGCTTCGATTTCATTGTCCTTTTCCTCCAGCCGGAGGAACCGCGTCTGGTCCCGAAGGACGGCACCGGATGACTTGGCCAGGAAGTGGTCGAACTTGTCGCGCCAGACATAGAGTTGATGACAGTCCACGTCGGTGTAGAGCATGCCCAGGGAAGGGAGCCAGAAGCCCATTCCCTTGGAGATGTAGGGCTTGCTGAAGGCCTTCTCGGGGATGGGGCCGAAGTTCTCGAATACGTAGTTCTGCGAGACATTTGAGATGATTCCGGAACAGGCCTTTCGCCTGGGCAGTTTGTGTCTATCGATCAAGAGGGTCTTCAAGCCCCCGTCCACACACTTCTTGGCTGCTGCCGACCCGCTGGGTCCCGCGCCTACGACCAATACGTCGTATTTCTGCATGATGCCTCCTCGAGGAAATTACTATAATCGAATAATACAGGATTCGAAATATAGGAGATCAATACCAATGTCCCCCAGCGATGTCAAGGGATTTGTCGAACAGGCGTCCCCTCGGGGATGGCTTGATGCTCGACTCACGACAAAATTCCCTGTTGACATTTTTGCTACGAAATTGGTATTTTTTGATATTAGAAATTTTTCGAAAGCCGAAGACACGTCCGTGCGGAGGTGTTGAAAGTGCGGATTCTGGACGATTCGATCCTTCGGGACCGCTATGAGGTGGTGGTCGTGGGGTCGGGCATCGGGGGCCTGACTGCAGGGGCTCTGCTGGCCAAGAGGGGGGTCCACACGCTCGTTGTGGAGCATCATTATCTGCCCGGAGGTGCCTGTACGACCATGCGTCGCGAGGGCATCACCTTCGATGTGGGCGTGGCCATGATGTTCGGCTTCGGGGAGACAGGTTTCAACCCCCATCGTTTCGTGATGAACGAGATCGAGGAAGAGATCGACGTCATTCCTCACGAATGCCTCTACCAGATGAAAATCATGGGGAGGGAACTCACCTTCTGGCGGGATTTCGAACGCTATTTCGAGGAGTTGGTGGCCCTGTTTCCGCATCAGAAGAAGGAGCTGCGCAACCTGTACGACCACTTCACCATGCTGTATGAAAACATGATTCTGAAGAACGAAGTGGTTGCGCCGCCGACAGAATTGTCCAGAAAGGAGAGCCTCAAGAATTTTCTGAAGAATCCCCTGGGCATGATGCGAGTGATGCCGCTCATGTTTAAGAACACGGAAAGCATCGTAAAGAAATTCATCAAAGACCCGGAGGTCTTGGCATTCTTCAACATGCTCACCTGCACCTACTGCTACTGCGATGCCAAAGAGACCCCGGCCATGCTCTCCGGCGCCTTGTTCTGCGACAACCACGAAGGCGGAGCCTTCTACCCCTCCGGTTCGCCCCAGATGCTCTCGAACAAACTGGAGCGGGCCATAGAAAAGCATGGCGGCCAGATGCTCTACCGCCGTCTGGTGGATGAGATCCTGATCGAGAATGCAGAGGCCTACGGGGTGCGGCTCGCCGACGGTACGGAGATCCTGGCCGACCGGGTGGTGGCGAACGCCACGGTCTGGAATCTGTACGGAAGACTCGTGAAGTCGAGGCACATCAAGCCCGAGCGAATGGCCTGGGCCCAGGGCTTCGTGCCCACCTTCGGCAGCCTGGTCCTGTACCTCGGAGTGGATGCGGAAGCCGTCCCGGAGGGCACCCCCCCGATCCTGATGTTTGTGGAAGACATGTACAACATCACCGGGAACGATATTACGGTCTACGTGTCTTCCCTGGACGATCCAACCTTGTGTCCCCCCGGCACGCATTCCATCACCGTAGTCCAGCCCTCCATGGTCGAATGGCCCCGTCCCTCTGACCCGGAATATGGATCCGAGAAGTATCAACGCTTGAAACAAGAAGAAGCGGACAAGCTGCTCGATCTGGTGGAAAAACATTTCCCGGATCTGCGGAAACATATCCGGGTGATGGATGTGGGCACCCCGAGCACCATAGAGCGCTTCACCCTGAAGAACTGGGGCGCTGTCGGCGGGCCCAAGATGATGATGGGGCAGGACATGATGAAACGCCTCCATGCTCGGAGCGAGTGGAAGAACCTCTACTCGTGCGGCGATTCCACGGTTATGGGAATAGGGATTCCAGCCACGACCGTGTCGGGAGTGGGCGCCGCCAATAGGGTATTGCGTGATCTGGGCCTCGAGGAATATGCTCCCCGGCCCTTTGCCAGGGAGTACATTCGCTATGTAGAGGGACGCCCCTGGACCCCGGCACCGGACCCCTCGGAGCCGATCACCGAAGACTCGGCCAGGAGAATTGCCAGGGAATGCCAGCACTGCGAAGACCCCTCCTGCCAGGATGCCTGTCCGGCAGGCATCGAGACGAGCTATTTCGCGCGCCGCGTAGAAGCCGGCAACTTCGAGGGCGCGGCCCGTGTCCTGAGAGAGGTGAATCCTCTGTCCGAGGTCTGTGGTGTCATCTGCCCTGCCGAGCGATTCTGTGAAAAGAACTGCAGCCGTCTGGATTTTGACGACAAGCCGGTACGGATCAAGGCCCTGCACGGCTGGGTCTGCGGTCACGTTTCAAGGTTGCGAGGATGGGACCGCTGGATACCCGCACAAAAGGGCGTCAAGGTGGCGGTGGTCGGCGCCGGACCCGCGGGCCTTACGTGTGCCCACTATCTGGCCCGACTCGGCTATGGGGTGGACGTGATGGACAAGGCATCGAGGCCCGGCGGGATGCTGAACCACGCGATCCCTGCCTTCCGGTTGGGGGAAGGCGTTGTGGAGCGGGAAATCGAAGGACTGACCGTTCCTGGAATGAGGTTCCATGGCGGCAAGGCTTTGGGAGTAGACTTCTCCGTCGAGGACCTGGCGGCGGATTATCAAGCCCTGTTCCTGGCCCCGGGGCTCTGGTCGGGGCGGCAACTGGAGATACCGGGCGCGAAGAAAGCAGAAACGACCGATGCCCTGGGTTTTCTCATGGACTGCCGCACATCCCGACCGGCAAGGGTTGGGAAAAAGGTTCTGGTAATCGGAGGAGGCAGCGTGGCATCGGACGCGGCTCTATCGGCCAAGCATTTCGGCGCTGATGAGGTTACCTTGATCTGCCTCGAGGCCCCGGAAGAAATGCCCTGTCTTAAGAGTGAAACCGATGAGATGGAGCGCAGAGCCATCCGAATCGAAAACGGATGGGGCCCCAAGGAGTTTGCCTCCGGATCAAGGATGTCCTTCCGTTCCTGCACGGCCGTGTTCGATGATCAGGGGCGATTCCGGCCCGTATTCGACGAGTCGAAGACCATGGAGATCGATTTCGACGAAGTGATTGTGGCCGTGGGCCAACGTGCCGAACCCGGTCTGGCCGGGTATCTGGAGGAGGCCTTCGGCAGGGGGGATCGGCTGGAAGTGAACGGGGAGACCATGCAAGTGACGGGTCGAGAGAGGGTTTTTGCGGGCGGAGACATCGTGCGTGGAGCCGGGACCGTGGTGGAGGCGGTGGCCGACGGCCGCCGTGCGGCCATGGGCATAGATGCGATCTTGCGCAAGAGGGAAAGGGAATCGTAGGAAGTGGCTATTAGCCGTTAGCTATTGGCTCTCAGCCCGCCCCCCACTACTCCTGATTTTCGCATGTCCCGGGGAAGGGCGGGGAGCCAATAGCTAACAGCCAATAGCTAACAGCCAATAGCTAACAGCCATGCTGACAACCACGTATCTACAGAAGAGAGGTGACCATGAAGCTACTCAATGATGCGGTGATCAGGGATCGTTACGACGTTGTGGTCGTTGGTGCGGGTCTTGGCGGGTTGACCGCTGCTGCGCTACTGGCCAAGAGAGGCATGCGGGTTCTTGTCCTGGAGCAACACTACATCCCGGGCGGCTGCTGTACGGCGATTCGGCGTAACGATGTCGCCATCGATGTGGGTGCAGCCCTGCTGTTCGGCTGGGACGACGAAGGGAGTGCGCACCCTTTCGTGATGAACGAGCTCGAAGAGGAAATCGACATGATTCCTCACGAGGCCGCCTACCGGATGCACCTCGGGAAGAGGACGGTCACCTTCTGGCGGGACCTGGACCGTTATCTGGACGAACTGACCGCCGTGTTTCCCCACCAGGACAGGGAAATCCGCGCTCTTTACCGGGAATGCAAGGACCTGTACGACATCATGATGAAGATGTCCATGCATCCCGTACCGCCGACGGAGCTTCCTCTCGTGGACGGATTGAAGACAGCCATCAAGGATCCCCTGGCCATGATCAAGATGCAGAAGCTCATGACCATGTCCGGCGAGGATCTTCTGAAGAAGCACATCACTGATCCGAAGGCAGGGGATTTCTTCGATTTCCTGATTGCCGCGTGCACCACCTGCACGGTGAAGGAGACCCCAGCGAGCATGGTCGTGGCCATCTTCATGAACATGCATCTCGGCGGAACCTGCTATCCCTCGGGGTCTCCCCAGATGCTTCCCAACAAACTCGAGAAAGCGATCGAGAAATTCGGCGGCCAGATCGTGTACCGAAAGATGGTGGATGAAATCCTCATCTGGCAGGGCACGGCATACGGGGTTCGGTTGACGGACGGTACAGAGGTCCTGGCGGACAGCGTGATTTCCAACGCCGATGTCTGGACCCTCTATGGCTCGCTGGTCAAACCGAAACACATCAAGCCGGAGCGGATGGACTGGGCACAGAAGTTCGAGCCGACGCCGGCCACTTTGGTGCTCTATATCACGGTGAAGGAGGAGGCCATTCCGGAAACGACGGAGCCCATCGAATTCTATGTCCGGAACGTCCACGATGTGCAGGGGGGGGACAATTACATGGTCTATATCCCTTCCCTCGAAGACCCAAGCATCGCCCCTCCGGGGACCCATTCCATCACCGCCATGGGCACGAGCCGGGTCGACTGGCCCCGCCCCGGGGATCGATTCTATCAATCAGAGGAATACCAGAAGCTGAAAGAGGAGGAGACCGAACGGGTCCTCAACGTCATTCAAGACAACTATATGCCGAATTTGAAGAAGAACATCATCAGCATCGATACCGGCACTGCTTCGACCATCGAGAAGTACACAATGAAGTACAAAGGGAACATCGGCGGGCCCAAGATCACGACGGAGCAGTTCTTTTTCAACCGTTTGAAAGCCCGCAGTGAATGGAAGAACCTGTACTGCGTGGGTGACTCTACGGCCATGGGGGAAGGTGTCATTTCGGTGACCATGTCGGGCGTGGGTGCGGCGAACATGGTCCTGAAAGACAGGGGATTGCTGCAGTACCGGGGCAGGAAGTTCCCCAAGAATTACGTCAACATGATCGAGGGCAAGTCCTGGACCCCCACCCCGGACCCCAAGGAGCCGATTACCCAGGAATCGGCCATGCGAATCGGCCGGGACTGCCAGCATTGCCAGGAACCGGAATGCCAGAACGCCTGCCCGGCCGGAATCGAGACGAGCCTGTTCGCCCGGCGTATCGAGTCCGGGAACTTCATTGGGGCGGCGAAGGTGCTCCGGGAGGTGAACCCCTTCTCGGAGATCTGTGGGTACATCTGCCCCGCGGAGCGGTACTGCGAGAAGGAGTGCAGCCGGCTGGACTTCAGTGACCGGCCCGTACGCATCCGGGAGTTGCACGGCTGGGTCTGCGGCCACGTGTCCAAATTCGACGGCTGGGACAGGGCTGTGGCGCCCCAGAACGGCAATAAGGTGGCCGTTGTCGGAGCCGGTCCGGCAGGCCTTACCTGTGCTCACTATCTGGCGCGCCTGGGCTATCAGGTTGATATCATGGACAAGGCGAAAAGGGCCGGCGGAATGCTCATGCAGGCGGTCCCGGACTTTCGCCTGCCGGATGAGATCGTGGAACGCGAGATCGACGGCTTGACGGTTCCGGGCATGGCCTTCCAGTACGGAAAGGCCCTGGGGAAGGACTTCACCGTTGCGGACCTGGAAACGGAGTACGACGCCGTCTTTCTGGCCCCTGGTTTGTGGGCGGGCCGAACGCTCGACATAACAGGTCTGGAGAAGTCGAAGACGACCGACGGCCTGAGCTTTCTCCAGTCCTGCCGAGGAAACGGAAAGGGCAAGGTGGGGAAGAACGTGATCGTGATCGGCGGCGGCAGCGTGGCGTCGGATGCAGCCGTCTCCGCGAAGCGTTGTGGCGCGAAGGCGGTGACGCTGGTCTGCCTGGAAGGCGCCGAGGAAATGCCGTGCCTCGAGAGTGAACTCCTCGAAATGAAGGAGCAGGGGATCAAGATCGAGAACGGGTGGGGCCCGAAGGGCGCCGCCTCCAAGACAAAGCTCTCCTTTGTGCGCTGCAAATCCGTATTCGACAAGAGCGGGGCGTTTCGTCCCGTGTTCGACGAGTCGAAGACCATGGAGCTGGGTTTCGATCAGGTGATCCTGGCCGTGGGCCAACGGACCGAACCGGCCCTGGCGAAGTACCTGAACAGGGAATTCGGTAATGGAGAGGGGCTCGATGTGGACCCAAAGACCATGCAGGTGGTTGGGCGAAGCGGCGTGTTTGCCGGTGGAGACATCGTTCGCGGAGCCGGGACCGTGGTGGAGGCGGTAGGCGACGGTCGTCGTGCCGCCGCTGCCATCGATGAACTGGTGAAGGATGATCCGGGGATTTAGGCTGATAGAAGAAAAGCGAGGGCCTGGGTATTAGGTATAACGTAAAGACAGGTATTAGGTATTAGGTATTAGGTGTTAGGTATTAGGTATTAGCCCGCCCACCACCGCCACTGATTTACCGGCATCCTGGGGGTGGCGGGGAGCCAATACCCAACTGCTAATACCTAACAGCCGATTGCTAATTGCCACGTATCTACGGAAAGAAGGAAAACATGCAGCTACTAGAAAATGCTTTGATCAAAGATCGATATGATGTTGTGGTCGTTGGCGCGGGCATCGGCGGGCTGACCGCGGCTGCCCTTCTGGCCAAGAAGGGCTTGAAGGTGCTGGTCGTCGAGCAGCATTACATGCCGGGGGGGTGCTGCGGCGCCATTCGTCGGCAGGGCGTCACGATGGACGTGGGCGCCACGGTTCTCTACGGATTCGGGGAAAGGGGATACAACGTCCACCGGTTCGTGATGAACGAGCTCGAAGAAGAAATCGACATGATTCCACGTGAAGCGATCTACAACATGCACGTGGAGGACTACAGCATCATCTTCTGGATGGAGTTCGAGCCCTTCTTCAAGCAGTTGGTGGAGCTCTTTCCGGACCAGGAGAAGGAACTCAAGCGTTTCTATGACTATCTGTTCGGTCTCTATGAGGGAACGATACTGAAGAACGAAACGATCGTTCCGCCTACAGAGTTGTCGCCCAGAGAGAACCTGCAGTCCTTCCTGAGGAACCCTGTGGGCCTGATCAAGATGCTGTCGATGATGTCCAAAAGCGCGACAAGTGTTTTCGAGAAATTCTTCACGGATCGTAAGGTCATCGACTTCTTTGACATGCTGACCCGCACCTTTTCTTACGTCGACGCCGATGAGTGCCCGGCGGTTCTTTCGATCACCATGTTTGCCGACAACCACATCGGAGGGGGCTACTATCCGTCCGGCTCCCCGCAGATGCTGTCCAACAAGCTGGAAAGGGCGATCGAACGGCATGGAGGCCAGATCCTTTACCGGCAGCTGGTCGATGAGATTCTCATTGTCCACGGAAAGGCCCGTGGGGTCCGGCTGGCGAACGGCACCGAGATCGAGGCCGACCGGGTGGTCTCGGATGCAGCGATCTGGAACCTTTACGGACAGCTGGTCAAGCCGGTACACATCAAGGCGAAGCGGATGAGATGGGCCCAGGATCTCGTTCCGTGTCACAGCAACCTGATGCTTTACATCGGTGCGGATGCAAAGGCGATTCCGGACGACGCCCGTCCCATGGAGATCATCATCGAGGATCCGGAGAAGGTTGACGGCCACGGCATCACCGTATACATCCCCACCCTCGTCGACCCGACGGTCAGCCCTCCCGGCACTTGCTCCCTGACGATTACCGCTGTTACGACCCTGGAATGGCCCCGTCCCGGCGACCCTGAATACCAGTCTGAAGAATACAAGCAGATGAAGGAGCGGGAAACGGAGAAGGTGCTGGACAGGCTGAAGCCGCGGTTTCCGAATTTGCGAAAGCACATCAAGACCATGGAGATCGGAACGCCGAGCACCATAGAGCGATATACCCTCAAGACCTGGGGGAATATTGGCGGGCCCAAGCAGATGCTCGGTCAGGACATGATGAAACGGGCCAAGGCGCGGACCGACTGGAAGAACCTGTACATGGTTGGTGACTCCACGGTCATGGGCCTGGGCGTCCTGCCCGCCACCACCTCCGCGGTCGGTGCAGCCAACATGATCTTGAAGGACGTGGGGATGAAGGGATTCAGTCCCCACTCCTTTCCGCGACAGTTCGTCCATTTCATAGAAGGAAAGCCGTGGAGCCCGGCGCCGGATCCCCTGGCCCCGATCACGGAAGAGTCGGCCATGCGGATGGCCCGTGATTGTGACCATTGTGAAGAGGCGGGTTGTATGAGGGCCTGTCCGGCGGGCATCGACCTCGTGGGTTTTCACCGGCGCGTAGAGTCCGGCAATTTGGCCGGGGCAGCCCGGTCCATGCGGGAGATGAACCCGCTGGCGGAGATCTGCGGCCACGTCTGTCCGGCGGAGACCTTCTGTCAGAAGGAATGCAACCGCCTGGACTACTCGGACCGACCGGTTCGAATCGCCGATCTGCACGCCTGGGTGTGCGGCCATGTCCCCGAGGGGGAAGGGTGGGAACGTAAAAAGGCGCCGCTGAATGGACGCCGGGTCGCGGTGGTGGGGGCAGGCCCGGCGGGCCTGACCTGCGCCCACTTCCTTGCCCGGCTCGGATACAGGGTGGATGTAAGGGACAGGGCGGAGAAGCCCGGCGGGATGCTGGCCCATGCCCTCCCTGCCTTCCGGATGTCGGAGGACGTGCTTGCCAGGGAAATCGATGGCCTGACCCGCACCGAGATCCAATTTGAATTCGGCAAGACCCTGGGCGAGCACTTCACGGCTTCCGATCTGGCGGATGACTACGACGCGGTGTTCCTGGCCCCTGGACTCTGGGCCGGCCGGGAGCTGGATGTCCCGGGGGCGGAGAAGGCGGAAACGACCGACGCCCTGCGTCTCCTCTGTTCCTATCGGAGCGAGGGCCGGGTGGAGGTGGGGAAGCAGGTTGTCATTATCGGCGGTGGAAGCGTGGCAACGGACGCAGCCCTGGCGGCCAAACACTCGGGCGCCGAGAGGGTCTCCCTGGTTTGTCTGGAGAGAGAGGATGAAATGCCGGCACTGGCGAGCGAGCTTGAAGAACTGAAAAGACTCGACATCGAGATTCTTCACGGATGGGGTCCGCGAGAGATTCTCTCCGACGCGAAGATGTCTTTCATCCGGTGTGCCTCTGTGTTCGATGACCAGAAAAAGTTCCGGCCGACCTTCGATGAATCCGAGGCGATGGAGATGGACTTTGACAGCCTGGTCTGGGCGGTGGGCCAGATGGTGGAGCCGGCCCTGGCGGCGTATCTGGAGAAAGAGTTCGGATGCGAAGGGTTGATTCCGGTCGACGAGGACACGATGCAGGTGACGGGCCGCCCCGGGGTTTTCGCAGGAGGGGACATCGTTCGAGGTGCAGGAACGGTCGTAGAAGCCGTAGCCGACGGTCGCCGCGCCGCAACAGCAATCCACGCCCGGCTTACGTGCGGCTGAGGCGAAAGACCATAGGTGAGAGAGTCAACAAGAAGGATTCAGGGGGGTGGGGACCGGGGGCAGAGGTCAGCCCCCTGCTCGGCTCTTAGCAGACAACTGAGACGGGAAGGTCAACAGAGAACAGTCGCGATGTTTCTCGTAAAGAGCTCGAGTGGCCCTGTGCTGTGACGGGTTTCGTCGGAGATTTGCGCCGGGCGACTTCGGGGGAGGGAGAGACGGAGCCCAAGCGAATCGGAGAGGAAACCCGTCACAGCACAGGACGGCAAGCATCTCCTGAAGCATGGCAATGTCTGTAACTTATCCGAATTGGACTCGAGGGGGGGGAATGACAGATAAATTTGACGTTGTCATCATCGGCGGAGGGATTGCCGGGCTTTGTACCGGGCTCTACCTGCAGAAGATGGGGAAGCGATCCATCATCCTGGAGCACGGGAGCCAGGTGGGCGGGAATATGGCCGGGATCTGGCGCAAGGGCTTCTATTGGGACTGTGGTGACCAGTCCACCGAGGACGTTGGGATCCTGTTCCCGATCCTGAAAGAGTTGGATCTCTATGACGCCGATGACTGGATCCGGGCAAGATTCCGCATGGTGACGCCCGACTGTGACGTCATGATGTACGACTACGACCAGATGCGGGATGACTTCAAGGAGGCCTTTCCGGGATCCAAGGCTCAGCTGGACAAGTGGTTCGATTTCATCAAGCCCCAGGTCGAAAGCATGGCCGGAATGATGGGGGAGGGGGCCTTCAGCCTGTTGCTCGAAGGAAAGGAGAAGATCAAAGCCAACCTGAGGAGTCTCGTCAACTCGGCCTCCATGGGCACCATGGGCATGAAGATGATGACCATGACCGGGGAAGAAAAGGCCGCCGAGTACTTCAAGGATGATCCGCGCCTGTCCTACCTGTTTGGGGTGAATGGAGCCCGGAACATGCTCCTCATGATGCACATGACCTTCTGGTACACCTATGTCCAGGATTACTGGTATCCCCGTGCCGGGCTCCAGGGGTTCATGAACAAGCTGGCCGACGCCTACCAGGAGCGGGGAGGGGAGGTCCGCCTCAAGTCGACGGTGGACAAGGTGATTACCTCGGGTCCTTGGGTCACAGGAGTAGAGACCTCACAGGGAGAACGATTCCATGCACCCCACTACGTCAACACGGGCAACCCGAAGCGCCTGATCAACGAGATGCTGGATGACAACAGAATGTGGCCCTACAGGGACCGGGAGATTACCACGGCCGCACCGGTCTCCCAGTCGATCTGCTCCGCCTTCCTGGGGCTCGATATGGATGGGGAGGAGCTGAAGAAATACATGAAGGAGCATCACACGCTGTACTGGCGCACCTACCAGTGCGGGGGACGGGACATGTACGACCCGGAAGCCCACAAGCAGGGCTGGACCATGATCAGCGCCCCGTCTCTTCATCTGCCGCACCTGGCTCCGGAGGGGAAGAGCTCTCTGAACATCCAGGTGAACACCTCCTACCACTGGCAGAATGGCTGGGCCACCGGTACGGATGACCCCTTTACCCGCACGCCCCAGTACAGGAAGCTCAAGAAGAAGGTGTTGGAGGACATCATCCGCGAAGCGGAGTATGTCATTCCTGGGCTTTCGGACAGGATCGTGTACAAGGAAATGGCTACGCCCCGGTCCTTCTCCCGATGGACCCTGAATCCGGAGGGCGCGATCATGGGCTGGACCTTTGATTCCTTCCGGTGTCACATGGCCAAGGAATATGCCCGGTTTCGGACTCCTTACAAGAACCTGTTCATGGCGGGGCAGTATGCCACGTGGCCCGCAGGGGTCGTCTTTTCAGCCATGTCCGGGAAGATCGTGTCCAGGGGCATCTATGGAGGCTTCTGGCGTCAGCTGGTGATTTGACGAATTCCTCGTAGGCAGGAACGCGGCGCCGAGGGCGTTGGAGCGATCGTTGGTGTTGAGAGTGTATTTGCAGAAGCCATTTTTTTGGAAAGGGGATGAACGGTTATGGGAACGACGGATTACGATGCCATTGTGATCGGGGCGGGGTGCGGCGGGATCTCCTGCGGGGCCCTCCTGGCCAAGAAAGGGATGAAGACCCTTGTGCTGGAACAGAACGACATCATAGGGGGGTGCTGTTCCACCTTTGAAGATGAAGGCTTCCATTTTGACACTGGAGCCTCGATTGTGGAGATGCCGGGAGGCCTCGATGTCATCTTCGAGCGACTCGGGAGAAAGCGTGAGGACTACATGGATCTTCGGCCCTGCGAGCCGATGTATTCGTTCCGTACGCCGGAGGGGAACTATCTGGACATCCCCACCGACTTCGAGGCCATGTACGAACTGATCAAGTCCTACTCCCCAGAGGACGCGGAAGGATGGCGCGAGTATTGCGCGTACTGGAAGGTGAGCATAGAGGAAGGGATGAATACCTTCCTTCACAGTGACATGCAGTCCTGGAAGAGCATGATGAAGATGTCCATGCGCTCGCCCAAGATGATCAAGTACATGTCCAACTTCTACCTGACCTATGAGATCCTTATCAAGAGGTGGTTCAAGCACCAGACGACCCTGGACTCCCTGGGATTTCAGTCCTTCTGGATCGGTCTGCCCCCCCGGCTCTGCCCGGGCCTGTATGCGGGGATCACCTACTCGGAGCACGAGGGAATCTACTATCCCATGGGCGGCATGATCTCCGTGCCCCAGGGGATCCTGAACGTGGGCCAGGAGTACGGGCTGGAGCTGCGGCTCGACACCGAGGTCACCAAGGTGATCGTCCAGAACGGGAAGGCCCGGGGTGTGGTGCTTAAGGACGGGACGAAGCTGAGCGCCAAGGTGGTTGTGTCCAACATCAACGCGAAGGTTCTGTATCTGGACCTGATCGGCGAGGAGCATCTCCCCGCGCGGGTGAAGAAGGGGGTCGAGAGCTACAAACTCTCCTTGTGCATGCCGATGATCTATCTCGGGATCAAGGGAGATGTCCCGCTGCGAGCCCATCACAACCTGCAGTTGGGACGATTCCAGAGCATGAACGAGAATTGGGAGAAGTACTTCCTGGCGGGCCGTTTTCCTGATGATCCGGTCAGCCTGGTCGCCTGGCCCACGGAAGCGGACCCGTCCCTGGCGCCCGAGGGCCACCACGTCGTGACGGTGGGGGCCATGGGGTCTTATAAGCTGGACCACGGGACCTGGGACGAGCGCGGGGAAGAATACACGGATCTGATTCTGGGGTATGTGGACAAGACCCTCTGGCCGGGTATCCGTGACCAGATCGTCTACCAGAAGCTGTCCACGCCGGTGGATTTCGAACGGAGGCTTCTGAGCCCTGAGGGTGCCGTGTATGCACTTCAGAATGATATCCCGTCAACGATGATCTTCCGCCCCTCCAACAAGTCCAAGAGCATCGAGGGCCTGTACTTGACGGGGGCCTCCACCCACCCGGGTGGCGGGGTCGTGATGACGATCGCCAGTGGCGGAATTTCGGCGGACCTGATCGAGAAGGACTTGCCGTCTCTATAGAGTGAGAAAAGGAGAATACCATGGGTCTTATCATGAGCTTCGTGAAGTGGGTGATTCTTATCGCGGCGGCATACTACCTCTTCAAGATCGTCCGCACGCTGATCAAGGAACCGAACCTGCGCCTCTATCTGGTGAAAACCGCGAAGGAGGCGAAGAACATGTACTATCGGTACCATGTTTGAGTCGAGGGAAAGCCGGGTTTGACAGTATTATTACGAAAATGGTAGTATTTGAAAACAGAAATAAGTGAAATCGTGGACGAAAGCACGCTTGAGAACGGATGACCCTGACGGTGGTCCCTGTTGCTTTCGGGCAGGCCGGAGGAGATGTTTCCATGAAGGAAAACGAACGCGTAAAGATCATTCAGGACTATGTCAACCTCATGGGAAAGACGTACATCATCCTCTTGAGCAGCCTGGATGAGTTTCTTGGGTCTGCTCTCTCAACGAACGAGAAGGTGGTTCTGCAGGTCCTGGATGAAGAGCCCATCTCCATCAAGGAGGTGTCTCTGAGGACGGGACTGGCCTTGTCCACCCTCACGAATGTGTTCGATAAGATGGAGGACAAACGTCTGGTAAAGAGGCGACACTCTCGGACGGACCGGCGTATGGTGAAGATCGAACTGGACGTGGCCGGGCGTCGGCTCCAGTCAAAGTTCAATGACTTGATCAAGCAGATTTCCGCCGCTTGGCTGGAGAAGCTTCCGGAAGAGGATCGACGGAATTTCACTTCGGCGCTCGAGAAGACAGGGTTCTTCCTTTCTGTGGACAGCGAAGATTTCCAGGATGGATTGAGCTCCCTCATAGAGCCTCTGCAAATAACCCTGGCCAAGCAGTTCAAGAAGAAGTGATCCTCTCCCCGACGTGGAGAGGGCATTCAATGTGAACAGCACCTGTGGAGAGAAACGATGACGCGCAAGAAACCTACGAAGCTGTTTGAACCGATCATGGTCGGAAACATGGAACTGAAAAACCGGATCAAGATGCCGGCCATGGCCATCGCCATGGGAGAGGATGGCGAAATCTCGGAGGCGGCCAAGGCGTTCTATGTGGAGCGGGCCAAGGGCGGCGTGGCGCTGATGGGTGTGAGCTGTACGCCAACCCGGTTGATCGAAGACCCGATGCTGGGCCTGTACGAGGACCGGTTCCTTCCGGGGCTGAAGGACCTGGTGGAGTCCGTTCGCCCTTACGGTGCGAGACTCTACACCCAGATGGGGGTGGGTTACAGCTGGGCCTTTGGGGACGATCCGGTCGAGTTGGTCAGCCCTTCCGGACAGACCTGTTGGGGACGCCCGGGCACCCCCTTCCGCATGGGCGGGCCTCTCGAGCCGACCATGCCGAAAGAGCTCACCGTGGAGCAGATTCAAACGATCGTGGAGGCTTACGGTGACGGTGCGCGGCGGACACAAGAGGCGGGCTTTGACGCGGTGGAGGTGATCGCTTCCGTGGGATACGTGATTGCCCAGTTCATTTCGCCAAAAACGAATAAACGCCAGGACCAGTACGGTGGAAGCCTGGAGAACCGGATGCGTCTCTTCCTCGAGATCATCGAGAACATCAAGAAGAAGACCGGCGGCGACTTCCCGATCCTGGTGCGCATCAGCGGAGCCGATCTGCTGAACGATGGGGGATACACCCTGGAAGACACCAAGAAGATGGCGCCCATGCTTGAAAAGGCAGGGGTGAATCAGATCGATGTGATGGCGGGTTGGCACAACGCACCCGTTGCCATGATCCAGACGCAGGTGCCGCAGGGGTCATGGGTACATCTGGCGGAAGGGGTCAAGAGCGTCGTGAACATCCCCGTTGCCGCAGGGACCCAGATCCAGGACATCGACGTGGCCGAACGGGTGGTGGCGGAGGGGCGCGTGGACATGGTCTACATGGCACGCGGGTTGGTGGCGGACCCGGAACTGCCGCGCAAGGCCCAGCAAGGCCGACTCGACGACATACGGCCCTGCATGAACTGCTGCCGTTGCATGTCCGCATCCGACAATCCGCCGGTTCATTGCACGGTGAACGGACGGATGGGCAGAGAGTGGAAGTACCCGGAAGAACGACCCGCGAAGGATAACAAGCGAGTGCTGGTGGTCGGGGGCGGTCCGGGCGGGATGGAGGCTGCCCGGGTTGCGACGCTGAGGGGCCACCGGGTGACGCTTTGCGAGAAGAATCCGAAGTTGGGCGGAGCCATGCTCTTGAGCTCGATTACCAACCCTCGGATCGGACCTGTGCTGAGGTACATGACCAGACAGATCAAGGATCTCTCCATCGATGTCAGGTTGAATACCGAAGTGACCCCGGAAGTCGTGAGGGAGGTCAACCCGGACGTGCTCGTGGTGGCACAGGGGGGCAAGGCGGCGCCCATGGACGTACCCGGCATCGACAAGGACATCGTGTTGAGCCGCAGCGACGCGGAGTCGATCCTCGGGGGAGGCCTGCCGAAGAAGGGGGGATTGGTGCGTAGACTGCTTTCCCTCGGCGCTGCCCTGTTTGTCCGGCTCTTCTACAATCCGAAAGTATTGCGCAAGCTTCTTCGATTCCCCTTCCCCTTCAAGAAGCGGGTGGCCATCCTGGGAGGCGGCTTTGCCGGCGTCGAACTGGGGGAAACCCTGGTGGAGAACGGAAAGAAGGTTGCCATCGTCGAGCCCTCCAAGCGAATGGGCAGCGACATCGAGATCATCCACCGATGGGTCTTCCTGAAGCACCTGAAGGACGCGGGCGCCGATCTTCTCACCAAAGCGGAAGTTGTGGAGATCACCGACAAGGGGGTGAAGATCACGCAGGATGGTTCTTCCCAGTTCATCGAGGCGGACACGGTAGTTCCCATCAACATCACGACCAACAAGGAACTGGCAGACGCCTTCGAAGGAAAGGGTCCGCAGGTCTTTGTGGTCGGGGATTGCGCAGAACCTGCAAAGCTTCAGGAGGCGATTACCGCGGGCTTCGTGGCGGGACACGAAATGTAACGTCAGAGGGGAGGCTGCACCATGTCCAGGGTGATGGTCCGAAACGCGGCCCTCGAGAGCTTGCCGGAGACCATCCATCGCATCTTCCAAGATTTCGAGGTGGACCTCGAAGGGAAGAGCGTCCTGATCAAGCCAAATTTCGGTGCGGCCGTGGGGCCCGAGAAATCGGCACTCACCGACGCGAGGGTGGTCAAGGCCGTCCTGGATGCATGCCTCGAGCAGACCGATGACGTGGTGATCGGGGAAAACCCGGGCAATCTCGACACGGGTGCCATGCACACGATCAAGATGTCCGGGATCCTGGAACTCGCCGGGGATTACTACTGTAACATCAGCAAGGGCGGGGAATTCATCGACATAGGATCCGAGATCATCCCAAAGGTCTTTTTGTCGCGGAAGATCATGGATGTGGACTACGTGATCAACGTGCCAAAGATGAAGACCCACGTGCTTTGCGGCCTCTCCTGCTGTATCAAGAACCTGTTCGGGTACGTGGTGGGTGCCCAGAAGGCGAGATACCACCTGGAGTCGAAGAGCCTGAAGCGGCTTACCCAGTTGTGGATCGACCTGTACAAGTACCGAACCCCTGAATTGAACATCGTGGATGCGATCGTGGCCATGGAGGGGGGAGGGCCCACCCACGGAAAGCCGAGGGAAGTCGGAAAGATCGTGGCCGGAACGAACGGGTTCGAAGTGGATGTGGTGCTCACGACCATGATGAGGTGGGATCCGCGCGCCATCAAGATGCTCGAGATGGCCTGGGAACAGGGGTTGGGCGAAATCGATGTGGAGAAGATCGATGTGGCGGGCGACTTCGAGATTCTCCCGGAGTTCGAGAAACCGCCGACCTTTGCATCCATCAACCCGAAGTTCAATCCCTACGAGGAAATCGTTCGAATCCGGCCAAGCCTGAATGAAGAGAAATGCGTTCTTTGCAGGATCTGCGGGGACGAATCCTGTCCGGCAGAGGCTATTTCGTTTGACGAGTTCCCTGTGATAGATCCGGAGAAATGCATTTCCTGTTACTGCTGCATCGAGTTCTGTCCGGAGGGTGCCCTGCATGTAGAGTATGACAAAGAGATCTTCGAGATCGTATAGCCACGGACTGCAAAGGACGATCGAGATGCCCAGTCGAAAAATGGACGCCCTGGTGATCGGGTCCGGAGTAGGGGGACTCTGTGTGGCTGCAAGGCTCGCGGCAGAGGGCCTCGAGGTCGAGGTGATCGAGAAGCTGAGCGCCTTGGGCGGGCGGTTCTCAACGCGTGACCTCCATGGATGCAAAGTGACGACCGGTGCCATCATGGTGCCCTTTGGTGAGCGAAGCGCTCTCCATGAAACGTTTGATCTGATGGAGGCGCCATTCAACGTCCGCGAGGGTCAGGGAGGATTTCGATACAGGTTGCGGCACGGAGAGTACGACGTGCCTCCGGAGGGAGGGGGCGGCCTGCTGGGTATGCTGCAGTTCGCCACGGGGGACGCCCTCGAGGGTGAGAGGCTCCTCGACAAGTTCAGGCGTGCCCTTGCCTGGTGGGAACCGTCGGACACGATTTCTTTCGAGGAATGGTTGTCTCAGCACACGGACCATCCGGAGGTTCACAACCTGCTGCAGGGCTTCTGCGCAGCCTTTATCGGGGTCAGCCTGAATGAAGTCCCGGCGGGAGAGTATTTTCGCTTCCTGAAGGCCATGGGGCGGAACAACCGGTACGGCATTGCGGTCAACGGGAATCTGGAATTGATGGAATCGCTGGCCGCTTCGATCCGGAACAGGGGTTCGTCGGTCAGGACCGGTACGGCCTGCAAGGGGATTCTCGTGGAAGAGGGTCGAGTCAAGGGAGCCCGGGTGGAGGCGGCGGGTGTGGAGGAGACGATCGAGGCGGATTTCGTGATCAGCAACGCCGGTCCGAAAAGGACCATCGAACTGGCGGGGGAGGAGAATTTCGACAAGAGTTACCTGGCCCTTCTTCGGGAGCACCCTCATGAAACACCGGTGTTTCACGTGTGTATCTTCTCCGACGAACCGCTCGTCCCCTATCCGGGGATCATCAACTTTGGCAACACACGGAGGCTCATTTTCCTGGAATGCCCGACCCTGACCTGTCCGGAGCTGGCAGCGGAAGGAATGCACATGACCACGACCTTCAGCGTGCCGGTATCCTCCACACCGCCCATCAAGCGGAAACAGACGATTGAAGAGATCCTTCTGGACCTGGAGGAGAATTTCCCGTCCTTCAACAGGAAGAAGCAGAAACGCATGATCACGGCCCATATGGGAGAGTGGCCGTCCATGAGAAGGTGGCCGGGGTACCCGATGCCTGTGAAGACCCCGGTGGAGAACCTATACAATGTCGGAGATGGGTGCATGCCGCCGGGTACGGTGGGAATCGAGGCGTGCGCCTTGTCCGCAAAGACCGTGGCCCGTCAGATCACGTCCGGTAGGTGAGTGGTTGAGACAGGGGCACTGAAAGCAGGAGGAGAACGCACGATGGCACAATGGGACGTCATTATTGTTGGTGCAGGCTATGGGGGACTTTGTTCCGGAGCCCTTCTCGCCCATGCGGGCAAGAAGGTTCTCGTGCTGGAAAGGGACTCGGCGATCGGAGGGCGTGCGAAAAGTATCCTCTATCAGGGCCAGGTGCTGGACGACGGAGCCCACATTCCTTCGAGAGCGGGGCACTTGGAGTCGATCTTCGAGGATCTGGGGATTCCCTATCCGGAATTGGCGGAACTGGGCAAGAGTGAGATCTATCATGAAGGGAAGTGGCTGGGGCCCAAGGAAATGTTCACCGCGGATATGTACAAGAAGGTCTTCGGGGAAATGACGCGCCTGTCTCACGAAGAGATTCTACAACTCGACGATATGCCCCTCAACGAATGGGTGGAGAGCGTGTCGGACGACCCCGGTATCCAGATGCTCTTCTTCTACCTGGCCTGCTCGACGAGTGTGGGCAACCGCTACGAGACCTACTCGGCGGGCGAGATGATCTACATCCTCCGTGAATTCCTCGATGGGGGCCGCAGCCTGAAGGAGATCGGCGGGGTGATCAAAGGGGGGATGAACTCGGTCCTCCAGCCTCTCGTGGATACCATCCAGGCGAACGGGGGCGAGGTGAGGCTGAATACCCAGGTGGAGAGTGTGGCGATTGAGAACGGGATGGCCGTGGGGGTGAACCTGGAAGTGGGGAAACGGATGTTCCACAGCCAGGTCCTGGACGTGGAGACCGAAAAGGCGGACTTCGTGGTGGTCACCCTTCCCCTGTGGGACCTGTTCAAGGTCATGGACGAAGAGGCCTTCCCGAAATGGTGGGTGGATTGGGTGAACTGGATCGGTACGAAAGTGAGTACGGCGTGGAGCATCATCTACGGCCTGGACGAGCCGCTGTTCGACATGAAGACGTTCCGCTGGGCGCCGAACCTGCCTGAATCCGGGTTTTCCGGAATCTTCTATCCCATGCCCTCGTACGGAGACGATGTGGGTCAGTACCAGTTCCACGTATCCTACCAGGGGCACTATGACGAACTGCCGAATCTGCTCAACGGAAGTCAAGCCATGGTCAGGCGCCAGATTCGGGACACGATTGCCATGCTCGAGAGAGAATCGATCAAGTTCTACCCGCAGTTGAAGGACGGATACAGGTGGCGGGTCGCACACGCCGGGGTGTATGGAATCGCCCAGTCACCCGGTCTGGTCAGCAGCAAACGGCCTTCCATGAGGGTGCCCGGATACAGAAACCTGTTCGTCGTCTCGAATACCGTCCAGGAAGCCAGGGGCATCAGCATGTCCGCGAACGGAAGATGTGCTCGGATGGCAGCGGACGCCATAATAAATGCATAGCAGGTCCGGCGCCGTGAAAAAGGGATCGAGAATATTTTTCGCGGGGATGGCCACCGAGGCCATCTTGGATGCAAAGTAGCAGGGGATCTGCCGAAAAAGGTTATCAGCAAAAAGGGTAAACAGGAATATGCCAAAGAAACTGCTCTGCAAACCAGCATTGTGCGTGAACTGCAGGACGTGCGAGATGGCCTGTTCCCTCGAGAAGAGCGGTATGTTCAATCCGGTCAAGGCGAGGGTCTGGATCCAGAAAAACAAGAAGGGCTTGGATGCCCCGATGATCTGCAGGCACTGTCTCAAGCCTCCCTGCGCGGAGGCATGTCCGGTTGAGGAAGGGAAGCCGATCGCGCGGGACAAGGAAACCGGTATTGTGCGCTTTTCGAGCAAGAATTGTATAGGGTGCTACGAGTGTGTGGGCGCATGTCCTTTTGGTGCCATGCGCATCGACCCTCATACCGGGCAGGTATTCAAATGCGATCTCTGCGACGGAGACCCGGAATGTGCGAAGTGGTGCCCGACGGGGGCGATTCAATTCGTGGATACGAAAGCATTCGGCACGGTGAGTTCGATCGACAAAGGATAGGGTGTACCCTGTCACCGCTGCACGACAAGCTCTCGATGGAGGATTCGTAATGTACGGCTGGGCCGGAACCTTGTTACGCGTCAATCTGAGCGATGGAAAGATACAGAAGGAGGAGCACCCGGAGGCTCTGAGGCATCAATTTCTCGGTGGCAGGGGCGTGAATTCGCGTCTGCTCTTCAGTGAGGTGGAGCCCGGTATCGACCCGCTTGGACCGAAGAACAAGCTCTTCTTCGGTGCCTCCCCCTTGACCGGTACCGGCCTGGTCACCTCGGGCAGGATCCACGTCACGGCGAAATCGCCTCTAACAGGGATCCTCGGGGATTCGAATGCAGGAGGACATTTCGGCCCGGAGATGAAGTGGGCGGGATACGACCACATCATTATCGAGGGAGCCGCCGAGAAACCTGTCTACCTCTGGATCGATGACGACCACGTGGAGATTCGTGACGCGGGGCACGTATGGGGAAAAGTGGTTTCGGAAACCTATGCCGCTCTCTGGGACGAGTTGGGGGATCCCCGCATACGCATTGCCGCCATCGGCCCGGGAGGGGAGAATCTGGTTCGTTTTGCCTCCCTGATGACGGATTATGGAAACGCTTGCGGAAAGACCGGCATGGGCACCGTGATGGGGGCAAAGAATCTCAAGGCCGTGGCGGTTCGGGGAACCAAGGGCTTCCACGTAGCCGACCCCGGGCGTTTCAAGGGCATCGCCAGGGACTGGGTCACAAAGATCAAGAGTGGGCCCACCTATGAGGGCTTCTCCAAGGTTGGCACCATGTCGTACCTGACGGGGTACCACTCCCAGGGGCGATCGGTTGCGAGGAACGCGCAGGTGACGGCCGATATCGACTACATCGACAATTACGGTGCCAAGAGCATGATGAAGCACATGACGAGGAGCGTTGCGTGCTTCGGTTGCCCGATACACTGCAAGCACGAATTCAAGGTCAAGAAGGGTCCGTACGCCGGCGAGCACGGCCACGGCACCGAATTCTGTATCATGAGCGCCCATGGCCCCGCGTGTGGCAACCCCGATGAGGCGGCCGTGTTGAAGATCAACAATATCTGTAATGAATACGGGATTTGTGGAGACACTTCGGGCATTACCCTGGCAGCAGCCTTTGAGTGGTATGAACGGGGGATCATCACCAAGGAAGACACGGACGGGATTCCTCTCGAATGGGGAAACTCGGAGGCCCAGATCGAGATGCTGATGAAGACGATTGGGCGTGAGGGATTCGGAGACCTGCTGGCCGATGGTTGCGCCATCGCAGCCGAGAAGATCGGAAAGGGGGCCGAAAAGTACATCAATCACACCAAGGGGGGAGACATCGATGCGGTGGACATTCGGACGCTCAAGGGGTGCGCCCTGTCCGACGCGGTTTCGAGCCGTGGGGGTGATCCCCAGCGAGGATGGCCCGGGGTCGAGTTCTATCCCATACGACCGGAGAAGTCGAAGAAACTCTTTGGGAGCGAACACGCAACGGATCCGCGGTCCTATGAGGGGAAGGGCCCTCTTGTGGACTACTATGCATCCCTGTGCACCATGTGCGACGCCCTGGGGATCTGCAAGTTCTCATGCGGGTGGTTCGCCACCCCGATCTACCTGAAGGAGATGGGAGAACTGGCGACAGCCGCTACCGGTGTGGACTTCAGCGAGAAGAAGGTGAGGGAACTGGTAGCGAGGATCAACAACGTGGAACGGGCCTACCTCGTGCGCGAAGGGATCACCAGGAAGGACGACACACTCCACGGCAGGGCCGTGGAGGAGCCGGTTCCTTCGGGGCCGTACAAGGGGGAACGGCTGACACAGGAAGGTATGGACAAGATGCTGGACGACTACTACAGCGTTGTCGGTTGGGACAGGAAGACCGGTGCGCCTACCCGGAAGACGCTGGAGGGTCTGGGGTTGCAGGATGTGGCGGATGAGTTGGCGGGAATGGGGAAGATTCCGTAAGGTTCTTCGTCGGACTGTTCCGGGTCTAATTGCATAGGTTGCCAGAACGACCCTGTCGGCGGATTGACCAAGGCGAAAGGGAAGAGGTCAGAGGGGAAAGGGCCGCGCCTCCCAACCGGGACGAGGGCGAGACCTCGTCGGCCAATGCGGGTTGGGGCGCGTAGTGCGTTACACGAAAGGGGGGCGTCATGGAAGAGCAGGTGAGGAAGACGGTGGAGAGCTATTTTCGGCTGGTGAACGAAGAGAAATTCGACGAGTTCTTCGCGCTCTTCGACCCGGACGTGGAGTTCAAGGCGCCCTTCAATTTTACCGCCAGGGGGCTTGAAGAAGTGAAGCCCTTCTATCTTCGGGTCCCCACGGACTTTCCGCACCATGTGGATACGCCTGAAGAGATCCTCGTGTCGGGAAACAGGGCTGCGGTCTACATCGACTTCGTGGGTACGTCCAAGGAAGGCGTCTCCGTGGCCTTCAAGGCGTCGGACTGGTTCCGTGTCGAGCACGGGAAGATCAAGTCGCTCAACATCTTCTATGACAGCCATTTTCTTGCGAGGGCTGGCAGGAAGAAGAAGTGAGGACAGGGGTCAGGGATCAGGCCGCACGCCCGACTCCTCCGGTGGTGAGGGTGGGAGCTAAGAGCCAAAGGCTAACAGCCGGGGTGGAAGCGCAACGGGGGGCAGACCATGGGCATGCTTGAAGGCAAAGTGGCGGTCGTCACGAATGCCGGTGGGAGGATGGGCGAGGCGATTGCCTTGCTCATGGCGGACGAAGGCGCACGAGTCGTGGTCCATGGGTCGGAAGCCGTTGTGCTGGAAATCCTGGAGAGGGGGGGCGAGGCGGTCGGCAACTCCGAGTCCGTGGAGTCGTGGAAGGGAAGCCAGCATCTGGCCCAAGTCGCGATGGATCATTTCGGTGGTCTGGACGTGCTCGTGAACAGTCCGAAGGTCGACGCCGGGCTCCGGACCCGGATGTTTTCGGAAATCGAACAGGAAGAATGGGAATCTGTCGAACAGGGCACATTGAAGGCCGCTTTCTCCTGTACAAGGGCCGTCTTGCCCCACATGAGGAAACAAGGGCAAGGGCGTCTCATCCACCTGGTACTGCCTGAAGGGTTTGTGGGAGGCGCGGGCCACACCCATCACGGAGCTGCGGAGATGGCCGTGGTGGGGCTCAGCCGAAACGCGGCGATCGAGATGGAGCGTTTTCATGTGACCTCCAACTGTGTGGTTCCCTTCTGCGGGGTGGCGGGTGGTTCGGAGCCCGCGGACCCGGCTCCTCTGGCGGTGTTCCTTGCCAGTGACGCAGCGAGCGGCCTCTCGGGCCAAACATTCGGCGTTGAGGGTAAGGAGGTCATCCTGTTTTCCCAGTCCCGCATCCAGCGAAGCATGCACAATTCCGAAGGTTGGACGGTGGAGAGGCTTTGCGAGGTATTCGAGCCCACCATGCGGCCGTATTTTACCCCGCTGGAGCCTAAGTGTTGAGAGGTTTATGAGGCTGTAGAGGCAAGACATTCGTGAATTGTAGTAGAGGACTCAGGAATCAGGTATTCGTCCACCTCCCCCCGCCGCTTCTTTGGGGGTAGTGGTGGGGAGCTAGTACCTAAAACCTAATACCTAATGGCCGAGGTAGACGCGACTTAAAGAGGCTTCAAGCATAGCGTAGAGGTGCTAAGTGACCATTCTTGACGGCAAGGTTGCTGTTGTAACAGGCGCGGGTCGTGGGATCGGCCGGGGCATGGCCGTGCACCTCGCCCGAGAAGGGGCCCAGGTCGTGGTGAATGACCTGGGAGGGTCTGTGCGTGGGGATGGAAAGGACGGTTCCGTCGCAGAACAAGTGGTGGAGGAGATCCGGGCTGCGGGCGGGGAGGGTGTGGCGAATACGGACACCGTGGCCTCGTGGGAGGGGGGGCGGAAGATCGTCGAGACCGCCCTGGACCACTACGGCCGTATCGATATCCTGGTCAACAACGCGGGCATCCTGAGAGATCAGGCCATCTACAAGATGCAGGAAGACGAATGGGATGCCGTCGTGAACGTACATCTCATGGGTTCGTTTTATTGCACCCGTGCGGCAGCGCCCATCATGCAGAAGCAGAAGTGGGGACGGGTTCTGTTCATCACCTCCACGGCCGGGTTCATCGGTACCATCGCCCAATGCAACTACGGTGCGGCAAAGATGGGGATGCTGGGGCTGAGCCGAAGCCTTGCCGCGGAGATGGAAAATGACAACGTGACCTCCAATTGCATCGCTCCCTTTGCCTGGACGAGGATTCCGGCTTCCATTCCGCCCGTGACGGACAAAGTCAAAGAAAACGTGGATCGACTTTTCAAGGATATGGGGCCTGAGGATATCTCGCCGCTCGTGGTCTTCCTCGCCAGTGACCGTGCCGCCGGAATCACGGGACAGCTCTTCGGTGTTCGAGGCAAGGAGGTCTACACCTTCAACCAGCCCCGTGTGACTCGCAGTCTTCACAAGGCAGAGGGATGGAAGGCAAGCGAGCTTGCTGAGGTGTTGGAACCCACATTCAGACACCACCTGACCCCTCTGGACAATTCGATGACCTACTTTGACTCGGCCGCTCTGCTCTAGAAAGGGATCGTCACGGCATGAGCCAGGAACCGGATGACAAGGGTGGACACCTCGACATTCCCATTCCCTTCGAGGAATTGCCGGTCCACCGACAGAAGCGGATCAAGCGATACGTCTACCTCGGAAGTCTGCTGTTCCTGCTGCTCGTGTTCGCTTTTGTGGCGGGATTGTATGGTTATACGGCTTCGCAGAGAAGGCAGGCGGTCGAGGAATGGCAGTCCCCCGGCATACCGGTCCAGGTGATGGAGTTGAAGGAGACGGACTTCGAAGAGGTCGTGGAGGCGACCGGAGTCATTCGTGCGCACCAGGAAGTGACCGTATACCCCGAGGTGAGTGCAAAGGTGGTGCGTATCGAGGCGGATCTGGGAGATACGGTCCCCCGGGGTGCGCCCCTGGTCGTTCTGGATGACGAGCTGATGAATCTCAGGGTCAGGCAGATTCGGGCCCAGATCGCCAAGCTCACCGCTGTCTGCGAGGACGCGAAGAAGAACCTGAAGCGCAAGGAGAAGCTCTTTCGCAGGAATACGGTGTCGGAGTCGGATCTGGATCAGGCGATCCTTGCCGAGCAGACCAACCGGGGATTGCTCGAAGAGGCGCGGGCTCAATTGGAGATGGCCCTTTATGATCTTCGGCACGCAACGGTACGCAGTCCGATTCCGGGGAAGGTTGCCGAACGGTTTCTCGAAGTGGGCAGCCTCGCATCGCCTCAAACCCGTGTCGCGACAATCGTCAACATCGACAGGGTCAAGGTGGAGGTCGGTTTGATGGACCACGAGGTGAAGCGGGTGCGTGCGGGGCAGGGGGTGGCACTGGAGGTGGACGCGTTTCCTGAAGACGAGTTCGTAGGCGGGGTTACGGCCGTCGGCAGTCAGGCCGACGCACGGACTTTGTCGTTCCCCGTGCGGGTGGAATGGGAAAACGGAGAGGGGCAGCTTCTGCCGGGTATGATCGCCAGGCTGTGGATCCGGGTGGAACATCACAAGGGTGCACTCGTGGTCCCCCGAGAGATCATCCATGACGAGGGTGGTCGGTTCGCTGTTTTCGCCGTTAAGGATTCCCTGGCCGAGAAGCGTTTTGTGACTCTGGGGCCTGGGGCAGAGGAGAGTGTCATTGTCGCCTCCGGCCTGGAAGCCGGGGACAGGGTTGTCATTGTGGGCCACGAGATGCTCGACCACGGATTGAAAGTCCAGATCGACAGCGGAAGCGGTTCCGAATGAGCATTGCGGCATTCTCCGTCAGAAATTCCGTTCTCGTGAACATCCTGATGATCGCTGTCGTGGTCATCGGGGTGTTCTGTCTAGTGCACCTGCCCAGGGAACTGATCAACGAGATCTCTTTGAACTGGGCGATGGTCATCGCCCCCTATCCCGGCGCGTCTCCAAAGGAAGTCGAACAACTCGTAACGATTCCGATCGAGGACGAAATCAAGGACCTGGACGGTATCGATTTCATTTCTTCGAAATCTGCGGAAGGCTTTGCGGTCATCGACATCAAGTTCGAAGACATGAGCCGGTCGGATTTCCAGTACGCCTTGCAGGAGCTGAAGAGCCGGGTTCACAGCATCGATGACCTCCCGGACGATGTGGAGGACCTCGAGGTGGAAGAGTTCGACTCTTCGGATGTCCTTCCGGTCATCAACATAACGGTGAGCGGCCGCATGTCGGAACGGCAGCTCAGAAAAGTGGCCGATCACCTGACCGACCAGATTCGGGATATTCCCGCTGTTTCGCGAGTCCAGAAGATGGGGATGCGGGACCGGGAGATCTGGGTGGAGGTGGATCCGCAGCGGATGTACAACTTCGATCTGACCTTTCCGGAGGTCATTCAGGCCGTGGCCATGAAGAACCTGAATGTGCCCGGGGGGAAGCTCCGATCGGGGCGAAGCGAGTTTCTGCTTCGAACCGTTGGAGAAATCGATGCGGCCGAAGACCTGCGGCGCGTGATCCTTCGGCAGACTCCGGGCGGGCGGCAGGTTGCCGTCAAGGACGTTGCCTATGTGAACGAGACCTTTGAAAGCGACATGGGAACGATCTCCCGCATGGATGGACGGCCCTCCATTACGCTCACGATCACGAAGAAGTCAGGAGGAAATTCACCCAAAATCATCGAAGAGATCAAGAAGATCGTCAAGGAAACGAGCTCTCGACTCTATGGAAAGGTGAATTTCATAGGGACCATGCCGGGAGGGGAGGCGGGCAGCGAGGACCACTTCCTCAAGTTCACCTCCACCTACGATAGTTCCATCGATATCCAAAACAACCTTGGCACGCTTGAGAACAACGCGTTGGTGGGCCTCGCCCTGGTGTTGGGCTTTCTCTACGTCTTTCTTGGACCACGCTATGCCTTCATTGCCGCATTGGGCATGACTCTCTCCTTCCTGGGCACCTTCATCTTCATGTCCTACGCCCGGATTACGTTCAACGGGAATTCGCTTTTCGGACTGGTCCTGGTCATGGGGATTGTGGTGGACGACGCGATCATCATCCTGGAGAACTGCTATCGGTATCTGCAGTCCGGATGCGGCCCCCGGGAGGCTGCTGTCAAGGGAGCGGATGAGGTGGTGGCACCTGTGACGTCCGCGATCCTGACCACGATTTCAGCTTTTCTGCCTCTCATGCTGCTGCCGGGCGTGATG
>Ga0180434_10001339_pt1 | contig 35414 bp, 28 predicted proteins | sample SS_ome_7_FD_132453 | JGI IMG/M metagenome (GOLD analysis project Ga0180434, IMG submission 132453) | Hypersaline lake sediment archaeal communities from the Salton Sea, California, USA - SS_1_D_2 metaG | ecosystem: Environmental > Aquatic > Non-marine Saline and Alkaline > Hypersaline >... | reverse complement strand
CTTTCGCCACCCAGGTCCCCCTGGATGAACTGTTGGCCCGCTCGGATTACATCTCGCTCCACGTGCCTCACACGCCAGAAACCCACTACATCGTCGGCGCGGAAGCGTTCGACAAGATGAAGGACGGCGTGTATATCATCAACTGCGGGCGCGGCGGGACGTTGGATGAGGCGGCGCTGTACGATGCCATCGAGAGCGGCAAAGTGGCCGGGGCAGCCCTGGATGTCTACGAGGACGAGAAAGGAGAACGGGGCAAGCGATTCATGGACCTGCCGCAGGTGATCGGCTCTCCGCACATCGGCGCGGGAACGCTCGAGGCGAAAGCGCGGGTGGGAGACGAAGTCGCGCAGATCGCTATCGAGGTCGCCAACCGGTAGCTCCAGGCGGCAAGGAAATAAATATGGCAACGATTCGACCATTCAGAGGCGTACGCTACAATCCAGAAAAGATCGACGATCTCTCCAAGGTCATCAGTCAACCCTACGACCGGGTGCGGCACGGGCTACAAGACAAATACTATGCCCAGAGTCCCTACACCGTCGTGCGCATCATCAAGGGGAAGGAAAAATCGGGGGACGATGAGGAACACAATGTCTACACCCGCGCCCGCGACTATTACCAGTCCTGGTTGCAGGAAGACATCCTGATGCGGGAAGAATCTTCCGCGCTCTACGTCCTCCACCAGACCACTACCCTTGCCGATGGCAGCAAAAAGACCCGCAAGGGGCTGATCGCGGCGCTGGAGTTGAGCCGATTCGATGAAGGCATCGTCCTGCCCCACGAACGGACCCACTCCGGCCCCAAGGTGGACCGCCTCAAACTGATGCGGGCCACACAGGTCAACTTTGGCCACATCTTTATGCTCTATCCCGGCGGACGGATCAACGAGCTGTTGGGGGCAGCCATCGAGAAGCAGCCGGGCTTTGAACTGCGCGAGATGTTCGAGAGCGACGTGGTGCAACAGTTCTGGCCCGTGACCGACCCGCAGGTGATCCAGGCCGTGGTGGAGGAGATGGCCCCCCGGCGCAACCTGATCATCGCCGACGGCCACCACCGCTACGAGACGGCCCTCAACTACCGGGACGAGATGCGGGGAAAATATCCCGACGCTCCTCCCAACGCCGGGTTCAACTACCGTATGGTGACGTTGGTGAGCATGGAGGACCCCGGCCTGGTGATTCTCCCCACCCACCGCCTGATCTACTCCTACGATCAGATGAGCGGACCGGAGGCGCTTGAGAAGGCCAAAGCGTACTTTGAGGTGAGCCAAGTGGCGGACCGGGCGGCGTTGGAGGCTGCCCTGGCCAAAGCCCAGCCCTCCCATCCACGCTTTGGTTTCTACGACGGCAATTACATCACGCTCACCCTGCGGGACCCGGCGGTGCTCGAAAAGCTGCTGCCGGATCGTTCCCCCGATTGGCGTCTGCTCGACGTCTCGGTGCTGCACGAACTGTTCATCGAGCGCGTACTGGGGCTTGACAAAGATGCCATCGAGGCAAAGACAAACATCGAGTATCTGCGCGATCCACAGATGGGGTACGACGCTGTGGACAAAGGCGAGGCGAACTTTTTGCTGGTGATGAACCCGACGCGGATGGAGCAGGTGCGGGAATGCACCACCGCCGGCGAAAAGATGCCGCAAAAATCGACCGACTTTTTCCCCAAGGTCATCAGCGGACTGGTGATGATGCCGATAGGCGTGGAAGAACAACTCTAATGCGCCACTGTAGAATACGTGCAGCCCCGACGGTTAAGGAACCGTCGGGGCTGTTTTTGTACTTTATTCCTGCATAAATTTCTCGTAAGCGCCCCGCCATATCACCGGCTTGCGGGTCATCTGCCTGACCCGGACGTCGGAAAAATAGGGGATCAGCCCGGCCAGAACAGTCGGAAGCTGCTCCCACTCGCCTTTGTAGATGACGGCGCTCAGCTCGTCGGCAAGGGGTTCCAGCCATTGCCACTCTCGGCTAAAGCGCTCGGCCTTCATCCAATAATCGCGCTTTTCCCAGGCCTCGACGGTCTGGTCCACGGTATCGGCGATGCCGTGCAGGCAAAAGACGATCAGTGCGGCCAGATCTTTGGCTTCGTCGTCCATTTGCGGCTTTTGACTGAGGCGGCGCAGCGCCTCGGCGATAGTGCGGCGATGCTGGTTGCGGATCTTGCCCGGCCTCCTGGTAGCGATAATTCGGCTCATTTACTCCTTCCGTCTCACGTATAGGACGCACGCCTCCGGCGGCAGCTTGACCTGATAGTACAAGGAGGGCATACGGCCCACCTCCTCAAGCCCGGCCTTTTGCAAGGCGCGTCGTTCCGCTTTATTCTCCACAAACGTACAGGCGAACACGCTGTGCGTCTCTCGCCGTTGCAAAAGAAACTCCAGCGCCAATGCCTGTACGGCTGTACCGTATCCCTTGCCCCGTTCCGCAGGATCGGCGACCAAGATATTCAACTCCCAGTCGACCTTTTCAGGATCAGGGTGAAAGCCCCACGCCCGGTAATAGAACCTGCCCAGGGGCTTTTGCTCTGTCGCCTCTCGGATGAGAAAGTACCAGCGATCCGTCGCGTAAAGAAACGGATCGCGCAACTCCTCAGCCGTCATTGGAGGAACTCGTTTGTATGGCCCTTGAGCGATGGGATCCAGGGTCCACTGCACGAGAAAGGCAACATTCTTCTCGTCAGCCGGTTCCAGGATGACAAGGTCGTTCTGCAACAAACACCCCAATTCTTTCTCGTTTTTTAAAAAGACCTCTCAACGTCCGTCGCGATGCTCTCTCATCCACGCGGACGGAGATTTACCCGTCCATCGCTTAAAGGCGCGGGTGAACGAACTTTGCTCGTCATAACCTAGGGTACGGGCGACCTCGATCAATAATTGGTCGCCTGAGCGCATCAACCGTATCGCCTCTTCCTGGCGGTAGGCATCCAACAGATCCCTAAAGACCACCCCATCCTCTGCCAGACGGCGCTGAAGCGTGCGGGTTGAAAGTCCCAACTGTTCCGCCATATCGTTGATCGAGTATCTCCGTTCCCGCAGGGCGTCGGGCAACCGGGTACGTATCGCATAACTGAGCGGCGACGCTTCGAACGTCTGGATTTCGATTCGCTCAGCCACGGTGCGCAAGGTTTGATACAAAGACCGGTTCGCCCCTTCGATCCGAGTCTTCCAGACGCCAGGAGATAGCTTGAACCCAGACATTTCCTGACCCAGTTGCACAGGCGCTCCGAGGGTTTGTTCAAAATCCACAGCCGGTACAGTCATCGGCTGCGTCAGATATACTTCCTCGACAGCAGGGCGGCCAATGCCATCACAGATGCGCTGAATGCACGCGCCAATGGTCCACTGGTCGTTAATGGGGGAGATGGATGGAATCACCGGTTTATTGACAATCCAAACCTTGTCTCCATCACGACGATCGAGCATCAACTCTACCCCCGACGCCACCAACCTGAAGAAAAGGCTTAACGAACGGAGCGATTCTCCCACCGTCTCCGAGTTTCCTACCAGGTGGTCGAGGAGGCCAAATGCTCCATAAGGCACTGCCAACCCCACGCGAAGCGGCAGATCGGGACTGAGATCGCGGGAAAACGCCTGCATCCACAGCTGCCCAAAAACCTCGTCAGGGACAGAGGCAAACGGTTCGGCAAGCTGGCGCTGGCTAACCCCGGTGGTACGCAAAAGTTCGTCCGCGTCAAAGCCCAAAGCCTCAAGCCCGGCGAGCATAGCCACGATGGTAACCGCAGGCATCGTGCGTTGCACCACGTTCTCGCCCTGGAATTCACTGTCGCGAGTGGGAATCATCGTTGAATGGCGTGGAATGACAACATCTTGTCTCAAAAGGGCAATACAAAAAAAGCCGTCTGTGATAGAATACAAACTATACAGATCAAAAAGTTAATCCGCAACATATTCGTCACCCTGAGCGAAGCGTAGCGGAGCCGAAGGGTCTCCACTCTCGACAATGTGAGATTCCTCGACTCCCTTCGATCGCTCGGAATGACGGAAAGGAGTCAAACAATGACAAATAGCAAGTTCCGTGCCCTAGTCCGCAGCGGCCATCTGTTCGAGTCGCTCATCATCGCGATCTATATCTACACCACGGCGAGTAATTACCCTGCTTTCGATGCCGTGGTCAAGTTCATCTTTCTGCCAGCACTGACGATTTCTGGTATCGTGCTCTGGCGACAACCGCAAATCATGAAGCTATTCAAACGCCAGGTTAGCGCCCGCTCCTAAAGTGCATGGCGACTACCCTCGTAGACGTTTGGATTCACACAGTACGGCAATCGTTCCCCGTGCAGTCCCGCCAGCAGATTCTCCGCCGCCATCGTCGCCATCCGGTTCCGGGCCGTGACGGTGGCGCTGGCGATGTGGGGGACGACGATGCAGTTGGACAGAGTCGCCAGGGGGTGAACGGCGGGCAGCGGCTCCGGATCGGTCACGTCCAGCGCCGCTCTCGCGATCCACCCTTCCCGCAATGCCTGCACCAGCGCATCGGTGTCCACCACCGGGCCGCGGGCGGCGTTGACGAGGATAGCCGTCGGTTTCATCCGCCGCAACGCCTGCTCGTCGATGAGATGGTGCGTTTCGGGGATCAGCAGGCAGTGGAGGCTGACAAAGTCGGATTGAGCCAGCAGATCATCCAGCGAAGCGTACTCCACCCCCAGCTCCGTCTCCAGGTCGGGCTTGCGCTCCGGGTCGTGATAAAGGATCCGCATCGCAAAGCCGCGGGCGCGGCGAGCGACCGCCGTCCCAATGCGGCCCAATCCCACGATCCCCAGCGTCGCCCCCCAGACGTCCGCCCCCAGGAGGCCCATCGGCTCCCAGGTGCGCCACTCCCCGGCCCGTACCTTATCGATCCCCTCGGGGATGCGCCGGGCGGCCGTCATCAGCAGCGCGAAGGCCATATCGGCCGTGGCCTCGGTCAGCACGCCGGGGGTGTGACCGACGGGGATGCCCCGCGCGGTGGCCGCCTTCAGGTCGACGTTATCGACGCCCACAGCCATCTGGCTGATGACGCGCAGATTTTTCCCCGCGGCGACCATCTCCGCGTCAATCGGGTCGGTCAGCAGGCAGAGCACCCCGTCGCAGTCCACCACCTCCCGCAGGATGACGTCCTTCGGCGGCGGCAATTCCTCTTCCCAGAGACGCACATCGCACACCTCCCGCACCATCTGCAAACCCACCTCTGGAATGAGGCGAGTGACATAGACTTTTGGTTTTGCACTCATATTCCCTCCTTTTCGGTCCGGCCTCGAAAGACACCAAACACCAGCAACACGTTGAGCAAATTGATGCCGCCCATCACCAGGCACATCAGATTAAAGCCCAGGCGCTCCGTCAAGATGCCTCCCAACGCCTGCCCCCCCACTGTGCCCAGGTTGATGAACATCATAAAGATAGCGAACATCGAGGCGGCGATGCGCGGATCGCTAAAATCCATCGCCACGGCGGCATAGACCGAGGTGTAGTAGCCGTAGGCCAGGCCGAAGAGAAACGCAGAGACGGCCACCATCGCCACGCCGCCGCCCAACGCCAATCCCAGGCTGCCCACGCTGGTGAGCGCGATGGCAACCCACAAACTCCGCCTGTGGCCGATGCGGTCGGTGAGCCAGGCGTTCGAGAGCGCGCCGGCGATCCGCCCCACCATCGCCAGCGCGATGAGCAGTCCGACGTTGCCGATGGATATCTTCATCACGTCCCGGAGATGATCGCTAAAGAAAGTGTAGGTTCCGTCAATCGCCAGGGAATAGACCAACCCCATCACGGCCAACATCAACACCGCCCCCCGCCCAAAGGCTTTGAAGGCGCCCCACCGGAACGGTTGGCGGAGCACCCGATCGGGATCCTCCTTCACCCGTTGAACCAGCGGCAGAGGCAGCAGAGCGAGAAAGCTCACGATATAGAATACCGCCTGCCACCCCAGCGCCTCGACGATCCACCCACCTGCCAGGAGCATGGCGAGGAGACCGGCGGCCCTTCCCCCAACCATGACGCCCTGGACAACGCCGTGCTCATCCCGGGGAGTGATGTCCAGCGCCAGGCCGTCGGTGCAGGTATCATACAGCGCCATACTGATAGAGGCGACGAGCGCGAGCGCCGCAAAACCACCCAGGTTTCCCGCCGGCGAAACACTCGCCAGCGCCAGCACCGTCATACTTTGAAACAGCAGGCCGATCAGGATGTACGGCTTGCGGTGTCCCCGACCAAACAGGTTCACTCTATCGCTGAGCATCCCCAGGAAAATCTTGAGCACGAACGGCACGGCCAGCACGGCCTGAAAGATGCCGACGTCCGCCTCGCCGTATCCAAATTCCCCCAGGTAGAGGATGTTGAACGTCAAAAAGTAGCTCATCATCGCGCCCTGGGCAAAGTAGAGGCTGCTGAACAGGGCCAAGCGAAAGTTTCGACCAGTGGACATCATCTCCCCTCCCAGATACTACAACGAGATTTCACCGATTTGCGTCATTCCGAGCGACCAGAGGGAGTCGAGGAATCTGCAAGTGGTCTTGCCCGCGAATGTGGAGATTCCTCGACTCCACTCCGCTGCGCTCCGTTTCGCTCGGAATGACGGGTATCTCAGAGCCTCGTTGCAATACCGATATCTAGTCTTCCCCTCCCAGCCTCATCCGCGCCTCTTCCTGTTCCGGGAATCTCGTCAGCACGGTCGCCTCTACCGGCAGCGCCACGCGCTTGCCCTTCAGCAGTGCCTCTTCCAGGGACTTGCCGTGCAGGGTAAAAATAGCGATGGGGGTCTCGGGGACATTGTACCGCTTCTCGACAATCGCCAGGCCCAGCAGGTATCCCTCGCTGTCGATGGAGCAACTGGTGACCTGGCCGATCTGTTTCCCCTTCTTGCTGACCACCGGGTCGCCCGTGTGCGGCATCCGCTCGCCCTTCTGGTTGACGCGGAAGCGGATCAATTCCCGCTTGCGGCCCTCCTCCTGGGCCAACAACACGTCCCGGCCCACAAAGAACGGCTTGTGGTACTTGACGTAGCCGGGGAAGCCCGCCTCGATGGGAGAGATATTGAACGGCCCCGCCAATTCGTGGCCGTAAAGCGGCAGGCCCGCCTCGGTGCGCGTCGAGTCGCGCGCCGCCAACCCGGTCGGCTTGACGCCGAAGGGCTCTCCCGCCTCCAGGATCGCCTCCCACAGCCTGGGCGCGTCGTCGGGGTGGACCATGATCTCGTACCCCACGTCCTCGCCGCAGTAGCCGGTGCGGGCGATGACCAGCGGCATGCCGCGCAGCTCACACTCGATCAGGTCGGTGCGGCGTACACGGGCCAGGGCGGCCTTTAGTTCGGGATCGTCGGTCAGCGCCTGCAATGTCGGCAGGGATGCGGGTCCCTGCAAGGCGATGTCCCGCTTCTGCCGCTCGCCCGAGGCCGGGTCCTTTAGATTGCGCAGGATCGCGGGAGCTTCCACCTCTATCCACGGGCGCTCCCGGTCGATGACGACGCGGCGTTCGTTCACCGCGTTCAGCCAGTCCCAGTCCTTCTCCTCGTTCGAGGCGTTGACCACCAGCAGGTAGAGGTCGGGCCGGCGGCGGTAGACGATAAAGTCGTCGATGACGTTCGCGTCCGGATCGAGCAGGTAGCCGTAGGCCGACTGGCCGTCCTCCAGCCAGGCGACATAGTTGGAAAAGACTGTGTCGAGAAACGTCGTGGCGTGGGGGCCTTCGACCTCAAAGACGCCCATGTGCGCCACGTCGAATAGGCCCGCCGCCTCCCGCACCGCCTGGTGCTCCTCGCTCACCGAGGTGTACCAGACCGGCATCTCCCACCCGGCGAAGGGTACCATCTTCGCCCCCAGCGCCCTGTGGACCTCGCAGAGCGGCGTGCGCTTGAGCTCCTCCTCCGGCTCCTCCCAGCTCCACTCCTCCTTGTCGGCCTGCGGCGCAAATTCGGCCAGGTAGGATTGCCCGACAAAATACGGCTTGGTCAGATCGAACCGCTCCGGGTGACTCTTGAATAGCTCGGCGGCAGCGCTTCCCTGATCCGCTGCTCCCCCACCCTGTCCCTCCGCTGCCGCGTCCTCCACCAGCACAGGCCCCTGCACCTTGCGGAAAACATCTCCCTCGTCAAAGAGCGTGTAACCGTCGCCCAGGCCACGCAGCCAGGAGGTGACGCGGGCCGCATTCTCCGGCGTGGGCGTGACGAGGAAGCGATCCCGTCCCCACTCGTCCTGCTCCTCTCGCTTCATTACCACCTCGTCCATCAACTCGCCGTGCCGGTCGAGCATATACGTGGCGATGGACTCGCCCGGTGCAAGTCCGAGCACGTTGGACGTGACCACCTCGTTCACGTGCTGTCGCGCCCGCCAGCCGGTGACGCGCAACGCGATGGGTTTAGGAGCAGGATTTTCGGGGAGGAAGGTATAGTGCGGGTAGCCGCTGCGCTCGTATTCAAAATCAATGCCCGCCTTCTCCGCCAGCGCCGCCACACCGAGCCGCACCTCCTCCAGGATATCCAGATCGATCTTGCCCCTCGGCAACGTGCCGGCGAGGCCCCTGTAGGCGAAAGGCTTGATGTTGGTGAGGATGCGGTGGAGCAAGCCAGCGATGGTGTTCATATCCGCCTCGTCCAGCCCGCGCTGCGTGATCCAGGGCGTGCCCAGGCGGACGCCCGTCGCCAACGGGGTCTCCTCGTCGCCGGGGATGGTGTTCTTGTTCGCCACCAGGCCAGCCAGATCGAGGATGCGGACGGCTGGCTCACCCCAGACCGGAATCTCCCCCCTCTTCCCCCCCCATGGGGGGGGAGGATTGGTGGGAATGGACTTGAGGTCAACCAGCAAAAGGTGCGTGTCCGTGCCGCCATACGCCAGGCCCAGGCCGCGCTTTGTCAGCCCCTCTGCCAGAGCGCGGGCGTTCGCCACGATCTGATGTTGCAGCCGGTGGAACTCGTCGGTCTGGGCGATGCGGAAGGCGACCGACAGTGCCGCGAACTTGTTGACGTGTGGGCCGCCCTGCTCGCCGGGAAAGACCGCCATATCAATCTCCTGCGCTAGCTCTTCGTCGGTGGTCAGGATCACCGCACCACGGGGGCCGCAGATGGTCTTGTGGGTGGTGAAGGTGGTCACGTGGGCCGTGCCGACCGGGTTGGGGTAGGCTCCGGCAGCGGCCATCCCGGCGGTGTGGGCGATGTCGGCCATCAGGTACGCCCCCACCTCGTCGGCGATGGCGCGGAAAGCGTCCCAGTCCGGGGCCCAGGAGTAAGAGGTATACCCGGCGACGATCACCTTCGGGCGGTGCTCCCGCGCCAGGTCGCGGATGGCGTCATAGTCCAATCGCTCCGTCTGGGGATCGACGCTGTAGGACACCACCTGGTAACGTTGGCCGGAAATGTTGAACTCGGAGCCGTGAGACAGATGCCCGCCCTGGAACAAGTCCAACCCCATCAACGTATCCCCCGGCTCCATCAAGGCCCAGTAGACGGCCAGGTTCGCCGCCGCGCCCGAGAGCGGCTGGACGTTGACGTGAATGTGTTCGGGGCGGATCGAGCCGTGGGCAAACGCCTCGGCGCAGCGCCGCTGGGCCAGGCATTCGACGAAATGGACGTAATCGACGCCCTTGTAAAAGCGGCGGTCGGCGTAGCGGCGGTAGTAGGCCAACTGCCAGGCTACGTCGTGAAGCCGCTCCTCGGGGTCGCGCGTCATCCGCGTCGGGGGATACCCCTCGGCGTAGACGTTCTGGAAACGGGAGCCGAGCGCCTGGAGGACGGCCTGGGGAGCGGTGGACTCGGAAGGGATAAAGATGAGCTTGCGAGCCTGGCGCTCCTCCTCCCAACGGATGAGATCGGCCACAAAGGGTGCGACCTGGTCTAGATCGTCGCGGAGTAAAAAGTCTGATTTGAGATCAGTTGCAGATGACATTGAGTGTGAACTCCTTTGCTCAATAGTTTCGCTTGCTGGGGCAAGCGCTCTTGCTGACACGAGCGGTATTGTAGCACCAGAGAGAGGAAAGGGCAAACCTCCAAGCTCGTTCGGAGCTGAAGAGCGCGACTTGACAAGCATCAATGGGGTGACGTATAATCGGGACAACAACCGAGGATTCTCAAGATGTGAGTGAGAAGCAATTGCAGGCCATGGAACCTTTGATCAAGTTTCTGAAATCAAGAATTGGTCGAGTAACTGTTGCCGTAGGTCTATTGAGTATCTTGGGTACTATCATTTTCGATTATCTTGACCTTGAAGAAACGAATATGATGCTAGTTTGGGATCTCGGCTGTTCCGGAACAGTTTTATCCTTGGGCATAGGCTTGTTGTATTTTCTACCCGACGATGCTCCACCTCGTATGCGCCAAGCAGGGCGTGGTCTTGCGATACTCTGGATTACTGGAGGAGGCCTGGTTTTTCTTCGTCTCGTATACCAGTTTATACGTTATATCGTTGTGCCTCTGTTCTAGGGCTTGCACCTCCTAACACAAACCGCCCCGTTTCTGACACGGGGCGGCAGCATTTTACCGTCACCGACACTATCTACACATCCACCAATGCGCTCTGAAACCCAGCCTGTTCAAAGTCCGAGCGCGTCATTGCCTCCCTGTCCCATACAGGTAATGATCGTGCTGCTCAGACAAATCTGCGACACCCAAGTCAGTTGCGCGCTCCAAGATACGCTGAAATGCCTGCGTGGGAGTTTGGGAACAGTCATCCAACCTCTCCCGTCGCTGACGAGCTGCCGCGACGAGCCGAGCGAGCACCTCGACCAGGGCAACCTGCTCCTCGGCAGCCAACGATTGAAGATCATCGTACAACTTGACCGGCAATTGTATGGTAACAATCGCTGTATCCATTATCTCGTTGCCTCCTCTTGTTTCAGAAACCCCATTAGAATTGCTGGCGTTGGCAATCCAGCCAGGTTTGATACGTCCCGGCCCACATCACAAAGTCGGGCACCCAGGCGTCGTCCTCAGGTTCCTCTCCGCTCATATATGCCTCAAAGAACGTCTCGGACAGCAAGCTGTACTTGCGCTCGTAGAATTGCAGCTCTGCCGTCAAGGTATGAATATCTCGTACAACGTCGGCCAATGTGGAATCTGGCATAGCACACTCTCCTGTTTGATCGTTCACGCTTAATTCCAACACCATCCCTTCGACCTGGCAACTGTGGACCGACGGATAATACCCAGTTGCGCAAGAACCACTTATGAATTACAATACCCCCTATGGCTGAACAGATTTTGACGTCGGAACTCGCGTTTCCCAAAGCCCCGGCGCTCCCCGCCAGAGAGCCTTACCCCATTCACAAAAGTCACACAGTTCGCCGGCTGAGTAGGAGCGGAGCGACGTATCGAAGCCAAGAACGGGTCTTGCAAGCGCCGCTCGCCCTGGTTTCGATACGGCCCTTCGGGCCTACTCAACCGACGGGCTCGCTATTGACTGCGCAACTCCTATCACTCAATAGAGGCCTATGATAAAACCAGCTACCAACAACGATTTTGACCCAGAAAACAATTTCCACCAGACCAAAAAGCGCGTCGGGTACACGCCGCGAAAAGAGACGCCGCCGGAGGTCTATCACCAGTTGGGCTTTATGTCTGGCCTGGAGGTCCACCAGCAGCTCAAGACCGAAAAGAAACTCTTTTGCCGCTGCCCGGCCGGCATCTACCAGAAGGACGGTCAATTCGACGCCGAGCTGGTCCGCCACATGCGGCCCACCCTGAGCGAACTGGGCGAGTACGACGGCACGGCGCTGATGGAGTTCAAAACGAAAAAGGTCATCATCTACCGCATCGCCAACGTGACCACCTGCACCTACGACGTGGACGATACGCCACCCTTCAAGCTCAACGAAGAAGCGCTCGAGATCGCGCTGGAGATCGCGCTGCTGCTCCAGACGAACATCGTCGGCGAACTGCACATCACGCGCAAGCAATACCTGGATGGCAGCATTCCCACCGGGTTCCAGCGCACGGCCATCGTCGGCATCGAGGGGCAGATCCCGTTGAAACAGAAGACGGTGCGCGTCATCCAGCTCAGCGTCGAGGAGGACTCGTGCCGCGAGGTCTCGGACGTCCGGCACACGCGCGTCTATACGACGGACCGGCTGGGCATCCCGCTGGTCGAGACCGTCACCTACCCGGATATGAAGACGCCCGACGAGGTGGCGGAGGCAGCGCACTATATACGCTTTCTCACCCGCAGCACGGGCAAGGTGCGCACAGGCATTGGCGCCGCGCGCGAGGACGTCAACGTCAGCATTCGCGGGGGGACGCGGGTGGAGATCAAGGGCGTGGCACACATCAGCCTGATTCCCGAGCTGACCCACAACGAGGCCTTTCGCCAGAAAAGTTTCCTGAAAATCCGCGACGAACTCCTGGCGCGAATGCCGGATTGGCAGGACTGGAAAATCCAACATATCTTCGTGGACAACGACCTGCTGAAAACCATATCCCCCCAGGTCCGCGAGGCGAAAAGGAGAGGACACCGCCTCGTCGCCGTCAATCTGCCCGGGTTCCGCTCCATCCTCTCCTTCTTTACCCAGCCGGGGCGGATGTTTGCCGACGAGATCGGCGACCGACTGAAAGTGATCGCCTGCATCGAAAAGCCGAACATGACCCACTCGGAAGAATTCCGGCCCGGAGTGCTGGCGAGCGATTTCGGCCCACTTCGCGACGCGCTGGACGCGGGAGAAGAGGACGCTCAAATTCTCTTCTGGGGGCCAGAGGAAGACATCCCCACCGGCCTGGAGACGATCGAGGAGCGTTGCCGCCTCGCCTTTGTCGGCGTGCCGAACGAGACGCGCAAATCCTTCCCCGACGGCACGACGATGTTCGAGCGCGTGCTGCCCGGCCCCGACCGGATGTACCCAGACACCGACTCGGCCCCCATCCCGATCAGCCAGGAGTTTATCGACCGCGTTCGGAGCCAGCTTCCCACCGGGGTCGACGAGCGAATGGCGCAACTGGCGGCGTGGGACGTCCCCAACGACGGATTCCATTTTCTCCTCAAGCACAACCTCGTTCCCTTGATGGAGCGGATCGCGGCGGATTTTGACGCCGACCCCAAATTCGTTGGCACGCTGCTGGCCCACCGGCTCAAGCACCTGCAGGGCCAACTGCAACCGGCCTCTCCCTTTGACTTTGAGAGGATTTACGAGCTGTTCGCCTTTGCGACGGAACAGAATCTCGAACGCGAAATTCTCTACGAGATGCTGCCGGAGGTGTACGAACATCCGAATATGGATCTGGAATCGGTGCTGATCAGCATCAACTTTGCCCGCCACGACCGCGACGAGATTTTCTCGCTCATCCCCCTCTTGCAAGAGAAATTCGTCCAGATCAACACCTCGAAAAATCCTGACGCCGGCCTGCGCTGGATGATGAAAGAGCTGCGCAAGATGGCGACGGGCAACATCCCGCTGTCCGAACTTGCAGCCGCCGTCCGCGAGTACGAAGGCCGCAAAGGAGGCGACCGATGAGCGACCTCTTCAAGGGCTACAAGGGCCGGGCGCTGCAACTGCTGAAAAGTTTCAACGTCCGCGTCTGGAGCGAAACCAAGATCAAGACCACCCGCGGCGACTTTCAGGGCATTCTGCTGCCGCGCGCCGAAACGGACGACGACCGCCACATCGTCCTCAAGCTGGCCACCGGCTACAACGTCGGGATCGCGGTCGACACCATCCAGGATATGGAGGAATACGGCTACAAGGAAGCCCACTACAAGATCCCGGAGCGCGAGTTTCCCACCTCGAAGGAGAAGCGGAACGTCAAGATGCTGGGGACCGGGGGCACCATCGCCTCGCGCCTCGACTATCGCACCGGCGCGGTGATCCCGGCCTTTTCGCCCGGCGAGCTGTACGGCGCGGTACCCGAGCTGGCCGACATCTGCAACCTGACGACCGAAAAGCTCTTTGCCGTCTTTTCGGAGAATATGGGGCCGACCCAGTACAAGGTGCTGGCCCAGGCCATCGGCGAGGAGATCAAAAAGGGGATCGACGGCATCATCATCGGCCACGGCACCGACACGATGCACCACACCGCATCCGCCATCTCTTTTATGGTGCAGAACCCGCCCATCCCCATCGTGATGGTGGGATCGCAGCGCTCCTCCGACCGGCCCTCGTCCGACGCCGCGCTCAACCTGATCCACGCCACCACCACCGCCGCCGAGTCGGACATCGCCGAGGTGATGGTCTGCATGTTCGGCCCGACGTCGGACGAGTACGGCCTGCTGCACCGGGGAACCCGGGTGCGCAAGATGCACTCCTCCTACCGCTCCACCTTTCGCACCATCGGCGACATTCCCCTGGCGATGGTCAGCCGGGACAAGATCACGCCCCTGCGCCAGGATTACAACCGTCGCCGCAACGACCGCGACGTGACGGTCGTCCCCGTCTTTGAGGAACGGGTATCGCTGCTCTACTACTATCCCAACATGCATCCCGACATCATCGAGGCGATGATCGATCTGGACTATAAGGGGATCGTGATCGCGGGTACCGGCCTGGGGCACGTGAACAAACCGATCTATCCGGCGATCAAGCGAGCCATCGAGAAAGGGATCGCCATCTACATGACGGTGCAGACGCTCTGGGGATACGTGCACATGTTCGTCTACGACACGGGCCGCGATCTGATGAGCCTGGGGATCGTACCGACGGAGAATATGCTGCCCGAAGTCGCCTACATCAAGCTCGGCTGGGCGATGGGCCAGACATCAGACCTGGACGAGGTCAAGGAGATCATGCTCACTCCCATCTGCGACGAGATCACCGAGCGGGAGCCTTATAACGGCTATCTCATCTACCAGGGAGGGATCCCCGAGGTGGAAGAGTTTATCAAACAGTTCCACAAATAGGCAAACATCCCACCATCTGCACCAAACCCGACGACCAGCACAGCGAGCATCCGCCGGTTGAGTAGACCTTCAGGTCGTATCGAAACCAAGGATGCGAGCGGCCTTGCAGACAACCCGCTTGGTTTCGATACGGCTCTCTGCTACGCTCTGAGCCTACTCAACCGGCGCTAATAAATCTGCTGCGCCCGCACCTGTGCCCGCTACTTGCGACCGCTACTCGCCTCCGGTTGATCCCAACGCTTCGAGAGCCGACTTAGCCGCCTTGCCCACGGCCTCGATCATCTTGGTGCGGTTGGCCATCGCCTGCTCCACAATGGATTGGTGCAGATCCCACACCCCCCGGTCGATCGCGCCGTTGGCGTCCACGGGCGCCCAGATAGTGGTATCGCCGTCGAACGAAACGCCGGTGTAGGCGCGCAACGATGCCTTGCCCTGGGTCACGATCTCGGCAAAGTCGGCCTGCCCCTTGACAAAGGTCTCGGCCTGGTCGACGGGCGTCGTGAAGGTACGCACTTCCAGCTCAGAGACGTCTTCGATAAAGTTTTCTACCTTCGTTCCCAGATCACGGGCGAACTTTTTCACTGCCTCGTTCAGATCTGCCATTGCTAAAAACCTCCTTCGAGAATAATTTTGTAGGGCGGCTTTGCTAGCCGCTGTAAAGGCGGATAACTACAAGTATTCGAGCTGGGGCCACGATCCTCGCAGCGCTGCCAATACGTCCCGCACAAATTTCCAGACGGCGGGCAACAACAACACCTGACCGCCGGGAACCGCTGCCTTGACCGCCAGGCCCGCCGCCCCGGTGGCGACGACGGACACGATACGGATCAAGGCGATCCGCGCGCCCAAGGCGAGACGTACAGATTGCCGATGGGCGCGCATCATTTCAATGGTGACGTTCGGCTCCCAGGTCGTGGTGAAATCTCCCGTCCAGCCGACAGCCGTCTGGCCGACGTCCCGGCCAGCCAGCGCGGTCTCGATCCGCGCGTAGTGGGCGACCATCCGCTGAACTCGCTCGACGAAAGCCAACCACTGTTGGCGACTCTCTCGATCCTCGCTCTCCTTCTCCTTGCGGAACAAACCGTACGAGACCGGTGACTGGAAGGCATCCAGCGTCGCCAGTAGCTCCGCCTTTTGCGCCAGGAGCGGGTCCGACGGACTGAACGAAACTGTCTCCGCCCTGCCGATGTACGTCAACTCGCGGTTGACGCGCCCCAGGTCCCTGTACGCCAGTTCCGACGCTCGGATGCGATCCGCCAGGATCACCTGGGCTTCCTCAGGCGATTCGGGCAACTCGACGCGCCAGGTCGGGTCGGCGGGCGGCGCGCCCGCTCCGGCGCTGAACGAGAGCGCGCCCTCCTGCGACGTGTCCCAAAGCCCCAGGGGATCCTCGCTCCCCGGCAATCCCACGCCCGAAAGGGTAAAACTGTATGCCGTCATCTCACTTCAAACTCTTGAGCAGATTGGTCGCCATCCCGGCCATCGCGCCCAAAAACTCCGCCCGGTTCGCCTGCGCCTCTCGCACCATCTCCAGGTGCATCTGTCGCAGATCGTCGCTCACCTCGCCTCTCTTTCCCGGCACATAGACCTCGATATCGCCGTCAAATTCGATGCGAGTCAAGGCGCGCAACCTGGCCCGCTCTCGATCCCCTTGCGCGACCGCCTCCAGATCGTCGACGGCGTACGTTTTCACCTCCATCGTCATAATGTCGGCGGCGGCATCTCTCAAGGCAGTGGCAAGCTGGTCAGTAAATTTCTTGATCGATCCGGTCAGATCGTCGAATTGCTCACGCAGGCCAAAGGCGACGGCAAAACTCTCCGCGTCCATCGGCATCTCTGAAGAAGGCACAGCAGCTTGAGCCTCCACCACAGGAGGCACCCCGCTAGGAACCGAGATTGTGCCGAGGTCCGGGCGCTCTTCCGGCGTCTCGTCGGGCAACGCAAAAGGAATCCGAACCGCCGGGTCGCCGATGACGACGTAGCTGCGGGAATCGTTGTGCTCGGTCCACTTTTGCGCCAGGTCGTAGGGATTGATATAGTCCGGGTCGTAATCCAGCTCTTCCAGGATGGTGGTGAGGGAGGAAGCCAGGTCGGCGTAGCGCAGATTCAGGTTCTCCGTGGTCCAACCCACGGGGTCTCCCCGGAACAGTTGCAGCAACGCGCTCTCAAACGTCCCCGTCTGAGCGCCCACGCCCGGCGACAGAAACGAGTAGCCCCAGGCGCGCTCAACGTGCCCGATCACGGCCAGCGCCCCTCGGCTCAGCAGCCGCTTGGGCAGACCGCCGATAAAGTTGTGCGGGGCGATGGTTTCCCGCTCTTCCTTGTGCGCCTGTTTTGCAAATTGATCCAGGCGCGGAGTTCCAGCGCCAAAGCAGGCAAAATGGAAGGCGATGAGGCCGAGGAGGTTCGCGTCGCTGGCGACGTCGTCGCCCGCAAAGTAGAAATCCTGCTCGATGGAGCCACGCCACTGGTTCGGACCGGGCCAGTCCTGGCACAACAACGCGCCCTGGTGGGGAAGCTGCCGGGGATCGTCCAGGGGGAACTCCATCCCGTGGCTGGCCGTGAAGAGCAGCGCGGGCGTTTGATCGCCGCCGATCAGGCGAGCGAGTTGCGCCTTCGTCGCTTGCTCCGCGAGAAACGACTCGAACTGCCACTCCAACTCCAGCTTTCTCCGCACGTCCCCCTCCTCCACCCAGCGGACGAACGGCTGCTGCTCCCGGAGCTTGCGAGGCAGCGGAGAGATGAGGTACTTGGAACTGAGTTGAGTCGCCTTGTCGTCGGGGTTCGCCACGCCGAAAAACCCAGCCCGCCGGGGGAGCTTGACCTGGCCGGTCTCTGCCAGCTTTACGCTGCGGGCGTAACTGGCATAGTCGTCGAGCGCGTCAAAGTGAATCCGCCCCACCCCACGCATCACGTCGAGCTGGTACTGGAAATCGTAGGGAATTTCCTCCGGGCTGCCGACGATGAGGACATAGTAGGGCATCTGCTCGGGATCGGCGGGGCCGCCGCCGACCTTGTGGCGCTGGAAGAACTCGTCCTTCGTCTCGCCGGGCCGGTAGCCGGCCGCGCCCTCGTAGATTTTGAAGCGCTCGCCCGCCTGTTCCTGGCGCAACCGGAGCAGCTCGCCCAGCGCCTCCTGGATGGCAGGGTCCGACCTGGCTGACAAGATCGCCGCCCAGCCCGCCTGATCCAGTCGAGTGGCGTCGTTCGGCGGCTTGATGGGAAACGCCCCAGGCGCTCGTTTCTGCTCCAGCTCGCCCAGGTTCTCGGGCTGCGGCTCCCCCTTGATGACAGAGAGCAACTCTTCTCCCGACATCGGCGGCACGCCATACGCGCCCGTCGCGCCGTTGATGCCGTTGAAGCAAAGCAACTCGTCGCTGCTTTGCAGTTCTTCAAAGTACGCTTTTGCTTCCTCTTCGCTGAGATCTCCCTCGATGATTCGTTCCTCACTGAACTCGCCTGGCATAGCTCCTCCCTTCCACTTTGTCATACTCTCGGCTCTATTGCAAACCGCCGATATACCGTTTCACTGACTCTGGCGTCCGCTCCCAGTCGGCCTCGGGGATTTCGGGCGGTCTGGTCACCGTCTTCGGCGCGGCGATGGTCGGGGGCGGCGCACTGGTCAACTCGGTGCGCCCCGTCACACTCTCGTCCGCCTGCGCCACGGGCAAGCGCACCGCCGGATCGCCCACGATGACGTACCCCCGCGCATCGTTGTTCGAAGCCCACATCCCGGCCAGCTCATACGGCTCATAGTTCCCGCCAAAGTCGATCTCCTCCAACTGCACGGTCAACTCGGTGGAAAGCGCAGCGTAGCGGCCGTTAAAATACTCCATCGCCATCCCGACAGGTTTGCCTTTGAGCAGGCTTTCGACTGCGCTCCGGAAGACGCCGATCTGCTGCGCATTCTGACTGTCCAGAAAGGAGCTTCCCCAGGCACGATCCACGTGCCCGACGACGGCCAGCGCGCCGCCCTTGGACAGGCGCAGCATCGCCTGGGGCAACGCCGCCACGAAAGGGCGCTCGGCAATCGTCCTCCGTTTCTCACGCTGCTCGGCCTTGGAGAACTCGTCGTAGAGCGGCGTGCCGCCGCCAAAGCAGGCGAAGAAGAAGGCGATCATCCCCAACAGATTGGCATCGCCGGTCAGGTCGTCGCCCGCCAGGTACAGGTCCTGGGGAATCTCTCCGCGCCATTGGTCGGGGCCGGGCCAATCCTGGCAGAGCAGCGCGCCCTGATGAGGACGTTGCCGCGTGTCGTCGAGGCTGAACTCCATCCCGTGGCTGGCGGTAAAGAGGAACGCGGGTGCCTCTCCGCCGTTCAACAAGTTGCTGATGGCCGCTTTCGTCGCCTTGTCCCGCAAAAGCGCGCTCATTTGCCAATGCTCGCACCCCACCCCCCCCCCTCTGTCCCCCCCCAATGGGGGGGAATGAAGGGGGGGGGAAGTGAGCGCATCAAAGAGCGGCTGGATCAGGTTCTCGGCGCTGAGGTTGGTCGCCCGGTCGTCGGGGTTCGCCACGCCAAAGAAGGTCGCCTGGGGCGCAAGCCGCACGTTTCCCCGCGCGGCCTGGGCGACGCTGTTGGCATAGTTGTAGTAGGCCTCGAAATCGTCGCCAAAGTCGATCCGCCCGACCGCGTACTGCACGTCCAGTTGGTACTGGAAGCGATAGTCAATTTCCTCCGGGTCGCCCACGATGAGCAGGTAATAGGGTGCTTTTTCGGGATCGGCGGGATCGCTGACGCTCGCGCCGTGTCGTTTCAGAAACTTGCTGGCCGATTCGTCGGACCGACGACCCTTTCCTTTCTCGTACATCCTGAAATAGTCGCCGGTCTGCTCCTGCCGCAGATCTAACAGGGGTTTCAACGCCTCTTTGAGTTGCGCCAGGTGGGGATTTTTCGCACCAAAGATAACGCCCCAGCCAGCCTCTTCCACCTTCGTGCCGTCCACGCCCTCGACGACGCCCAGGTATTTCTCCGCCTTCTCACGCTCCAGGGCGACGATCTGTTTTTCCAACTCGGCGATCATCGCGTCGTCGGTCGCCATCTCGAGCAACGTTTCCAGACGATCAAGCTCATCGTTCAGACGTTCCAAGCTCTCCCGTCTCGCGCGCTTCTGCAATGCATCGAGATTTTCCGGCGCTTCCGCGACGCTCACGATACGAGCGGACAATTGCGCGTCCGTCATCGGCTCCAGGCCGTACGCGCCCGTGGACCCATTGACCCCGTTGAAGTGCAAAACTCGTTCTGTCATGCCTGTTTTGCTCCGGAAAAACCTAAAACCTACCGCTCGGCCCACAGCCTTGCCAGCTCGTGCTCCCTCCCTTCGATGATGAGACGCGCCTGCTTTGGCCACGTCTCGAGATGGCGGCTCCGCAGGCCGGTCTCAGAGATCAGCGTCTCCAACTCCTCTGGCGTGTACTGGGCCAACTGCTCAAAGATCTGGATGCCCAGCGCGTTGAGCACCGTCTCGGTCTTGTGCCCGATGCCCCGGATGCGCTTGAGATTGTCCGGCTTGACGATGCGACGCTCTTCCAGCTCCTGAGGCTCTTCTTCCTCCGCGAGGCCGGGCGCTCTGAAGGAAAAGTCCGCCTCAGCGACCGGCGTGATGCGCCAGCGATAATCCTTCTCCAGGGCCTGTTGAAAATCTTCCTGGACGCCCTGCCGATCCTCGATCGCCCAGGCGTCGCCCGACCAGCGGTAGAGCAGCCCGCAGCGGATCTGCTGGGCATAGGGCGTCTGGTTCCAGCGATTGAGTTCCTTGAAAATCTCGCGCGCAATGCCCCGGTTCTTGTTCGACCAACCCATCGCGTTGGGATCGTTGCACTCGGGCGCGGCGCTCGCGCGACAGATGTGGTTCATCTCGGTGATATAGACGGGCGCGTCCTTCCATTTGCCGGGAATGCGCTCCATAAAAAGACGGTAAATCTGGAAATCGAAATAGTGGTCGCCCAGGGGACCGGTTCCTTTGCCGAACCTGGCCAGCCCCGTGACACGGCTGGGATCCGGGCCGTGGAGATACGCGTGCAGGATGATGCCGTCCAGCGCGTCTATGTGCTCGAGCATCTTGTCATAGTATTGGATCGGAGAGTAGGGAGGCGGGCCTTCGCTCTGCTTGCGCCACGGCATATAGTTGTAAGGGTCAACCGCGCCGGTGCAGACGATCGCGTTCGGCAGCACCGCCTTGATCTGGGCATACGTCTTGTTGAACGCCTCGGCGTACCGCTCCGGCGTGATGTGCTCTTCAGGGCGCTTGAGGCCACCGGGATGCTCGCGGGGATTGTTCTGCTCGTTGCCGATCTGGATCGTCCAAGTGTAGTCGGCCCGGGAAAGATTCGAGTCCTTGAGATATAGCTCCGCCCAACGAGCGGCGGCGGCGGCAAAACTGTCATAATACTTGCTCTTGGGAAGCGTGCCGCTCGGCTCGTAGCCGTTGTTCAGCCGCACGATGACACCATATCCCCGGTTCGCCCAAGCCCAGAGCCGGTCGCGCGTGCCCTGGTCGAGATGGATGCCCGTCGGATCCCGCCCGCAAACCTCGGTGAAAAAGATCCAGCCTTTCTTGTTGCGGCTCTCAAAGAGGCCGCGGATCGCGCCGCCTGTGCGCGGGTCGTCGCCCAGCGTGGCGGCATGCATCCCCTGGATGTGCGGCGAAAGGCCGGTGGGCAGATCCGCCTCCGCCGCGGGCCGACGTCGATCTTCGCCCTCGGGAACCTTGAGATACCAGGCGGCGACGTAGCCTTCCCACAGGGCCGGTGTGCGGACGTGAAGCCACTGATCCTGCTGGCCGACCTTGCCTCCTGTAACACGCTCGTCCTCCAGCGATTCCAGCACCGTGCCGTGGGGGATCCACCAGATCTGTTCGTTCCCGATCCCCGGCCCGCTGCGCACCTTGAGGCCAAACTCGGGGCTTGCGACCTGGACGTACTGGGTCGGTTCGCCCGTCACTGGCGTGGGGATGGCGGGGGCGGCGGGCGTTTGCAACTCAAGATACCACGCGGCGGTGTAGCCCGTCTTGCCGTTGGGCGCTTGAACCTGGAGCCACTGCCCCTGCCTCCCGACCTTTCGGCGCGTCTCGGCGGGCGATTCGAGCGACTTGAGGACAGAACCATGAGCCATCTGACTGAGCTGAGCATAGCCGATGCCCGGGCCGCTACGCAGCTTGAGCGGGACCTCGGGACTTTCGACGACGACGAAGGTGACCTGGGCCTCAGTCGCGGGGGCCGGTTCGTCCGGCGGCAGCTTCAGGTACCAGGCCGCGACGTACCCGGTCTTGCCTGAGGGGGTGCGCACCCACAGCCATTGGCCGTTTTTCCCGACTTTGCTCCGGGCGATGTCGGTCTCTTCGAGCGCACCTAACGTGGCGCCGTGATCCACCCGATCCACCAGAGCGCTGCCCACGTAGGGCGCGCTGCGCACGTTGAGATAGCCGACCTCGGGACTTTCTACCAGCACGTCCAGCGTCGTCTCGGTGGGGGGAGTGGGTTGCGCCGGCTGGCCGCCGCTGAACGGCTCCAAATGGGGCGCGGGATCGACAAAGTCGTGCGGGAATCCAGTCTCGCGGCGCTGTGTGGCTCCCTGTTTTTTGAGCGACAGGTGCAGGTGCGCGCCAAAGGAGTTGCCGCTGTTGCCGGACAGACCGATCAACTGACCCTCCTTGACGTTCTGACCGCGCGTCACAAAGACCTCGGAAAGATGGGCATAGATGCTGGTATAACCATCTTCGTGCTGAATGCGCACCTGGTTGCCGTAGGGCCTCCCATTCGGGTCCGAGTTGCCATCCAACCTGACGTCGCTGACCATACCGTCGGCAACGGCGTACAACTCGCTCCCCTCCGGCGCCATAAAGTCAATGCCCTCGTGGCCGGGCAGGCCGAACTTGCCATAAAATTCGGGGCGCGCCCCGAATTCCTGGGTGATTTTTCCATATCGTGTGGGCCAACGCATGCGGAATGCCATGTTCATTCTCCCCTTTCCTCGATAGCGGCAACCTAATCCCTTTTCGGCGGCGTGTTTCTTTTTGATCGAGACTCTGGACGGGTCGCCTTATCCAATAGCATGAAACGTCATCCGGATTTCATGATCCAGATAGAACCGGAGGCTCTTGTTCGTATTGAGGCAAGTTACACGGAAACGAGCGCTGTCCTGGCGAGCCGGGAGAGAAGGTAGTGGGGCGTCCTGGGTAAATCAGAAGCAAAGCGTGACTCTGCCCGCCCCTCTCCCCGCGTTATTATAGAGAAGTTCATTGATTTGTCAATCCAACCTGACCGGCTTGCCACTACTCCAGAATGAGATACAATTGTAGCAACAAACTCCAGTATAGATGATATCGACAGGAAAGAGAAGGACAAAATGGCTCCAAAATCACAGTCGTTCAAAGCCCAGGTAGATAGCCCGGAAGTAGGCTATCTGAACGTGCGCGACAAACCCGAAGGCACGCTCGTCACACAGGTGAAACACGGCGGCGCCGTCACCGTGCTGGAATCGGAGGCGACCGGGCGGGCCAAAGTCGGCCAGCAGGGCGTGTGGCTGCCCATCCGCTTCGACGAGGGCTCGGGCGCGGTGCAGCCAGGAGAGGGCTACGTCGCGGCCTGGTACCTCAAGCTGGCCCCGACGGCCGGCGAAAAAGTCGAGTCTGCCGCCCAGCCCACCATGAAAATCTGGGTCTACAGCCCAGAGGTGGGGTATCTGAACATCCGCCACGCGCCGACGATCCGCGGCGCGCTCATCACCCAGGTGCAACACAATGACTGTCTGCAAGCCCTGGAACCTGAGGAAACCGTGCGGGCCAAGTGCGGCAAGCGCGGACAAACGGCGTCCGAAGGAGAGTGGCTCAAGATACGCCTGCCGGATGGGCGGGATGGCTACGCCGCGGCGTCCTATCTCTCGACTGTCAGGCCGCACGAGCCAGACAGCTCGCTCGCGCCCGCCGAGGAGGATAAAATCCCCCTACACCCCGGCATCAGCGGCGTCAAGCGGCGGGTCGCCCTGACCTGGAACCGGCTCGGCGGCAGGCTGGAAACCCTGGCCGCGCAGATGAGCATCGATCCTGGCATCGCCGTCGCCGTCTGGACGGTCGAGTCGGCCGGACAGCCCTTTGGCCCCGATGGGCGGATGACGATCCGTTTCGAGAATCACATCTTTTATAACCAGTGGGGCGAGGACGCGCCCGACGTGTTCGCCAGGCATTTCAAGTACAACGCTGACAAACGTTGGACCGACCATCACTGGCGACCCTCGGCGGGAGAGGATTGGCGCACGTTTCACGGAGACCAGGAAAAGGAGTGGAAAGTGCTCGAGTTCGCCTGCACGCTCGACGACACAGCGGCCAAGTGCTCCATCAGTATGGGCGGTCCCCAGATCATGGGCTTTAACCACACCGAGCTGGGATATGGGACAGTCCAGAAGCTATTCGACGCCTTTGCCAAAAGCGAGGGCGAGCAAGTGGCGGGCTTTTTCAACTTTGTGCGCAGCCGGGGTGCCAAGACCATTGAGGCGCTGCAAAACTCGGATTTCACCAGCTTTGCGCGCGTCTACAACGGCCCCGGTCAGGCCGCGACCTACGGCGATCTGATTCGCCAGGCGTATGACGCCTATCGCCAGCTCCGCTCAGCCGCGGTCTCTTTTGCGCCCCCCGCCGCCGAAATACCTCCTCCGATGTCGGAGGTGGACAATTTGGAGCGCATCCTGGGCATTGGTCCGAAAACCGCCGCGCGGCTCGAATCGGAAGGGATTCAGACCTTTACAGAATTGGCGAGTACAGAGCCAGAGCAACTCAAGGAATTATTGGGAGCTGGCCGTTGGATCGAGACGTGGCCTGCACAGGCTCGCCTGGCCGCGTGGAACGATGTGAAGGGGCTGGAGAAGCTTCAAGCCGACATCAAGTCGTGAGCGATGATAGAACCGCTGAGGCGCTGACAGCGCTGAACTGTACTGAACCACGAACCCTTTCAGCGCCCCAGCAGTACCGCGATCAAAAACTCGGGCAAGTCTCGGAGATCTGTCAGGCTTGAGCACGCTCGCCAACTACGTCGCCACTACGACTGACGACGAGACGATAACGGCGAACCACGCCGACTCACGGAGGGTGTACAGGGAAGATGTTGGGTTCGTTCCTCAACCCAACTCTCAGAGCACAACAATCCGTTTTCAGCGTCCTCAGTACCTTCAGCGATTCAACTACTACTCGACCGTGACCGATTTCGCCAGATTCCTCGGCTGATCCACGTCACAGCCCCGGCGCACCGCTAGGTAATAGGCTAACAGTTGCAACGGCACGACGTTGACCACCGGCGAAAGCAGTGGCGGCGTTGGCGGGGCGTAGAGCACATAATCCGCCTTGTCGGCAATGTCGGTATCCCCCTCCGTCGCCAGCGCGATGACGATGCCGCCCCGCGCCTTGACCTGCTCGACCTGGCTGACCATCTTGTCGTAAACGTGGTCGCGAACGGCGATGGTGACGACGGGCATCACCTCGTCGATCAGCGCGATGGGACCGTGCTTCATCTCTCCGGCGGGGTAGCCTTCAGCGTGGATGTAAGAGATCTCTTTCAGCTTGAGCGCTCCCTCCAGCGCGATGGGATAGTTGATGCCCCGCCCCAGATAGAGAAAGTGGGCCCGGTCGCGAAAGACGTTCGCCAAACGCTCGTACTTGTCGCCGTGCTCCAGCACGCGGCCCACGAGGTCGGGCAAGCGCGCCAGATCGTCCACCCGCCGCCGAAGCTCGTCGGGCGACAACACGCCCCGCAACTCTCCCAGGTAGAGACCCAGCAGATAGAGATCGACCAGGCTGGCGGTGAAGGCCTTGGTCGAGGCCACGCCGATTTCCGGCCCGGCGTGCATCAAGATGTAGCCGTCGGAGATGCGCATCGCCTGGCTGCCGATGACGTTGACGATGGACCACATCCGCGCGTCCTTGTTCCGCGCCTCCTCCATCGCCGCCAGCGTATCCACCGTCTCGCCGCTCTGAGTGATGGCGAGCACGGCGGTGTTCCCGTTGATGATCGGGTCACGGTAGCGAAACTCGGAGCCATAGTCCACCTCGACCGGCAGGCGGGCCAGCGCCTCGATGATAAACTTGCCCACCAGCCCGGCGTAGGCTGAGGTGCCACAGGCGACGATGATCATCTTCTCCAGCGAGCGCGCCGCCGCTGCCGTCAACTCCAGGTCCTCCAACCGCACGTGACCGGCTTCGAGCCTGGCCCGCCCGCGAATCGTGTCGGTGACGGAACGGGCCTGCTCGTAGATCTCTTTCTGCATAAAGTGGCGAAACGGCTCTTTGGCCGCCCCCACCGGGTCCCAGGGGATGGGATGAACTTCCGCCGCCACCGGCTCCCCGTCCAGCGTGGTCACCCGCGCTCCGTCCCGCGTCACCACCGCCAACTGCCGATCCTCGACAAAGATCACGTCGCGGGTGTGCTCCAGGATAGCGGGGATGTCGGAGGCAACGAACATCTCGCCCTCGCCCACCCCGATGGTGATCCCGCCCGCGTTGCCCAGGCGCACCGCCACCAACCGGTCCGGCTCGCGACTACTGACAAAGACAAAGGCGTTCGCCCCTTTGACGTGGGTCAGCGCCTGGCGCACCGCCGTCTCCAGATCGGCCCCACCCGCCACGTACGCCTCGACCAGGTGCACCACCACCTCAGAGTCGGTCTCTGAGGCAAAGTGACGCCCCTCGGCCTCCAATTCTTGCCGCAGCGGCAAGAAATTCTCGATGATGCCATTGTGGATGGCGGCGATCTCGCCGGTGATGCCGACGTGGGGATGGGCGTTCCGTCGAGAGGGTTCGCCGTGGGTGGCCCAGCGGGTGTGGCCGATGCCGATCGGCCCGCTCACCGGCTCGGCCTCGACGAGTTCGACCAGGCGGCTCAGTTTTCCGGCCTCGCGCCGCACGGCGATGACGCCATCCTGCACGACGGCCAGTCCCGCCGAGTCATATCCTCGGTACTCTAAACGTTTCAGTCCTTCCAGTACGATCGGAGTCGCATTTCGCGGCCCCACGTAGCCTACGATACCACACATTCGATTTTCCTCCTGTTGATCGATGGGTTGTGTTTACAAGTCGGCCACTGCTTGCCTTTTGTGCCGCCGGTTGCCCAACGGATTTGTGAGCAAGCTCGTACTCAGGAGGGGGAGAGACGGGACGTGGCCGGTCCCATAGGAGCAGTGGCCCCTATGGGACGCCGTCCCGGACGGTATCCGCCGAACGCTCGATTTCCCTCGCTTTGCAGCGAGGAACCGTCTCCTCGTCACCCGAGCCGCCGATGGCCCGGGTCAGGCGCTAACTTTCCCCCGAACAAATCAATCTGTCAACATCACCTCCTTTTATTCGATCAAGACCTGACTGAGCACATCCACTTCCAGCCCGCGCTCACGCAGCGCGACGATGTACGGCTCGATGCCAAAGGCGTCGCCGACGATGTGCCCGGTCACGATAAGCTGCCCATCATCGTCGGCGCGCAATCGCTCCAGGTCGCCGGACGAGACGTGGATGTAGATCACCGTATCGATGCCGTGCTCATAGTAGGCACGAGCGACGTGATAGCCGCCGTTCGTCAGCGCGCCGTGCGCCACGACGACGCGACCGGCGCGGGCGGACGGGTCGCCCAGCTCTACCCTGACCTCGGTCGTAGCGCGCTGCGCCGCAGGCAGCGCGGCCAAAGCCCCGGCGATATCGCTCAACGTTGCGTCTGGGTTGGCCGCGAGCGCCTCATCCACCGCCCCCTGCATCACGCGACGGCCTAGCTCGTCCAGCGGGCAGTGGATGTTGAGGAAAGGCATCTCCAACCGGCGCGCCGCCATCGGCACTTGCTCATAGTTGCGGGTCTGGCCGTCCACGCGCAGAGATTCCAGTTTGGGGGCGACCGCTGCGCGCGCGGCATCCTCCGGCACGCCGGCCCCCACGAGCAAGTCCACGTGGCGCTCAAAGACGCGCCACGCGCCGGGCGATACGCCGACCGGATGGTGCGCGATGACCGCGTCGTAGCCCAACTGGCGGGCCATCAGCAGCTCACCCGCGCCGATGTCCAGCCCAAAGAGAACGTGTTGTATCCCCTCGCCCGGCACGTAAATGGCGCAGTCATCGGTCATCGCGTCGAAGCCGACCAGGTCAAGTCCGATTTGCATCAATTCATCGGTGTTCATTCGCTCCTCCAATCATCGCTAAGAAACTCGCCCACAATCACTACGCCCAAAGCGGCGTCGCTCACTTTGAAGAATACTCCTCGATGCGCATAATCACGTTGCCCGCCGGATCGGGACAAATGACGCGGCTATCCTCCTTCAGCCAGTCGCCGTCCTCCAGAGGGCGCTGTTTGGCCGGCAGGAGCGGAAGCGTAGCGCACAACGCATAGAGACAAAAGTGGCGCCGGGCCGGGATATACAACCGCCCGCTACGCAAAACAAAATAGTCCCCTGGCCTCATCCCCGACGTACACTTCCCCCTCACCTCCTCCACCACCACCCGCAAACTCTGCAATCCTCCTTCTGCCCCTCCGCCTCCCTGCTCCTCGTCCCCTTGTCCCCTTGTCTCCTTGTCTCCTTTCTCCACCTTCCCCATCCGCTCGATCTTGAAAATCACCCGCCCCGCCGGGTCTGGGCACTGAACGTGATGCACGCGCCACAGCCAATCCTCGTCCTTCTCCTCGAGAATCTCCCTCTCCTTGGGCGTGATGACCGGTAACAAGTTCTGCAATGCGTATAGACAGATGTGCCCTCCCTCCGGGATCCGGATGTCGCCATCACACACGGTGAAATAATTCCCCGGCTTCATCGGCGGGTTGGCTGTGCATTCTCCCAGAACTTTGGTGACGCTGACCTTTAACTCATACATCGGCGGAGCCTCCCAGCAACTCGGCGACCAACTCGGATGACGTGATCACCCGCAGCAACGGATAGAGCGGGTTGCGCCGGTAGAGACTCAGCGTCTGTTCGTGAATGCTCTCAGAGTAAGAGGTCGAGCAATCCTCCACAAAGACCGCCTTGAAATCGTGGCAGAGCGCGTCCATCACCGTCGTCAGTACACAGTACTCGGTCGCGATTCCGCCGACGGCGCAGAGCGTTACCCCTCTTTCTCGCAGCCACTCGTCGAGATCCGTGTCGAAGAAGGCCGAGAACCTCGGCTTGGGGAGCCACAGATCCTCCTCCGGTCGGTAATCCAACTCGTCCGCCACTTCTGCCCCTTCCGTCCCTACCAGCGAGAAGGGCTGCAACTTGCCCTCAAAGATAAAGTCCTCAGGCCGATACGAGTCCGTAGGGAACACGATCGGCCATCCCTGTTTCCTGAACACGCCGATCAGATCGTTGATCGGTCCGACGATCCGGTGAGCCAGAGATGTGATCGCGTACTCTTTCCCCTCGTCGAGATTGTCCTTGACCATGTCAATGATCAAGAGCGCCGGTTTTTCGCTTTTATTCATCCAGTCCCAACTCCTTCAATTTCTCCTTCGTCGGCAACCCGGTCTCTACGTCCCAGCCCCGGGCGCGATAGTATTCATCCAGCATCGGCTCCAGTTCCAGCACCGATCCGGTGCTGGGGCCACTCCCTTCGGGCAAGGGTTCCTCCAGAAAACGTTTGGGCAGCGTGTCGTCCTCGCGGGTGATACCTTCGCGAGCGATGAACAGCCGCTCCAGGTTCACGATGCGCTCGCCGATTTGCCGCACCTCCTCGCCGGTCACGTCCCAGCCGGCGGCGGCCTGGAGCAGCTCCGCCGTTTCCTCCCAGTCCAGCACCTCCATATTATTATAGGTGTTTTTGCAGACTCCGGTCGCGTCGGAGATGGCGGCCATCTCCTCGAAATGCTTGACCACCAACCCCTTCCCCTTGTACTCCAGGCGAAAGGCCGTCTCGGGGATACCGTAGCGCCGGATGCCCTCCTCCGCGTCGTTCGAGAACTCGAACCAGGGCTCCGAGCGCAGGTGATCGGCCCCACGGCTGGCGACGGCGTTGCCCAGGCCGTAGGCTTTGATGCTCCGCACGTCCGCCTGGAACACCTCCAGTCCCTTGCCGTGCAGGGCGATCTCTTCCGATCCGCGCCCCAACCGCTCCGCCGCTTGCCTGACCCCGTCGGCCAGGAGATCGCCAAAGCCCTCTCGATGGGCCACCTTGTGGATCAGGGCCAGGATGGTCTCGCCGTTGCCCCAGGACAGATCAAGCCCGTCCGCCTCCTCGCGAGAGAGCATGCCGCGCTCGTGACACTCCATCGCCCAGGAGATGACCTCGCTGAGAGCGATGGCGTCCAGCCCGTAGCGATTCGCCAAGTCGATGCACTTGAGCGTCAGCGCCAGGTCGCCGTTGCCCACGCGGGCGCTGAACCCGGCCAGCGGCTCGTACTCCGGCCCCTCCAGCCGCAGGCCGGGAAAGCGCGGGTCGTCCACCACCAGGAAACGGCTGCAAGGAATGGTACAGGCAAAGCAGCCCTTACCCTTGATCTTGTACAATTCCTCGATGGCCTCGCCGCTCACCGCGTCCGCCTCCTCGAAGCAGCCGCGCTGGAAATGGCGCGTGGGCAGGCCGCCGATGCTATTGAGCGCCTGGATCAGCTTGGTGGTGCCCAGACGACGGCGGATCTCGTACTCGGGATGGCTGTAGATGATCTCGTCCAATCGCTCAATGATCTCCTGGAAGCGGGCCATATCCGCCACCGGGAAAGAGCCGGTGCCGCGCACGACCACCGCCTTGAGGTTCTTGGAGGCCATCACCGCGCCCATCCCCGTGCGGGCCGCCGCGCGGTTGAGGTTGACAAACAACCCGGCGAAGCGAACGCCGTTCTCCGCCCCCTGCCCGATCGTCGCCACCTGGACGTCCGGATCGCCGAGTTCCTGCTGGATGGCCTGGGTGGTCTCCCACACGTCCCGGCCCCACAGTCCTCGGGCGTCTCGCAACCCCACCACGTCGTCCTTGATCCAGATAGACTGGATGCTCCGCCCGCCCCTGGACGATCACCTGGTCGTATCCGGCGAACTTGAGCTCCGGTCCGAAAAAGCCCCCGGCGTTCGAGTCGCCCAGAATGCCGGTCTGGGGCGACATCGCGGAGACGTTGAAGCGCGCCCCGCCGGGAAAGGTGGTCCCCACCAATGGCCCGACGCCAAAAATAAGCAGATTCTCGGGTGCGAGTGCATCGGTGTGGGCGGGCAGCTCGTCCCAGAGCCGCTTCACGTTGAGTCCCCGCCCGCCCAGGTAGGCCCGCACCAGGTGCTCCTCGGTGGGATGGCGCTGGATGGTGCCGTCCGTCAGGTTGACCCGCAAGATTGAGCCGCCGTAGCTGTACATGTTCCTCCCTCGCTCACCGCACAAAGATCATCGCCAGCGGGATGTAGACGCCTGCCTTGACCACCAATCCCAACAAGCACGCGGGCCAGAATCTCAACGGCTCCATCTTGCTCAGTCCCAACCCAAACAGAGCGACCTCCCAGACCGAGATCAGGGCGTGAATTGCAGGAGTAAGCCCTTCCCCGTACACATCCAACCCGATCGTGATCCAGTCCAGCAACCACACCGCGGGCATCACCGCCAACAGCCCCCAGCCCACCACGTTCAGAATCCAATCAAAGTCGCTCTCTCTTCCCGCCAAACGCAGGATCACGTGCACGACGCCGCTGCTCAGGACCCAGCCGGCCAGCCCGAAAACAGGCAGGAAAAAGACTTCGGCGGCATAGTACCTCTCGGCAGAGAGAAACGTCAGGTAGGAATCGACGAACGGTCTGCGGTCGAGCAAGTACAACGCCAGGATCGAGGTCAGCGAGGTGACAATGAACCGAACGAGAATGGCCCAGAAACCCCACGCCGGAGCAGGCTTTTTCCTCAATTGGTCAAACGCCTCGGATGGATTGATGATGCCCAGGAACCAAAGCCTGAAAAAGCTCATCACGTCATTTCCCTTCTGATTCTAGCACCGGCGTCGTCGTAGACAATCGCGCCTGTGACGCAGCGTTTGACACAGGCGGGGTCGCCTCCGCACAGATCGCAGATGAGGGCCAGGCCGGTCTCTGGGTGCAGGACCGCCATCCCAAAGGGACAGGCATCCACGCAGGCCGAGCAGCCGATGCAATCGTCGATGTGCAAGAGAACCGCCCCCGTGACATCATCCTTGTACAAAGCCCCGGTGGGGCAGGCCGCCACGCACGGCGCTCTCCGGCAGAGACGGCAGACGTGGGGATGGTCTATCCCCAGGTGCTCGATCTTGGTCACACGGATGCGGGCGGCGGCGGTACCGAACTTTCCTTCATGCTGGGCCACACAGGCCACCTCACAGGCGCGGCAACCGCTGCAAATGTCCTCGCGAACCAGAATGCGTTTCACGATGCTTGCTCCCGATCAGAACGGCGTCGTGCAGATGGGCTTGTCCTCCACCGCAAAGACCTTGTCAACGACACCCACGTATTTGGGATCAGAGATCCCGACCAATCCGCACTTGTAGATGCTCCGAAAGTTCACTGACCCCACCAACAGCGACGAAAAATCCGCCACGTCCATCCAGACCTCCACGTCATAGCCCTCGATGTCCGCGAGTTGTAGATGTCCATCTTCGAAGCGCAGAAGCACGCTGCCCGCGTTTTCCGGCAGGAAGCTATCCTCAATGGTGAGCTTGAGCCGACAGGTCTGACCGCCAAAGTCGCGCTCCTTGAGCAAATCAAACATCCCTGGCGCATCAATCACCCGGTACATGATGCCCACTCCCTGGACATTGCTCTCGTGGTAAACCTCCCAGAGTAGCGAGGCCGAGGCATTCCGGGGATCGAGGGGCAAATAGTGAAAATACTCATCCTGGGTGTCAAAGACGACGTGGCGAATCTGATCCGCTTGAGCGTGCAAAAAAGTCAACAACTCGGACAACGCCTCCTGGCTCCCGTAGATAAACTCCCGGACGTAGACGTCGTTGAGCAACCATTCTTCGCCGTGCGTGAAGGAAAAGACGAGATAGCCCAGGACTCGGCCATCGATCTCGCATCCCACGATCTGACTTCCGGGGCGCGTCATCAACCGCTCAAGTTCTCCTAGAGATTTCTCGATCATCCCGTGCGTTTTGTTCATAACACGAGTGTAACAATCCAATAGCGCCTGTTTGTCGCTCTCGTCCAGATAGCGGACGTGCGCTTTTGAAGGCCCTTTGGGAAGCGAGGAGGGTCTAACATGGTACCGGTTCATCTTTGTCCCATAACCAAAGCCCATCTTTTTGTAAAAGTCAGGACGGAATGGATAGAGCAAGAGCAGCGGAACGCCGCGCTCTCGATAGTGGTCAATGAAATACTCCATCATCTCCTTGGCCACGTGCTCTTTCTTGCGCACGAGGTCAACGGCGACCGCTCCCACACCGCCCGCCGCGACGCGGGTGCCGAGAAAGTTCATCGTAAAGTCGTGGAGACGCATCCCGCCCAGCAGTCGCCCCTCCCGGAAGAGTCCGTAGAACAGAACCGTCGGGTCCTCCCCGTGAACCTTGAGCATCCGCTGTTTGTAATGCTCTTTCTTCTCCTCCGAGACCACCTTCATTCCAGGGTAAGCGTTAACCGTGATGTCGATAAATGCGTCAAAATCCTCAGTGGATAGAACCCTGATCTCACTCACGTTGAAACCCCCATTTTACAGCCATCGCGGACACTGGCCGCGAGCGATGACGACGGCCACGCCGTCAGCATCCATCCCTGCTTCGATGGCCGAGCGAATATCCTCCCCACGGTCGAGATCAACCACGCGCACGTCTCCAGCGCCAGCCTCGCGGGCCAACGCGGCCATATCCACCGTACGCCGAGGCCTCCCTCGAGCGTCCGTCTGGCTGGCCGGGTGAGGCTGCCCGCCGGAGAGCGCGGTCGTGCCGTTGTCAAGGATCAACACCAGCATCCTCGCACCGACCCGAACTGCATCCACCAGTCCGGCAAAGCCTGAATGGAGGAAACTTGAATCGCCGCACAGTGTGACAACCCTCTTTCCCTCACCACTCTTCGCCTGGCTCAGCGCGACTCCAGCCGCCATCCCGATGCTTGAACCCAAGCTGTGCTTGACATCCATCAGCTCGTAGGGCGGCAACTGGGAGCGCACCATGCAGCCCGGATCGCCGACGACGATGAACTCGTCGCGCCCTCCCCACCGCTCCATCACCTCGACGAGGGCGTCGAAAGTGGGGATGTAGGGGCAGTCATCGCAGAGAGGCTGTCGGCTGGGCATCGGACGGCCGCTCTCCCCCTCTGTGGACAGGGCCAGTTGGGATGCAAGCTCGTTCAGCGCGGCAGCAATGTGGGGAGCGAACAGCTCGCCGGTGCGGGAGATGTGGCCCGTATCGCGGCCATACACGGGCAAGGTCAGCCCGGCTCGCTGAACCGTCGCCCGCACACTCCTCTCGACCAAGGGCAGCGTCTCCTCCAGAACGAGAACCGATTCCACCCTCGTCAGAAAGTCCGTCACGCGCTCCACAGGCAACGGATGAAAAGTTCCCAACCGCAGGACACGCAACTCGGGCGGGATGACGCCGCCCAACGAATCCAAAAGTTTCTGGTAGACGAATCCAGCCGCGATCACACCGTGTGCCCCTTCCCCCTCCACCCCGTTGAATGGAGAATCCTCAAAGCGTACCTGAACTTCCTCCAACCGTTCGAGCAGGCGGCGATGGCGAGGCACAACGTTGACGGGCAACACCACCCAGCGCATAAACTCGCGCTGAAAGGATGGGGGGGGCACAATTTTGAACTTCTCCTCGGCAAGCTCCATCCCTTCGGCAAGCACGAGCGCACGGGTGATACGCACGATGACGGGCAAGCCCATCTTCTCCGACAATTGAAACGCCTCGCGCATCATCGCCCGCGCGTCAGAGACAGAGGTCGGTTCGAGCAGCGGAAGCTCGGCCATCAGCGCCAACGCCCGGCTGTCCTGCTCGTTCTGCGAGCCCCAACTGCCGGGATCGTCGCCGACGAGGATGACGAACCCAGCGTTGCAGCCGGAGAGGTTGAAAGCCATCAGCGGGTCGAGCGCGATGTTCAGCCCCACGCCCTTTACGCACAGGAGCGAGCGCGCCCCACCCACCGAAGCGCCCAGTGCCATCTCGATGGCGACTTTTTCGTTGCTGGTCCACTCGACCTGCACCTCGTCGGGGGAGGTCAGCTCCAGAATGTGGTTGACGACAGGGGTGACCGGCGAGCCGGGATAGCTGGTCGCCAGCGAAACGCCGGCCTCGATAGCGCCTCGGGCCAGGGCGTATGCTCCGGAAATAGATTCATTCATACTCAGCCTTACGTCCTTTTCCCAGTCACCTGGCTCTCGAATAGAGCCAGCACTTGATCCCTGTCACCATGCAAGCCCCACTCGACGTCCTCGCGGATGAATCGTTCCATCAACTCGGCTCGATGGGACTCGACAAACCGGCGCAGAGCGTCTAGCATCAATTCATCCAGGCTGCGGAACCAGCCGGTCTCCACCAACATCTGCATCTCTGTCAACAGGCGAACGGGCACATCCGTCTGAATCGTCGCTGTTTGAAACTCGGTCATTGAACTCCTCTTGTAAGCGTTCAGCTATATCACCAAGCACTGGAGCGAGCGCTGGTTGAGTAGCGGAGGCACACGTTTTTTGTGCCGGAGCGTATCGAAACCAAGCGAGCGGGGCCGTATTCACAACCCGCTTGGTCTCGAT
>Ga0180434_10001337_pt1 | contig 35435 bp, 32 predicted proteins | sample SS_ome_7_FD_132453 | JGI IMG/M metagenome (GOLD analysis project Ga0180434, IMG submission 132453) | Hypersaline lake sediment archaeal communities from the Salton Sea, California, USA - SS_1_D_2 metaG | ecosystem: Environmental > Aquatic > Non-marine Saline and Alkaline > Hypersaline >... | reverse complement strand
CCCCATCGGCGCCAGCGGGTTGCGGGAATGTTACGAGGTCTATAAGCAGATCCAGGGCAAGGCCGAGCTGCCGGAGCGCCAGCTGAAGGATGTCAAGCTGGGGCTGTCCCACAATCAGGGGGGACACCCGGGATGCCTGTTGCCCATCATCACCATCCTGGGTAAGGCGGGGTAAGCGCCATGCCTGAGTCAGCACTCGGCGGGACAAGGGTCGTCGAGCTGTGCCAACTGGTAGCCGGTCCCTACTGCACCAAGCTGCTGTCCGACCTCGGCGCGGAGGTGATAAAGATCGAGCCGCCGGAAGGTGACCCGGCGAGGAACCTGCCCCCCTTCTTCCACGATGAGCCCCACCCCGAAGGCAGCGGCCTGTTCCTGTATCTCAACACCAGCAAGCAGGGGATCACCCTGAACCTGCATACCGCCACCGGCAAAGACATCTTCCTCCGCCTTGTCAAGGATGCCGACATACTGGTGGAGGATAATCCTCCCGGTACTATGGAGAAGTTAGGGCTGGATTACGACAACCTCAGCAAAATCAACCCCCGCCTGGTGATGGCCTCCATCACCCCCTTCGGCCAGACCGGCCCGTATCGCGACTACAAGGCGTATCACCTGAATGTCTTCCACGGCAGCGGGGAGGGATACCTGACCCCCGGCGGCGTCGAGAACATGGGGCGGCCGCCGCTCAAGGTGGGGAACCTGGTGGGGGAGTACGACAGCGGCCTCAACGCCGCCATAGCCATCCTCGGCGCCCTGTACCACTGCAGGAGGTCGGGCAGCGGGCAGTACATCGACATATCCAAGCAGGAGTCGGTGATGTCCCTCAACCGCCTGGACATGCCGCGGTGGGCCAACGAGGGCAATGTCATCACCCGGGCCAAGCTGGGGGTACCCTACGGCGGTGCGCTGCCCTGCAGGGACGGCTATACCGTGTTCGTTACCTGGGAGGGGGAGCAGTGGGACAAGCTGGTGGACTTCATGGGACACCCTGAATGGACGCACGACGATAAGTTTAAAGACTACGCCAGCCGCTATGAAAACGGGGAGCTGATAAACGCCCTGCTCACCGAATGGCTGATGGGCCACGGCAAGGAGGAACTGTACCACGGGGGCCAGGCCGCCGAGGTGCCCTTCGCCATGGTCTACACCCCGCAGGACCTGGCCGAATCGGTACAGTTGCGCGAGCGAGGTTTCTTCACCGAGGTGGAGCACCCCCGAACGGGGAAGGTCAGATACCCCGGGGTGCCTTACAACTTCTCCGAGACCCCGGCCGCCGCGCCGCGGCCTGCACCCCTGCTGGGCGAGCATAACGAGGAGATACTGACCAGCCGGCTGGGTTACGCCAAGGATGAGCTGCCCAGGCTAGGCATGGCGGGAGTGATATAGGTACAAATGGGCTGTCTTGACGGAATACGCATAATCGACTTCACCCGTTACGCAGCGGGGCCCCAGATAACCCTGCTGCTGGCGTTCATGGGCGCTGAGGTCATAAAGCTGGAGAGCAGGATGGATATTGACCACTTCCGGCGCCAGGAGTCGGCAGTGGTGTGGGGCTCCCAGCGGGCGTCCGTCGATTGCTTCAACAGCCTGAACGCCAACAAGCTGGGCGTAACCCTCAACCTCAAGACGGATGCAGGGGTGGAGCTGGCCAAGAGCTTGATCGCCATCAGCGATGTGGCGGTGGACAACTTCAAGGCAGGCACCATGGACCGGCTGGGCTTGGGATACCCGGTGTTGCGCCATATCAAGCCGGATATCATCATGCTGTCGGCATCGAGCCACGGTGCGGTCGGGCCGGAGCGGGGCTACATCGCCTATGCGGTGACCATGGGAGCGCTGTCCGGCCTCTCCGAGATGACCGGCTATGAAGGCGGCCCCCCGGCGGTGATGCGCAGCAGCGCCGACCTCAGGCCGGGCACCACCGCCGCCTTCGCCATACTGGCCGCCCTCAACTACCGCCAGCAGACCGGCGAGGGTCAGTTCATCGATTTCTCCGCCAGGGAGGCCCTCAGCTGCCCCCTCGGCGAGGTCATCATGGACTACACCATGAACGGCAGGGGGCGCACCCGGCAGGGCAACCGCGATGATTGCATGGCGCCCCACAACTGCTACCGCTGCAAGGGGGAGGATAAGTGGATCAGCATCGCGGTGTCCAGTGACGGCGAATGGGAAACCCTGCGCTGCGCCATGGGCGACCCGCTGTGGGCCGAAGACGAGCGCTTCGCCGACCAGCGCGGCCGGTGGCAGCACCAGCAGGAGCTGGACAGCATGATCGAGTCATGGACATCCATGTATACCCACTACGAGCTGATGGACATGCTGCAGAGGGCCGGCGTTGCCGCAGTACCCTCGTTCAACAACGAGGAGCTGTTCGGCGACCCCCACTGCAGAGAGCGGGGCTGTTTCGTCCCGGTGGACCATCCCGACGAAGGGGAACTCTACATTGTATCCCCGCCGTGGAAGTTCTCGGATACGCCGGCAGAGGCCAAGTCGGCGGCGCCTCTGCTGGGGCAGCACAATAAGTACGTGTTCGGCGAGCTCTTGGGGATATCCGACGAGCAGATAGACCGGCTGGAGGCCGAACAGGTGCTGTATTGATGGTTGTCAGGCACTCGTGATTTCCGTTACAATATCGTGGGCAGTTAGAAGAAGGGAAGGTATATGAAGTACAAAAACATACTGCTTAAGCTAGATGGCAAGGTTGCCACCATCACCCTGAACCGTCCCGACAAGCTGAACGCCATAAACGACGAGATGCTGCGCGAGCTGATGAAGGCGCTGGACAAGGTCAAGCGCGACTTCGATTCGGAGGTGGTAGTAATCAAGGGGGCGGGGGGATCGTTCTGCACCGGGCAGGACCTCAGCGGTGAAGGCACCGACCAAGTGATGCCGCCCAACCCGCGCAACAAGAACTACCTCTACGATCTGTTCGCCACCTCGCTGCAGAACCAGAGCGTGTGGCAGTACATCTTCGAGTTCCCCAAGATCACCGTCGCCCAGGTTCACGGCTACTGCCTGGGCATGGGCCTCGATCTGGCTATGGCCTGCCGCGCCGCCATCTGCACCGAGGACGCGGTGTTCGGTGACCCGTCGGTGAGGATGGGCTTCGCCTCTCCCAACCCGCTGTGGACCTTCCGCATCGGCCTCAAGAAAAGCAAGGAGCTGCTGCTCACCGGCAAGTATATCGACGGCAAGGAGGCGGAGCGCATCGGGCTGGTGATGAAGGCGGTGCCCGCCGACAGGCTGGAGGACACGATGGCGGCCGAGGTAGAGGTGTTCGCCCATTCTTCCGGCATCGGCGGGTGGGACCAGCAGGCCGATTTCTGGTGCTACAGCATGACAGTGCTGGACCTGGCGGGGTTATCGGCGGGGAGGCGGATGGCAGGCAACGCGCACGTCCTCAGCGCCATACAGCGCCCGGGGCGCAGCCTGATCGACCGCGGCGGCCTCGATTTCTGCCAGGCCAGGGATGAAAAAGGGCTGAAGGCGGCAATAGAGGAGCGCGACGCTCCCTTCCGCGAGTATTTCCCCCAGCCCAAACCGAAGAAGGGATAAGGTGCAGTGAGTACGATTATATACGAGAAGATAGACAACATCGGCTATGTGACCCTAAACCGGCCCGAGGAGCTCAACGCCATGAACGACCAGATGCTGGCTGAGCTCGATGCCCTCCTGCCCCAGCTGGAGATGGACCTTGAGGCCAAGGTGATAGTGTTCAGGGGCGCCGGCAAGGACTTCTGCGCCGGACAGGACCTCACCGGGGTGAACACCCATGAGGTGCTCTCCGAGCCGGGGGAGCACCTGACGGTCAAGAAACGGATGGAGGCGGAACGGCGCCGCAACCGACGCTGGGAGACCATCTTCAACTTGGCCAAGCCCACCATCGCCCAGGTTCACGGCCACTGCCTGGGCACCGGCTGCTACCTAGCGATGGTATGCGACATGACCATCGCTGCCGAGGATGCCCTGTTCGGCGATCCCCTGCTGCGGATGGGACTGCTGCCCCACATGCCGCTGTGGCTGTACCTCGTCGGTATGAAGCGGACCAAGGAGATGCTGTACACCGGCTGCTACATCAATGGCATCGAGGCGGAGCAGATAGGTCTGGTCAATAAAGCGGTACCACGAGACGAACTGGATACCGAGGTAGAGAGGCTGTCTAGGGGCATCGCTCTGCTGCCGTGCGACGCCACCGCCCCGGCCAAGGACGCCATCAACTCGGTGATGGAGGCGCGGGGGCTGGGCGCCTGCTGGCGCTTCACCAACAACATGCAACTGGTGATGCAGCAGCGCAAGATGCTGCCCGAGGAGTTCGACTTCTTCAAAGTGAGAGATAAACAGGGACTGAAGGCGGCGGTCGAGCAGCGGGACCGGCCGTTCAAGAAGTTCTGCGAGGAGAGATAATATGCCTACCGGATTTGGATGGGATTTCAAGACCCAGTACATGAAGAACTACTGGGAAGCCAACGACTGGCGCGAATGGGACTTCCAGTTGGTGATCTACGAAAAGGTGAACGATCGCATCGTCCGTATAACCCTCAACCGCCCCGACAAGCGCAACGCATTCAACGACCGCCTGTACGAAGACCTGTCGGCGGCGATGCACCGCGCCAACGATGACCCCGATGTCAGGGTGGTCATCATATGCGGAGCCGGCAGAGGCTTCGGCGCAGGGCATGACCTCAGCTCCCCCGAGGGGGAGGAGACGCCACCGGTCCATCCCAGCATCAACCCCACGCTGCAGGACTACTACGGCTTCGAGAGACGCCGCTGCGCCAAGTACGAGGACATCATGGACTACCCCAAGATAACCATCGCCCAGGTGCACGGCAAGTGCATCGGCGCCAGCCAGATATTCACCGCGATGTGCGATATAACCATCTGCGCCGAGGACGCCCAGTTCGGCATCCGCGGCTTCGGCAGCCAGCTCCACGGCCTTACCGAGTGGCCTGTATGGCCGCTGTGGTCCAACAAGGCCTATGCCGGACGCGCCCTCACCGAGATGTCGGGTGCTGAGGCGGCTGAGCTGGGATTCGCCAACAAAGCGGTGCCCGCCGACAAGCTGGAGGAGGAAACGCTGAGGTGGGCCGAGGCGCTGAGCCAACTCCCCAGCGAGGCGGTGGCGGTAACTAAGGAGTGGATGAACGGGATGCTGGACATCATGGGCATGGGCGGCACCCAGCGCGCGCACTTCCACGCCCACCTGGCATTACAGTACGTCCACTTCCGCCCCGACGAGGTCAATCTGTACAAGGCCAAGAAGGATAAAGGGTTCAAGGGCTTCCTCGAGGACCGGGCGAAGACCGCTACCCCCGACGCTAATAAGTGAGGGCTCAAATGGCAGACTGGCGCGAAGAGTACCAAGGCAAGCTGATATCCGCCGAGGAGGCGGCGCAAAAGGTAAAATCCGGCGACCGGGTGTCCTTCACCGCAGGCCGCGAGGCGCATGCCATCGGCCTGGCGATAGCCGCCCGCCTGGGCGACCTCAAGGATGTGAAGGTGCTGGCGCCGTCCCCGGGCTATGACTTCGGCTGGTACGACCCCGGCTGGGAGGAATCCTTCGATATCACCATATCCTGGCCCACCGCCACCGCGCAGCAGATGCTCGACGAGCGCCGCTGCGACGTCAACCTGCCGCTGATCATACCCTTCGGCGCCGAGCATGAGCCGCCTAACGTGCTGCTGACCGAGGTGTCGACCCCCGACGAGCGCGGCTTCTGCAGTTTCGGCGCCTCGCTGTGGACCAAGCGACTGGAGATCGAGGACGTGAGAGGCCGCGGCGGCATCGTGATCGCCGAGGTCAACGACCGCCTCATCCGCACCTACGGCGATAACTACGTGCACATCTCGGAGATCGACTTCTTCGTGGAGCACCTGTCGCGGCAGGGGCAGCCCGGCACCGGGAGCCTCGGCGGCCGGCTGATAAAGGAGCCGGCGCCCTACCTCAAGGACATTTGTGCCAACGTGGCCTCCCTGATAAACGACGGCGACTGCCTGCAGATAGGCGTCGGCCGCACCACCGAGCCGCTGATCAGGATGGGTCTGCTCGACGGCAGGAGCGATATCGGCTTCCACTCCGAGGCCACCCCTCCGGGAATCATCTCGCTGGTGCGCCAGGGGGTGGTCAACGGCAAGCTCAAGACGCTGCTCCCCGAGCGTGTGGTGGTGACCTCCATCGGCGGCGGCTCCAAGGAGGAGATGGAGTGGGTGAACAACAACCCCCTGTTCTACCTGGTGGACCTGCTGTGGCTGGAGGATATCAGGGTCATCGCCCAGAACGACAACATGGTGGCCATCAACAACGCGCTGGCCATCGACCTGACGGGGCAGATAACCGCCGAGAGCCTGGGCCCGCGCCTGATGTCGGTGGCCGGTGGGCAGATACCGTTCGCCTTCGGCGCCCTGCTGTCCAAGGGCGGCCGCTCGGTAACGGTGCTGCCTTCGACCGCCAGGGACGGCGCGGTATCGCGCATCATGCCGCACCTGCCCGAAGGCTCGGCCATCACCCTGCAGCGTAACATCGCCGACAAGGTGGTCACCGAGTACGGCGTGGCCAACCTGCGGAACAAGACCATCAGGCAGAGGTGCGAGGCGCTGATCGCCGTGGCCCACCCTGACTTCCGCGCTGAGCTGACGAAAGAGGCTCGCAAGCTCTACTGGCCGTAACGCCCGCTGGTAAAATAAATCCTGCGTAGCACCCAACCGGCCGGTCCTTCCCCGAAGTGGCGGGTAAGCCCGTTTCATCATCTTGCCCCATCTTAAACCTGCCAGCGACACTATTTCCTGCGTCATTTCTACCCCCTATAAATCCGTTTGCAATATCACCGACCTCGTTGGATTAGTCCCCCCTTGACCGTGGCTTATTGACGCTGAACCCGCTCCGTGCTATCCTTATCTGTTGTGATTCCGGCAGCGTAGCTCAGTTGGTAGAGCAGGGGACTCATAAGCCCAAGGTCACAGGTTCAAATCCTGTCGCTGCCACCAGGGGCGGTTAGCTCAGTGGTTAGAGCGCTTGCTTCACACGCAAGAGGTCACTGGTTCAAGTCCAGTACCGCCCACCATAGCGTTGCGGCGACGTGCCGAAGTGGCGGAATGGTAGACGCGCTACGTTCAGGGCGTAGTGTCCATTAGGGCGTGTGGGTTCGAATCCCTCCTTCGGCACTTAAAAAACGATAAACGCGCTTGTAGCTCAGTAGGATAGAGCGCAGCCCTGCGGAGGCTGAGGCCGTGGGTTCGAGCCCCGCCAAGCGCGCCACATGGGCGATTAGCTCAGTTGGTTAGAGTGTCTGCTTTACACGCAGAAGGTCACTGGTTCGAGTCCAGTATCGCCCACTTAATCTTTGAATTCTGATATCAATATGTTCTCAGGGGCGGTGCTTTTAGCAGATAGCGTGGCAGTGGCCGAACCGACGCCTACACAATATTAACAGCCCTGTGAAGCACAAATAATCGCCGCAATGACGAGCATAGGAATCGTTCGAGCTTATCCAGAAGACGTGAGAGCTCTTCTATACATAGCGTCCGCAGGCGAAACCTTCACCCAATCTACACCAAGTACAACTGCCGGGCATATTTTCGGATATCATCAGTTGTGACTCGCAGTTGCCGCAGAGGCGTTCCTCTCCCGGCTTCATAGGGCCGTCACACGGTGGGATGGTCATGGGGCAGAGCTGGATACAGGCACCGCATTGCTTGCAGAAATCGGGGCGGATGCCGAAGGGGAAATCCACATGGCGCTCCTTCCCCCGCCCGACGAAGCCTTTCGCTTTTGCTTTCCAAACCTCGGCGCAGACCCTGACGCAGCGACCGCACAGAACACAATCAGCGTTGCGGAACGGATACCGCACCTCCTTGACGCCGCACCGCACCGCGATGTCCTGAATAGCGCGGGAGTTGGGGGCCTCGGCCACCAGCAGCTCGGCGATATTGCGTCGCAGCTTCCGTATTTTCTCAGTATTGGTCAAGATCACCATGCCCTCCTGCACGTTAAGGGTGCAGGAAGTGGTGATTTTGGAACGGCCATTGACCACATGTTCTACGATGCACAGCCGGCAGGAGCCGATGTCGGACAGATAGGGAACGTGACACAGATGGGGAATGCAGATGCCATATTCAATGGCGGTATCCAGCACGGTTGCCCCTTTGATTGCACGAATAATGGCCCCGTCTATGCTAACGTTAACATACTGCAGCATACTAACACCTCGTATTCTCAGACGATTCGGATCGCGTCAAACTTGCATTCGCTGCGGCAGATGCCGCACTTCTGGCAGAGCTGGGTATCGATCATATGAGGTTCCTTTTTCTTGCCGGTTACAGCATTATGCGGGCATGACTGTAGGCAGACACCACAGCCATTACATCTTTCAGGGTCGATCCAGTATGTGATCAGCGCCTTGCACACCCCGGCCGGACATTTCATGTCTACAATGTGAGCCTCATATTCGGAACGGAAGTAACACAGCGTGGAAATCACCGGATTGGGAGCGGTCTTCCCCAGTCCGCACAAGGCGGTCTCAGCCACCGTCTCCGCCAGCTCCTCCAGCAGGTCGAGTTGCTTGAGAGTGCCGCGGCCCTCGGTGATGTCGGTGACAATCTCCAGCATCCGATCTATCCCCAGCCGGCAGGGGACGCACTTGCCGCACGACTCGTCCTGCAGAAAGGCCAGGAAGTATCTGGCGACGTCTACCATGCAGGACCCCTCGTCCATCACCACCATGCCGCCGGAGCCGACCATTGATCCAGCCTGCGACAGAATGTCGAAATCGATCGGCAGATCGAATTTATCCACCGGCAGGCACCCTCCGGAAGGCCCACCTATCTGCACCGCCTTGATCGGCCTCCCGTTGACGGCGCCACCCCCGATGTCAAACACCACCGTCTTGATGGGTGTGCCCATGGCCACTTCAACCAGGCCGGTGTTCTTGATATTACCTGTAAGCGCCAGGATCTTCGAGCCCCTGCTGCCCGCGGTCCCATTGGAGGCGAACCAGGCCGAACCGTTGTGGATGATGGCAGGCACGTTGGCCCACGTTTCGACGTTGTTCAACACCGTGGGCTTATGATATAGGCCGTCCACTGCAGTGTGCACATCTTTAGGCCGTGGCTCTCCCACCTTGCCTTCCACGGAGGCCATGAGGGCCGTTGATTCGCCGCAGACAAACGCCCCTCCACCCCGGGCGACTTTTACGTCGAATGAAAAGGACGTGCCCAGTATATTCTCGCCGATAAGCCCCAGCTCGCGCATCTGCTCCACAGCGATGCGGGAATGTTCGACCGCCAGCGGGTATTCATTTCTAACGTAGATATAGCCTTCGCGGGCGCCGACGGCCCAAGCGCCAATCATCATGCCCTCCAGCACCAGATGGGGATTGCCCTCGAGCACGCAGCGGTCCATGTAGGCTCCAGGGTCACCTTCGTCCGCGTTGCATATCACATACTTCTCATCCCCCGGTGCTTCCCGGCACTCGCGCCATTTGCGCCCGGTAGGGAATCCGCCACCACCACGTCCCCGCAGACCGGAGGCTTCTATCTCCATAACGATCTTATCGGGTTCTACCTTGTCGAGTACCTTGACCAGCGATGAATAGCCGCCAGCGGCGATGTAATCCTCTATCGAGCGGGGATCGACCAGGCGGTTCAGCGACAGGATACGGCGGTACTGTTGCCTGTAGAAGGGGATCTCCGACTCGGTGCGCACCTTTTCCCCCGAGATCGGGTCTGTATAAAGCAGCCGCTCAATGACCTCGCCCCGTGCCACGGTCTGGGAGACGATCTCGAAGGCGTCGTCCGGCGCAACATGGCAATAGAATATATCGCTCGGCTCGATGATGACGATGGGTCCCTGTTCGCAGAAACCGTGGCAGCCGGTGGCGCGCAGGCGCACCCTCCCCTCCAGTCCCTGCTGTGACAGCTCGCTTTCGATCGCAGCGATAAGGTCCCCTGAATGCGAAGCCCGGCAGCCGGTCCCTCCGCACACCAGCACTGTGGTTGTCAGGCCCCGACGCTCCTCTAACAAACGCTGGCGTAAGTGTTCGAGCTCACGGAAGCTATTGAGTCTGGGCATAGTCCACTTCCTTCGTTCCACGGTGGCGCAAGGAATCTATCAGCTTGCGGAGCTTCTTGGGTGTCATGTGGTGATGGTAGGAGCCATTCTCCCTTACGATGGGGCCCAGGGCGCAGGCGCCCAGGCAGTTAACGTGTTCGATGGAGAAGAGGCCGTCTGCGGTGACCTCGTCAGGTTTGACCCCTAATTGCCCTGTAGCCTGCTCGGAGAGGAGGTGGGCGCCCCTGACATGGCAGGCTGTGCCCATGCACATGATGAGGTGGTTCTTGCCGCAGGGTTTCAGCTTGAACGCTTTGTAGAAAGATGCTACGCGATAGACTTCCATGATAGGCACACCGAGTTCGCTTGACACCGCCCGCATGGATTCTTCGGAGATGTAGCCGGATTCTTCCTGAATGTCTTGCAGCACCTCGATGAGCTGGTGGGGCTGGCTGCGGCGCCCTTCCATGATATGGGCGAGCGTTTGTTGGGACGGCATTTTAACCTCCTTGGACCATGAGTGCACTTGACTATTTTTAAGATACTTGATAGTATCACTTAGGTAAATACGGAATAATTGCATATATAGTACCTATATAAAATAGGCAATAGTTGATGGTGATCAATGAGGGATGAAAATCAACGTTCAGCCGATGGTCAGGCCCCTTCCTTTCCCTCTAGAGAATTGGCCCTCCTGTGGCAGATCCCCTTCCCCCCCGAAACCGAGGCCGACAAAGCCCAGTTCGAGCTGCGCGAGCGTATTAAGGAGTTAAATTGCCTGTACGGGATTTCCCAGCTGGCAGAGCGGCATATTAACTCTCTGGAGAATCTTCTACAGGATCTGGTGAACTTCCTGCCACACTCATGGCAGCACCCAGATATCGCCTGCGCCAGGGTCCTCTTCAAGGGTAAAAGCTATGCCAGCGACAGTTTCGAATTTACCGCATGGCGTCAATCGTCCCGCATTTACATGTATCATGAGCCGGTGGGCGAGGTCGCTATCTTTTACCTGGAGGAATGCCCGCCGGCCGATGAGGGCCCCTTTCTAAAGGAGGAGAGGGCCCTGCTGGATGCGGTGGCCGATCAGGTTGGGACCATTGCCACCCGCATATCGGCAGAAATGGAACTGGAGGAGACCAACCGGCAGTTGATCCTGGAACGTCAGGCTTTGCAGGAGTCCAACACCGCGCTGCGAACGGTCTTGGCCCGAATCGAACAAGAGAAACAAGAGATTCATCAGGATATCAACATGAATGTAGAGAAGGTCCTGATGCCGATACTGCATGCCCTGGCCCAACAGCTATCTCCGGCCCAGAGGAATTACGTGGATATCCTGCAGACTAACCTCGATGGAATTACCTCGCCATTCATCAGCCGATTGTCCCATTCATACAATTCGATGACACCGACCGAAATCGCTATCTGCAACCTTATCCGTAATGGGATGCGCACTAAGGAGATCGCCGATATTCGGTGCGTATCTGAGGCCACCGTACACCGCCATCGAGAGAAGATCCGGCGCAAACTCAATATCGTTAACAAGGATGTAAATCTGGCGACCTTCCTGCAATCGAGTATGTGGGAGGGGAAATAGGGGCGTCGCTCATCCCGTACTTGCGGCAGAGATCGGCGACTTTAACACCGACTTCTCCCTCCCTGAGCACGGCGACGATCTGTTTCTCGGTGTACCTCCAGCGCACCATGATATGTCCTCCTCAGTTGTTTCATTATAGCGGAGGACTCTAATTCATAATGATACTGTTCTAGGGGGTACGGTCAGTAGATATTGTATTTAATCTCTAAAGTTCAGCCTCCAGATTCAGGCATCAGCAGGCGTCGCTTTGCGGGGAATGTTGCAAGCTCAGGATCGGTCCTGCTCATCAAGGCCCCCCTTGAGAAGCTCGATGTCCTTCATCGCTTTTCTCTGCTTCAGGTACAGATAAAATACATACCCAAAAAGCACGGCCCATATGATGGAATAAGCTGCGAATAGATATCCCATATCCTTCCTCCTATTGCGAGCCCTTCAATCGCCTGACAGCCTCTTCCAGATTCTTTAGTGTAACGCTGCGGGCGGTCAGGATAATATACAGGACGGTGAAGGCGGCGATGCTGACCATGAGCGTCAGCAGCATAGGCGCCGCCAGCCCCCCTTCGAAAACCAACGCGCCCGGGTGTTGAGTCCTCCACAGCTGTATGGCCAGGAATACTATGGGCACATCGATGAAGCCTACGATCCCCACCACAGCGGCGAACCTGGCCCCCCTCGCCTCATCGGAGGTGTATCTGCGCACCAGCATGTAAGCGATATAGATTATCCATAACACCAGGGTTGCGGTCAGCCTGGCATCCCAGGTCCACCACACCCCCCAGACCGCCTTGGCCCATATCGGCCCGGTTATCAAAACCAGGGTGGTGAATATAACCCCCACCTCGACCGAGGCGCGGGCGAAAATATCCCATTTAGCGTCGCGCTTCCACAAGTAGAGGATGCTGCAGATGAAAACCACGAAGAAGGCCAGGAAAGCGACCCACGCCAGGGGCACGTGGAAGTAGAATATGCGCTGCACATCGCCCATGGTTTTCTCGGTGGGCACATACATGAATACCAGATACAGGGCGGTTATCATCAGGGCCAATCCGAGGCCGAGCAGGGCGTTGTTCCACAGGACGCTCTTGCCCCCGGGCGGCGGGCATCGATCCTCTGCGGGATTGCGATCTCCTATCACGTCTATTCCTCGACGACAAACTCGAATACCAGTGTCGATATTACCAGAAAGATGATGTCGAATGCTATCATTATCTGGAGCCATGTCCACATATCGCCCCAGGGTCTGCCCTCCAGTATCAGCCCGGTGGACTCGACTGCGGCGATGATTATCGGGACCGCAACGGGCAAAAACAGTATCGGCAGCAACAGGTCCCTGGCCCTGGTGCCCACTGACAGCGCGGAGAAAAGCGAGCCGATGGCGGAGAAACCCAGCGATGCCAGCGCGATGATGAGGGCGAGCCGGGGCAGGAACAGGGGCAGATCGAACAGGGCGAGGAATATCGGCGTGATGATGACGGCCACCATCAGCATGAAGGTGAGGCTGCTTGCCAGCTTCCCCCAGTATATGACGTGCCGTTCCACCGGGCACAGCATCAGCCCCTCGATGCACGAGTTCTCCTTCTCCGGGTCAAAGGTGCGGTTGAGGCCCAGCACCCCGGCGAAGACCAAGGCCACCCACAGGATCCCGGGGGCTACCGATTCCCTGATGCCAGCCCCGGGTTCAAAGGCGAAATTGAAAATCACCAGCACCAGCAGGCCGAAGACGAGCACGGAGGTCAAAATCTCCTTGGTGCGGAGGCCAGAGAGTATGTCCTTCCAGAAGATAGCGAAGATGCTAATGAATGTTTCCCTCATGCGTTCAGCTCGTATGCTGGCTGTATATCCCTTGAAAACCGGAGACTTCGATCTCTCGCTTGGGCGCGTGATACACTATCCTGCCCCGGTGCAGGATCGCCACGTGGTCTGCAATCGCCAGCCCGCGCTCCATGTTGTGGGTGGTCATCACCACCGTACGGTCACCGGAATTCATGGTGTCAAGGATATCCCGCATCATGAGGGCTGCATGCAGGTCCAGCCCCGACTCCGGCTCGTCAAGGAGCAGGATCGAGGGGTTGTGCAGCACTGCCCGGGCGATGGACACCCTTTTCTGCATGCCGTGTGACAGCGTCCCCACCCGGTCGTGAATGCGGGATTCGAGACGCACCTGAGATACCACTTCCCTTATGCGCTGCTCCATATCCGGGATGCGGTACATCCTGCCGTAGAACCTGAGGTTCTCGCTCACGGTGAGTTCGTTGTAAAGGTAGGTGGAATGGGTGACCACTCCCAACCTGCGCCGCACCTCGACGGATTGGCTGCGGATATCCATACCGTCCACCCATGCCCTGCCGGCGGAGGGCCTGCACAGGGTGGCCAGCAGCTTAATCAGCGTGGTTTTGCCCGCCCCGTTGGGGCCGAAGACGGTCAGACACTCGCCGTGCCCGACGCCTAGGTCGACCCCCGCCAGGGCGCGGCGGCCGCCGAAGGACCTGGCAAGCCCCTGTGCCTCTATCGCCCGAGGGGGTGGCGTGTGTGCAGTGTCATTCATCGCCCTTAGCCTCATCGGCAGGCTGCCTTCTGCGCTCCGGCCAGAAGGCCAGCGCCCCTCCGAGAAGTATGAAGCCTCCCCCGACCCACATCCAGATCACCAGCGGGTTGACCTTAACCCTGAAGGTGGCGGACTTATCGCTCGAATCGAAACTGGTCCACACCATAGAGACGAACAGGTCCTCTGACGCAGTGCTTCTGACAGCTACCTCGGCGAAGGTTTCCATGCGGTAGAACCAGTAATTGAGCTGCGGCCGGATAACGGCGACCAACCTGTCGCCCCTGGTCACCGATAGAGCGGCGGTGGAGCTCAGCTTCATGCTGTCCTGCTCCGTGGTCAGGTCATCGTAGGTCAGCTCGTACCCGCGGATGGCCATCGAATCGCCGATGTCGAGGGTTGCCGTCTGCTCTACATCATAAAGGGTGGAGCCGATCACGCCGAGGGTAATCAAGATGATCCCGATGTGCACAATAAAGCCGCCGTAGCGCGGCTTGCTGCTCCATATCAGCGAGAGGAACGACATCAGGTGGTTTTTCTTCGAGGTGTTATGCCTTGCCCTGGTCCCGCGGAACCACTCCAGCATTATGGTTAAAAACGGGAAGCCGCAGACCAGCGCCGCCACCGCATACCAGTTCCCGATGCCGGAGATTAACACGGCTATGGCGGCGATAGCGGCAGGCACCAGTGTGAAGAGCAGGTTCCTCTTCAAGGGTCCCCATGATGTCTTGCGCCATCCCAGCACGGAGCAAACCCCGATGAACAGCACCAGCACCAGCATGACGGGCCCGCACGCCCAGTCGAAGAAGCTGCGATTCAGGGCTACCTTGCCCCCTCCCAGCCCCTCGCGTATCTGGGGGAACACCACGCCGATGATGATCACGAGTACCAGGGCTACAAATATAATGTTAGTGACAAGAAAAGCTCCCTCCGTCGATATCAGGGACGAAGGTTTCTCCCCCCTCTCGAAACCGCGGCGGCGGAAGTAGAGCAGGCACAGCGAGCCGGCGAGTGTTATTATCATAGCGGTCAGTATATAGGGCGGGTAGCTGGAGGAGAGAAAGCCGTGGAGCGGGGACTCTATCCCGCCGTGGGTGATGAACGGGCTGAGGAGGGTGAAGACGAAGGTGAATACGATCAGGGCGAAGCTCCATGTATATAGATAGTTCCTTTTCCGGCCGATGGCGATCGAGTGGACGAAAGCGGTGCCCAGCAGCCAGGGCATGAGGCCGGCGTTCTCCACCGGGTCCCAGGCCCAGATCCCTCCCCACCCCAGCTCGTTGTATGACCACCACATGCCCAGCAGGTTGCCCAGCCCCAGCGTGCACCAGGCGAACAGCGTCCAGCGCCTGATGCCCCCGATCCACTCCTTGGCCGGCCTGCGGGCTATCAGCGACGCCATAGCGTAGGCGAAGACGACGGCGAATGCGGCAAAGCCGATGTACAGCAGGGGCGGGTGCAGCAGCATGCCGAAGTTCTGCAGCAGGGGGTTCAACCCGAACCCCTCCGACGGAGGCACAGGATTTCTCTGGAACACATTGGCTACCAGCGTCACCAGCGACAGGAAGAACGCCTCCACAACCGCCAGTATCACGATGGCGTAGGGCATCACCGGCCTGTCGCTGTTCCTTCTCTGCAGCACCAGCACGGCGGCCAGCAGCGACACCAGCCAGCCCCAGAAGAACATGGAGCCGGACTTGTCGGCATACATAGCGGTGAACGAGTAGGCCGCCGAGAGGTCGGTGCTGGTGTTTTCCGAGACTATCTTGAGGCTGAAATCCTTGGTGACGAAGGCGTACACCATGGCTGCCACGGCTACGGTGTATAACACGGCCACCGCCAGCACCCCGATCCGGGCGACGGCGGCGAATCGCCCTGACCCTTTACGAGTACTTACCACCGATGCTATCGCACAGCATATGGCTGCGACGAAGGCCAGTATCAGGGCAATATGTCCCAGGTCTATCATTGGTAACAGCTACTCTTCGGGTTCGTACTTGGAGGGACACTTCATCAGGATAGTGCTTGCCCGGAACACCTGATCGGGATGGTATCTGCCCTCCACCAGCACGTCGGCGCCGGAAGAGAAGCCGTCGGGCATGGCGCCGTTGTAGATCACCGGCAGTGAGGCATTACCCTCGATAACATCGAATTCAAGCTGGAGCTGTGCGGCGTCCCATTCGATGGATCCGTTGGCGACTTTCCCGGTCACCCTGATGTCGGTGTCATACTTACCGTATCCCCCGTCCAGCAGCTCGCCGACCGTGACATAGTACATCACCGAGCTGCCCAAGCTCAGGTAGAGCAGGTACCCCACTATCGCTACGAGTATGATGCCGCCGATGAGATACCTTTTCTTTACCGCCCCCATCTTCGTCATGAATTCATTCTAACAACAATCTATTATCGACGCCAGGCGATGAGCCGTCCCCTGACGTTTAGCTTGTGCTATGTAGGCCTTACCGCCGGGGCGTGCGACATCAGGGCGCATCCTCACCGGAGACATCGCGGCCTCCGGAACGCACCCGTCCCCACACGCATACCGCCCGCGTCAGGGCGTCGATATCGCCAGGCTCGGAGCCGGCGCCCTTGCCGAGGTTGAGCTTCATGCAGTTGCGTATCACCAGCGTGCCGACCCCCTCGATGGCGGACCGCACAGCCGCCATCTGGGTGATCACGCTCTCGCAGTCGCGGCCCTCGTCGATCATCTTCTGGATGCCGCGCACCTGCCCCTCGATGCGCTTCAACCGCCGGATGAGCAATTCCCGGGATACTGTCTCTTCAGTCATGACGGTCTCCTGACGGTCTCCTAATGATCCCTGATTCTTGACGCCCCATACCCCTGTGGGGTATTATAGCTTGCTGGTAGAACCGATTACCATTCTATCATAAAATGGGTCTTGACATGTTTTACCCCCTGGGGTATCATGGTGCACGGTAATATTTGTTAAATCGCGGTTAAGGTTCAATCTGGGTTAAAAACATTATAAGGAGGACTATAGATGCGAGGAACATCATGGGCTAGAGCGGCCAAGTTACTGGGCATAGCGCTCGTTCTGCTGGCCCTGCCGGTGCTGGGCGCCTGCGGCGGCGACGGAGGCGGCGTTGAGCCCACAGCTACGCCTGCACCTCAGGTCAACGAGTTCGAGGTGGTGCAGGATGCAGTCGCCGATTACCTGTCCGATTTCTCCGGCGGTAAGAACGGCATTAACCTGGCGGCCACCGATCTGTATGCCGTGCTTAACGACGGTGATGACGATAACGACCCGTATATCGCCAGCCTGCGCAGCGCCGCCGATTACGCCAAGGGGCACATCCCCGGTGCGGTCAATATCGCCTTCGGCGACCTGACCACTCTGCCCAAGGGTGAGGATATCCTGGTCTACTGCTACACCGGCCAGACGGCCTCCATGGCCACGGCCATACTGGGCACCGTGGGTTACGATGTGCAGAACCTGCTGCACGGCATGAGCTCGTGGACCACCGACGCCGACGTTTACGTGAAACGGTTCGATGCTGCCACCGCCCAGAGCGACTACACAGTGGAGACCACGGCCAACGATGCCACCGCGACCTATGACTATCCCGATCTGGACAACACCGCTTCCAGCAACGACGCTGCGATCCTCGAGGCGGCGGCGAAGTCGGTCACCACCAAGTACATCAGCGCCACCGATCTTTACGGCTTCATCAACGACGGCGACGATGATACCACCCCGTTCATCATCGACCTGCGCGCGGGTGCCGACTATACCGCAGGTCATGTCCCGGGGGCGGTCAACATGGGGCTAGGCAGCCTGGCCAGTAACCTGGATAAGATCCCCGCGGATCAGACGGTGGTATTGTACTGCTACACCGGGCACTCGGCTGCCCAGGGGACGGCGTTGCTCAACATGCTGGGTTACGATGCCAAGAGCCTCAGCTTCGGTTTCTGCTCCTGGAGCAGCACCGCGACCAAGTGTTTCGACGCAACTACTGCGGCTCACGATTACGCTACGGCGACCGAGTAGTAAGAAGTTCACAATAAAAGAATTAAGACCACTGCAAGGGCCTGAACAGGCCCTTGCAGTGGCGAAGCCAAACCAGGCACCGGATATAATATATAGACTGAGGGAAACGTGAAAAGGTTAGTTGTCCCGATTGGCGTGTTACTTTTCCTGGCCGTTGTAATAATTGTCGCCATCTTCTGCAGTGAAGACGTGGCAACCTCGGCTCCCGGGGAAGCGGCAACCAGTTCCTGTATAGACTGCCACAGCGATATAGAGCTTCTGGAGCAGATGGCCACGGTGGTTGAGGAAGAGGAGGAGCCAGCCGAATCCGAAGGCGAGGGCTGAGGTGGCGCTGTGCCTCCGTTGGAGGTATGGGAAAAGGTCTTCCTGGAGGATGCCGACTTCATGGAGAACATCCACGGAGCTGTCGGCTGCATCGTGTGCCACGGTGGCGACGGCAGCGCCGGTGATAAGGATACCGCCCACGTTGGGGTGGTAATTGACCCGTCGGCGGAGGGGTGCGATACCTGCCACGGTGATATCGCCCATGCGAATGCAAACAGCCTCCACACCACAGTCAATGGCTTCTACACCCATCTCGCAGCGCGGGGATGCGACTGTGAGGAATGCGGTTGTGAGGGTGATGAGCGACTACTCACCGCAATAGACAATCATTGTAATCAATGCCATACCTCATGCGGCCAGTGCCACGTTAGCCGTCCCGAATCGGCCGGCGGCGGGTTCGTCTCGGGGCACGATTTCAAGAAGCTGCCGTCCACCATAGAGAACTGCACCGCCTGCCACGGCTCCCGCGTGGATGCCGAGTACTTCGGCCGGAATGAGGGGGTACCGGGTGACCTGCACCAGATGACATCGGGGGGCATGTCTTGCATGAAGTGCCACGGCAATGAGACCCACGGCTCGGGAGAGCTGGTCGCTGACCGGTACAGCAACCCCAATCTGGTACGGTGTACCGACTGCCATGAGGATGTCTTGACCGACAGCAATCCTCAGCACAAGCAGCACGTCGACGATCTATCCTGCCAAGTATGCCACTCCGTGGAGTACAAGAACTGCTACAGTTGCCATGTGGACCAGACCGATAAAGGCGATTGCGTGTTCTCCACCGAGCCGTCGCAGATGGATTTCAAGATCGGGCTTAATCCGCTCGATAATTCCGACAGGGCTTACAAATACGTTGTGGTGCGCCATGTGCCGGTGGTCCCCGATATATTCGCCTTCTACGGAGATGACCTGATGCCCGGTTACGATAACGTCTCCACCTGGAAGTACGCCACGCCGCACAACATCCAGCTGCAAACGCCGCAGAACGCCAACTGCAATGCGTGCCACGGGCACCCTGAGCTGTTCCTCACCGAGGAAGACGTGCGCCCCGAGGAGCTGGAGGCCAACCGGGACGTGATAGTGCCCTACAATCAAATACCGAAGTAGTTGAGATAACATGGAACTGAAGCGAAGAGATTTCCTCAAGATATCATCAGGGGCGGCGGGGCTCTTTATGCTGCATCCGCTATCTAGCCTGAATAAGCGCCCCGGGGCGTCAGACAATTCATCCGATATGGCGATGATGGTGGATGTATCCAAGTGCGTCGGCTGCTGGTGGTGCTACGCCGCCTGCAAGCAGTACAACGGCCTGCCCAATACGGTCAAGCCCGATCCCGAGCAACCGCCGGAGCTTGAACAGGACACGTGGACAACGCTGGCTACCCCCGATGCTAAAAGGTTCCGCAAGCACGCGTGCAACCATTGCACCGATGCCGCCTGCGTCGAGGTGTGTCCCACCGGCGCCCTCTACTATCACAAGCTGGGTTTCGTGGCGTACGACAGCAGCAAGTGCAGCGGCTGTGGCTACTGCGCCGAGGCCTGCCCCTTCGGGGTGCCCCATCTCGCGGGTAACAAGGTTACCGGTATCAGCGTGATGGGCAAGTGCACCTTCTGTATAGACCGCGTTGTCGCCGGCGAGCAGACCGCGTGTTCCGAGGCCTGTCCCAACGATGCCATCAAGTTCGGCAAGCGCGGCGAGCTGCTGCAGGAGTGCAACGAAAGGGTAAACAACATCAAAGCGGAACATCCCAACGCCAGCGTTTACGGCGACAAGCAACTCGGCGGTCTGCACGTGCTGTATGTGCTCGACGATAAGCCGTCAGTCTATGATCTCCCCGATGACCCGCAGGTGCCCATAGCCGCTACGCTGTGGCAGGATATCATCCAGCCCCTGGGATGGGCGGCGGCGGTACTGGTCATCGGCGGATTGGGGATGAATTACCTGGTGGCCCGGAGTAGAATAAAAGGTGATCACGAGTAGGGATAGCATGGAAGTAAAATCAAGTTCGAAGATTGTCCAGATTGCTCAGCGCCTTTTCGGTTCACCGCCTTCTGCGGATGAGGAGCAGTTGGAGCGCTACCCCAAGCAGGTGCGCGTCCTGCACTGGATCACTGCGGTGACATGGGTTATGCTGTTCATCACCGGGCTGTTCTTTTTCGTTCCTCCCTTCGGGGGCGGTGCCGTCGGTGGCTGGAGCGGCCTGCTGCACCGCATCGCCGCCGTAGTCATAGTAGGCTGGGCTGCGGGCTATGCCCTGATGAACCCCAAGGCCACCCTGGAGAGTATCGTGGAGGCCTTCAAATGGGGCAAGGAGGACCTGGGCTGGGCCATGGCGGCGCCGTACTACTACTTCTTCGGCCGCGAGGACAAGATGCCCCCCCAGGGACACATGAACACCGGCCAGAAGATCTGGTGGCTGACCGTGCTGCTGGCCGGGGGCTTGATGGTGGTTACCGGCGCGATAATGTGGTTCTTCAAAGGTATGATATCCGCGGATGCATTCCTCTGGGTCAGCACCTTCCACGCCATCGGCATGGCCATATTGCTGCCCTTCACTTTGCTCCATGTTTACCTCTCAGTGGTCCATCCCAAGATGCGCGGCATATTCTGGTCCATGTGGGGCGGTATGGTTTCCGCCAAGTACGCCGCGTCTCACCACAAGAAATGGTATGACGAAGTAAAGCAAGGGTAAGTAACCTCAACGGGAAAAGGTTATGATTTGATATCTGGCCTTTTTTCTTTTTCCACAGGGCTGTTACCGTAGTGTATATATCGGGCATCCGGCTGGGCGTAAGTCTGGCGATATCGACAAGAAAAAGGCGATATATGCAAAAACCAGCAACTTGTGGTATTATTGAAGTACTGTGGGAACTAGATACAATAAGGACTATATCGACAGGCACCAGAAGATCGTGAGCAAGCTGATCGAGATGGTGGCGGAGAACGATTGCGCTTGCCTGCCCGTATCCAAGCTGGCAACCGAGGTGGGGATGGACCAGCGCACAGTCAGGACACACCTCAAGATTATAGAGATCCATCACGGAGGGGTGTTCGTTGACGGCGATGACCGCGAGTTCTGTACCAAGGAAGGCGTCGCCTCGCTGGTCAAGCGGCTGAAACTGGAAAAGGAAGCTCTCTGATCCAGCCGATATCATACCCCGCCTAAACAGAGTCCCGCCTTATCTTGCTCCCTTCAGTTTCATCGACTGTTAAGCCCCTCTGGCCTTTATCACGTTGCGTCTTTGCGATACGATGCGAGATCAAAGGTCAAGCTGAAGTCCCTGTCTATTGTCAACTGGGATCCCCCAGAGTGGATGGTATCGAGAGCCCTATACGCTTCCCGTCCACCGAACGGATACCCCGATATCATTCGATATGCCGGAGGTCCAATGTTCCGAATCGAATCCACCGGAAATGTTGACTAATGGGGCCGAACTGTGTGAAAATCGAATCGAGTTATAAAGTTAGCGATTTATACATTCATTCAGCATCAACTATCAGGAGGCACTCAGTGACAGAATTCGAGACCATTAAGTACCAGAAGGAGGACGGCTTCGCCACCATAACGCTGAACCGCCCCAAGTCGCTCAACGCGCTTAACGTCAAGATGTGGGGCGAGCTGTATCAGGTGCTGGACATCGTCGATAACGATGATGACATCAGGGCTTACGTATTCACCGGCTCGCCGCGGCCCGACGGCAGGCCGTGCTTCTGCGCCGGCGCCGACCTCAAGGAGATGTCGGGCTTCACCAGCGGCGGCGTGCTCGAGGAGTCCAAGGAGGACACCCCGGCCAACGTGACCCTGTCCAAGCCCTCCGGGGTCAAGAACTTCTGGGGTTTGAGGCAGCCCAAGCCGGCCATGGTGCCCACCTTCGAGAAGATCACCTGGTCACCCAAGATATCCATCGCCGCCATCGACGGGGTGTGCACCGCGGGAGGCACCGAGCTGGCGCTGGCCTGCGACCTCACCGTGGTATCGGAGACGGCCCAGATCAGCGATATGCACGTGAAGAACCTGGGATGGATCGGGGGCGCCGGCGGCAGCGCCAACATGGCCTGGCGGGTGGGGGTCTCCAAAGCCCTGGAGCTGTGCCTGACCGGCGACATAATCGACGGGAAGGAAGCTGAGCGCATCGGCTTCGCCAACCAGGTATGGCCCGCCGACCAGTACCTGGAGAAGGCCAAGGAGATGGCGCGGAAGATAGGCTCCATGCGCCTGGCGGCGGTCATCATGACCAAGGCGACGATCAGGGCGGTGCAGGACATGGACCGCAAGTCCACCCTGCGCTATTGTGACGACGGTTTCATGACCCTGCTGGCCGAGCAGGATACCGCCGACTTCGGCCCCGGCCGGTGGGTGGAAGGCAAAGGGAAGTAGCGCCAGCTGAATAGCTATCGAGTTCGATTGTCGGTGAGCCGTTCAGCATATATCTGGGCAGGTGCTCTGCGATGGGGCGTGCAGAGCCGGCGGTTATGCAGAAGACTGCTCGGCATACGGGATATCGACCGATACCGTAGTCCCCCCGCCGGGGGTCGATTCGATGCGGAAGGTACCGCCCAGCAACTCGGCGCGCTCCAGCATGCCTATTATCCCCAGCTTGCCGGCATCCCCTGCGCTGTCCATCTGTATGGGGACCTCGAACCCCTTGCCGTCATCGCTGACGGTCATCCTGATCCTTCCCTCCCCGCACTCCAGCGTGATCGTAGCCTTGGATGCCTCGGCATGTTTCTTGATGTTGGAGACGGCCTCCTGCGCGATCCGGAACAACACCAGCTGGACCGCGTGAGGCAGGTCCGCATCCGGCATGCTCACCTGCACCTCGGCCTCGACTCGACTTTCCGAAGCCAGCTTGTCGGCCATCCACTGCAGCGCCGCGACTAACCCCATGTCATCCAGTATCGCCGGGCGCAGTTCCTGCGCATAGCGCCGCACATTGCCCAGCGTCTCTACCGCCAGACCGCGCAATTCATTCAATCGATCGCGGGTAGGCTGGGAGAGCGCCTCATCCGCATCAGAGGCTATAGCGTCCAGCTGGTGCGTCAGCAGTAGCAGCGACTGGCTGGTGTCGTCATGCAGATCCCTGGCGATACGCTTGCGCTCCTCTTCCTGGGCCGCCAGCACCTTCTGGAGGTAGAACCGGATGCTGTCCCGCATCCTCCTCTGCTCGGTGACATCCCTGACCGTTGCCTGGACCGCAACCGGGCGCCCTCCCTCCTTCACTATGCTGATCATCGCCTCGATGATGGCCCCGCTGCCGTCCTTGCGGATCAGCTCCAGCTCATAACGCTGGCTGGCGGCCTCGCCTTCCAGCTGTTTGCTCTGCTTATCCATAGTGATCTCGAAGCTTTCGGGGGTGAGGAACTGCGAGATGTTCATGGCGGTCAGTTCCTCAACGGTATAGCCGGTCAGTTCACTTGCCGCTTCATTCACCTCGAATATATTGCCCTCCAGGTCGCGGATGATTATAGCGTCGCTGGCACTGTCGAACAGGTCGCGGTACCGCCTCTCCGACTTCTTCAGGGCTTCATCCGACCGCCGGTGCTCGGTGATATCCTCCCCCGAGCTGAGGGTGGCTATCACCCTGCCCGCTTCATCCGTCAGCAGGGTATTGTGCCAGGCGATAAGCCGCTCCTCCCCGCTGAGGGTCTGCACCGGGTTCTCGTAATATTCCAGCGGTTCCACCTCCCCGGCGATCAGCCTGTCGAAGGTCCTCCTCAGCCTCTCCCTGGCGTGCGGGGGAACGAAATGCTCGAACCAGTTCTTGCCGATTATCCCTTCTTCCCCGCACCCCAATACCTCGCACCCCTTATTGTTTATGAGGGCCACCTCCTCGTCGGCGCCGATGACCAGGAAGATCACCCCCGCTATGTCCAGGTACTTCTGCGCCCTGTTCCGTTCCTCCTGCAGTTGTTCCCGTGACCGCTTGCTCTCGGTGATGTCACGGATGGCGCTTATCAGCCCCACGGCGTTGCCAGAGCTGTCGTGCAGCAGGGTCGCGCTGGCCTCGATGTCCACGATCCGGCCGTCCATGGTGCGCAGCCGGTACTCGTACTGCGTGCCGCGCCCCTCATCTATCGCCCGCTGTATGTCCGCCATCGCCCTGTCGCGATCTCCCTCGAGCATGAATTCCAGGCTGTGCCTGCCGACAACTTGCTCTTTGCTTTCGTATCCCTGTATGCGCAGGGCGGCGTCGTTAGCCTCCACGACGTTGCCCTCCAGATCGATTATGATGATACCCTCGCCGATGGACTCAAACATGAAGCGCGATATCTCCCTGGACTCCCTGAGTTCCTCCGCCGCCTGCTTGCGTTCGGCGAACGAGCTGATGTGCTTTGCGATGCTGTCCACCAGCCGCACCTCATCTTCGAGGAAGGGGCCGCGGTACTTATCCGGCTTCCTCTCCGTGTAGCATATCTCCAGCGAGCCGACCGCTTCGTTCCCCACAACGATATCCGACTTAAGGCACCAGGCGCTCCTCTCGAAGTTCCCCGTCTTGTACTCCGAGCCTCTATAGGTTATGCAGACACCGGCGATATCGGGATACTGCCAGCTCTTCGGGATGAGTTCGGCAACCTCATTGAAGAACTGATCGAGGCTGATATCCAACCTTCGCTCTATCTGGTGAATGCTGTAGAGGCAGTTGAGCTCCTTTACCCGCTTGTCCAGTTCGTGAAGGGTCCGCTCCCGCTCTTCCTCGCTCCGCTTCTGCTCGGTGACATCCCTGGCGATGTGCTGGAAGGCGGCGGGCCGTCCCTGATGGGCGATCAGGCGCGTGGTCAGCTCCACCATTACCTCAGTCCCGTCGCCCCTGAGAAACCTCTGCTCGTAGCGTTCCGCTATGGTCTCGCCCCGCAGCAGCTTCCTCTTAACCTCCCGCGCTATGTCCCTCGTCCCCCCGGCGAAGAACTGGGACACGTTCCTGCCCACCAGTTCCTCCACCGCATACCCGCTCAATCTCTCGGCGGCCCTGTTGGCGGCGGTGATATTGCCCTCGAGATCGTGGATCCAGATGCCGTCGCTGGCATTCTCGAACAGGTCCCTGTAGTTCTCCTCCGATATGCGCAGCTTCTCCAGCGCCGCACTCAACCGGTCCCGCTCTTCCCTGACGCGGCACCACGCCGCTATGAACGGCAGCAGGAGCGTCCCGGCGACACCCGCCGCCACGGTCTCGAATATCGCATCCGTGGGGCTCGGCGAGATGAATACCGCCCGCGGCAGCATCACCATGAAGCTGGCGACCAGGACAGCACCGCTGGCCTTCGCCCCCAGCGCCCAGCCGGCATAAACCGTCAGCAGCAGGAAAATGAGCCGGTCAACCGCGTGCCTCTCCGTGCCGAAGAAGATGCTGGTGGATATCTTGCCGATTACGGGTACACTGGCGAGGACCTCATGGTAATGGCTCAACCCGACGATGATGAACAGCAGTACGATGATCCAGAAATGGGGGCGCCGCGCCAGGTGCCTGAGTTTCGCTGCGATGATGGAGCGATTCATCCGGTCTCAAACCGCCTCTCGGCAACGGCGGGTAAAGCTACCCGTCGATATGCTCGCCGGGGATGTCCTCCAATGTAAGCCAACCCTCCCTGACCCCCTTCACTATGGCCTCGGTGCGCGAGGCCACGTCCAGCTTGTTGAAGATGTTGGACAGGTGCGCCTTCACCGTGCGTACGGTTAGGAACAGCTCCTTGGCTATATCCTTATTGCTCATCCCCGTGGAGGCCAGCTTAAGGACCTCCATCTCCCGATCGCTGAGCTGTTCCCCCGCCGTCTTATCGGCCTCAGCATCCTGCACCCGCAAGCCGTACTTCAGCACCTTGGCGATGATGGCGGGATGGAGCACCGACTCGCCGGCGCTGACCGTGCGCACCGCATCCACCAGCACCTGGCCCCTGGCGCTCTTCAACAGGTACCCCGCCGCCCCCGCCTCCAGCAGCCCGATCACATAGCGGTCGTCATCATACGCGGTCAGTATCAGCACGGCGGTGGCCGGGGTTCCCTTCCTAATCTCCTTGGTGGCCTCGATGCCGTTAAGCTTGGGCATCACGATATCCATTATCACTATGTCGGGCTTCAACTTGGAGCTGAGCTTGACCGCCTCCTCACCGTCGCTGGCCTCGCCCACCACCTCCATGTCTTCGTGCTGCTCGAACGCATGCCTCATCGCCTCGCGCAGCAAAGGGTGGTCATCGGCTATCAGTATCCTTATTCTTCTATTCGAGGTCTTCAAGTCCACTCCTTTCGGCTTGGCCCCGACTTTTGTGCTAAGACGATTGTACCCCATAGCGACCACAGGGGCAACAAAGCAGACCCGCCCCTCGGAATAGTACCAAAGTACATCAAAGATTGTACTTTTATTCACAATCCAATTCGGGCCGAAGGTCGATGTATTGCCGCTGGAACGCTGCTAACATGTATACAGGAGGAGTACATAGAGGTCATGAAAAACGACTCAGAAAGGGTGACGAAAATGAGAGCTCCACTGACTACCGAAGCGGGCAAGGTTATCAAGGAGGGACAACAGGGAGGGATCGGTGCCCTCGAGGGGAAGGATGTGATACTGTCTATACTGGCAAGGGCCGCCGACGAGAGCGACTTCCTGGCCCGCCTGTCCGATGACCCCGGCGAGGCGCTGGCCGAGTATTATACCTTAACCTCGGAGGAGAGGGCCGCCCTCGCCAGCGGCGACATCAAGAGGATAGAGGGCTGGGTCGGCAAGCTGGACAAGCGGCTGGCCACCTGGCTGTGGTGCCGCCTGAGCCAGGAAAAATTCTAAATTGTGAGGTACTGCGTTGGTAAATATAGCAACCGCTAACGATGTAAAGACCGCGCCGGCGGATCAGGCAGCGGATTTCGACAACAAGATGGACCTCATCCTGTCCGCATTCAAGGGCGATGAGGGGGAGCTGATACCGGTGCTGCAGAAGGTCCAGCTTGAGTTCGGCTACCTGCCGGAAAAGGCGATAAAGAGGATCGCCAAATTCGTCCGCGTGCCGGAGGTGACCGTGTTCGGGGTTGCCACCTTCTACGCCCAGTTCAAGCTGGTGCCCACCGGCCGGAACGTGGTGCGGGTGTGCCGCGGGACGGCATGCCACGTGCGCGGCGGGGCCCGCATCCTCAAGGAGGCGGAGAAGAGGCTGGGGATCAAGCCCGGGGAGAGCACCCCGGACCTGGAGTACGCGCTGGAGACCGTCGCCTGTATCGGAGCGTGCGCGCTGGCGCCCACCATGGTAGTCAACAACGATACCTACGGCCAGATGACCACCAAGAAGGTGGCTGAAATCCTCCATAAAGAAGAGCAAGGAGAATAATATGGGAGGCACAGCAAAAAGAGAGGCCCATCCTGCGGGGGAAAGGACCGTCTGGATCTGCCAGGGAACGGGTTGCATGTCCTCCAAGTCGGAACAGGTCCGGCTGGCCCTGGAGCAGGAGGTGGTCGGGGCGGGGCTGAAGGATGTCAAGGTGGACTTCACCGGGTGTCACGGTTTCTGCGAACAGGGGCCCATAGCCGTAGTCGAACCGGAGGGGATCTTTTACACCCATGTTACTATCGATGACGCAGCGGATATCGTTCAGTCACACCTCATAGGCGGCACGCCGGTGGAACGCCTGTTCTTCCGCGACCCGGTGACCGGCGAAGCCATACCGAAGTACTCCGACATAAATTTCTACAGGAGGCAGAAACGGCTGATCCTGCGCAACTGCGGGCATATCAACCCCGAGAAGATCGACGACTACATCGCCGCGGAGGGCTACGAGGCATTGAAAAAGGTGCTGGCCGGGATGTCCCCGCAGCAGGTGATAGACGAGATCAAGAAGTCGGGCCTGCGCGGCCGCGGCGGCGCCGGTTTCTCCACCGGGCAGAAATGGGAGTTCTGCTACAGGGCGCCGGGCCCGCAGAAGTACATGATCTGCAATGCGGATGAGGGAGACCCCGGTGCTTTCATGGACCGCAGCACCATGGAGGGAGACCCGCACACCGTCATCGAGGGCATGACCATCGCCGCCTACGCCATAGGCGCCAGCGAGGGCTACATCTACTGCCGCGCCGAGTACCCCCTGGCCATCAAACGCCTGTACATAGCGATCGAGCAGGCGGAGCAGCGCGGCTTCCTGGGCGAGAACATACTGGGCTCCGGATTCAGTTTCAAGCTGCATGTCAAGGAGGGCGCCGGTGCCTTCGTCTGCGGCGAGGAGACGGCGCTGATGGCGTCGATAGAGGGGAAGAGAGGGATGCCGCGGCCGCGGCCGCCGTTCCCTGCGCAATCCGGCCTGTGGGGCAAGCCGACGAATATAAATAACGTTAAGTCTCTGGCCAGCGTGCCGGTGATCATCAACCGCGGCGCCGAGTGGTACGCCGCCATCGGCACGGAGAAGAGCAAGGGAACCGCCGTCTTCGCCCTCACCGGAAAGGTAGCCAACAGCGGACTGGTGGAGGTGCCCATGGGCACCTCACTGCGGGAGATCATCTTCGACATCGGCGGGGGCATCCCCAACGACAAGGCGTTCAAGGCGGTGCAGACCGGGGGGCCGTCGGGCGGGTGCCTGCCGGCCAGCTTCCTCGATTCCCCGGTGGACTACGAAACGCTGGCCAGCGCCGGCTCCATCATGGGGTCGGGGGGCATGGTGGTGCTGGACGAGGACAACTGCATGGTGGATATCGCCCGCTACTTCCTCGCCTTCACCCAGCTTGAGTCCTGCGGCAAGTGCATACCCTGCCGCTGGGGCACCAAGCAGATGCTGGACATCCTGGAGGACATCACCAACGGCAGGGCCACCCTCAGCGATATCGAACTGCTGCTCGAGCTCAGCGAGGCGATCAAGGCGGGATCGCTCTGCGGCCTGGGGCAGACGGCGCCCAACCCGGTACTCACCACCATCCGCTACTTCAGGGATGAGTACGAGTCCCATATAAAGAGGCTGCACTGTCCCGCCGCCAGCTGCAAGGGACTGGTTAAGGCTCCGTGCAGCCACACCTGCCCCGCCGGGGTGGACGTGCCCCGCTACATCCGGCTCATCGCCGAGGAGAAATACGACGAGGCGGTGGCGGTGATCCGGGAGCGGATCCCGTTCCCGTCCGTCTGCGGCTACGTCTGCTTCCACCCCTGCGAGACCAAGTGCCGCCGGGGGCAGATCGACGAGCCGATAGCCATAAAGGCGCTCAAGCGTTTCGCCGCCGACCACGCGCAGAAGGGGACCGGTGCCGGCCAGCAGGTGGCCCCTCCCTCGGGCAAGCGTGTCGCGGTGGTGGGCTCCGGCCCCGCCGGGCTGACGGCGGCGTACTATCTGACGAAGCACGGCGGCCATGCGGTGACCGTCTTCGAGGCATTGCCGCAGGCGGGGGGCATGATGCGCGTCGGCATCCCCCAGTACCGACTGCCCCGCGAGATCCTCGATGCCGAGATCGACTACATACGGCAGGCGGGGGTGGAGCTCAAGACGAATACCGGAATAGACTCCCTCGAATCGCTGAAGGAGCAGGGCTTCGATGCCATCTTCCTCGCCCTGGGGGCGCACGCCGGACTCAAGATGCGGGTCCCCGGCGAGGACGAGCCCGGCGTGGTCGACTGCGTCTCCCTGCTGCGGGAGGTCGGCCTGGGCGATCAGGTTAAACTGGGGGACAGGGTAGCGGTCATCGGGGGGGGCAACGCCGCCATCGATGCCGCCCGCACCGCCCTCCGTCTCGGGGCCAAAGAGGTGACCACGCTGTACCGCCGCACCCGCAAGGAGATGCCGGCGGACCCGGATGAGATCGAGGCGGCGCTGCAGGAAGGCGTAACCATAGACTACCTGGTGGCCCCCAGCATGATAAAGCGCAACAACAGCCACCTGACGCTCGAGTGCGTCCGCATGAAGCTGGGGGAGGTGGACTCTAGCGGGAGGCGGCGCCCGGAGAAGATAGACGGCAGCGAGTTCACCTCTGAGTTCGACACCATCGTGGCCGCCATCGGCCAGGCACCGCAGGTACCGCAGCACATCGGCATCCAGCCCGCCAAGGGCGGCACCATACCAGCCGACCCGGACACGCTGGCGACGGATATCGACGGGGTGTTCGCCGGGGGCGACGTGGTCAGCGGGCCGGCATCGGTGATCGAGGCCATAGCCGCCGGCAGGCAGGCGGCGGTATCCATCGACAGGTATTTGGGCGGACGGGGGATAATCGATGGGGAGCCGGCCGTCCACGATGAGGCTACGGCACCGCCACCGAGAGGGGACGAAGAGGAGGGGGAGCAGCACCGCAGCGACATGGCGATGCTGCCGGCGGGAAAGCGGATCAACTCGTTCGAGCTGGTGGAGCTGGGGCTCTCCATGGAGGGCGCAGCCAGGGAGGCCAGAAGGTGCTTGAGCTGCGACCTGGAGGAAGATTAGAGGGCCGATGGGGCTGACGCCATCAGGGACAGGAACGGCAAATATATATCGAGGGAAGACAGTATGAATACGACAGCCAGTCTGACAGATGAAAGAACTACACAGGCGGTGAAACTGACCATCGACGGGATGGAGGTCGAGGCCGGCGCGGGGGCTACCGTCCTCGAGGCGGCGCGCCAGGCCGGCATCTACATCCCGACCCTATGCTTCGATCCCGACCTGAAGCCTTACGGCGCCTGCCGCCTGTGCGTGGTCGAGATCGAGGGGATGCGCGGCTTGCCCACCTCCTGCACCACGCCGGTGACCGAGGGGATGGTGGTGCACACCGAGACCGATGCCGTGATGCGGTCGCGCCGTCTCACCATGGAGCTGATCATGGCCAACCATCACGGCGACTGCCTCACCTGCAACAAGAACCAGAACTGCGAGTTGCAGCAGGTCGCCCGCTACCTGGACATCGACCAGGAGCATTTCGACCGCCTGCGCAAGGGCACGCAGGTGCTGCCCATCGACCGCAGCCATCCGGCGTTCGAGCGCGACCTCAACAAGTGCATCCTCTGCGGCCGCTGCGTGCGCGCCTGTCACGAGATAGCGGGCGTCGGCGCCATCGGCCTCGCCTTCCGCGGTTACGATGCCAGGGTGGCCACCTGCGGCGACAAGCCGATACTGGAATCTATATGCGAGTCGTGCGGCGAGTGCCTGGCGCACTGCCCCACCGGGGCCCTGACCCCCAGGAACGAGAAACAGGCTACGCGCGAGGTTAAAACCATCTGTCCCTACTGCGGAGTCGGCTGCTCGCTGTATCTGGGCCTCCGCGGCAACGAGATCGTCAGCGTTCGCGGCGACCATGACAGCCCGGTCAATCACGGCGGCCTGTGCGTCAAGGGGCGCTTCGGCTTCGACTTCGTCAACCACCCGGAGCGGCTGACCAAGCCCATGATCAGGAACAAGGAGAGGGGCAAGGATATCAAGGTGAACGGCAACTTCCGCGAGGTGTTCCGCGAGGCCAGCTGGGACGAGGCCCTGGAACTGGTGGCCTCCAGGCTGGCGAAAATCAAGCAGAAACACGGAGCGGACAGCATCGGGGTGCTCAGTTCGGCCAAGTTCACCAACGAGGAGAACTACCTGGTGCAGAAGTTCGCCCGCGCCGTCATCGGCACCAACAATGTCGATCACTGCGCGCGGCTGTGCCATGCCTCCACGGTGGTCGGGGCCATAGCCGCATTCGGCGACGGCGCCATGAGCAACTCCATCAGCGACTTCGCCAAGGCCGACCTGCTGTTCATCATCGGCTCCAACACCACCGATTGTCATCCCATCATCGGGCGCGTCGTCCGCCAGGGGGTCAAAACCGGCGGCACCAAGCTCATCGTCGCCGACCCCCGCCGCATCGAGCTTTCCGAAATGGCCGATATCCACCTGACCCACCGGCCGGGCTCGGACGTGGCCCTGCTCAACGCCATGATGAATGTCATCATCGACGAGGGGCTGCACGACGCCAGATTCGTCGAGGAGCGCACCGAGGGCTTCGAGGAGCTGGCGGAGACGGTCAGCAAGTACTCGCCGGAGATGGCAGAGGAGATCACCGGGGTGCCCCGGGACGATATCGTTGCGGCCGCCCGCCTGTTCGCCGGTGCCGATAGGGCGGCGATCCTGTACGGCATGGGGATAACCCAGCACACCACCGGAACCGACAACGTCAAGAGCGTGGCCAACCTGCTGATGCTCACCGGCAACATGGGGCGCGAGGGCACCGGGTTCAGCCCGCTGCGGGGCCAGAACAACGTGCAGGGTGCGTGCGACATGGGCGCCCTGCCCAACGTCTACCCCGGATACCAGAAGGTGGACAACCCCGATGTCAAGTTGAAATTCGAGCAGGCATGGGGCTGCTCCCTGAGCGACAAGCCCGGCCTGCCGGTGACCGAGATGATGGAGGCCATCCACCAAGGCAAGATCAGGGCCATGTACGTGATGGGCGAGAACCCGCTGATGAGCGAGCCCTCGCTGGAGCACGCGCGCCAGGCCATGGAGCAGCTGGAGTTCCTGGTGGTTCAGGACATTTTCCCCACCGACACCGCATTCATGGCCGATGTGATCCTGCCCGCCGCCGCCTTCGCCGAGAAGAACGGCACCTTCACCAACACCGAGAGGCGGGTGCAGAAGCTGAACAAGGCCATCGACCCGCCGGGGGAGGCCAAACCCGACTGGCAGATCATCGCCGCGCTGGCGGACAGGATGGGCTGCCCCTTCGACTACCACAGCAGCAATGAGATAATGGAGGAGGTCGCCTCTCTGGCCCCCATCTACGGCGGAATCCATCACGACCGCCTGGATGGCTACGGGCTGCAGTGGCCCTGCCGCGACCGGTCGCATGACGGCACGCCGATGCTGCACCAGGGGCAGTTCACCCGCGGCCGCGGCAAGTTCCACGCGGTGGAGTACCGGCCGCCGGCGGAGACGGTTTCCAAGGGCTTCCCCCTGATCCTCACCACCGGCCGGGTGCTGGAGCACTGGCACACCGGCAGCATGAGCCGACGCTCCGAGGTGCTGGACCAGCTGCTCCCGTTCGCCAGGGTGGACATCCATCCCACCGACGCCCTCAATCTGGGCATTGTGGACGGCGATCTGGTGGTGTTGAGCTCGGAGCGGGGCAAGATAGAGACCGAGGTGCGGGTCACCGACAAGACCTCGCCGGGGCTGGCCTTCATGGCATTCCACTGGAACGAGTCTCCGGCCAACATGCTCACCAGCGCCGCCCTCGACCCGCAGGCCAAGATACCGGAGTTCAAGGTGTCGGCGGTGAAGGCGGTGCTGTCCGTGCTGGACCGAGCGGTGCAGGATAACGAGTTCTTCGCCCGCCTCGCCGAGAATCCCGCCGAGGCACTGAAGGAGTACGACCTGACCGCCGAGGAGAAGGCAGCCATCGCCAGCGGTGACATCCGCAAGATCGAATCGTGGGTGGGCAAGAAGCTGGACGAACGGCTCCGCACCTGGCTCATATCCAGGCTGCAGCAGGAGAAGTGGTAAAATTCCATATCGATTGCAGTCCCCCTGCGTCCGCTTCCGCACAGTAGGCGTGACCTTCCGGTAACGGTCTGCGCGCGCCGCCTCCTGTTTCTGCTGTCGATCTCCATGCAAGGCAATAACTTGACATAGATATCGGCAAGGCATTAAATTATTAAGGCGGACAGGCTAACCGGTAATTATATACTGGAGGAAGGCGATATGGCTTCAAAATACCTGAAGAGTCTCAAACTGGCTTACACGACGCTGGAGGCCAACCAGAGCTACCTGGCCAATCTGGAGAAGCTGAAGGCGGAAGGCTCGGTTCCCGATGATCAGTATGAAGCTATGAAGGATGAATACGGGCGCAAGCTGCCTCCGGCGGAATCCGAGATTAAAGCCATCAAGAACAGGTTAGAGCGCGAGCTGGATTCGGCTAAGAAAGAGCTGGTGGCAGTCAAAAAGGACCTGGACACCCTCAGCACCAGGAACAAGGTGGGCGAGATACCGCTGGAGAAATTCAAGAGCATGGACTCGAAGTTGCGGCGGCAGATAGAGCAGATAGAGAACAGCATGATTGAATACGAGATGCTGCTCAAGGCGAACTGCGCAGCCGATATCTGGCAGGGGCCTCCCGGCAAGTCCTCATACAGCGCTCCTCGGATATAGAGGCTGGGACTAGATTACATAACGGTCAGGCAGTTGCTCCCATATCGAGTAACGCTTGACCTATTGCTTCAATCGTGGCCTCGATGTCAGTGTCGCTGTGGGCCAGCGACACGAACGCCGCCTCGAACTGCGACGGCGGCCAGTACACGCCCCGCTCCAGCAGCCCGCGGAAGAACCCCCCGAAGCGCTCCGTGTCGGCCGACCCGGCCGAATCGTAGTCCGTGACCCGCCCGGCGGTGAAGAAGGCGGTCAGCAGCGAGCCGACCCTCGATATATACACCGGTATGCCCGCCCTCGACGCAGCAGCGGCCATGCCCTGCTCCAACCGCGCCGACTTGCTCTCGAGCCCGGCGTAGACATCGCCCTGTTGCAACACCTTCAGCGTCTCGATGCCGGCGGTCATCGCCAGCGGGTTCCCCGAGAGGGTCCCCGCCTGGTACACCGGCCCCTCCGGCGCCACCATCCGCATCACCTCGGCGCGACCGCCGTAGGCCCCCACCGGCAGGCCGCCCCCGATGGCCTTGCCCAGGCAGGTCAGGTCGGGTGCTACGCCGTACAGCCCCTGCGCCCCGCTGTAGGCCACGCGGAAGCCGGTGATCACCTCATCGAAGATCAGCAGCGCCCCCGATGACCGCGTCAGCCCCCTCAGCCCTTCGAGGAATCCGGCCTGCGGCACCACCACCCCCATGTTGGCCGCCACCGGTTCCACAATCACCGCGGCGATGTCGGGGTGTCGCTCGAACAGCCGCTTCACCGCGTCGAGGTCGTTGTACGGAGCGACCAGCGTGCTCTGGGTATAGCCTGCGGGCACACCGGGGCTGTCGGGCAGGCCCAGGGTGGCCACGCCCGAGCCAGCTTTGGCCAGCAGGCCGTCGCTGTG
>Ga0180434_10001336_pt1 | contig 35459 bp, 48 predicted proteins | sample SS_ome_7_FD_132453 | JGI IMG/M metagenome (GOLD analysis project Ga0180434, IMG submission 132453) | Hypersaline lake sediment archaeal communities from the Salton Sea, California, USA - SS_1_D_2 metaG | ecosystem: Environmental > Aquatic > Non-marine Saline and Alkaline > Hypersaline >... | reverse complement strand
GTCTTCCGTCAGATGGCGAAAAAGGACCCGTCGCCTGTGCCCCCCCCACCAGGGCGGGAGGGTGCCGCCAGGTGACACAGGGCGGCTACGTCGACCTGGCTTCGGTGATGTTCACCTCAATGTCAACTGTGTCGCCATCACCACCGGCCGGGCCCTCTTCCAAAGCGTTCTCCGTCAGGCGACGGGTGCCTCCGTCGTCTTCGGTCATCTCCCATAGGTGGTCGAGCTTGCTGCCGTCGGCCTCGATGGCTGTCTTGACGTCGGCAGCCGTGATGTCGTTGAGTGCGGCAATGGCGGACGTGATCGCATCGACGTCGGCCGGAACATTGACAGCGTCCAACTCGGACAGTCGCCCTTCGGTACACACCGACGCCAACGCGTAGCTTGCGGCGGCGAGCGTGCGGGCTTCGAACTCGGCGACCGTCGGCACGTCGGCCAATTGCGTGTCAAGGTTCGCCGACGACAGACCTAGAGCGGATCGCACGCTGGCCGCGTCCAGATCGTTTAGCGCGGCAATTGCCGATTGTGTGCTGCTGTGCTGGGAGTCTTGTGCGGTGTCCAACGCATCCAGCGTCTTTATGGTGCCGCCGATCAGCGCATTAAGACCAGAGCCGTCGAGTGGGGTTGCATCGTTCAGGATGTCTGACTGAGAAAGATCATTCAGGCCGGCAATCGCGTTGTAGCAGTCCACAACGTATGTATAGATGTCGGATGTGTCGCTCAACACGGCCGCAATCGATGCGTCGACGTGTGTGTTGATATTTCCGATGGCCGTGCTGAGAGCGGACCCGTCGATCTTGGTAGAGTCATCCGTGATCGCTGCGAGTACGGCAGCGGCGTCTAGATCGTTAAGTGCGGCGATCGCGGACTGCGTACTACTGTGCTGAGAGTCTTGCGCTGTGTCCAGGGCATCGAGCGTTTGCAGCGTGCCGGCGATGCCGCTGATCGTGCCGTCGATATTGCCGGTGCCAAAACTGAGTGAGACGTCCGGGCCGCCTGTATTGGAGATATCAAGCGCACCGTATAGGGCGTCATTGCCCCAAATGGAGACTGCGGCGTTGCTTGACGATTGGGCGTTGACAGCGACCCCGGTTGTCGCCTGGACGTCGACGCCGGTCCCGGAGGTGGTGCGCACCTTAATGGCCGGATCGGTGCCGCTGCTGATATCCAACTGGTCGAGGTAGAGCGTTCCGCGAGTGCCGTCGAGGATGTCTTCCAACTTGCCGAGATTAGCCGAGCTGATTCCATTGACAGCCACGCCGGTACTTCCGGTGTCGGAAAGGATGTCGCCAATGTCGCTCGGTAGATTTGACGCGTCGAGTTCCCCAAGCCGCGACTCAGTGCATACCGACGCAAGCGCGACGTTGCCAGTGAGGTAACCAAGCAGCGTGTCGAGGTCCAGGCCGCCGGCGTCGGAGATTGGCAAGCCGCCGGCGGCGTCGGCCGCGGCGTTGGGTAGGGCGGTGATTCCAAGTCGCACGCCGTCGTCAGGATTCCATTCGTGCATTGCCGACGCGTTGCCGAAGGTCTCGACGATGAAGAAATCGTCTTCAAGGGCGGCGTCTTCGATCTTCACGCACACTTGAGCGGCGGACAGCTCTGTCGCGGAAAGCGTGTACTCCCAGGCGCCGTTCGAGTGGCTCGGCAGGGTGGCGATATTGGCCTCAGCTCCGGCATCTTTACTCACCTTCACGTCGCCTGCCGCGGGCGTCCAATCGCCGGACCCGGCGAAAGCCGTGTCCCCTGCCTTGACGTGCGGGATGCGGATTTTCGTGGCCCCGGAAAGTGCCGTGTTGTACTTGCGATAGAAGGCGTTGCCGCTCATTTATGCCGCTCCCCTCGTGAGTCCGCGCGTGAGTCCCCTTGGAAAACGCCGTCGATGAAGGGTATCGCCCGACAAATCCCCGCATTTGAAATCGTCTCCGGATACATAGTCTGCGCTTGAGCTATACGCCCACAATCCAGCCCGTGTACCAGAAGAAATCGCGGTGTCGGTTTGCGTGCGTTTTGTTGTGCCGTTTTCCAGGCCGGTCAATGATGATCCGCTGATCTCAATCCGCCAGTCCGTCACTGTGGGCGTGGCTGACTCAGACAGACTCGCAAAATCAGTTCGTGAGCCACTGACCCTTTTTGACAGTAACTTTGCATAGTTACTTGTATTCCAATGGGCGTAACGAAAAGTGTAATGGTCATAACTCACCGAAGTAAACCGTCCGGCCGCGCCAAGCTGCTTATTGCGAGGACTCAAACCGTTAAGGTGAATTATGTCAAACTCGGCGTACAAATCTGAACCGCTAAGATCAGATTCGAGCCGTGCGTAGTGCGGACCATTCATGTACGGAGATCCATAAAACTCATCGTCCTTGTTTTCTAGGTCCGATGGCCCGCCCTCGTATTCTGCCCACGTTTGATCTTGGCCGACAGTAGTAGAATCTGTACCGTCAAAGGATTCTGTCAGCTCGGTCGCTGGCTTGCCCGGTGTCAACTCAATATCTGCGGCCAGAAGCTCCGTGAATTTCGGATCATTCCAGCGGCCGAAGTATTTGGCACACTCAAAACCGAGCATCTTGCGTGCGACTCGGTCGTCCTTCACGGCGTCCCGTCTCGCTTGCACCAGATCGGCCGCGGCGGTTTTACCCTCGTTGCGAAGCTGTAATTCGATCGCGGCAAGTGCTTCGGCCTCTTGCCGCAACTCAAGAGCGGCGCGGCGCAGATCTGCGCGGAGAAGGTCGCGAAGCCGGTTGGTATGTGCGTCCCCCCAGCGGAATCGCGTGGCCTGAATGCGCGGCCCCGCCAACCATACCTCACGCACGCGCCGGTGCGTGGGAACGTCAGGCTTCCAGCGTTCGTCACCAGTTGGGTCACCCTGGCCTAACAGCCATTGAGTCCACTCGGCGAGCGTGTCGCCCGTGGGGTCCGCGCCGCCAAGCGTGGCGAATAGCTGCTTGGATTTCGCGTCGGGCTTCAGTTCGCGGGCGTCCCCCGTTCCCAGGTCGACGTAGTCAAGGCCAAGCGGCTTGTCGGCCGGCACAACGAATAGGCCGTTCGGTCGCGAATCCGTTGGCGTGCCGTCGCCGTTTTTGCATTCCGTGGATTGCTCGGGTAGCGTGGCAAAATCGATCGATCCGAGACAACCAGGCGGTGGCCTGTACGCGACCGGCTCGAAACTCTTGTCGAGCTGCCACGGTCCGAAGTAATGCCGACAAGCAACCACGCCGCCGTCCTTTCAGAATTGCCCCGGAGCTGGTTGCCCTACTCGGTGGCCTGGTCGTCGACGTCGTCGCTGGCGGGCTCGGCGTCCTTTTCGGCGGCTTCCATGTCTGCCAGCTCGGCTTCAAGCCGGGCGACGGCCGCCTTTGCCTGGCGGATTCGGCCGGGCGTTTCGCGCTCGATTTGGTCGAAGTCTTCCATTCTCAGGGCGAAATCTGCCTTGGCGTTGTCGCGCTTGACGTTGAGCGTGGAAAACTGCGCTTCGGCGTCCGCCAGCTTGCTTTTTGCGGAAGCGATTTCTGCCGTCAGTCGCGTCTTTGTTTTGGCCATGATTTGGCGTCCCTCTGATTGCGCTGGTTTGGTGGTGAACATTGGAGGGCCCCACCACCGCCGCCGGCGGCGCCGCGGACCACAATTCATGCGCGGCCTTTGCGTCCGGTGTCCGCCGGGTGGCGGTGGTGGGTGGTCTCGGTCTGGTCAGTTGGGCGTGACCTGAATTTTCTCTCTCCCCTTCGCGGCCTTGATGAGCAACTCGGCCTTGTCGTTGCCGGCGACGTCGACAAACTCGTTTTTCCAATTGACGTAGGGGCGTCCCTCGAAAATCGAGAGCGTGAAGCCGGAGCGGGTGACGGCCGACCCGGGCTTCTTGGACTTGGCCCGCGTGAAGACCAAAAGGTCGGCTTCGATCCTGTCTTGCCGTGCCTTGAGTTGGCGGGCTTCGCGCTCCAACTCTTTGCGGCGTTTGTCGAGTTCGAGAAACTCTTCGATTTCGTGCCGCGTGATGTTCGGCACCTTGGCCTTTTCGGCGGTAACCATGTCGCTCTCCGTGCGCTGAAAAGTGCGGCGGGGCGTCCGTGCCCTGGTCGGCCGTCCGTGGCCTGGTCGCCGCAACGCGTGAGACTGTACGGCGATCGCCGGCGGCCTGGCTGCGCGTCGGGTACACGCCGTGTACTTTGGACTTTCGCGGTCCGTGTTGATCCCCTACGATTCGCCGGTTTTGTTTCAGGGCGGGCGTCGACCACCACCGCCGCCGGCGGTGGTGGGGGATCTCCAAAGGTTCTGTTGTGCCTCACCATGCGGTGGTGTTTGTTCGTGCTCGATGTCCGCGGTGTGGTTCCGTTGGCAAAGTGGCAAGCACGCGGTCTCGACGCGTGCGGTACCACAAGTGCAAGCGTTGCGGGCTCGCATTCAAGAGCGTCGAGCGTCAAGCCGACGACCTGGTCGACGAAGTCGCGCGGCGGATTGCGCGCAATCTCGGCTTGTCGGTCAAGGTGGTACGGGATGCTAGCCGAGCCGCTTAACGTTTGGCGATCGCCGGCGAGCTGCTAAGATGGATTGCCCCGACGGGAAGCCGGCCGCGGCTTCCACCCGCCACGCAAACAAGAGAGCACGCCCCCGACGTCCGTGTCAGGCGCGTGCTCAGGGTCAACCCGTAGCTCCGGCAACTCTTGTATTATTTGCTTTACGGGCGGCGTTCTCCACACGTGGTTAACGCTTGTCGTTACGTCGGGGAGAAAATCATGGACGACGACGCGGTCGAATACGTCCCGGTGCGTTGCCCGCGATGTCAAAGCCGCCACCTCGACACATGCTCACCAAAGCACGTTCGACCCGTGCGGTATCACAAGTGCCTTGATTGTCGCCACCGATTCAAGAGCGTCGAGCGCAAGGCAACACCCAGGCCGGAAAGGAATCCGCCATGTTAACGTTCATGTTAACGTTCGAAGACCTGCTGATTGCCTTCGCGTCGCCGCGCGACGACCACCCCGGCCGGCGTGGTTCTCAGGTGCCCCGCCGGGGCTCCGGCCATTTTCCGAGATTCCGGGCGCGGCGTTTTCATTTTCGCGAATCTGCCCGCGGCCGTGACCCCGTGAAACTCCGGCGCAACGTTACGCGCCGGGCCGCGTGACAGTGGCGGCCCGTTCGGCGACGTGATATCTTGTGGGGTGTCTGAAGTTGTCCCGAAGTCATCCGGGGGTGGTGCGATGGATGAACGGCGAATCCGTGAGCTGCTGAAAAACCTGGTCACGTTGGGAATCTGCCACGTGATTGTCTCGGGTATCCTGACGGCGGCGGTCGTCGCCTACATTGCGTTGACCGAGTTTCGCATCTCGGAGATTCGGCGAACTGCCACGGAAGCCGCGCGGGAATTCGAAGACCAGGTCGACGCGTTCCAATCGATCGACCAGGCCGCCACACCGCCGCCCGTGCCGGTGCTCGATCGCAGACAAGGCGAGCTCGACAATTACTACCGGTCGCCTCTTGGTGGGAAGTAATCACATGGATGATCGCGACATTGAGAAACTGCGGCTAGCGGTAGAGTTTGGGTTGTGGGTTTTGTGGATCGATACAGCGGGGCACTTTGAACGCCTGCGTGTAATCGCATCTTCGGAATCTGAAAGCGGTGAGTGGCCAGCGTGGTTTACGCCTGGTCAAATGCGTTACGTGGATTTGCATAACGTAGACGAGGGCGACATTTTGGTATTTTCGCCGCCGGTATGCTTTGATGCTAGAATCAGCGGCAGTTAGCTGCTTGTTTCGCGCAACGCTCATGTGCCAGAAAATCCCCCCCCCGTTTGTGGCGTGTTGATTCCCCAAAGGTGATACGCAAAATTGAATCAAGCCGAACATAGGGTGCAATCATCCGGAAAGAGTTTCGCGGTGTTCGGCAAGTCGCGCCGCGTTGACTTTCACTTCGGCAGTGGTTAGATTCGGCAGCAGATCAAATGGCCACCGCGGGCCGATCCGCTGGAACGGATCGACCCCGGGCCTCTACAGAGCAACCACGCAACGGAGCCTAGCCGAAGCATGGAAGCGCCGCAGCTTTCTCTTTTAGCCCTACCCACAAGCTCACCCCGGGCCGCGCTCCGCGCGCGGACTAGGCCCCGGGGTGGGTTTTTTCTTGGGAGGACCGCCCGGCAGAACTGACCCCGGGGCGGGGCAAGAAACGCGAGAAGCCGGAGCCCTCAGCGGGTCCCCGGCTTCTGAATTGACTTAGCGTGCCGGGCCGTCCAAGTTTGGCGACTGTCGACGGTGGCCGGCGTTCCAGAAATCCGAGGCTGAAGGCCCCGGCCACTCCCGGTACGCCCTGAACGTACCAAATAGGCCGGGATTGTCAACGGAAGGCATCCCCAAAAATGGCTACTGACACTCTTTCTTCCGAGTTTTGCGCATGGTTCGAACACGGCGCCGCCCTGCTTTTTCGGGCCGGCTTGCGCCGCCTGACGGAATCTGAACCGCTGATCGCTGCCGAGCTGCTCAAGACAGCTCTCGAGACCACCGACAACGCCCCGGCCGTTTACACCAAACGGGGGGCCTGCGAATACCTAGGTGTTGGCCGGACCAAGTTTGACCAACTCCGGCGCAAAGGCTTGGTACCCGACCGCCGCGTCGACGGCGCTCTTCGGTTCTTCCGCGAAGACCTCGACGCGTACCTCCGCAACGAAAAGGGCGGATAAATGGCGTCAATTGTAAACCGCCCCGGCGGCCGTCGTTGGATCGCGTTTACTGGTCTCGACGGTCGCCGGAAGACGCTCCGGCTCGGCAAGGCTTCAAAATCCATCGCTCAGGCCGCGAAACGCCACGTAGAGGCCCTGCTGGCTTCCCGGGCGTGGAATGAACCGCCGGAGCCCCGCCAAGCCGAGTGGCTCCGCGGGCTGTCCGAGCTGGTCTATTCGCGTGTTGTCGCCGTCGGCCTGGCGGATCCGCGGCGGCTTCACACGGTAGGGGACCTGCTTGACGATTTTGGGGCGTCCCAAAAAACTGCCGAATCGACCCGGGAAACCATGGCCCAAACGGTCGAAGCCGTCCGCCGGTTTTTCGGGGAAGAGCGGCGAATCGTCGAGATTACAGAGGGCGACGCCCAGGACTTTGCCACCCAGCTCGGGGCGACGTTGGCCGAATCGACCGCTTCCCGCCGGCGGAGCCGGGCCAAGCAGATTTTCGAGCACGGCGTACGCCGTGAGTGGCTCGACCGGAGCCCGTTCCGATCGATCAAGCGGGGCAAGGAAAGCAATCGGGATAGAGACCATTTTGTGGCGGTCGAGGTGGCGGAACTGCTGATGTCCCGTGCGACGCCCGATTTGGCCGCCGTAATCGCTCTGAATCGATTCGGTGGGCTTCGTTGCACGTCGGAGGTGCTCGCCCTCAAGTGGGTCGACGTGGACTTCGAAGCCGCCCGTCTGATCGTCAGGAGTTCGAAGACCGGCACCCGTCACACGCCGCTTTTCCCGGAGGTCGCCGCCGCTCTCGGCCCGTTGTGGGACGCCGCGCCGGAAGGGGCCGTCTACGTGATACCGCGCATCACGAAAGCCGGGCTCCGCAAGAGGTTTTACCGATTGTGCGAGCTGGTCGGCGTCGACGCGTGGAAAAAGCCGTTCCAGAACATGCGATCGACCCGCGCGTCGGAGCTGCGAAACGACTACCCGGAACCAACGGTCAACGCCTGGTTGGGTCACTCCCAGGCGGTTGCCGAATCTCACTACTACCAGATTTCCAAAGATCATTGGGACCGGGCCGTGGGCCGCATCCCCGCCAATGGGGGACCCGAACAGGAAAGCGAACAGCCGCGGCCTACCGCGGGGTGAAACCGCGGCGCGTGGCGGCGCGTTATGGGCTTTACCAGTCGAAAAAGGCACCCGCAGACTACCGCCCCAACTACCCCCCCAGGGTAGGAAACTTTCGGCTTTTTGCCGGGAAATCTGGCATTCTGTTGGGGGGTGCGAACAGCGAAGCGAACCGACTCGCGTTCTTGAGACTGGCACCGCCGACCGTTCTTGTCGGCCTTTTCTTCGGGATTCTCTCGCCTAATCGCGCCAAATCGGAAAATCGGCCGACCCCCGCCAAAGAGGGTAGGGGTAAGAAATCGCGCGCCGCCAGCTACCGCCACGCGCCGTTTTGCTCTTTTTTCCGCCAAGCGGCGGAATCTCAATAATCGCGCGTACAACTGGCGTCCCGGAGGTTGGCATGAAATCACAACGCAAAACACGGAACGCCCGCGGCGCCGACCTCCAATCCACCCGCGGGCGTTTCTCGTGCGCCGCACGGTCACGTCATCCCCGACCGTGCGGCGTTTCTTTCTTGCTTCGGAGCTGTTGCCATGACGGACGGATTCTCTTTGTGTGCTGTGAGACGCGTAGACCACGCAATGGAGCGGCGGAAGGTGACCGAGCCGTGGGCACGGGCTGAAAACCGGTGGGGGTCCTGGATGGTCGTCACGGTTCCCAAGCTGTGTCAGTCGGGCGGGGGTGGTGTGATTGTCTACCCGGCTTGCCATCGCGGGTTGGCTCAGCTTGAAGTCATGGCGCACAACCTGGCGTTGCTCGGCAAGGCGGCGGATTTCGTGTTTCTTGATTCGTTTCTGTCTTCAGAATTTGGGCCGGGGTAACGGGGCGTTTCTCTTTTTCTCTCATGGAGGTTTCTATGCCTGAAAATTCGGAAGTTGCGGAGGTGTTTATCCGCGAACTGTTTGGCGCCATCCCGAAAGTAATCCTGATGGCGCGGCGGCAGTTGCCGCCGATGCGGCCGGACCCGCCGCCGCGAATGGAAACCCGGCCACGCGCACACCTCTTCCATAGCGTGGCGACGTTCGTTGAATACCTCGATCGCGTGAAGGTCGCCGGCGAAACGGTCGTATTGGCCGATGCCTGCGAGCAAGTCGTTTCGTGCGTGATCGACGAATCGAAAGAGAAGGGCGTCGAGCGGCTAGGGTTCATGCCGCAAATCCACCCGACGCTCAAACCGTGGACGGCGATCTTCAATGCATCAGTGCCGTTGTCTTTCTTTCTGGAGTTCGTGTTGCGCAATCGCCGCGCGGTGGTGTCGCCTGACCCGGCCGAGTTGGTGTTGACGTTCTCGCAAGTGAAGGCGGCGAAAGACGTCACGATTGAGCGCGGCCGCGGGGCGACGGCAATTAACGGCGTGATGGTGCATACGTCCATTCAGGGGACGAAGCACGCGGAGCCGGTCGACCTACCGGAGACAATCACAATTGAGGTGCCTGTCTACGTCGACACGGAACCGCAGCAAATCGAGGTCGACCTTTTGGTCGATGTCAAGGACGAGGAAATCGAGGTTTACGCTTCCAGCTCGCAGCTAGAGGAAGCGATTGTCTCGGCGTTTGCGGAAATCGTCGACGTTGTCCGCGGGCTCGATGGCGTCGTCGCCGGCTTCGGCAAGGTGTCTCATTCAAGTTGGGAGTATGTCGACAAATGACCAAGAACAAGAAGCTTGGACGTATGACGCTCGACATGGTCGAGGAAGGTAATTTTCTCGCCGACGCCGAACAGCATTTTCTGTCGGTACAGAAACACCTTATCGGTTACGTGCAAACTTACGGCGACATGGCCGAGAAGGCGAAAGCCGAGCTGACGCTCCGCGTTGAGTTGCAAGTCGACAGCATAGAGCTGGAAACCTTCAAGGTGCGGACGGAGGTCAAACCCAAGCCTCCGTGCCGGCCGAAGTTTGAAACCTATGCGATCGCCGGTTTTGATGACGCCGAAAATCCGTGCCTGGTGGTGCGGAAAGGTGGAAGCCGGCGAGACAACCCGCGTCAAAATCGGCTTGAGTCTGACGGGGAGGAAATCGGGTAGATGATTCTGCGGACGCCTCGACCGAAAAAGTGCACTTGCACGGAAGACCGCCGGCGGTGGCGTGTCGTGCAATTGCGTGAGGTTCGGTCGAGGCGGTCGGTTAGGCCGAGCCGGCGGAGCCTGGTGGCGTGCCTGGCGTGCTGTGCGGGCTGGCGGACGTCGGCGGCCTACGTGGCCGAGCTGCCCCGGGCGACCGTCGCGGAGTGGTCTCGGTGGAGTTGCGGGCTTTTGGCTCCGGCGGCCGTTACCGCCGGCAGTGGTGGTGAGCTCGGATCGGTCGACCAGGTCAACGCGGAGCTGGCGAGCGTGGGGCGGGGTGTAGGTCAGGCTTTGCCTGACGGCCTGGCCGGGGCCTCACCCCTCCAAGATCCCGCCACGCCGCGGGCGGCGGTGTCAGCTGATCGTCAGGCGGAGCCTGACCTACGGGGGTCGGTGGGGTACTCGGATTTGAAGAGTTTGGCGGTCAAAGATTGACGTTTTTTCGTCAAGGGTCGGTTTTGTGCTTTGTGGACAGTTGGCAATCAGGACGGCGACCAGGCCGGCGGCGATCGCCGGCGGGTGTCAAGGGTTTTTCCGACGCTCACGGCGTCGAGGTCGTGACGGGTTCGAACGTCGAAGAGACGCAAGTTTTCGTCGCTTACTTGCTCACGGCCTCGACGCGGTGGGGGTTGGTCCCCTGCTGTTGCCACGGACGTCTGTGTTTTTCGTGCGCCGGGATGGCGCCGGGTGCCTGGCTCGGATTGCCGGGCTTCGTCTCAATCGCGGCGTGTGCCTCGAATGGCATTAGGGAGGGGGCACACGCCGCCCGTTTTTCTTGGGAGGTGCGTGTGGTTGTTGCGACCAAGAGGCGTGGCCGGAAGCGGCGTAAAGCGTCGGCCGTGCGGCGTGAGCTGAAACGGTTGCGCGTCGTGCCGGCGGCCGGCGGCGGGTTCGCCGTGGTCGGCCGGCGGGTGGTGTTTGGTACGTGGGAATCGACCCGGAAAGCCGAACGCGTCCGGCGGGCAATCGCTCGGTTTCGCACGTTGGATTATCACGCGTTGATGCAGAGGGCTTGACACATGGGAAAAACACTCGAAATGAGAATGGCACGGGCAAGCGCGGATGATTTCACCGCTCTAATTGCGTTCTTCGGCATGCTTGACGAGGTCATGGAATACGGGACCTACACGCCGCCGGACGACGAAAACGAAGAAGTCAGTCAGGACGTTGACGAAGAACGTCTAGCCGAACTGATTTTTGAAATGTGGCCGCGCGTCGGCGTGTCTTGGAATCGCGTTGTCTTCGGCGGTCAGATGGCAATCGACCAGTTGACCGACCCGAATTTGTCTTATCTGGCCGTACGTCCCGATATCGGGCGTGCCATGCAAGCGGCCGGCGTCGAAGTCGAAGCGGAGGGCGTGGTAACACCACAACGAAAAGGAGTCGTTGCCGTGCCAAGACAAGGAAGCGTAACGCGTCACGATATGCGGCCGGCGTTGCCGGCGGTGCGCCTGACCGTGGCCGAATTGACGGCGATCGCATTTGGTGGGCAGGTGATTACCGCGTTTTGCGTGATCGAGAAAGCGGAGACCAGTCTAGCCGAAGCCTACCGCGATACCCTACGCGCTGCCGATCAGATTCGCGTCGCCGGAGCTGCAATGGCGGGCGTCGAGCCGGTGGGCTACGAAAACAATGGCGCGGCAAGGGAGCGGCTTCGGCGGGTGTCGGCCGGCGAACCGCTCGCAGAGGTCTACCCGGCCCCTGGCGAAAACGAATCAATCGCCCGTGCGGGCGATGACGGTGACAAACTCCCGGGCGGGTAAAGCGCCGGCCGTTGGCCGTGCGGTTAAACGAACAGGGAGGGTGATTATGAAAGCGATGCCTGACGCGGAGGATTTCGTGGCAACGCTCCGCCGCGGCGGAGAGATTGCCTTGGAAGAGTGCCGGAAGGTGAACGGGTGCCGGCCTGGTCGACCAGCTCGCGGCGGGTGGTTGCCGCGGTCGCTTGGCGGGTGGCTTCGGCTGCTGGCCTGGTGGGGGCTGCTGCTGTTCGTGTTTCTGCGGTGTGGCGTGGCCGTCGAGTATGGGGTCACGCCGGCCGGGCCGAACGGGAAACGGCCTGCACCGTTTTTCTATTTCGAGTTTCGATGCAACGGGGAGCCGATCGTGGGGGCTCCGCGGGCGCCGTGTTAACGCTGAGTTCACGCGGCCGGGAGAAAACCATGACTGAGCGAAGCGAACAAAAGGCGCAAACCGGCTCGCGTGCAACGACTGGTTATCCGTCTTGGTGGCCTGAGAATCCGTACCCCGCCGACGTGTTCCCGATGACTGTAGACGATTACGTCCATGCCGTTCCCGACGAGAACCAGCGGACGGCGTTGAGCGGATGTCTTGGGCGTCTGTTTTGGGGCATCGCCAGCGCGTCGATCCGAGATGCGTGGATACTGGAACAAGCTGGAGAGTTTACTGTGCAAGAGTTGGAGGAAGTAATTCGGCACTGCAAGATAGGCGAAGCCCCAGACGACGTTCTAATGATCTTCGATGCAGTGAATCAGTACGATTAACGGCAGGTTAACCCGCGTGGGCTGATGCCACCCGCTTCGGAGGCGACAATGAACGAGAGCAACGCGAGCGACGCTGAACGGCCTGACGGTGCCCACGTCGGCGTTCAACCTAATTGTTATCGTGCGGATTCCATTCTCGACGGGTTTTCGTGCCGTGGCAATGATGCCGCAAAAATCTGGGAAATAATCATGGTAGGCGAGTGGACCGTCGGCCGCGTGGCGATCGGCCTGCGGCGCTCCGTGCGATATGCTCACGACCTGTTGAAACATCTCGAAGCCGAGAACCGCGTGACGCTTGGAAAGGCGAAACGAGTTACAGATAGAACCGTGACGGTCAACGACTTGTCACGATAACGCTGAAGTTAAGCCGTGTAGCACTTTGCCAACACGGCTTGGACAACAAAATAATCCTCCAACCCGGAGAACTTCGATGAATCAGACGGGTGCTACATCGGCTTCAACGCATGGTTATCGTGCGTTGACGATTTCACAGCCGTATGCGTCCCTCATCGCCGATGGCATCAAGTGGGTGGAAAACAGGCAGTGGGCCACCAGCTACCGGGGTCCTCTGGCGATCCACGCCGGCAAGGGAACGCAATACCTTACGCGCCGCCAATTGCTGGACTACCCGACCGGAGCTGTGATTGCGATTGCGGACGTGGTGGCGTGCATTCCGCTCAACACCGTGCGTAAACGCGGTCGGTCGGGAGTCCTTGAGCATTTGGGCATTGCCTTTGATGTTTTCATTCAGCACGAACACACCGAAGGTCCGTGGTGTTGGATTCTCCGCGATGTGCGGAAGTTTCGCGAACCAATGCCGTGCCGCGGCGCGCAAGGTCTGTGGAAATGGGCCGGGCCAACCTGCGTGGATCTCTCAATGTATGATCCGCCGATTGACAATGTGGACCCGAAGACGGAAGCGGATGAATGCCTCAAGATCGCCCTAAATGACATGGCATCGGCGAGCGCGGGCCATCCGCCAACGCTGCCGCACATTCGCAACGTGGCGGGCCACTCACTTGAGAGAATCCGAGAACTAGAGAAGGTCGCGGACGAGATCGACAGCCACTTGGCGGACGAAGTGATCGAAGCCAGGGAGCGGATTGTGGAACTGGAAAATAAACTGATAGAGATGGGAACGTACGTCAGGACGCAGGAACAATCATGGCAGGATGGCCACGCTGTACAGGAGCAGCGGCACCAGGCTGAGATTGATCGACTTGTTCGCGTGGTCGCGGTGCGATGCAACTTCGCAACTCCATGCGGAAACTGTGAGGCGTGCCAGCGGGCGTCCGATGTAATGTCCGACTTGGCCTAGTCCCAAGAACGGCTGGTTTAAGCCGCGAAGGAGAAAGTATGACTGAGCACAGCGAACAAAAGACGCGTTCTTCGTCGGCTTCAAACGCTGGTTATCCGCGGTGTAAGGGCTGGCGACGACATGGCGGGGCGTTTGCATTCGGGCCACCTCAATGGAAGCAGTGCGAAAACCAGGCGACCGTGCAGCTACTGGTCGACCAGGACGGCGAGCGGGCGGAAATGCCCGCGTGCCGTGAGTGCTGGATCGAGGCGCGTGAAAACAACGGAATCGAAGTGATCGGTGCCTCCCCTATCAATCCATCTGCGGAAGAATGTGAATTGCTCGGAGAACACGGCCTGGCGAAACTTGCTGGTGCCGATGCCGAGAGCAGATAACTATCTAATTGTACGGCGTGAGCGCGTGTGAGCGCCCGTGAGCGCTGGAAGAATTTATGGCTTGGAAGCAACTTCATTTTGATTGGGACAAAGCCGGGCGGGATGATGCCGCGCTCCGCCGGCATTGCCTGCTTTGTGGATTGCAACCGGCCGACGCCGCGCTCCTGGTCGCCCTGAATCGTCACGGCGAAACCCAACGCGATACCGTCAACGGGTCGCCCGTCTCTCGCTCGGTGCTCCGAGCGCCAATGCGACGGGTTGCCGAATTGGCGCAGATCTCCGCCGGGGCTGTGCATAAGGCCAAACGTCGATTGACGGGCCGGCGGCCGGAGCTGCTGCGGTACTTCCCGGAGTCGTCGACGTGGGTTGTGTCGTGGGCTCGCGTATGGGCCTTGCCGCTGTTGCCCACGCCGGCCGAACAGTGGCAACGGGCCGAAGACGACGCGGCGACCAGGCCGGACGGTCCGCCGCGGTCCGCACCGCCGCCCGCGGCGGTGACGACGTCGGAAGCCGTGAGCGCTCACGGGCGCTCACGCCCCCCCAAGAAAGAGAGATTTATTAATCTTCCAGATCCAAGAAACCAAGAATCGCATACCCTAGCGCAGTGCTTGGCGCAATCTTCGGTTCTTGCGGGGGACTCCGACGAAATCTTCAACGACCAGGTTGACCGGTTCGCGCGGCGGATCGTAGACCGTGTGCGGCCGATTGAGTCGCGGTGTCACGTGGCGGCGTCTGATCGGTTGGAATTCTCGACGGCTCGGCGGATCGCTTGTGGCGTGTGTGAGTCGCCGGATAGCGACGTAGGGCAGGAGTTCGAGCGGGTGCTCGGGTCAGTGGGGCGTCAATCCGCGTTCAAACGCGGGCCGGCGGCCTACCTGGTGGGGTGTGCAAAGCGGCGGGGATGGATGACGGGCGGGCGGGCTCCTGGAGCTACCGCCGCCGGTGGTGGTGAAGTACTTACGCGAACGTCAGGCGAAGCCTGACCTACGGAGGTCCGAATGAGCAAGTATGACGGGGGGCCAGCGTTTGCCAGGGCGAGCGATTCAGGTATGTCGCTGCGCGACTGGTTCGCCGGGATGGCGTTGTCGGGGCTGATCGCACAATGCGAGCCGCCGGCAATAGATGGACTGTCGCATGATGACTTTGCGGCATGTGCGTATGAGATGGCGGACGCCATGATTGCCGCGTTAGCGGACACCTTGGCGTCGGAACGGGAAACGGGCGAAAGTACAACGAACGTGGGAGTAGACTGTGGGTAAGACAACGAAAGTCGAAGGGCGGGCGGCGGAGCGGTTCATCATTCCGCCTGAAGGCGGTACAACAAACGGAGGGAATTATGCCGAAGACTGTCACGTTTGAATGCTCGCCGGAGATGCGGCGAGATATCGGTGAGCTGTGCGACAAGCTGGAAGCACACCGGGCCGTACTGGCGGCGTCGATCGCCGCGGCCGAAGGGCGGACGCCGCAAGGGCCGTGGGTGTCGGTGTGGCGGTGGGAAAAAGCGCCGGAGCATGTTCGGCGCCTGGTGGCTGCGAAAATCGACGACCAGGCCGCCAAGAGCAAATCGCCGCTTGTAATCCTCTACCCGGACGACGGTCGCCCGTTGGTCGATCGGGAAAGAGATTTTTTGCACCGGGATATTTTGGCCGCGCTGGCGGTCGCTTATCGTTATGCCGACGAGGTGCCTGACGTGCTCGGCGGGACGGCGCGGGTTTATTACGACGTCGTCGGGGTGACGCTCTGATGGCCGACCAGGTCGAACAGCTCGACGCGGGGCGGTACCCCGGCGGGGACAATGGCGCCGGGGTTTGGCAATGGCTTATCTCGGAGCAACCACACCATTCCGTATACGTCGAGCCGTGCGTGGGGTCCGGGGGCGTGTTCCGACGGAAACCGCCGGCGTTGCGGTCCGTGTTGATCGATCTCGACCCGCGCGTCGCCGCGTGGTGGCTCGGGCAATCGCGGCCTGGAATGGAGGTCGTGAGCGGGTGCGGAGTCGATTGGCTTCGGCGTAACGCCGATTGGCTCGACCGCGATTGCCTGGTCTACCTTGACCCGCCCTTTCTTCACTCGACGCGGAGCAACCGGCGGCTTTACCGGTTTGAGATGACCAGGCGGGCGCACATTGCGCTGCTCGACGTGGTCGAGTCGCTCCGTTGTAACGTGATGCTCTCCGGCTACTGGTCGGAGCTGTACGGCGAGCGGCTCGACGCCTGGCGGGTCGAGCGGCGGGACGTGCCGACCCGGGGCGGGCTCCGCGAGGAGTGCTTGTGGTGTAATTTCCCCGCGGTCGATCGAGCACCGCCGCCGGCGGTGATAGGACCAGGTGAGAATTACCGCGAGCGGGAAGCGAACAAGAAACGGATTCGGCGGTGGCGTGATGACCTTTTTCCGGCCATGCCGCCGGCCATGCGGCGGGCGTTTCTCGACGCGCTGATCGCCAAGGAATGGGAGTTGAGCACCGCCGCGGGAGGTGGATAGAGGGGTGGATAGTCGTCAGGCGGAGCCTGACCTACGCGGGGAGGGTCTTTAGGCTGTGCAAGTCGTAGGGCATGAATGTGGCCACCAATCGCCGCACGGTGAAGCGTAGCTTGTCGTATTCGATCATGCCGGCTGCCTCTTCGCTGGTGCCCACCCCGTTACTGACGGCAAAACTCCACCGCTCCCCCAGTGTCGCGTCGACGTGCAATAGTTTGGTTACCCTGATGGCCGCCGTGTGCGCTTCGCGATAGGTAAAACTCTCGGTGGACTTGAGCCGGACGCGGATTGTGTCGTTGTACCGGTTTTCGTGCGGCGTACTGATGGACACGGTCACCGGGGCCGAGCCGTGCGACGCTTTCCAATCGTGCTCGCAATCCGGGTTCGCCCGTTGAATCACAAGCACGAATCGGACCAACCACGTGCCGCGAGTCACGCCGATCGCCCACGGCTCGTCAAAGTTGCTGGGGTGGATTATCAGGTTGCGGGTGTCGGCGACGCGCTGCGCACTTGTCGACGCACGAAAGTGCACAAAGCTCGTTTCTTCGTGGCCGAAGTCGGTCGCGCGGAGCGTCGAGCCTGGAGCGTGGTGGAACGTGTAAGACTGCCGGGTGTCCACGCTATACGGTTTGCCCCGCGGCGTTGGCTGCTGTCGCCAGGCGCGGCCGGCTTGCGCGTCGAGCTGGTACCGTGCGCGCATGCGAGCGCGGCGGAACTCACGGCGGAACTCGCGGGCCGTGGTGCGCGAGAACGTGGTCAATTGCTTTTTGGCCATCGGCGTCTTTCGGCGCGTCACGCGCTCACGCGCTGCGGACGGTTTCGCTGTGCAAGTCGTGAGGTATAAAGATGGCGTGGCATTTTTGCCACTGGAACCGCACGCCGTAATAGCTATGAATTCCATCCCAGTCTTCGCGTGTGCCAATCTGGTTTTGCAGTGAGAAACAGAACCGATCGCCGGCGTTGCGGTCGATGTGGAAAGTGGAAGTCGTGATGATTTCGCCCGTGTGTCGCCAATAGGCTTCGTCGGTGGCGTTTGATGAGAGTGGGACACGAAAGGTCACGCCGTCATTGTCGGTCCCGTGCTGGCCGTCAATTGCGAGGGTGAGCGGCGCGCATCCGTGTTGGGTTTGATAGTTTTGCGTCGAGTCGGGGACGGCGCACTTGATCGATAGGTAAAAATGGATTTCCCAGGTACCGCACGACAAGCCGACGCCATACGGTTCTTGGTAGCTGCTGGGGTAGACGGTCAGGTTCCGCGAATCGGCGACGCGTTCGGCGTGTTGCGTGGTGTTGATGGACCAATTGATATACGCCAGCTCTTCGTGTCCGAATTCTTGGGTGGCAAGTTCGGTGTCCGGCAGGTGATGGAAGGGGCGGTCGGCGTCGGGGGTGAGTTCGAAGGGCAAGCCGGGGCTGTCGGGCTGCTGTCGCCACGCGCGGCTGGCTTGGCGGGTGAGCTGGTAACGGGCCTGCTGCATCATGCGGCGGAAGTCGCGGCGGATCGAAATCGCCGTCGAGCGGTTAAACGCGAATAGCTGCTTGTCGGGCATTGGTGCTCGGTTTGGTCGGGCGTTCTTCGTTTAACCGTAGGGCCAACGGCCCACGCGCTTCGTGCGTCGTCTGTCGCGCGGACCGTTGGTCCTGCGGTTAAACGATCGTGTGCCAGGGTTGGAACCAGCGTAAGAGGGGGTGGAATCGCCGGCGGTTAAATTGTTGACGGGGTCCATGTCAGGTGCCGGCCTAAGTCGCCGCCGATTCCCGGGAGAACCGGGTCGTCGACGGCTCGGTTGATGCTGCAACCGTGGCAATCGATGCCGGCCGACCACGCCACGGTGGCGAGCGGGTCCCACCAATAGCTGCCGGGGTAGGCGTTTGCGTTGCTGATCGTTTGAGCTTGTGCGTTGCCGCGCTTGTCGAACACGCCGGACGGGTAAACGTTTAGGGTGGTGATTGTGCCGCTTGTTTCGTCGTAGAACGTGCCGCCGATGTCGAGCGTGGTTGCTGTGGCCGTACCGCGGAGGTAGAGCGTAGCGCCGTACGCCTGGTTAAGTGCGATCAAGGCGGATTCACTCTTGATTGTTCCGCCGGCTTGCGTGATCGTGCCGCCGGCCTTGTGTGTGACGCTGTCGCCAATCTCGACCGTGGAATCGCTGGCTTGCGACGACTGATAACCAACGGTCAGCGTTTCGAAGTTGGCCGACTCGCCCAGGATTCCGACGCCAAGGTGTCCGCTAACGACGCGGATAACGTTGTCCGTGTGCGTGCCGAGCCATTGAATCGGCGGCAGATCGGTATCTAGTGACGTATTCGTCGCGTAGATTTCCATCGTGCACTTGACGGCGCCCGTGTTGAGTCGCACGCGAGCCGGGCCGCTGCCTTCCCCTTGGCCGATGTAGAGGTTGGTGATTCCGATTTTCAAGTGCGTTTCTAGGTACTCTTCGTGCGGGTAGCTGCCGGCGTCCGTGTTGATGTCCGGCAAGCCGATATAGAATCCTTCTTGGACACTGGCTTTGATTGTCAGGCTGGCGAGTGTGACCGTGTTTTGGTCAAGGCCGTACTTGATAGGGACGCTCGTATTTTCGATTGTGACGGTATCGGCCGCGGCCGGGGCGGTGCCCGTGTCCCAGTTGTCGCCATCGCTCCAATCGTGCGGGCTCTCCGCGGTAACGGCCGCGGCCCGGGTGGCCGTGCCTGTGTCGTAGGTCGATTCAGTCGCCGTCATGGTGAACGATTGGCCGTCGTCGGGGCCGGTGACCGTGACCACGTCGCCGCTCACGGTGGCCGTGAGCTTGGCGAATTCGCCGACGCGGTCGCCCGTCTCGGAAAACACATGGTCGCCCGTGCCGGTCTGCGTGTCGCCGTTTATCATTTCTTTGACGGCGATTGCAACGCCGCCGGTCGTGTCGTCGGTGCCGATGGTGGCTGTCAACGACTTGCCGTTGATTGTGACGGTGACAGTGTCGGCGGTGTCCCAATTGTTGGCGATCGTGATGGTATCTTGCTGCGGGACGGCGATCTTTTGGCCTAACCATTTCGGGGCTACCATGGTGGTCTCACTTTATCCGGGGTCCGGGTTTACGTTTTTGGTAAGGTTCGCGAAGGGCAGTTGCGGCATTTCGTCGGGTAGCCACTTGAGATAGCGTCGCGCTTGGCCGAGTCCTAGGACGTAGCCGAAGCCGTCGAGCGGTATGGGCTGCCGCACAAAATTGCCGTTGGGGTCCTGGATCGTTGTGACGGCCGGCCGGTTAGCGGCCTCCGGGTCAACCCATTCGCCTTTACCGGTGTCGTAGGTTTCGTCAAAGAGTCGCTCGTATCCGATGTCCGGGAGCTTGACCGCCCATCCGCGCTTGTCGATGGCGATAACGAACGTGACGCGGGCTGTTTTGATTCCGTTGATGAAGGAAATCCCGCCGTCGATTTCCTGACAGAGCGCGGTGCCCGGCTCGGCGGTAATGTCGACGTCCCAAAGCCTGGACTTGTAAGTCCACTTGTCTTTGTTGGTGGCGTTGGTGTGCGACTCTTTCAGCGCAACCGGGAACGCGCTCCGGTACTGCGTGATTCGGTAGACGGGCACCGGGTACTCGACTTGTTCCGGAGGGTCACGCACCACCGTCGCCGAATTGCAGACGATATACTTGTTGCCCTTCTTGAGGTGCGTTGAGTTCAGGTTGCCGGGCTGGATGCCCTGAAAAGTCGCCTCCCACATTTCCGTCATGCGGTACAGCGTGTCGAACTCCAGCGAATCCGCAAACTCCCACGGGTTGTCAGTGGGTTCGCCGTCGTCAGTGCGGCCGGTCTGCGTCTGGTCGTTGGGGTCGAGCGGCCCCCAATTGCTGGTGACATACCAGACAAGCGGTTGTTTCTTCGATCGCTTCGGCGAGATATCCTTGAGGACGGCGCCGGAATCGCTTTCACTGCCGACGTCATAGGTTGTTGACCCGCACGTGCCGATGGCGTTGGCGACGGTGACAATGTTGTCGTCGAGGTCGTCGGTCTCGACCCGGTGCTCGGTGATGTAGGACGTCACGCCACCAATGCCAACCCTGCCGGTTGGTGCTGTTCGTATCAATCGCGTGTCGGTGACGGCCATTAGAAACTCACCTCGTAAACCTCAAGTTTCGGCTCAAGGCCCCATTGGACGCGCCACTCGTTGAGTTCTTCGGCGGTCTCTGTTTGCGCCGTGATGAGTTGGTCTTGCTTCTTGAGCTGCGCCTGTAACGCGGCGACCATCTTCTTCGTTTGCTCGCGGAACTCGCGGTCAACCTTCGACTCTTGAGCGGCCTGCGTCGACGTCTTGCGGCGTAGCCTGGTCACCCGGCCGCCCGCGTGTTCGATTTCCTGATCGCCGCCGGCTTGGGCGCCACCGCCGCCCTTGGCGGTGGCCGCGGCGGCTTTGTCGGCGGACGCGGCGACCTGGTCATAAGATTGGGCGAGCTGCTGGACGGCGTCGGCCTGGTTGCGAATCGCCGGCGTTGCCTGTCGGGTGGCTCCCGCTACCTGCTTCGTTGCTTGCGCTGCCTCTTTGGCGGCCGTCGATGTGGTTTTCAGGCCGGCGGTTGTGTCGCCGAATAAGTCCATTACGGCGCCACCGGGGAGAAGGTGCACGAACCCGCCGAGCGATTCCTTGATGTGTCCCGCGGCTCGACGAAATACGTTGAGGAACTCGACAAACTTGACGACGCCCTCAGTCACCCAACGCACGAACGGAATAAGCACGTCGGCGACCACGGGCGCCAAGTCGCGGGCCAACCCCATAAACGCCTTTTTCATTTCGTCGACGGCGTCGTTGTACGCTTCGACCTTTGCGGCTTCGTCCCGGGAGAAGGTAATGCCAAGTTTCTCGGCTTCGTCGAGGTACTCGCGGATACCGTCTTTCCCGGCCATTAGCAGGTTCATAAGGTCCTGCCCTTGGCGGCCGAACAGCGAATAGGCGGCGGCGGCGCGTTTGGCCGGGTCTTCGATCAGCTTGATTTTCTCGGCGACCGTTTCAAACGCCGTCGCCATGTCCATATGGGAAAGTTGGGCGGACGTCATGCCGAGTTGCTCGATACCCTTGAGCCCTTCGCCGTACCCGGCCCGGGCTTCTCCGATCCGCCGGACCATCCGCTGCAAGCCCTTGTTGAGTGCTTCGACGGACGTCCCGGTCTGGGATGCGGCGTGCTCGTAACCGACAAGTTTCTCGGTCGCGATTCCGACCTCGTCAGAGAATTTTCCGATTCGGTCCATGTCGCCAAAGGCTTGATTGATCTTGGCGATTCCGCCGACGACCAGGCCGGATACAGTGGCGATGCCGGCAATGGCCGGGATGAACTTGCCGACCGTGCCCACCGCGCCGCCTACGGTCGACTGGAAGCCGCGCACGGATTTCGCCGCGCCGCCTAATCCCTTTTGGAATCCGCCGGTGCGAGCCACCACGTTAATCGCGAGTGTGCCAACCGTGGCCATGGTCAATCCGTGTGGTCAATCCGTGTTGAGTGCAAACAAAACCAGGCACGCCACCGCGCACGCCCGGAGCGTGTAGTCGGCGAGCGTGACGAAGAGCGCAAATGTTGCCATGGTGCCTTCTGGTTCGTGTCTCGGTGTTTGTCGTTTAACCGTAGGGCCAACGGCCCACGCGATTCGGGCGGTGTCGGTCGCGCCGCCCGTTGGGCGTGCGGTTAAACGACTGAGCACCGCCGCGGGCGGTGGTGGTCGACCGCGTCAATCTCCGAGCCGCTCGGCCAAGCGGGCGACCAGCTTTTCCGCCACGTCGCCGCCCTTGCGTTTGACGAGGGCGGTGATGATGCCGGCGACTCCGAAGCCGGTCCCTCCGGTGGCGAGTCCAAGAGCGGTAAAGATCAGTCCCCAGGGGATGCCAGGGACTTTCTTCTTGACCACCTCTTCGGCGGCGCCCAGGGCTTCCGTTTTGATGGCGTCGCGGTTGTCGGCGATGGTCTTCTTGGCCGCCGCCAGGTCGGCGGCAATTCGCTCTTTGAGCGTGGAGTTTTCGTCAATCAGCTCGGCCCGGGTCTGTTTGAACTGGCCGGCGAGCTGCAAGAAGTCTTCCGTGTCGACCACGCCGGCGATTTTGCCGTCGATCCTGACGAGGTTGCCCTCCAAGCCGCCGAGCCGCTCTTTGACGCGGTCTATTAGGCTTCGGCTCTCCGTCGCTTCTGCGGCGGCCTCTGTAGCCTTGGCGTCGACCTGGTCGACCTGGTCTTTGACGGCCGCCAGGTCATCGCTCAACAGGTCGGCTTCGCGGAGCACGCCCATAAGCTGCGACTTGTCCCGTTCGTATTCGTCACGCGTGACCAGGTCGCTTGTGTCGGGGAGCTGCGGCGGAACGTATCGGCCGCCGCCCGGGTTTTGCTGTGGGGTTCTCTGCGTGCCGTAGGGCGGCAAGCCGTGCTGCATCTGGTATTGGTACCGCGGTGGCATCCCCAGGAAGCCGCGAATCGGGCCGTACAGCGCGACGTAGGTCTCGCTGGCATAGCTGGGATCGGTGGCGCAGATGACCGCCACAAGCCGGCCGCGGGCGTCGAGGACGCCGCCGCCGCTGTCGCCGTGGGAGCTGGCCCCGGCGATCGTGGCGCGACGTTGGCCGATTTGCTTCAAGAAGCCGCCCCGGGCCAAGAAGCCTTTGCGCGGTCGGCCGCCGTATCCGATCAGTGTTACCCGTTCGGATTCTTTGGGCGGCGTGTCGGCAAGTCGCACGGGCGTGACGTTCCGCGGCTTGGCGATCGCCAGGGCGGCGATATCGGCTTGCGTGTCTTTGTGGATCGGCCGGGCTTCGAACGATTCGCCGTTGGGGAAGTGGCATACCGCCGACGTCGCGGAGCCGATTACGTGGGCGGCCGTTAAGACAATGCCGTGCCGTTCGTGCTGTGTCTCGACGTAGGACCCGGAGCCACCGCGGCCGGCAGCTTCGATCCGACACGCGAACGGATAAAGGGCCTTGTCGTTGCTGCCGAAATACTGACTTGGTGCCGGGGTCGCCGGCGACGGTGCGGACGGGCCAAAACTTGGCCCCTGTGGAACACCCCAACCGCCGGGCGCCGGACAACCACCCGGGCCGCATTGGCCGGCGGCGATCGACGCGGCCGTCCAGAACACAAGCACCGCCAAGCCGCAAAAGGCGGCGTCGGAAAACGCGGTCAACAATCTGCGTCCGTGCATTTTTCCCTCCGTAGGTCAGGCTCCGCCTGACGGTCGTTTGGGTCGGCAGAGCCAACCGAAGAATCGAACGCCGTAATACATGGCCACTCGCCGCCACACGGGGACGCCTAGGTCGCGCATTGCGTCGCGGAAAATGGCGTCCGCCAAGAAGCGGGAACAGTTGGTTTCGCGGTAAAGGTAATCGTGAACGATGGCTGCTTTGTTCCAGCGCCCACGCGGCGGGAAGATGGCGTGAAGGAATCGGGGAGTGCTGGCGAAATCGGTGTCGAAGCCGCCGGGGACGTCGACCCGGCCGCCCCAGATGATGTGGCGGCGGTCGGTGCCGTATTGATAGACCAGTCGCCGCGTCAGCTCGACGCGTCGGCCGTCTTCAAGGTCTCGATAGGTGCAATCGGAAAATGGCATTATCGATCGGTCCCCGGTTTTCGGGTCATGTGTGGCCTGGTTGTCGTCAGTTTCGGGTCATGTGTGGCCCGGTAGTCGTTTAACCGTAGGGCCAACGGCCCACGCGCTTCGTGCGGTTGTCGGTCGCGCCGCCCGTTGGGCGTGCGGTTAAACGATCGCTTGGCGCTACAAACCGACGCGGGCCATCAATTGCTGTTCCAATTCTTCCGGCGTGACGCCGCCGCCGGGCGTGTCGTGTCGGCCGATACCGCCGTCGGCGGCGGTGCAGGTCTGCGTATCGTCGTCGCCGGCGGTGTGCGATCGCCGACGGAAAACGATTTGCGGGACGAAGTCGGCAGCGTCAACCAAGTCGTCTTCGTCAAATTCTTCGCCCGCCTGCGCTGTCACCAGCAAGGCAATTGCGTTTGTCACCGCCGCGGCGACCGTGCCGGCCTGGTCCCAAGTCGCGTCGATCGGGTCGAGCACGTCGGACGCGCGGCGTTCCTGAAACTCTTCCGGCGTCCACGCGTCAAGCATGTCGTCGATCCGTCCAGGCCAAAGCCGGTTGGCTATCTTTACTGCGAATCGTCGACCCGGACGGCGTTGGAGTTTTTTACCGCTTCCTCGATGTCCTCCGCGTCAAACCCGCAGTGCTCGCGGATTTCGTCGTAAATGTGGGACGTTACGGCGCCGTCAAGGTTTTCAAGTGCGGCCGTGTCGCCGCGCTGCAAGAGTGGCTGCCCGTCTTCGTCGACCAGGCAAAGGACCATCAGGCGCCGCTTGGCGTCGTCGAGCCGGCTGCGGCGGAAGGTTCCCTTGCCGGTCATCAACTCCGTTTCGTAGGCGCTCTTTTCCTTTTCGCTCAAAGAGCGAATCCGAACGGACCCGCCGCCCGGTAGCTCCACGTCCCGATATCGCCGTTCGCATTGCCCCAATAACTGGTCACGTGTGAGAACTGCCACAATCGCCTCCGTGCGCTGAGGTGTAGGTCAGGCTCCGCCTGACGGGTTGTGCTGGTTTCGTCAGGCAAAGCCTGACCTACCAGGGCCCACCACCGCCGCCGGTGGTGCTCGATCGACTCGTCACGGGCCGCACAACCTTGCGGCCTGCAACGCGTCGAGCTTGTTTTCGATTCGGTCGAGCCGCTCAACGACGCCTCGCAGCTCGGCCCGGTGGACCTCCGTCGACGTTCGGGCTTGCCAACCAACCGCCGCCGTTGCAGATAGCAGCGCCACGCCACCAACCAGGATGGCCCCGACCAGGCCGAGCGCCCAACGAGTGGACGCGCGGCGCCCGTCACACTCCGTGACGGTCACAAAAACCGGGATGTCTACCGCTCCTGCCGTCGCCACCGTTCCGCCCTTTTCTGGTTCTCGCCCTCCCGCAGATCCCCGCGGCCGTTTTGCGTTTCACAAAACCCCTGATTTGCTCTCAGAACCATGGTTCTGAGAGCAAATAAACCCCCGATTTCGGCCCCTATTCGTCGTCGGTCACGTCTTCGGCTTCGTCGGCCTGGCCGGTCGCGTCGTCGTCGCCTTCGGCCTGGTCAATCTCGATTTGGTCGCCGGCTTCGTTGACAATCAGACTCTCGCGTGTGACGACCTTTGGCGGTTCAGGTTTGCCGAGCCGCGTTACGCGCTTGATTGGGACGCCGGCTAACGTCGGGTGCTTTTCGCCGCGGAGCTGCTCGACCTGGCGGCGTGCCTCTTCGACCTCTTCGTCCGTCGCTTTGACAATCAGACAAAGCGGCGCGTCTTTGGCGTGGCCGAGGTAGCCGACGGGCCGCCGGGCGTCGAGGTCGTCGTCGAATACTCGCCATTGGCCGAGCGCCTCGACCTGCTGGGTTGCTACGTTGATTCCAATGTGGTTTTCTAGTCTGAGTCGCATCGCGCGCGTTCCTTGTTGGTGGTGTCCCGTGACGTCGGGCGGCTTACGCCGACGGTGTGAAGGTCGGGCCGGTTTTTCCGTCCCACTTGTTGGATAGGTTGCCGAACAACGGTTGATTGTTGCGGTGTGCGCCCGTCGGAACCTTGGTGATTGCTCCGGTGCCGGCGAGCGTCGCGCCGCTGGCAAACGTGATTGTGATGGTCTCCGCCGTGCCGGGGTTGGGCAACGCGGAGCCGCTGTCGACCTGCGCTTCGCAATCGAACCCGCCGGGCTCCAACAAAGAACCGAATTCGTATTCTTTGAATCCGGTAATGTCTAGTGACGGGTCCTCGATGGATTCGGCCTCGATATCCGTTGACCCGATTTCGTTGAATTTGGTGGTGACCGCCGTTGTCCCGGTGGTGCCGTAGGTGATTGACGCGCCGTTTCCGAATTCCATGGCGTGCTCCTTTTCCGTTATGCCGGGACCGCCTCGTCATAGGCGATCAGAAAGTCAATTGATTTGCTGTATTCGTGGTTGTTGTTGTTGCGCGTCGGGTGCGTGTGGTGGCCGTAGCCGCCGGCGTACTCGACGCCGCGGATTAGCTTCCCTTGGACCGTTGACGCCGGCGTGACGCCCTGGACCGCAAGGCGCACGAACTCGCGGAGGGCGTCGGCGTCGGCGTCGTTATTGCAAACGCTCTCCATTTCGACCCGGTCGGTTGTCGCGCCGGCCGAGCCTAGCAGGTGTTCGTGGCTGTTATTCGAATGGTTTCTGACGACGCAATAGGGCAGGGTCGGCGCCCGCGGCGGATCGGTGGCATAGACGCGCGTTGCGACCACGCCGGCGACGGAGCCGTCCGCCTTCAGGTGAGCCACCATTGCCGCCACGAGTCCCGCCATGTCTTCGCCTTACGCCGGCACCTTGAATCCGCTGGGTAGTTTCCCCTTCGCTCGCAGCTTGGCCGCCGCCTTCATGATTCCGGCCTTGGCCTTCGCGTTGAACGCGGCGACCGCCTGGTCGCCGGCTTCGTCCATCGCCGGCCGCAAGTGCGGGATGGCGTCGGCCCCGCGTCGGTGTCCGTACTCTAATAGGCTGTCAATGTTGCTCGGCAAGTCCTGGCCGGCGAGTTTCTCCGACCTGGCCCCCACGCGCAACAACCGCACGCCCTTGCGTCGCTTCTTGTGGAGCTTGGCACCGATCGACTTGCGATAGGCGCCGGTTTCCACGCCGCGGCCTTTGCGAAGATGCTTGCGTGCCGCCTTCCAAAGCGGCCGGGAGCACGCCCGCAACGCCGGGCCGAGCACGGAGTTTTCCACCGATCGCGGCAGTTGTCCCAGTGCCCGGATGACTTCCTCCGCCCCTGTCAGCTCAAACCCGCCGGTCGAAACGTAGGTGCTCGCGACGTCGTGCTTTCCTTTTCGCGCCATCGCTACGTTCCCCGCCGGCAGTGAATCCGCATCAATTGGTGGCCGCGGTCCGAGTAGCGGAATGGGTCGCCCTCCCCCGGGTGCCCGACGGTAAACGTGGTCGAGACGCCGGCGACGTCGCAAGTGATCGTCCACTCCCGCTCAGGCTCGACCAGCGTTTCGCCGTCAAACGTCAGATCCTCCGCCTTGCAAAGAAAATCCTCCGCAACCCAGTCTTGCGGCCCCCAGTCGGTGCCCTCCGACTTGACGCCGCCGCCCCGCCACATGGTGACCGTGACCGAGTTTTCGCCGTCGCTCACGACACAAGAAAGGCCTCCGGTGCGTTGGAGCACCGAAGCCGCCGCGTCAATCGCATTGGAAAACAAATCCGCCACGTGTCGCTCCGTGTAGGTCAGGCTTTGCCTGACGGGTAACGCGTGTTTCGTCAGGCGGAGCCTGACCTACGGGCCGCCTGGTCAGCTCGACGCCGTCAGGCCGAGCGTTGCCATGTCGGCGTTGATCGCATCGATTGCCGCGTTGTTGGCGTCAACGGCCGTTTTGGCTGCGCCGACGTCGACAATCAACGCGTCGATCTGAGCGTTATTCGCGTCGATGTCGGCAATCGCGGCCGTCAGTTGAGTGTGGATCGATAGCACGTCGGCGATCAGTTGGTCGACGGCCGTCGTGATCTTGTCGGCGTTCGCCTCCGAACTGAACCCCCACGGGCTGCTGTTCGTGGCGCCAAGATCGCCCATCGAAACGCCCGTCAGTGCGTCAGGATTGGCCGCCGTTTTGGCGGGGCCTGTCGCCGTAATGGATGCCATTGCCGCCGGGTCGGCGTTGTGGGCAGGTTGCGCTACGGCGGTCGCCTGGAAAAATCCGATCTTGTCTTCGTCAATGCTGAGCTGTTCGAGCAACTCCGAAAGTTTGTCGTCGCATGCCATTGCCTGGCGTCCTTATGTTCGGGTCGGTTGGTCTCTGTTTGGGTGTCGATTGTCACGCGTGGCGGCGAATCAAAAGCCGGTACCACACCGCCGCCGCCGGCGGTGTGGTCCGGCGCGTGGCTTACAGAAGCGCTTCCGTGCTCGTGATTGCGTCGGTGCAAACGATCGGAATGTTGAACGCCTCCGCCGGGAACGGAGCCGGCGCGCCCGTCGCGTTGGTCGCCGTCCGGCTCGATTGGAGCTGTTGCAACGATCGCCGGTTGACGGCGATGTGCGTGGGCGGCCGGGATGCGGGGAATAACGCGATCCCCTGCGCGATGAGGTCGTCCGTCAGGCCCTTGCCGCTGTCTTCGGTCAGGCTGGCGATACGTGCGACCGAATAGGCCGACCCGACTTGCAGACCGAGCCAACCGGTTACGCCCGTGTAGAGCGCGGGATAAGTGCCGGTGCCGGACCCCGTCGCCTGGATAATGGTCGTCTCTTCGACGGTGATGTTGCCGTCGTTCCCGCCGACGACACACATATCGTCTTCCCCGGCTCGAATCAACCAAGCGGAGCTGCCGGTGCTGGCCGTTGTGCCGCCGGCGTCGAGGACCATGTCATCGGTTGCCGCGTCCAGGCCGGTATTGTCGGCCAAGCCGGCGAATCCGTCGGAGTCGTTGCCGGTGCCGTAAATGAACTGTTGTTCCGCCATGAAGTAGGCGGCCTTGAGGTGGCGCAACAGCTCGCGGGCGATCAGAGCGTCGCGCCCCTTCTTGTACCCGTCGGCGAGCCCCACGTCGACGCGGAACGTGGCGTCAAGAATCTTGAGCGTCACGGTCACGGCCGTGTCGTCGGAGTGGTCGAGGACCCGGCCGTCGTTGATCGACCGGAATCCGACAACGGGGGCGGTCGTTTCCTTGAGGTACTTGTGGACCGTGCCGTTGCTGGCTGGAACGGCCGGCAAAACCTGGAGCAACGGGGCGTCGTCCAGGATGTCGGTCACGTTGATGTCAGCGAGTGCCGCGTCGTTGATCTTGGTCAATTCGGTCAGTGACAGTAAGTCGTCTGCCATCTCATAGCACCGTCACCTCCCGGGGGTGCCTCCCGATTATGTCCGGCGAGCGGAGCGGGTCGGGTACCCGCTCTTTCGGTGGCCTGCCTAGCTCGCCGTGGTTTGTCGTTTGTTCCGTGCCGCCGGCGATCGCCGGCGGAGCTGCTTGTACCGCCGGCGGCGGCGGTGCTTGCCGGCGGTTAGGCCGCCTGGCGGGAGTTCGTTTTCGTGACAACGTCGGTCAGGCTCTTTGGCTTGCCGCTGTTGTCTTCCGGTCGCAGCTCGACCGGCTTCTCGCCGCCGCGGTCGGCCGCGGCGAGCTGCTGCCGGAGCTGCTCGTTTTCCTTCGCAAGACGATTGATTTCGCCTTGCGACTCCTGGCGGTGCAGTTGCGCCGCCTCTTCGAAGGTCTTCCCCTCCGCAAACCAGACGCCGCCGCGGTCGCCGAACTCCGACAAGAACCGCTGCCCGTCGGTCGGCTCGGTTTGCTCCGTGGCGGTGGCCCCTTCGACGGCCTGGTCGCTCTGCTGCGCGTTGGCCTCCGGTGCCTCTGTCAATTCCGTTTCGACGGCCTGGTCGGCCTTCACGGTTGCGTCTTGCGACATGGTCGATTCCTTCTTGGTAACGTGGATGGTGAGCTTGTCGCCCTTTTCGCTAAGGGCGGATTCGGTGTTTGGGTCGCCGCCGTGCGGGCAAACCGCGACGCCGCGGAGTGGCCACTCGCGGATAATGCAAGCCGGCCCCTCTAGCGTGTAGCCGTTGACCTCCGCCGACGTGCCGGCGTCCAACTCTTCGATTCGGATTGCCCCCCGAAAGTCGATTGACGCCTCGTACGGCACGCCCAATCGGGCCTTGTGGATAATCTCCGTCGCCAGATCGTCGGCCTTGGCGTACGGGACCAGGGCGCCGGACGCCTCTAAGTTGCCGCCCGACGTGTCGAAGTGGTTCAAGTAGCCGATAATCTCGTGGTCGTTGTGGCAATAGTCGACGGCGACGCGTGACTTGCTCAACCGCATACCGTCGAGGTCGTGAACCAGGCGGCCCCAATACCAATGGCTGATGGGTTGCCCGGTACGCGCAAGCATCTTGAGCGGTGCCGTCTTCGCGTCTTCGCCGTTGTCGCCCAATTGGAACTCGCCGATTGAAAGCCTGGCGGCCTCGACGGGTACTTCGCGGGTTTCGGTTTTGGGCGCGGTGGCGGTTGGCATATCACTTTTCTCCGTCGTCGTCGTCGGCCGACTTAACGACCGTGTCCGGTTTCATCTCGCGGAACAGCTCAAGAGGCACGCCCTTTTTCTTGGCGTATTCGAGGACCTCCGCGGTTTTGTCGATGTTCTCAAACGCGTCCGTCCCGGTCTCGCGGCAAACCCGCTGTGGGTTGTCCAATCCCCGGGCGATCGCTTCGGCGTGGCCGCGTACTTCCTTGGCCGGGTCCCACCATGGGACGCCGTCGGGCACCCACTCCCACCGCAAGTTTGTGAGCGTCCAACCGGCCGGCAATTGCAGCTCGCCGTCCTGGATGAACAACGACAACCGCCAATAGGTGATTTCGTCGAGTAGGTCGGCCAAGTCGCGTTGTTTGTTCTTGCAACTTTTGAGGTACTGCATTAGGCCGCCACGCGACCCGTAGAAATTCGTAAAACTCTCGTCAAAGAAGCTGAACGGGATGTCGAGCGACTTGAGCGCGACGGCAATCATCAAGTTGAGGAACTCGCGGGTTTCGGCCGCCGGCGTCTTCGATTCGAGGAACTCGGCCCGGTCGCCCGGGTCGAGGTCGAGTTGTACGGGGCCTTTGTCGAAGGAGACCGAATAGCCGTCTTTGGTCGCATTGCCGTCGTCGTCTTCGCTGCCGTCGTGCTCGACCTCCCCTAGTGGCTCGGCGCCTTCGCGGAAAAACGCAAGGGCGAACAGTTGCGAGACCTTCAGCTTGGCCAGTGCGTAATCAAACCCTTCGTAGGTGTCCTGCAACGTGTTGATTGCCGTCGCCAACGGCGAAACGCCGCGGACCTGGTCGAACCGGTCGAAGTAACCGAGCGGGAAAATGTGCCGAGCCGGAACGCACGCCCGGTACTCGTATTGGCTGCCCTTCTCCTGTCGATCGCAAATGCAGTATTGGAGCGCCTCCCCCGTGCCGGCCTTGACCTTGATTCCTTGCTCGTAATCGTCGGCCTTGAAGTTGTTGGGTGTGCCGGCCGCCGGTTTGGTGACGTGGTCGGATTCGATCCCCTGCAAGCTGCCGTCCGTCAACCGATAGAAAAAGAAATCCCCATCAACCACCCGGTGGGCTTCGGCAAGTCGAACCATCCGCCGGAGCGGGTGACGCCTGGCGGCGTCACAATGTCGCCGCCGGCCCCACCATTTCATCAGCGTTTCAAGTCGGTCGTCGACGGCCTTGTCGCCCGTCTTCGCTTGAAAACTGAACGACGACACGTAATCAAGGTGCTTACGAATCGCCCAGGCCGCAACCGCGTAATTGCGCCGCAAGTCCTGAGTCGTGGCGATCAGCTTGCGCCGCTTCTTTTCGGTCAGGACCTTGCCTTCGCGCTTCGGCTTGGTCTGCGGCGTTCGCCGGCGGGTCGAGCTTTCGGCCGCGTCGTAGACAAGCTGCCGGCCCGACTCGACGGGGACCGCGCAAACGGTCGCCGACGTGCAAGCGTCTCTCAGGTTGGCCGGGTAAGAACTCACAAAGCCGCTCCGTCAGAATCCGCTAAGGTTGATGCCGGCCGCCCGTGGCCTGGTCCCCGCGGCGATCGCCGCCTTGCGTTCCCAATAGGAATGCTCTTTGAGTGCTCCAGCTCGGTCATAATCGATTTTTTGCCCGTCGACCTGGACCGACTTGACGCCCGGGTTCTGCGTCAACGCGCTCTCGATACCCAGGGCGATCGATTCGGGAGTCGAGCCGGCTGCCGCCTGGTTGCGCTCAAAGTGGTACGTCGCGCCGGCGTGGACGACCTCGACGTAATAGTTGTAAGTGAGACCGTCGGCCGGATCGTCGAACGTGTGCGTGTAGACGCCCGTCGACTCTTTGGTCATCGCCGTCGCGTCGGCAACGACCGTTTCGTCGGTGTCCGTGCGCTTGACCCCAAAGTTGCCGTCGGGGTCGGACAACTTGACAGAGGTCGGGTCGGCCAACTCGCCGTCGACTGTCCACGTCATGCGTAGCGTTGTGGTGCTCAAACCGCGCCTTCCGTGGCTCCGAGTAGGTCAGGCTCCGCCTGACGAAAACCAGATCCCAAAAGCAGATGGTGCCCTATACCACCGCCGCCGGCGTCGGCGATAGGCTCACAATTCGGATTCTGAATTTCCCACCGCCGCCGGTCAGTGCTTGGCCGCGTACTGGCGTTGCAAGAAAATCTGCCCGCACACGCACCGCATACGCCGCCAAATCACGTGGTTGTAGGCGAATCCGTCGACCTGGCCGGTGTGGGCCATGTCGCGAATTTTCGTCACAACCTTGACCTGAGAGCTACCACAACCCGGGCACGCGGTGGGAAGGTGCTTGACAATGGGTAGCTGCTGCGTCTTCGCTCCCTTCGGTCGGCCTGGTCGCTTGGCGGTCTTCGGTTGAGCCGGCCGTTTACGTGGCGTTGCCTTCTTTGCCATGGCGTGCGCTTCCTTGCGTTGGAGGTTGCCCCGGCAATTCGTGCCGGGTCGAGCTGCTGTGGATCCATTACCACCGCCGGCGTCGATGCGGGCCCGGGCCGGCGATCGCCGCCGGCCTGGTCAGTCACGCCGCGGCGTCTTCCGTGTCGTCCAACCGCGGGGCCTGGCGGGAAAACTCCGGCCCGAACGAATCCCACCGAAACCGAATCAAGCCGAGCCCGCGGGCCTCTTCGATGACCTCGACGTCGGCCGGGCTGGCGTCCGCGGACGCGCACGCCAGCGATTGGATAAGCCGGTCGAGTGCTCCGACCAGGCGGCGCCACCTGCGGCTCCTGGCCTGGTCGTCGCCGTGTGCGTGGTGTGCGTGAATCACGATAGATACCTCACTTTCTTACGCTTGCGGGCCTTCGTCTGCCGCCTGTCTCGCCAGGCCGGCAAGCTGACCCCTTGCATCTGCGCGGCGACGGCCGCCCCGCAAAGACAGTCAAGCAGGTGGTTGTCCCGGTTCGGTATCAACTCCCATTCGTCGACCGTTCGCTCGCCCCATTCCGACGAATAGGTTATTCGCTTTGGCTTCTCCGCCGTCACGTGGTCGGCAAGCATCTTATGGCGATCGCCAGCGCGGCCCCATAACGACCAGGCCGACGGGTCGCCGATCGGAATCCGGAGCCGCTCGTGCGCAAAGGACTTCCAGAAGTTGGTATCCGGGTTGACGGTCCGTGGCCGCCGGCGACCCTTCACGGCCGGCATACGCCAATGGTGGCCGGCTCGGTCGCCCTTGTAGTTGCGGTATTGGGCCATGGGCTTTTTCTTGGCTCCGATCCCCACGCCTTGCGACGGGTGGACAACGGCCGAGCCGATTTGCCGGACGGCCGCGTTAACGGTCGTCGTTTCCCAGGCGGCGTCAATCAAAAGCCGCTCGACCTGCAACTCGGCTCCGTCGTCGCGGGCAAACTTCCGGTCGACCAGGCCGGCGACCAGGTCCCGCAAGCCGGCGGCGATCGCCGCCTCTTTGCCGTGCCCCTTGTACTGCCGGCCGAGCGTCCGGTTGACGGCCGCGTGGCTGATGTAGTTTCGCGACTGCTTCGGCCAAGTCCCGTAGTCAATGACGTACCCGGTGAAGTCGACCGCCCATGCGCCAACCAGGTAATAGAGCACGTGCTGGTGGACGTCGATGAACGCCGTCACGTGTTGAGCGTCCGCCGGCAGCTCGCCTTGCCGCAATCCGTTTGTCTTCGCTCGGATATCTTCGGCCGTGCAAGTGTCCACGTCGGCCGCGTCACGCGTCGGCGAAACCTGACACTCCGACGCAAAGGCTTCCTCCCCCAATTCGATCAGCTCGTTGTAGGCGTGCTGGATCGCCGAGATTTCGCCGTCTTCCGCCGCGTAGCAATGCGACCAACTCACGACACAACCGGCGTCGGCTTTCTTCCGGTTGCGCCGGTAAATCCGCGTCGCCTTCTCCCGCGCCTTCTGCTTGGCCCCTAGAACGTCCGGGTCATAGTTCGTTACAGTCTCGGCGTACTTGTCCATCCAAAACGAATCGTGGGAAGTCGCCCACGACTTGACCATCGGCACGCGCTCGGCCTCGAAAGACGGGTTGGCCTTGTGATCCGTCAACCGGTCAATCAGGTCGTCTTCGCAAATCACGGTGGCGTTAATCACGATAGCGATTTTCCGGCGGTGCGATCCCAACTTGCAGATTGCCCGTTTAATCCGACGCTCTAGCTTGTCGCAAACCGTCCGCGACTCGGCCCCGTCGTCGGTCTGCGGGTCGTCAATAATCACGAAGTCAGGCCGTTGATTCTCCCCGTCCGCGCGCTTGTGTTTCATGCCGCGAGACGCGCTGCCGAGCCCCTTGGCAACCACGATTCCGCCCGACGCCACCGACTTTGGAATCGTCGGCAAAACCAACTTGCGAGACTTCCATTCAAGGTGCGTCAGCGCGCCGTGGTACGTTTGCGACTTGGCCCCCTGGTGTTTGCCGCCGAGCTTTCGAACCGGGAAGCAAACCTCCGGGAAGTCTTCAAGCAAAAGGTCGTTGGTCAACAACTCAATTTGCAACGACTCGATGTTTTCCTCTGCCGCGTCGTCCGACGCTCCGAAAATCGGCACGTACTTACGGTGCCCGTAGAGTAACGCCCAAAGCGCCGCGTTTTCGCTGATCGTCGTTTTCGCAAACCCGCGATAGACCGCGTTGACAAACCACCCGCCTTGGAGAATGCAACGTTGGATTCGATCGATAACCCGCTCGTGGTCTTCCGAGAACGGGGACAACCCGGTCGTCTCAGGAAAGTACATGCGGAGAAACTTGTGCAAGTCCAACCGGCAAGAATTCCGCCGGCGGCGGTTGACGACCTTTGGCAGCTCACCGATGTCCGCCGCCGTGGCCGTGTCGCGCCGTGACCAGGCGGCGCGGCTTTCCCGCCTGGCGTTCCCGCCGGCGTCGCTCTTTTCGACCGCCGGTTTTCGCTTCCGTTTCGCCATATGGCCATCCATAGCCGCGGTCTATACAGACACAAAAACACGCTAACTGCGAAGGACGCCGTCT
>Ga0180434_10001333_pt1 | contig 35485 bp, 26 predicted proteins | sample SS_ome_7_FD_132453 | JGI IMG/M metagenome (GOLD analysis project Ga0180434, IMG submission 132453) | Hypersaline lake sediment archaeal communities from the Salton Sea, California, USA - SS_1_D_2 metaG | ecosystem: Environmental > Aquatic > Non-marine Saline and Alkaline > Hypersaline >... | reverse complement strand
GAAGCAGCGCCGCGCTGGCCGGCTCCGGTACGGGAGCGGCCTGAACGGCCAGGTAGCCGACCGCCCCTCGGGTCATATTCGTCGCGTACGCGTAGTCGATATAGGCGAGCGTCTCGCCGTTGTAGCTGTAGGTGCTCTCCACGGCGTCGGTGTAGCGGTGGTAGTGCGGGTTGTCGTAGTCGCCCCGGCTCATCGCGTGCTCGATCAGCAGGCACGAGCCGTCGTCGGAGAAGGGCACGTGGTCGCTTGCGCCCATCTCGGCCAAGTCGGCCAAAATGCCGCCGTGCGTCTGAAGCGAGTCGGCCAACCCCTGGGCCACCTCCAGACAAGCCTCGTTCGCCTGGGCGTAATAGACCCAGGCCTTGTCGTGATGGACTGGGTCGAGGTGGTTGAAGCCGATCATGTCCATCGAGATCATGCTGCGGATGTCGTCCAGGACGTGCTCCGCCGCATAGGCCGCGCTGCCGATGAGGCCCTGTTCCTCGCGGTCAAAAGCCACGAACGCCAGGCTCGACTTGAAATCGAACTGCGAGAGCACTCGGGCCGCTTCGAGGATTCCGGCCACGCCGCTGGCGTTGTCGTCGGCGCCCGGGGCGCTGTCGTCGGGTCCAGAGCCGCGGCTGTTGCTCGAATCGAAATGGGCCCCGACCAGATGGACGATCTCCGGCGTCACCTTGCCGCGATGAAGGCCGACCACGTTGTGGTACGTGGCGCCGCCGTAGCCGAACGGCTCGAGCGAGGTTTCCAGGCCGAAAGAAGTGAGCGTATCGAAAATGTTGTCCCGGGCCAAATCGTGGCCGGCCCCCCATTCGCGATTGTCACCCAGGTGGGTGTAGAGGAAGTCGTCGGCAGAGAGGTAGTCGGTATACTGGGCCTGGCTGACGCGGTTGACGATATCCTCGACGCCAACCGCATAGAGGGAGGCGGACCAGCACGTGGCAACGACAACGATCGAACCGAACCGGAATCGCGGCGACAGCATGGTAGGAATCCTTCAGAAACAGGGCGAACAACCGAGCGAAACCTTGCCCAGTTTCCAAGGTAGCATAATCGGGAATTCGTGGCAATCGATTGCGGCCGATGGTTCATTGCTCGTTGCCCCGGGCTTTTTTCTTCCGGCAGCGGGTGGCTGCCTGGGGGCGGGCGGCATGCTTGTCGCTTTTCTTGGGAGGGGGGGCGGCCGGTTCCTTGCTCCGGCTGACCGTGATCAGAAAGAGCAGATTCGGCGGGAATCGGTCGAGGTACCCCATACCTCCACGATAGGTCGAAGGGGTGACATACGCCTGTCACCCCAAGCGCGGTTTGCGGGCGATGGGCGAGAGGCGGGGAAATCCCGTTTGGGATCGCGAAAGGGCGAAGACGCGAAAGAACCGTCTCGATAAGACGTTAGTTGGCTGAAGCTCAGTGTTTCCCCGACGCCAAAGGATATCAGACGGAAAGATGGACGAGAGAAATATGTGAGCGCCGGCGCTGTCAAACGTGAAATGCAACAAGTGCGGGAATTGGTCTTGGTGAAATCATCGCTGGGTCGTTTCAATGGCGTGGCTTTCCACGGATACGGCGTTCGCACGGAGGCCCAGCGATGGCAGGTCATCTTACAGTTCGGCAGCGGGAGTTTCTATCCGGTTGTGGAAGCCGAAGGCGGAGATCGCGGAGCTGATGGGACGCGATCGCGACACGATCTATCGGGAGATCAAGCGAAACACGGGCGGGCGCGGCTATCGGCCGAAACAGGCCCAGCGCAAGGCGGAGGAGCGTCGGCTGGGGTGTCGACGCGAACCGACAATGAACCATCGGAAGCTGCGATCCTTGGTTACCCGGCTGCTGACCCTTGAGCCGCTTGACGATGTCGAGCAACATCGCCCGTTGCTCATCCGTAAGCCGAACCACATATTTCTTGGCTATGATCCATCCTCCATGACAATAGCAACCATGGAGAATGATCGGCAATAACCACCCAACGCTTTAGTCATGACAGAGCGGCCGGCCGGGAAGTAGAACCGCTTTGCGGTTGGCTGCTTCACCCGGCCGAGGTGTTACGCATTCTCATCATTCCAGGTGCCGCGCAAGCGGCATGACAGACTTCGCGGGAATGACGGCCCACCCTTCACGCCGACCGCTCCATCGACACGGCCTGGTTGAGCTTGTTGTACAGTGTCTTGAGGCTGATGCCCAACTCCTCGGCCGCCTTCGGCTTGCTGCCATCGTGGCGGTCCAGGGCGTCGTAGATCGCCTGCATTTCCAGCTCACGAAGGCTGCGAGGGTTCGACGCCTTCGCAATCGACACGCTCCGCTGCTGCGCCGAGAATCGCCGGGGAAGATGCTCGGGTGCGACCGGTTGGCCGTCGCAGAGGATGGCCGCATGTTCGATCACATTGGCCAGCTCGCGCACATTGCCCGGCCAGGTGTGCTGCTTGAGCATCTCCAACGCTTCGGCCGAGAAGACCGGCTGCCCCGGGGCGGCGGTGATGCCAAACCGGGCGGCCAGGTGATGGGCCAATAGCTCCATGTCGTCGAGCCGCGCGCGCAGCGGCGGCAAAGCGATCTCGAACGTATTGACGCGGAACCAGAGGTCCTCGCGGAATTCGCCGTCGGCGACCATCTGCTCCAAATCCCGGTTGGTCGCGCAGACAATCCGCACATCGCAAGTCGACGATTCGTTGGCCCCGATTGGGCGGATTTCGCCGCTTTCGAGGAACCGCAGCATCTTCGCCTGCATGGCCTTGGGCAACTCGCCGATCTCGTCGAGAAACAGCGTCCCGCCGTCGGCCACCTCGATCAGCCCTCGGCGGTGTTCCTCGGCGCCGGTGAACGCCCCCTTGCGATGGCCAAACAGTTCGCTCTCGATCAACTGTTCGGGCAGCGCGCCGCAATTGATCGGCACGAAGGGTTTTTCGGCCCGCGGGCTCTGTTCGTGCAGCGCCCGGGCAACCAACTCTTTGCCGGTGCCCGTCTCGCCGAGGATCAACACGCTCGAATCCGTTGGGGCAACTCTTCCAATGAGCCGGGTTACTTGGTGCATGCCCTTCGACTCGCCGACCAGTTTCGTCGGGCCTTCGATGCGTTCGAGACGCTGCTGCAGGGCGCGATACTTCTGCGTCAGTTCCCGCCGCCGCAGCACCCGCTCGAGCACTGCCTGCAAATCGACCAGCTTGCAGGGCTTCGTCAGGTAGTCGAACGCGCCGTGCCGGACCGCTTCGATGGCCGATTCCATCGTGCCCTTGCCGGTGAGGATGATGGCCTCGGCGTCGGGGGCGAGTTGCTTCGCCCGGGCGATCACTTCGATGCCGTTGGCGCCGGGCATGTCGAGGTCGACCAGCAGGCAGTCGAACGTATCCCGCTCCAGCGCGGCGATGGCCGTCAGCCCATCGGGGCAGACGGTCACTTCATGGCCCAGCCGGGGCAGCTCCAGGCGCATCAATTCCTGCAGCGACCGCTCATCGTCGGCGAAGAGCAGTTTCAGCCGTTTTCGGTTGTTGGTGGCGATGGTCGGATTCCTTTCCTCTATACCCGTTCGTGGTCCCGCCTTCGAGCCGTCATTCCCGCGAAGGCGGGAACCCAGCCGTGGGCAGGTTCGCCCTGGGTTCCCGCCTGCGCGGGAATGACGTGTTGCCGATGGCTGAATTGTTACATAAGCCGGAACTACGGACATTTGCCCATTACGCGACTTGTTGTTTCGGTTCGCTGGCCACATCGGCCAGGGGCAGCCGGACGCGGAAGGTGGCCCCCTGGTTCGCGCCGGGGCTGTCGGCCTGAATCTCGCCGCCATGATCGGCGACGATCCGGTAGCTGATCGACAGGCCCAGGCCGGTCCCCTGGCCCGCGCGACGGCGTGTGAAGAACGGCTCGAACACGTGCTCCAAGACGTCCGGGTCGATCCCGCATCCGTCATCGCGGAAGGTCAGCTCGGCCAGGTCGTCGCGCTGCTGGACGTCGATCTTTACGCAACCGTCCTCCTCGATGCTCTCCAGCGCGTTGGTCAGCAGGTTGAGCACGACCTGCTTGATCTCCGGGGCGTTGACCGACGCAAAGACCGGCTCGCCCTGCAGGAACTCGACTCGCTTCCGCTGGTACTTGCCCAGGTGCTTGACCATATCGAGCACGTCCTGGACCAACTCGCGCAGGTCGGCGTGTTGTCGCTTCGTCTGGCCGATCCGCGAGAAATCCAGCAGCTTCTCGGTGATCTCCTTGCAGCGGAAGGCCTCGTCCTGAACCATTTGCAGGTAGCTGTCGATCACCTGATGGTCGGGATTGTCGCGTTCCAACAGGCTGACGACACGATCTTGCAGCGACTCGGCACACATGGCGATCGAGGCCAGCGGGTTGTTGATTTCGTGGGCGACGCCGGCGGCGAGGAAGCCGACGCTCGCCAGCCGTTCGCTGCGGATGACCTGCTTCGTACGCTCCTGGACCTGGCGGTCGAGGTCGTCGCGGATGCGTTGAAACCGGTCGGTCATCGCGTTCATCGCTTCGGCCAACTCGGCCATCTCGTCCTCGGTGTCGAGATGGATGCGGTGGCCGAATTGGCCCGAGGCAACCAGCCGCGAGCCGTGGATGAGCACGTGCAGCGGCTCGATGATCCACCGCCACGAAAGCTGCATGAACAGGGCGAACAGCAAGGCGGCCGTGACGCTGGTGGCCCAGGTGCCGACGATCAGCGTGCGGTATTGGCCGCGGACCTCCCCGGCAAACCCGGCCAGCTTCGCGTGGAGGTGGCTGGGCAGGTCGGCCGCGAGCATTTGCAGGTTTCCCAGCTCCGATTCGAGCAGGCCGACCTTCAAGTTGTCGAGCATCCAGTTTTCATCCCGATTTGCCTCGTGGATGCGCGTCAACGAGGTTTCGATCTTCCGGACGGTCTGGAGTTCCTGCTGGTTGTCGCCGATCTGCGCACCCGGGCGCAGCGGGTGCTTCAACTCGGTGCGATACCGCTGGAGCGTGTCCTCGACTTGGTCCAGTTGGACCCGGAAATGGTCGCGGACCAGCGGCACACGCAACAGCAGGTCGTCCTCCTCGGTACTGCCGAAGGAGGCGGTTTGCAACCCGCGAAGCTCGCTGAGGGTGATCCGCAGGTCGGCCACCTGCCGGCTCAGCTCGGCGGCGACCGGCAGTTCGGTCACCCGCCAACTGAGGCTCTTCGCCAGGCTGCGATAGGCGTACATCGTGTAGAGGCCACTGGAGGCGAGAATGCCCACCACCAGCACCAGCACGCCCAGCCCCACGGAGAGCTTGACCCGAATCGGCCATGTTGAAAGCACCGGCGACCTCCCTGTCGCGTCGTTTTGAACCATTGCGGCCCGCGAGTGTACCATTGCGGGGCGATCCCGGGCAAGAGGAGAACCCTGGGCAAGCCGTTGTCCATGGCGGAAGTGCATCCAGACGTCATTCCTGCGAAGAGCCTGCCCTCGCGAAGGCGGGGGCGGGAACCGAGAGCCTTGCCGGAAGCGACTGGATTCCCGCCTTCGCGGGAATGACGCATACCCCCATGATGTTGGTATACCAATACGCCGAGGGGTGGGTGGGTCGGCAAAATACGCAGGCAGATACGCGTCACCCCTTCTCAGGAATTCCTGGCTCGGCTACATTGAGGGTATTCTCAACGAAACGGCAGTGCTCAATATGGCGGCCGGTGGCGCCGGCGTCGATACTCGGGTTCTCGGCGTCTGGTCGGCTCTTCTTCGGTCGTGTGCGGGGCCTGTCAGGCAGCGAGGGAGGCGGACCGATGGGCGATGCGACCGGCCGGCGACCCGATTCTGAACTCTCCCGGGTTGGCCATGCAGCCGGCACCTCGGCCGATGACGTGCGATCCCGGCTCGACGCTTTGCAAAAGCGGTGCCGCGACCTCGAATGCGAGAATCGCGCGCTTCGGGACGATGTCGACCACTACCGTCGCCTCTTCCATAACCACCCGGCGATCATGCTGTTGATCGATCCGGCGACGGGAAGCATCGTCGAAGCCAACGCGGCCGCGTGCGCGTTCTATGGGTATCACCATGACGAACTGGTCGCGATGCGCATCACGGATATCAACTGCCTGACGCCGGACGAGGTCGCTCGGCAGATGCACCGGGCCAGGAGCCGGGCGTGCCGGACCTTCCATTTCCGGCACCGGCTCGCCGGCGGTCACGTCCGCGATGTGGAAGTTCACAGCGGCCCGGTCGAGTTCGACGACAAGACGCTCTTATACTCGATCATTTCGGATGTCACGGAGCGCAATCGGGCCGAGCAGAGCCTCCGGCAGCGCGAGGCTACGTTTAGGGCCCTGATGGAGGCCGTCCGCGAAAGCCTGCTGCTAATCGAGGTCGACGGCGTGGTGCTCGCCTGCAACGAAACGGCCGCCAAACGCTTGGGCCGAACCGAGCGGGAGCTGATCGCAACCAACGTCTTCGATCTCCTGCCCGAGGAAGTCCGGAAGTCGCGAAGAACCCAAGTACAGCGGCTAATCGAAACGGGCTCGTCCGTGGAATTTGAAGATTGCCGGGCCGGCGTCTGGTTTGAAACCACGCTTTACCCGGTCTTTGACGACCGGCGACGGGTCGTTCAGTGCGTCATCTTCGGCCGCGACATCACCGAGCGCAAGCAAGCGGAGAAGCAGTTGTGGGAAATGAACGAGACGCTCGAGCGTTGCGTCGTTGAGCGGACCGCTGAAGCGGAGAACCGTGCTCGACAACTGCAGCGGCTCACCGCCGAAATGGCTCAGGCCGAGGAACGCGAGCGCCGGCGCTTGGCCCAGGTGTTGCACGACCATTTGCAGCAGTTGCTCGTCGCCGCGATGTTCCGCCTGAGGTTCGCGGAGAAACGGACCGAGAACGTACAAGCCCGGGAAGCGATCGCCGAGGCGTTCAGCTACGTCGATGAAGCGATTGACGAGTCGCGGTCGTTGGCGCGCGACCTCAGCCCGCGCGTGCTCTATGACGAAGGCTTGGCGGCCGCGCTGCAATGGCTCGCCGGTGAGGCCCAGAAGAAATACCGGTTGCCGGTGGTTGTCCAGGCGGTTGCGGAGTTGGAGCCGCGTAATTGGCCGACCAAGATGTTCGTCTTCCAGGCGGCCCGAGAGCTGATCCTCAACGCGGTCAAGCACGCGGGGGCCTCGTCGTTGACGATACGCCTTTCGCGGAACGATCGGACGCATCTACAGGTCATCGTCGAAGACGACGGCGCCGGGTTCGATCCGGCCATGCTCGATGGCGAGGCAGACGGCAAAGGCTTCGGGCTGTTCAGCATTCGCGAGCGCTTCGACGCGATTGGCGGCCAACTGGCGATCGACTCGGCCCCCGGCCGCGGCACTAAGGCAACGCTCATCGCTCCGTGCAAACGTGCGGGGAAGGCCCGCTGACGAACGATTCACGCTTCGTCGTCTTCCTCGGGCTCCAGTTCGGAAGTGCGCCGCAAGTGCTTCGTGAAGCTGGCAAGCATGGCAAACTCGGGCAGGGAGAACAGCGCCCAGAAGACCATCATGGCCACGATCAACGCCCGAATGTCGACGCCGGGGATCGTGCGGACCAGCCAGATCCACGCGACGAAGAAGGCGAACCGCACCGGAATCATGCCGACCGTCAGAGCCATCGCAAGATTGCGATTCTTATCGTACGTGTACCAGGCCCCGACCATCCAGGAAGCCGCGATCAAAAGCGTCGGCGGCATGGCCAGCAGGGCGGTCTTGCCCAGCGGCGGATGCGCCAGCCACAGCGGCAGGACCACGCAGACGACAGAGACGCCGACCATTGCGGCCAGCACGCGGAGCCACCGGAAGAACAGGTGGTTTCTAATACGGCGTCGCCACATCCAGTCGATAATCGGCTTGTCCGCGAAAGGTTCGTCCGCGCGAGGCCGGGCCAGCTTATCCTGGCGGCCCTTTTCCAACGTCCTCATCAGCTCGCGGATGGACATAGCCATCGCTCTGCCTTGGGATAGGAAACGGCGGCTTTATGGTTGCCCGGGAATCATTATCGATAGTTCGAAGTTTGCCCCCGAAGCGTCGTGACTGGGAGGGCGAAGCGCCTACCGAGCCGCAAATCCGGGGTGGTCCCGCGGCTCGGCGGGAGCCTCGCCCTTTCAGACTTCGAACTACGCACGCCACAATGTCGTTATAGCAAATACGCGCGGGACCTGCCACCGACGGGCAGGCCCCGCGCTTGTTGTTATCCGATGCGTTTCTACCCCGCGGCCGGAATCATACCGAGCAGGAAGACCATCGCGAAGATACCGACCGTTTCGACGATACCCATGGCGATGATGATGAACGCCAGGCCCTTGCCCTCGCCGTCGCTTAGGGCACGGATACCGGCGGCGCCGACCATGCCTTGCATCCAGGCCGAGAGCATTTCGGCCAGACCGGTCGCCAGGCCGACGCCCATCAGCAGCCCGGAGTCGGCGACGGCCACCTCGGGGCTGGCGAAGACGGCTCGCATGTTCACCATGACGATCATGGCGTAGAGCGTCTGGCTGATCGGCATGCCGACGAGGATGATGTAGGTGAAGCTGAGGTTCCGCCCGGCTCGGGCTTCCTTGGCCCAGGCACCGGCGGCCGCCTGTCCGGCGATACCGATCCCGATCGCGCTGCCCAGGCCGGCCATGCCAAGGCTCATCACGCTGCCCATCTCGCCTAAGAATCGCCAGATCGTATCGGCCGCGGCCAACAAGATCGGCATCGCGGTGGCCACGTGAGAGACAACTATGTCTTGCATCATGGGTTCAACTCCTGAGGTACGCGTTGAATAAAGGGTGTTTCGGGGTTGGTCGAGTTACTCAGTACGCTCGGCAAACGGCTTGTAGGAATACCCGGCCCATTGCATGTCCAGGTTGCTGCAGAATTCGAGCATATTCAAACGGACGCCGTGCGCAAACATGGCGATCATGGCCAGGCCGATGTTTAGCCCGTGGCCGAGCACCAGCACCAGGATGGTCAGCGGCACGAACTCCATTTTGAAGGCCATGTCGTTGAAGCTCATGGCCAGCACGCTGCTGGCCAGCCCCACGGCCATCAGACGCACGTAGCTGATCACATCGGAGAAGGCCGACAGCATGGAGAGGGGGAACTGGGCCAGCCCCATGCCAAGCATCTTCAAGGGGTTGCGGCTGGGGCTGGCGAAGAGGATCGCCAGCGCCGCTCCGACGATCAGCAGATAGGGCCACGGCGTCTGCCAGTTCATCGGGCCCTGCAAGACGAACATGATGACCACACCATACATCCCCCAAATGAACAGTGCCCAGCCGAGCTTGTTCAGCCCGCGGAGGTCGGGGAAATAGCGAACGGCCTGCCAAAGCTGCGCCAGGCTGAGGTGGACCGCACCGATGGTGAAACTCAGCCACATCATGAACAGTCGCGAGTCGTCGCTCAGTTCGATCGGGATCAACGTCCAACTCTTCGGCAATAGTGGAGCGCCGAAGAAGGTATTGGTCAAGAAGCCCCAAAGGATCGAGACGAAGCCGACGAGCATCAGCAATTGCGTGAAGCGAGTCCCCAGGGCCTTCGTCACCCGGCCATAGGCCAGTGCTGGCCCCAGCAGCAATATCGCGCCATAGCCGCCGTCGCTGATGAGCATGGCGGTGAAAATCGGCAACGCAATCAAAAACGGGATCGACACGTCGAACTCGCGATAGCCCGGCACGGTGCCGAGTACCTTGAACAGCCCGTCGATCGGCCGAGCCCAGGCGGGCGGGCGGACGAGCGTCGGCGGCTGTTCGTCCTCGGAGGGCGGCAACTCTTCCAGCACAACCGGCAGGCTCTGTCCGGCAAGCCGTTCGTCAAGCGTGATGAGGTTCCCCGCCGGCAGCCAACCTTGAATGGCGAACAGGTTCTCGTCCACCGCGGCGCCGCGAACGGCGACCGTTTCTTCTGCCTGTTGCTCGAGTTGCACCAGCGCCGTTTGCATGGCCGCAGTCAAGTGGGCCAGCTCGTGCAGCCGCTGGATGTCGCGGTGCAAGTCGGCGTCGATCTGCTTCGCTTCGGCCCGAATCGACGGGGCATCGCGCGACGGCAGACGCATCCGCTCGGCCCCTTCCGGCACGACCGGCTTGCCGCCGCGATCAGCCACGGCCGCCATGATCTTGCGGCCGGGCAACTCGGCAACCTCCGCCACGCACTCGGCCTCGATTTGGTTGAACATATCGGCCGAGATCGCGTAGAACTCGAGCGAGAGCCCGGCTTGGCGAAGCGCCGTGACCTGCTCCAATCGCAGGTCGTCCCAAACGGCAATCTGCTCCAACTGGTGGTAGAGCGTCGCCAGGTGGTTGCGCCCTTCGGCCGCGCGACGACGGATATCGAGCACCTCATGGGCGGCGTCGACCGGCGCCACCCCCGGCTTCGGGCCCTGCGGCTGGACGCCCGAGAGGACCTGCAGCGATTGTTTCAACGCGTCGATCTTCCGGCTAGTCGCCTCGTCGGGCACGGCCAGGTTGGGATCGACCGGCACGAGGTGGACCATCCCCAATTCCCGCAACGTGGCCAGCAACCGATCGCGGTCCAACTGCCGGGCAACCAAATAGATCTTGCGCATCGGCACGATCATGGGCGTTCCTCCTGACGCGGCGGGTTCTGATCGCCGGGACCGGTTGCGTCGGAGGAATCTTCCTCAGCCTCCGCTACGGCGGTGGTCATGTCCGGCTGGGTATCCATCGTCTCGGAAAGCTTCTTCTTTGCGATTTTCGACCGCCCGACCGCGTCGGTCATCTCGTCGCCCAGCTTGATGCGGATCCGCCGGATGGCCTCCTGGGCGTGCGGGATCATGATCTTCTCGAACAGGTTCACGCGCTGGACGATCCGCGTAAGCTCGCGGCGAAGCAGCCGATCCTGCCGCTGGAGAACCTCGAGCACCGCCTGACGCCGGCTGTACTCGCGCAGGTCGTCCAGCGTCCGGTCAACCCACGGAGGCGTCCCGAACAGGCTGTAACGGGCCTCCGGGAAGGCAACGCTTTGGAAAACCGGGATCGGCACGCCGGCCACATTTCGCTCGTCGACCAGGATCTCGCTCGGCTTCGACCAGGCCTCCAGCGGCACGCCCGCGCGATCGGCCAGCACGCTACGATAATGCGTCAGCGCCGCGTCGATTTCATTCCGGGCCTCCTCCGCCTCGCGTCGCTTCTGGGCCACCTCGCGCAGCATCGCCTGGAGCCGCTGCTGCTTGAGCTTCAGCATCGGCAGGTAGCGCTGGTAGCGCGAGAGCGCCTCGCGGTAGCGCTTCAGCTCAGGGCGGGTGAGTTTGATCTTCTTCGCCACGGGTTCACTCGGTTGCGTTAATGTCTACGTCCAGGACTTCCACACTCGGTCGTTCCAAGCTTGGGAGGGCGAGACTCCCGCCAAGCCGCTGGCGTGCTCAAGCTTGCCGGCTCAGCAGGAGATTCGCCCTCCCACTCAAGCTACGCCTCGGCCGGTTCCGGCTCGGCTTCGGCTTCCATCTCCTCGTCGCTCGTTTCTTTCTTCGGCCAGTGCTTGTCGATGATCGAGCGGCGGATGCCGGTCTCGGCCGGTTCGAAGCACTCGGCCAGGATTTCCCAGCAGCGGTCCAGGGCGTCAAACAGATGGATATTGACCGACAGGTCCATGATCCGCTGTTCGAACAGGCTGCCGTAGTCTAGCAGCTTGCGGTCCCAGTCGGACATCTCGAAACCCATGTCGCGCTTCTCGCGACTCTCGCGGCACATGGCAGAGCTGGATGCACGCGTCCATGATCGCGCGGTGGTCGTCTCGCGACTTGCCGTTGACCTGCTGCTTCAACCTCGAGAGCGACCCGAACGGCTCGATCCGCCCGCCGCGGAGGTAGAACTGGCCCTCGGTGATGTAGCCCGTATTGTCCGGAACCGGGTGGGTCACGTCGTCGCCCGGCATGGTCACGCAGGCGAGCACGGTCATCGAGCCCGCGCCGTCGAAGTCGATCGCCTTCTCATAGCGCCGGGCCATTTGGGTATACAGGTCGCCCGGATAGCCGCGGTTCGAGGGGATCTGCTCCATGACGATCGAGATTTCTTTCAGCGCGTCGGCGAAGGCCGTCATATCGGTCAGCAGCACCAATACCCGCTTCCCCTGCAGGGCGAACTTCTCGCCGACAGCCAGGCACAAGTCGGGCACGAGGATCGACTCGACCACCGGGTCGGCCGCGGTGTGGATGAACATGATGGCCTTGCCCAGCACGCCGCCGGCCTCGAACGCCTGGCGGAACTTCAGATAGTCGTCGTGCCGCAGGCCCATGCCGCCGAGAATGATCACGTCGGCGTCGGCTTGCAACCCGACTCGGGCGAGTAATTCGTTGTACGGCTCGCCAGCGACCGAGAAGATCGGCAGCTTCTGCGACTCGACCAGCGAGTTGAACACGTCGATCATTGGGATGCCCGTGTGAACCATTTGGTCGGGCATACGGCGCTTGACCGGGTTGGCCGCGGGGGTGCCGATCTCGATCATCTCGCCGACCACCTCGCTGCGCCCGTCGCGCGGGCGGCCCGAGCCGTCGAGCACCCGACCGAGCAGGTTATCGGAGAACGGCACCTGCATCGGCCGTTGGAAGAACCGCACGCGGTCCTGGTTCGACACGCCTTGCGACCCGGCGAACACCTGCAAGCTCACCTGCTGGCCTTCCAGCCGGATCACTTGGGCGAGCGACTCGCCGTGTTCCGATTGGATCACCGCCAGTTCGTCGTAGCCGACGCCCGAGGCGTTGACCGTGACCACGTTGCCGGCGATCTTACGGATTTCGTCGAAGTATTTTCTCATCCACTCGGCCCTCATGCGCCGGCGGGCTGTTTGGCCCGGGCGATAAATTGGTCGATCTTGTCAAGCCAATCGCGGTATTCGTCGGAATCGGTCGCCGCGTAGTTCCAGTTGCGGAATAAGTCGGTCACTTCGAACATCTGGCTGCGGGCTTCCGACTTGTCCGCGAAATCGAAGTCGGTGTCGATCACCTCGAGCACCTTGCCGAAAACGAACTGCTGCCGCTCGGCCGGCGTGGCGGCGTCGACCTCGTCAAATGCGTTCTGCTGCAAGTAGCAGTTGTCGAAGAAGTCGGCCTTCAGCGAGACGGTGAAGTCCTCAATCGAGGTGCCTTCCTCGCCGACGACCGTCATCATCTGCTGGACCTCGCTGCCGTGCCGCAGGAGTTTCCGCACTCGGCCGACCGCCTCGGGGTCGATAATCCCGTTGTACTTGCTCCACGAGTCGAGCGGGTCGATCGCGGGATAGCGCCGAGCGTCGCTGCGGGCGCGGGAAAGGCCGTGGAACGCGCCGACCACCTTCAGCGTGCCCTGGGTGACCGGCTCCTCGAAGTTGCCGCCGGCCGGGCTGACTGTGCCTCCGATCGTCAGCGAGCCGATCCGTCCGTCGTTCAGTTCCAGGGCTCCGGCACGCTCGTAAAACGCGGCAATGCGGCTTTCGAGGTAGGCGGGGAACGCCTCTTCGCCGGGGATCTCTTCCAGCCGGCCCGACAATTCCCGCATCGCCTGGGCCCAACGCGACGTGCTATCGGCCAGCATCAACACATTGAGCCCCATCTGGCGGTAGTATTCGCCGAGCGTGGTGGCCGTATAGACCGACGCTTCGCGCGCGGCGACCGGCATGGCCGACGTATTGGCGATGATGATCGTCCGCTCCATGAGGCTGCGGCCGGTGCGCGGGTCGGTCAGCTCGGGGAAGTCGCGGAGCGTCTCGACGATCTCGCCCGCCCGCTCGCCGCAGGCCGCGATGATGACCACATCGACCGCGGCGTGCCGGGCGGTGATCTGCTGCAACACGGTCTTGCCCGCCCCAAACGGCCCGGGAATGCAGTACGTACCGCCGCGGACGATCGGGAACATCGAGTCGATGATCCGCACGCGGGTGACCAGCGGGTCGTCGGGCAACAGCCGCCGCCGCGAGACGTTCATCGCCCGCTTCACCGGCCAGTTCTGCTGCATCGTGACGGGATACTTTTGGCCGTCGGTGTCGGCCAGCACGGCGACTTCCTGTTCGACGGTATATTGCCCGGCCGGGGCGACCTTCTCCACGGTATACTCACCGCGCCAGGACAACGGTACCATAATTTGGTGGGTGAACTCGCCCTCGGGCACCGTGCCGAGCGTATCGCCCGGGGCGACCGTGTCGCCCGGCTTGGCCGTGGGCGTGAAATCCCATTGTTGTTTGACGTCGAGGCCGTGGATGTAAACACCCGGCTCCAGGAAGAAGCCGACCTGTTCGGCCAGCTCCGGCAGCGGGTTCTGCATGCCGTCGTAGATCTTGCCGAGCAGTCCGGGGCCAAGCACGACCGAGAGCATCTCGTCGCGGAGTTCGACCGTGTCGCCGACGCGCAGGCCTCGCGTCTCCTCGAACACTTGCAAGTCGGCCACGTTTCCCCGAACGCGGATCACCTCGCTCATCAGCCGGACGCCGTCGGACCGGACGCAATAGGCCAGTGAGTTCTGAACGACGCGACCGTCGGTTTCGGCGAGCACCAGGTTCCCGAAAACTGCAACAATCCTTGCATTCACGCGACTGTTCCTTTTCTGGTTCAGTGATTTCAAGGTCTGGGAGGGCGAGGTCCTGGGAGGGCGAGGCTCCCGCCGAGCCGATAGCCCGTTCAGGCCTCACGGCTCAGCAGGAACTTCGCTCTCCCGTTCGGGATTGCTCACTGCAATGGCTCACTCCAAACGTGGAGCGACTCTGACCAAGCTCCCATCGTTGTCCTCGGCCCCCTCCTATGCGCCGCCTTCCTCTTTCTCGGCCGTGCGACGCCACTGCTCGATGAGCATCACCCGGGCCGCGTAGGCCAGCAATTCGTCCACGGAAAACGAGAACCACGCGTCGTTCTGCTCGAGCCACGCCCAGCGCGCCCGAATGATCACGCGCAGACCGACCAACGGCGTGGTCGCCGCCTCCCACTCGCTCAGCACGGCCGAGAGGTCCTCGCCCACGGCAGCCAGGTCGGGTGCGACCAGGTAGGCCGTCTCGTCAAGACCCAATCGCCGCGCTCGGGTCGTGGCCAAGGCGTTGCGTAACGCCACTTCAAACTCCACCCACCGCACGAGGAACTGGCTGCGCTTCGACCGGCCCAAGCGGTGGACGTAGCGGAAGTAGTTCTCCCACAGGATGTCGGTCTCCAGTGCCGACGGGCGCTCCTCGTCAACCTCCGGAAAGAGCCAATCGGGCAGCGCTGCCTCGCCCTGGGCCTGCTGCACGGAAAGAACCGCCGGCTCGACCTCGTCGACCTCCCCGGCCAGGTACGACTCACGCTGGAACAAATCGTCCAACAGGACGACGGCCTCGATCTGCTCCCGCCACTGCTTATTTTCCTCGACATGCTCGATCAAGTCGGCCAGCCCCATCGGCGGAGCGGTACCCAGGTCGCCGAGCGTCGGAAGCGTCGTGATGGTGAAGTGTCGGGCTGTTAGCATGGGCGAAATCCGCGGCGCGGGGCGTCCCTTGGGAAATGTATTCGCGGAGGCGGCTACTGGCGGGAGCAATGCTTGCCGAGCAAGCGACACGAGAGAGGCAAGCACGGTGCAATGCGGCGGCGTCTGGCTCGCACCTCGTCAGACCATCAGGCGCGCTACCGCGGATCTCTCGGCCGAATCATTCGGCGTACTTCTACTTCTGCTCGGCGTCCTGGCCCTCCTGGCTCGAAGCAATCAATTGCCGCAGTTCGGGAGTGACGATTTGGGAAAGCACCTGCACGACCGAATCGGGCGTCACCTCGACCGTTCCGCCCGAAAGCTTGCACTCGAAACCGGCCGTGGTCAGCGAACCGTGCAACTCGAAGGAAAGCTTGTCGGCGCCGGGCTGCTTGTGCAAGGTGGCGATGGCCCAATCGGCCAGCTTCCGCCGCATCGGCTCGGAGACGTTCAGTTCGATCCGCTCGTCCTTCGTGGCGTCCGACTTCGCATAAGCGCCGGCGACTTCGCGAATCAGCTCCTTCAGGAAGTCGAGATCGTCAAACGTCTTTGTCACCGCATGGCTGAGGACGCGGTTCAGCGCCTGGTTCAGGCTGTCGCGCAATCGGGCAACGGTATCGCGCGCGGCGAATTCGAGGTCGGTTCGGGTTCGCTCCTGCGTCTTCTGCCGCTGCTGCTCGGCCTCCTCAACGATCCGGGCCGCCACGACGTTGGCCTCGCGGACGATCTGATCGGCCTGCTGCTGGGCCTCGCGACGAATCTCCTCGGCGGCCTTGCGCCCGGCTTCGACGCCGTCCGCCCGGAGCGTTTCCACAAAAGACTGCACCGTGTGAGCCATCCGCCAATCCTTCCCTGAACAGTGGGGAACCTAGCCAAATCCAAAGTCAGCAGTTCGGAGTTTGGGAGGGCGAGGCTCCCGTCGAGCCGCCAAACCACCACAGCTATCGCTATTGCGGCTCAGCAGGAGCTTCGCCCTCCCCTTCGTGACGTTTTAGCGTCGATCTTCAAATTACGGAAAGTCTCCAAATATACCCCACCGGAAGACACGACGCAAGCAGTGCGGAATATCTTTTGCTACACCGCGTTGAGAAAAGACAACGCCACGGATGCGAGCCACGCCACCCCGAGGGGGGTTATTGGCACAGAAATACCGATCGTTCGGTTTGGCGCAGCACGTGGAGACCCGTCTCACCCATCAACTTCCGCCTTAGCTGGCTTCGCACGCTGTAGCCCATCGCGATCAGGTCGATGTCATGTTCCCTGGCGTATTGCAGAATGCCGTCCCTAGGAGGTAAGTCAACGTACTCCGTCCGGGCCTCAAAGCCGTGGTCTCGGCAGTATTCGGCCGCGTCGTCGAGAAGTTGCTGGCCGACGCCCGCTGGCTGTCTGAAGGTGACGACATCGACCGTCACGTCGGGCCAGGGGTCGATCTGGGCGAACCGTCGCATTGTCTTCGCCGACTCCCGCGAACCGCTGTAGGCGATCATCACCCGGCGAATCGGCCGGTACTCCGGGGTAATGGCCAATAGCGGGCGCACCCCGCTTGTGACCAGCGTGCCGAGCAGCCCTTCGGAATCCGACGACTCGCCGAACGCCAGCAACCCATGCAACCCGAAGGCGACCAGATCGTGATACCTCGACAGGTGGAGCAAGTGGCTGTAAGGGTCGCCCTCCTCGACCGCCACCTGGTGGGGAATGCCCGACGCCTCACATGCCGACCGGAACTGCGCGATCGCCTCCTCCATCTGCTCGTGGGCAACCGCCATACGATGTTCCCGCAACTCATTCGCCACCGCCCCGGCGCCGATCGGCACAGGGCCGACATTGCGGATCTTGCGCGGATTGATCAGCGTGACGCCGGTAAGCCGGGCACCGCGGGCCTCGGCGAGTTCAACGGCGTGCCGGACCGCGGTGATTCCACCCGGTGTGCCGGTCAGTGCCACGAGGATCCGTTTGAGCATCGGCAGGTCCTCTGCGATGGTGGTCTGTTGCTTATCAAAAAGCCTCCGCCCTCAGATATCGAACAGTCGGCGGTGGAGGATGTGGCTGTCGCGCAACTCCTTCTCGATCTGATGTTTTTCCTGCCAGCGCAGGGCCTCCTCGGCCTTTCCCGCACATCGTCGGGCTTTTTCATAATCCCCAAAGCGGAGATGCGCCTCGCTGAGTTGCAGCCAGGCGTTGGCACACCTGTCATATTCGGCCACACACGCGCGGAAATGCTCGATCGCCTCCTGGGCCAGTCCTCGGGCAAGCAACTCCTCGCCGTACTGGAACCGCTCGCACTGCTTCCCCGACGGGTGCGATGCACAGAACTCGACGTCCAACCGGGGCGCCTCGGTGTCGCGCGGGAGTCCGATCGGCTCCTGAGAGCGGACCGTAATGACCGAGCAGGGCAACTCCTGAGCCACTCGCCGGGCGACCCCGCCGATGAACATGTGCGACAGGCCCGTCCGACCGGTCGAACCCATGACGATCAAGTCGGCTTGCATTTCCCGGGCCACCGCGACCACTTCCTCCCGCGGCTTGCCGCGGCGGATCAGCTTTTCACAGCAGACCTGATGGAAATCGAACTTGCGCAGGAATTCGTCGAATTCCGGAAAGTGCGGCTCCTGGAACTCGGGCGGCCCGACCGCGGCCGGTCCACGCAGTTCGTGCTGGTCGCCCTGCTCGCCCAAGGGCAATTGCGTCACGGTAAGGACCGTCAACGCGGCGTCGAGCGTTCGGGCGAAATGGATCGCATTTCTCAACGCCCGAGCCGAGGCCGGCAGCATGTCGACCGGGCAGCAGATCCTTTGCACAGGCGGCGCGGCGTTCGGCTTGACAATCCACACTGGTTCCACCGCGGCCCGCCGTAGTCGGGCGGCGGTTGTGCCCAGGAAGACCTGTCCGCTGGAGCCCGCCTCACCGGCGCCGACCATAATGACGTTAACGTCGCGATGTCGGGCGTACCGCTCGATCTGGTCGAACTCCTCGCCAGCGACCACGACCGATCGGACGCTGCGCACGCCTTCCTCGACCATCTGCTGGGCAAGCTGGTCGAGGCGCTCCGAGAGAGCATCCTCCGATTCGGCCCCGGATGCCTCCGGCGATTTCACATGGAGCAGATCGACCGTCGAGTCGAACCGCCTCGCCACATCGCCGGCCATCCGCATGGCCGCCTCCGCAGCCGCGCCGAAATCGGTAGCCACCAAAATCCTTTCGAGAAGCCTCATCGCAGGGTCCCCCCTCGGTTACGACGGATTGATTACCCGACCTTTTTCAATTGTACCGGAGCTACCCGTAGGTACAAGAGCCGCGCATTCCGCCGGCAACCATTCACGGGGGGCCGTCCCACTTTTCGCGGCGGAAACCGCTCTGTTTGTCAGATAAGGCTGGCGGTCGATAGGGGGGCTATTTACTCCACGACCACGCGGAAACCGGTGTGGTAGACCCTCTGCCAGGCCGGGTATCCGAGTCGATAGCTTGAGGTTGAGCGGAACGGGCGATCGTGCCACGATCCGCCGCGCACGACCTTCGTGCCGTTGCCACCGCTGTTGCGACCGTCGGAATCGCTGTAAGGATAGGGCACGTAGTCCGAACGGGTCCATTCGGCCGCATTGCCGTGCATGTCGTACAACCCCCAGGCGTTCGGCCGGTAGCTGCCGACCTCGGCCAGATGCAGCTCGCCGTCATTGGACCGCGGATCCTTCAGTTCGAAATCCACCAAGTGGCTCGGGTTCTTGATGGGCTTGGGATCTACGCTGTGTACGGCCATCTCCTTGACCGTGATATCGGCCAGGTTGGCGTGGCGGGAAAACTCCGTGTCCAAGTCGCCGAACGCGAGCGGCGTTTCGGTGCCGGCGCAGCAGGCCCATTCCCACTGGGCTTCGGTCGGCAGGCTCACCTTCTCGCCGGTCTTCTTCGACAGCCACTCGCAGAACTCGATCGCCTTCTGCCAGGAGACGCGGATCACCGGGTACCGCATGTCGTTCATGTAGTACCCCCGCTTGACCTGATCCTTGTAGTGCATGTCGTAGACGCCGTTGAGGTAGTCCGGATCGAACTGCCGGTATTGCTCCAAGGTGACCTCGGTGGTGCCCATGAAGAAGGGCCTGTCGATCGTCACGCGGCAGACCGGTTGCTCGGCCGGGGTCTCCTGGTTGCTGCCCATCGAGAATTCGCCGGCGGGAATGCCGGCAAGCGTCATCGTCACGCCGTCGCCGAGATCGAACTCGAGCGACTCGTTGTTCCGCGATTCGACCTTCGGCGGCCGGGGCGCGACGATCTCCCGCTCGCGCGGCTCGGGCAGAATGCTTTCCGCCGACTTCCGGTAGGGGTTGACGATCTCTTCGGGATCGTAGTCGACGCCGTCATACTTCTTCCGCAGTTCTTTTCGGCGGTCCAGGACCTGCTTGTTGGCGCCGGCCTCCGTCCAGGTGCCGTGGTAAGGCGCGTTGAGGTCGATCCAGGCGATCAGACGGCCCCAGGCCTCCTCGTCGAGTTGGACGTTGTGGTGTCCCTTCTGGAGCATCTGGACGAGTTCGCTGGTGTCGGCGTGGAATTCGAGCGGGGTAAGCAGATGGTAGTCGCCCTCGGGGCCGTTGCGGCGGACATAGGGGTGCAGCATCTGATGGGCGGAGCGTGGGTTCGAGAGGTCTGGAATGCCGCATTCCGCGAATTTCTTGCCCGTGTCCGGCCCGGTTCCGATAATGCGGTCGGCCACCTGGTACCGCCCCGTCTGGTCGCGGCCGTCTTGGTCCAGTTTCTTGGAGCCGTCGTGGCAAGCCACGCAAAACTTGTCGAGGACCGGTTGGACCTCCCGTTGGAAGCTGAATCCGCGCGTCGGTCCCAGGAACGGCTTGAGCCTGCTGGGACGCCGCAACATGGCGGCGGCTCGTCTGGTCACCGGCGGCATGTTCTGGCTTTCGTGGCAACCGATGCACGAAAGCCGTTCGCCGGGCATGGCCACCGTCCAGCTCCGCATCAGTTGGAGCGCTTTGCCGTCCTTATCGAGCGGTTGGACCGCAAAGGGCGTATTCGACGGCACTTCAAAGCTGGCCGACCCGTCCTGCTCAACCGGCGCGGTCCCCAGGATCTGTTTGGCGTCCCATCCGGCTTCCATCCCCATCGCGTAGTGGCCCCCCTTGTGCCGAGGCCCGTATTCGTAGCGGTAGACGCGAATGTTCTTCACCGTGCCGCGTGGCACGCCCGCAAGCCCCGGCCCTTCGTAAACGTCATTGATCAGGACGGTGGCTTCCCGGCTATCGAGATACACCCGATCGGGCATTACCGGCGGCCGGTTCGTCCCGCGCAGCGGAATGGGCTCGTAATAGCCACCATCGCCGTCGGCCTTCTTCAGGCAAAGCATGTTGTCGAACACGTCGACCAGATAGATGGATTTTCCGGTCATCGCCAGGAAGTATTTGTCGCTCAGCGGGTACGGATGGAAGAACATGGGGGAATAGCGGGTGGCCAGATTGTCGATCACCAGTGGCTCCACCTTCTTGCCGCGGCCGGTGATCAACTGCAGTGCTCCGTCGGCCTCGTGGCGGCCTTTCGACACGTCGAACAGGCAAAGCGCGCCGCCCTTGGAGTGGCTGTGGTGCCCCGTGATGGTGCAGACGAATTTGCTGGGATATCCCGGGATCTGCCGAGCGAAGAACATGCTGTTCGGCCAGTAGGAGTTGCTGCCGTAGAAGGCCTTCTGGTCCGTGCCGTCGGGGTTCATGGTCATCAAGACGCGGCTGAAGTAGTGGGCCGAGTCGGTGTATTCCCATCGGGTATACATCACTCGCCCGTTTTCCATCACGGCCGGGTGCCAACTGGCGTCCTGATCGAAGGTGAGCCGTCGGACCCGCGTGCCATCGCCGTTCATCCGGTAGAGGTTGGCCACGTAGTCGCCGCCGTCGACGCAGGGCACGCCTTCGTAGCTAGCGGTCGAGGCAAAGATAATGCGGTCATCCGGCAGGTAGCAGGCGTCGAAGCAGTCGACATCTCGCCCCATATCGGGCGAGACCGCGCGGGGCTCGCCTCGCTTTTGCCCGGTCTTGGGATCGATCTTCATCTCGAAGACTGCGTAGCCCCCGCCGTGGCCGGACGCCTTGCTCAACTGGTTCATGTTGCGATGCGAGGCGAACAGCAGCCTGTCGGCGTCGAAATGCAGATCGACGTCGCCGAGAAACCGCCCGCCGTCCGGCCGGTACACGACCCGCACCTCGCCGTCGTAAAGCGGCGACATGACGACCAGTTCGTCGTCGTAGCTTCCGGCCTTGCCGCAAGAAGCCCGCGTTTGCCAATTCTGGGAAAAGCGATTTCCCTTCCGACTGCGTACCATCAGCAAGTGGTCGAAGTCGAGCAGGGGGTTGGCCAGCAGGGCCTCCTTCTTCAAGGCCAGGAATTCCGCGGAGCGATCGTTCTCGATCGATTCCAACCGCTTGAGGTACTGCTCGCCCTTGGGATATCGATCGCCAAAGGTGGCCATGAGATCCTCGATGGCCAACTTCAGCGACTCACGATCGCCCTCGCCCTTGGCCTTGTGGCCGCCCTCGGTCAGCGGCCCGTTGAGCACGCCGCGGTTGGGCAACGCCTGGCCCTTGCTGCCGCGTTCCCCCGAAACCCTGCCCGCGACGCCGGCTGCCGACGCGGTGAACTGGATCGCCTGAAAGACGACCACTGCATAAGCAAGTCCATTCGCCACTCGGGCTGTGCGCATCATCGCGAGTTCTCCATACACTGAGTTTTCATGAGTTGCCGGCCCAGCCGCGGCGGAACATGCGCTGCGGGTCCGGAAAGAATCGTTGAGGAATGCCGGGGGTCGCGCCCACCGGCCGATGGGGCGCACGGCACAACCACCAGCGTCGAACGCTATGTGTGAGCCCGGGATGGGGGGGGGGCAACATGCCTTCTCAGGCAACGTCGTGGGGAAACCGTTGTTCAATCTTCGGGCGGGAAATGACGCTACCAATCCTTCTTGGCCCGATCGCCGAAGTGCGGCCTGGGCAGCCTCGCGCCGGCCTGTCTCTTGCAGGCCGACGTTCAGACGCTTCTGAAGTTGGTGGACCCCTTTGGGCAACTTCGCGGCCGGGTGCGCCAAATCGCAGTCCGGACCTTCGAAGCGTTTGGCCGAGCCGAACCTGACAACGATCCAGTATGGCCTCTCGGCGATGGCAAGTCAAGCACGGAGGGGGCGGAGGGGGGGCATGGGGGGCCTGTGGCGGCACGGAGCCATCGACAGCGACGAGTCGCGGCAGAGGAGCCGGTTCGCGCGTCGGACATTCTCGGTTTGCGGCCGGGACGGAACACCGTCTTCGAAGACGCGGACGAATGGAACCTCGAGAGAAAGCCAAGGAAAGCCCCGCACCATCCTTGACAAGCAAGAGCCACTCTGGCGCTACCCGTCTCGCCCCCCGTTGGAGCATCGATCCCGGCGGACTGCGGCCGTGCCACCGTCAGCCCTTAACCCGGCTCGGACAGCCCGACCTCGACGGTGATCAGTCCCCACTGCGACTCGAAGGGGATGCAGATGGGAGTGACTTTTCGCGGGAATTCGACGCTGTGGTGCTTTCCGGCAATCACCGTGGGCAGACTCACGCTCAGATCGAGGTGTTCGAGCTTCGCCTTCGCGCCGCCGGCAATGATGTTGGTCAGTTCGCCGACCGCGTCGGTCACCTCGCCGTTGACCTCGGAAGGGCGCTCGCCGAGCAGTTCGCCGGCGGCGTTGATTGCGGCGTCCCGGCTGAGGCTCAGTACGACGGTTCCCTGGGCCTTGCCGGAGAGGCCGATCACCCCGCTGACCTCGTGCTCCGGCTGGGCGCCATTCTTGACGTAAGGGGTTCCACGCGTCAGGGTACACCCCAACATGGTTTCAAACGCCGCCATGGCGGAGGCCAAAAAAGGGTTGATGTACTCGGCCTTCATGATCGTGCTTCTCACTCGACAGGTTCAGGGGATGTTCAAACATACTTCGGAGGTTAAGTGGCAGCCGTAAACGAGTTCAGATTTTGGGAGGGCGAGGCTCCCGCCGAGCCGCTGGACCACCATGGATTTGCGGCTCAGCGGGAGCTTCGCCCTTCCATGCGCGATGCTTCGGCCCAAGACTTCCGACTACTGCATGCGCTCAACACGCCTTCGGTCAGGACGCATTGCGTGTGACTAGCTGCTCAAGTGTAGTTTGCAGATTCTTCTTGTCGAAAGGTTTTGCGACAAAATCGGTGGCGCCCGCCTTGAAAGCTTCTTTCAGCACGCCCCGCTGCTCCAGAGCACTAACGACCAGGACCTTTGCATTCGGGTCGAATTCCATAATGCCGTGAAGTGCATACAGCCCATCGTGCTCGGGCATCACCATATCGAGCGTGACGGCGTCCGGGTGCAGTTCGCGGTAGCGGTCGATGGCCTCCTGGCCGTTGGCCGCTTCACCGACCACCTTCCAGCCGGCCTGCGCGGCCATATCCTTGATGATCTCACGGATAATGAGGGCGTCGTCGGCCACAAGTAAGGTTCTGACCATGATCGGAAACTCCTAAGGGAACGAGTGGTGTTCTTGGTTGCACAAGGGATATACCGGGATAGCGGCAAGGGGACAGTCCCGACGGCGGCACACGGTCACAGGGAGCGTGACGGCTGCCCGGCCTTCTCAACGGTTATCTGGCCGCTGGAGCAGTCGAAGACAATGCGTCGTCCGCAATTGCCTCCGACATCCTGCCCCACCACGCGAATAGAGGCACGGCGAAGCGATTGGGTAACGGCTTTGATGTTCTCTTCACCGATTCGGATCGGTCCGTTGCCGCCGAACATATTTGCGCCGCCGGTGAGCCTCGCCGTCAGCCCATGCACGGGCGTGTCGAGTTGGCGGAGCATCTCGATCATGTGTCCGACGGCCGTATCGGCGAACTTGCCCGGCGGGCCCGTGCGTCCGGCCGAGTCGGGCAGCACAATATGGGCCAGCGCGCCGGTTTTCAGCCGAGGGTGGTACAAGGCCAACCCGATGCATGAGCCGAGAACCGCCTTCATGCGTTTCGGTGCCTGCCCCGCGGCAATCTGTCCGAGGCCCACCAGGGTTTCCACAGGCGCATGGATGGTTGGTGAAGTCATGTTTGCAGTTCCGTCAATGGGTGTGGGCGTAATGGATGGAAGTATGCAATCCGCGCCTCACGGCGCGGCATGCAGCGAGCGGGTCATCGCCTCCTGCATCGCGGGGGTCGGAACGAAGATGACGTGCCAGTCGAGTTCTTCGTCCTCCCGATGGAATCCAATCCGGCACAGCAGCAGTTCGTCGGTGCTGACCGCCTGGGCCATCATGGCCTGTTGCAGGACGCTCGCGCCAAAGTCCTGGATGAAATACGGGGCCGAAGGCACCAGCTCGGTGCCGATCAGCCGCGTCAAGGCGTTGACGTACGCACAACCCAGGATGTTGCCCGTCTCGGTCAAGGCCGACATCTCCAGAGGGCTCCACTCGGGTGTGCTTCCGATTGGCTGGCGCAGGAGCTTCGCGGCCAACTGCCGGCCGTTGACGTCGTCGAACACAAGGATCAGGTTGCCGCCGACCTCGCCTTCCAGCGTCAGCACAACCATGGTCAGCAGTTCGTCGCCCAGCTCCAGCGTCTGGGCCACTTCTTCAAGCGGCGTCCGGCGGACCTCGTCGAGTGTGACCGAGATCAGACCGTCGGTCCAGCGGCACATTGCCGCCGACGCGTCGTGGGTAGCCGACGTGAACAGCTCATGCAGCACGTCGAGCGTCTTTCGCACATCATCGTGGATGGGGTTCATAAGGTTTCTCCTTGGCTTGCGATTGGCACACTTTCCGTCACTTCGCGTTTGGGAAGGCGAGGCTCCCACCGAGCTTCGCTCTCCCAGTCGGGTTTCCGCGTGATGCTAGACCATTTCCGCCCGGGCAACGGCGCCGCCTGTCCGGCTGCCGATCATCTCGATCAGCGCGGGAATATCAAGGATCAGCGAGACTCGGCCGTCGCCGAGAATGCTCGCACCGGCAATGCCCACAATGTTCTTGAAATTCTCCGAGAGCGACTTGATCACCACGTCCTCCTCGCCGATGACGTGATCGACGATCAGGCCGACTTCGCCACCCCGCTCGCCGACGATCACCAGCGTCATCTCCCGCGCTTCCTCCGCGGCGGCTCCGCGTTGGAAGTGGAGCATGTCGCCAAGCCGCACCAGCGAGACGGGGCGCCCCCGCACGGTAGCCATCTGCCGACCGTGGGCCGTGGTGACCTGTTCCGGCTCGACGCTGACGATCTCGATCACGGTCTCCATCGGCATGGCGAACACATCGCCGCCGATGTCGACCATCAAGGAGGGGAGGATCGCCAGTGTCAGGGGCAGCCGGATACTGATCGTCGTGCCCTCGCCTGGTGCGCTGTCGATGTCGACGGTCCCGCTGAGTTCCTCGATCTTCGACTTGACGATGTCCATGCCCATGCCGCGCCCGGAAATCTCCGTCACCTTTTCCGCCGTGCTCAGCCCGGGCTCCCAGATCATCTGGTAGATTTGGTGCGGGGTCATCTTTTCGGCGTCGGCCGTGGTGATCAGTCCCTTGTCGAGGCACTTCAACAGGATTTTGTCGGCATCCAGCCCGCGGCCGTCGTCCCGGACCTCGATCACGATGTTGTTGCCGCGATGATACGCATTGAGCGTCACGGTGCCTTGCCGCGGTTTGCCGGCCGCCTCTCGCTGGTCGGGTAGCTCGATGCCGTGGTCGGCCGAATTACGGACCATGTGGACCAGTGGATCGCCCAACTCGTCGATCATCCGTTTATCGAGTTCCGTCTTCTCGCCAAGGATTTCCAGGCGAACGTCCTTGCCGCCGGCGCGGGTAATATCGCGCACGACACGCTTGAAACGCATGAACAACGGCCCGATCGGGACCATACGTGTGTCCATCACGCTTTGCTGGATTCCGTCGCTGACTCGGTTGAGCTGGTGCAGCGCCTCGGAGAGTTCGCGGATGAAGTCGCGGGCGTGGCTGATCGTCCGGACCTCGCGCCGGAGCGGCTCGAGATCGTTCTGGATGCGCCGCGTGTGGCTTCGGATCAAATCGATCGCCGCCGAGGTGTGCCCCTGGTCGATCCGGAGAACGTCCTGGTTGCCCATTCTCTCCAACTCGGCCGAGACCTTGTCCAGGGCCGCGACGGAATGCTTGCATTGGAGCACCGTTTTGAGCTTGTCGCCGATCTGCGACAACTGTGCCCGGCTGATAACCAGCTCGCCGGCGAGGTTCATCAATTGATCGAGCCGATCGATGTCGACGCGAACGGTCTCGGTCGGACGGGAGGCGGCCTCCACGCCGCGCGGCTTGCCGTCGGACGATGCGGTCGCCTTCGCCGCAGGCCGCGAAGCCCCAGTGGCGGCAGCCGCATTTTGCGGCGACGATTCCGATGCCGCGGCCTTAGCCGCGGTGCCGCCGGACGCGTTCCGCGAGGCGTCGTCCGCATTGAGGTCGGCCGGTGCCGGACTGGGCAACGCAGCGGCTTTCGGCTCTTCGAAGAACGGCCGTGACGCCGAATCGACCGGCTCGACCGTCGCGTCGAGCACGTCGGCAACGTCGATCGCCTCAAGCAATTCCTCCTCCGACCGGTCGGTCATGACTTGGAATCGGAACCGGGGGAGTTCGTCGATATCGTCGAGTTCCGATACGGCCGGCTCGCAGTGGGTCACGATTCCCCGCCGCGCCAGCTTCTCGTAGATCAATTGGGCCTTCAGGCCGGCGGCTGTCAGGGAGGGAGGAAATTGCACTTGCCCGCGAAATGTGGTCATCGGCCGCCGCTGCTCGGACGTAGCGTCGAAGTAGGCGGCCAGGGCCCGGACGCTCTCGAGCTTCACGTTCTCGCCCGCCCGAACCCGCTCGACCGTCTTCAGCCCCATGCCCGTGGCCGAGGCAATCGCTCGAGCATCGCCTGCCCCTAGCCACTGCCTTAGTTCGATCAACACGCTTTCCAGGCGAGCCCGGAGGCTGCCGCCGAGGGAGCCGTGTGGCTGCGGGGTCCCTGGGACATCGGTGAGCGCGGCCAAGGCCGTGGGTTCCGTCGCGCTAGAGGTCGGCTTGACCGGCCGTCGGCTTGCCAGACCCGACTGGGCCTCCAGCAGTTCCTTGGCCAGTTCGCGGAAATGGTCGATAGTGTCCTTGCCTTGCCGCAGATCGAGAAGCGCCTGCTGCAACGCATCGGAACTCTTCAGCAACAGGTCGGTCAGGTCTTCCGACAGGGAGACCTCGGCCTCGACGAGCATTTGCAGCAGATCCTCCACGAGGTGGGCACATTTGGCGATCCGGTTCAGCCCGGTCGCCGCAGCCGAGCCCTTGATCTTGTGGGCAATTCCCATCAAGCGTCGCAAGTCGTCGATGCCGCCATGTTCGGGGGAAACCAGCGTGCTCGTCCACAGATCGAGCGACTCGTGCGTCTCGTCGATGAAAATGGCGAGGTACTTCTCGCAAATCTCCTGCTCATCGCACACGTCGGCAAACGGATCGGCCGGCTGCGACGGGTCGGCGCCGGCGGCTCCCGGCGTCGCGACGGCCTGGGCCGGTTCGTCCGCCCGGGAGGTTGTGTCGGCCAGCGCCCGTTCGGCGTCGGCCTGTGTGGAGGCTTGTCGGTTCACGCCGGCCGACTCGAGCATCCGGCTGATCGATGTGAGCACCGGTTCGCAATCGACCGACTCGGCGCCGGGCTGTTTCAGCAGGCTGATCAGGGCCGTCAGGTGATCGAGGCCCGTGAAGATCAGTTCGGTCACGTCGCCGTTGACCGCCAGCTCGTGCTTCCGCGCCGCGTCGAAGACGTTTTCGATCTTGTGCGTCAGGTGGTTGATGTCGGTCAGCCCCAGCATGGCCGAAAGCCCCTTGATGCTGTGGGCGGCGCGGAACATCTCATTCAACAGATCGGCGTCGCATGGCTGTTGATGGTCGTTCTCCAGCGACTGCACCCACTCGTCGAGTTGCAGCAGATTCTCGTTCAACTGCACGAGCAACTGGTCCGACTCGTCGAGGAAGTCGCTCAGCAGACCGTCGAGCAGATCGTCTTGAAAGTTGGGCTGCGAATTGCTCATCATAAATCCGTTCAGGGTTGCGGCCGTTGATACAGCCATGGTTGCAGACGCACATAGTCCTTGACCAGATCGCCGATCCCTTCCGCCGGCCCCGCCACGAGCAGGCCGCCCGGTTGAAGCGACGAACGCACATGTTCCATGACACGCCGCTTCGATTCCGGGTCGAAATAGATCAGCACGTTCTTGAGGAACACCAGATCGAATGGCCGATCCCGCGGCGGATCCAACAGGTTATGCTGACGGAACGATACCATGTCGCGCAGCACGGGCCGGGCATGCCACAGGTCGCTTCCGGCCTCCCGGCTGAAATAGCGCGACTGGTAGGCCGGCGGCACCAGGCGCATCGCACGCTGCCGGAACTGGCCCAAGTTGGCCTGCGTCACGGCGCCGATGCCGATATCCGTGCCGAGGATTCGAATTTGCCACTGCGAAAGCTCCGACAGACAAGCGGCAATACAGCAGGCAGCCGTGTAGGCCTCGTCGCCGGTGCTGCACGCGGCCGACCAGACGCGAAGCGACCGCCGCCGGACGCCGGAGCGGGCCTCCGACGCGCATTGCCGCAGGAAGACCTCGCGGAACCATGCCCATTGCCCCTCGTCGCGGAACAGGTAGGTTTCGTGAGTGGTGATCTCCTGCAGAAACGCATCCCACTCCGGCGCGGCCGGCGGCAGTGTGCGCAGGTGTTCGTAGTAGGCGCTGAAGCCCGCGATACCCGTCTCGCGGAGCCGACGCCGCAGCCGATTCGACAGCAACGCCTTCTTCCGCGGTGACAGCCGGATGCCGGTCCGCCGGTAGATCAGCTCGGCGTATTGGGCCAGTTCGGCATCCGTCACTTCCGACAGGCCGCGGCCGACAGGGATCGGATCAATCAGGTGGGTAGGGCACATCGGGATGGATTCTCGTGGTCGGGGATGGCGTACGTTGGCGGCATTCGTTGTAGTCCCGCCTTCAGGCGGCCGTCGAATAATAAACTTTCACTTTCCGTAATCCCGTCATTCCCGCGAAGGCGGGAACCCAGCCTTCTCCGGCGGAGTTCTGGGTTCCCGCCTTCGCGGGAATGACCGTTGGCGGCGAGCCCGGCCGCGATTCATGCCGGTCGCGGCCGGGACGTCGCCGTGGATACGTCACATGCCGGCGTTTTCCAGCGCGGCGGTCTCTTCGTCGCCGAAAAGCTTCTCGACGTCCAGGAGGATCAACAACTGGTCGTTGAGCCGCACGAGTCCGGTCATGTACTCATTGCCCAGACTCGCCACGGTCGGCGGAGCGGGGCAGACCTGGTCGCTCGATACGCGTAGCACTTCGTTGACCGAATCGACGACAATCCCGATCGTGCGCGTACCGACGTTCAACACCACAATGCGGCTGTCCGGTGTCAGATCGCCTTCGGCCAGCGAGAAGCGGGAGCGAAGGTCGATCACCGGAATCACCGAGCTGCGCAGGTTGATCAGGCCCTTGATGTAGTGGGGCGTTTCCGGCACCTGCGTGATCTCGCCAACGAGGATGATCTCGCGGATCTTCGTGATCTCGATGCCGTAGGTTTCCTCGCTGAGCTTGAAACTGACCAGTTGCATCGAACCGGTTGCTTGTGCGAAATCGGTGGCCTTTACGGCAATATCTTCCGGAAGAACCGCCGGTTCTTGGATCATGGTGGACATGGAATATCTCCTGGTTTGAGGGAATGTGTCATGATTTCGGGAGGGCGATGCTGCGCGAGGGCGAGGCTCCTGCCGAGCCGCGTATGGCAACCTCGGCTCACCGGGAGGTTCGCCCTCCCAACCATGCGCCCTCCCAATCACAAGCCGGCAGCCAAGGGCGGTCCTGGGGGATAAGGATCGCCCTTGGCGTGCCTTCGGCGTTAAACGCCGGCCTTTTCGGTTTCGCGCGACGCGCCGGCCTTCCAATCGGTCGACTCGCCGTCTTCCGTCTTGAACCGGCCGACCAGGTCGCGAAGCGCCTGGGCCTGGGCACCAAGCTCCTCGCTGCTGGAGGCCATCTCCTCGCTGCCGGCGGCCGCCTGCTCGGTCACCTCGGAGATGCCTTGGATGGCCTTCGAGACCTCCTCGGCGTTGGTGGCTTGCTGCACCGTGGCCGTGGCGATCTCGGCGATCTTCGCGGCGGTCGCTTCGACCCCCTCGATGATTTTCTTCAAGGCGTCGCCCGTCTCGTCGCTGAGCTGGGCGCCCTGCTCGACGTGTTGGGTCGACTCCTTGATGAGGCTGGTGATCTCGCCGGCCGCCTGGTTCGACCGCTCGGCCAGCTTGCGGACCTCGTCGGCCACCACGGCGAAGCCCATGCCGTGCTCGCCGGCCCGGGCCGCTTCGATCGCCGCGTTCAAGGCCAACAGGTTCGTCTGGCTGGCGATTTCGGAGATCACCTGGATGATCTCGCCGATCTGGGTGGAACTGGTACGGATCAGCTCCATGGCCTCGATCGACTTCTGCACCGCGGCGCCGCCCTGCTCGGCCAGAGCGTTGGTCTCCTTGGCCACCTTGTCGGCCTCGTGGGAGTTTTCCTTCACACCATCGACCGAGCGGCTCAGCTCCTCGACCGACGCGGTGATCTGCTCGACGCTCGCGCTTTGCTCTTGTGCCCCGGAGGCCAGCGATTGCGAGCTTTCGGCGATCACGCGCGAGCCCTCGTTGAACTGCGCGGCGCTCTCGCTGATCTGGCCCAGCGCGGCGTTAATGTTCTCGACCACGCTGTTAACGTCATTCTTCAGCCGCTCGAACTCGCCCACGTATTGGCCACGGACCCGCTTGGTAAAGTCCTGGGCCGCCATGGCCTGGAGGACTTCGGCGGCGTCGTTGAGCGGATCGACCACGGCGTCCAGCAGCTCATTCAGCCCGGTCATGATCTCGTGCCACCCGCCCTCGAACTGCGCGGCATTGCCACGTTTGTCGAGTTGGCCGTTTTGAGCCGCGCGGATCAGCGCGCCGGTCTCCTTGCTGAGCCCCTTGAGGTTCTCGCGAACGGCCTCGATCGTGTCGTTGATGAAGGCCTTCTTGCCGGGGAACTTCTCGAGTTCCGCGTCGAAGTTGCCCTTGCCGAACTCGGCGACGCAGGCCATGGCCTTTTTCTTAACCGCAATGTGGCCGTTGACCATGTCGTTGAGGCCCTTGGCCATCGTGTGGTAAACGCCTTCGAACTCTTCGGCCGGCACCATCACGTCGATATCGCCGGCATTGTGCTCGTCGGCCATGTGCCGCATGGCGTCGATCAGACCGCTGAGCGAGTCGATGCACTGGTTGAGATTGTTCTTGATCTCGTTGAAATCGCCGTTGTAGTCGTCGGTAATCCGCGACGGAATGTCGCCCTTGGAGATGCGCTCGATGTATTCGGCCGCCACGTTCAACGGACCGACGACCGCGTCGAGCGTGTTGTTGACGCCCTCGACAATCGGACGGAACTCGGCGCTGACCAGCTCCGGATTGCCCCGCGTCTGGAGCTGGCCGCCGATGGCCGCGTCGCTCAGCCGCTTCGTCTCGCCGATCAGGGTCCGCAGCACCTTGCCGATCGACGACGAGAGGAACAGCCCGAAGGCAATCGCCAGGATGACGCCGATCGCCGTGCCGCCAAGAGCAAGATACTCGGCCGTTGCGGCCATGGTCTGGGCGTTGGCGACCTCCGTGTCCGCGACGTCCTGGTTGATCTTGACGATCTTGTCGAGCAGGTCGGCGGCCTCGCTCTGACGCTTGTAGACGGTGCCCAGCAGGTGGTCCCGAGCCTCGCGCTGAATGGTCATCGCCTTGCCCGCAATCGCCATCATCTGGTCGAATTCGTGGAAGGTGTCCTTGGCGGCCGGCGCCATGTCGCGCTGATAGACGGCCATTGCTTCCGTGGTCTTTCCGTCCGACACGAGCTGCTTGATCTGCCGCACGGCGGCATGGAACCGGCGGTGCGGCTCTTGCATCGCTTGGACCAGCTTTCGCAGATCCTCATTGTCCGTCTTGAAGTCTTCCAGCCAACGGCCGAACGCACACGCGGTGTGGCTGTCGCCCCCCTCGAAGGCCTCCTGGGTGTGGATCATCAAGAGGACGTCGGCCGCAAGCTTCTGATGGTCCTTCATGAAGCCCTCCAACGAGAGAGCCAGCTCGAACGGATCGAGAATCGCCAGGGCGGCAAACTCGCCGTACATCGCGACGCACTTGTTATTCTCCTCGCGCCACGCGTTCCACGCCGGGACAAACTGCTTCCACAATTCGGCCTCCTCGGGCGTCTGCGGCAGCGGTTCGTAGGTGGCCCAGGCCGCTTCATACGTCTCGCGGGCTTTCGTCAATTCACCGCGCTGACGCTCGCGGAGTTCGGCCGCCAGCCCCGGGATGGCCAGCGTTCGCAGCGTGCCGCGAATGCTCTGAGCCTGCCCCTTGAGGATTTGCAGGCTGTCGATGCTCGGCAGCCGCACGACGCCGATCTCGTTCACATTGCCGGCCAAACGATGCGATCCCCAGTAGCCGATCCCACCGACCAGCGCCGTGATCGCCGCGACCACCATGAAGCCGGAAATCAGCTTCCCCTTCGTACTCAGGTTCGAGAAGAAACCCATGTCACTTGCCTTTCAACTTGAAGGATACAAACGGAAAAAGCCGGTCCTCTCGGCACGGGGCGAGGACGCCCAATGCCACGCGATCACCGGCCACGCAGAGGTTGCATGTGCAAAGCATGTGGGCCGCACGCGCCGCGATGCGTGTGCGGGCCGTCCAAACAACGATATACCTGGGCAAAGGGCGACACCGGATGAAAATGCGACCGCAGTTGCTCCGGCATCTTCTGGGTGTGCTCGGCTGCCAACAGCCCTCCCGGCCGCAGCGCCCGGTGGAACATGCGCAACACATCCAATCGCTGCGCCTCGCTGAAATGCAGCAACACGTTCTTGCATACGATCAGGCTGAAATCCTCGCGCAAGGGCTTCAACGAGAGCAAGTCGTGGTGCGTAAACACCACCTTCCGACGCAGCTCCTCGACCACTTCCACGTAGCCGGGCTCCGAAGCCGGATGGAAGTACCGCGCCCGAATCGCCTCCGGAATCCGCTGCACCTCCCGCTCGCCGAAAACGCCTTCGGCGATGCGCGGACCGAATTGCGGGTCGACGTCGCTGGCATGGATATGCACGTTGCGGAAGATGAAGTCCGACATCCGCTCCCGCAGCAAGATGGCCAACGTATACGGCTCGGGACCATGGGCACAGCCGGCATCCCAAATGCGGATGAAGGCCTGGCCCTGCAACGCCGGCATCGCCTGGTCGATCAAGGCTTCGAGCGTCTGCTCGTCGCGGAAGAAAAACGTGAATGCCATCGGTGGGTCGCCGCTCGTCAAAGCGGCCCTCGGAAGCACCCGGATGCCCGCTCCGTCCCACAAGGGGCCTTGGCGGCGTCCGGCTATCGGTCGGGGGGGAGTCGCGGGCAGGGGGGTGGTTTGGGTGGGACCAATAAAAAAAGGCACAACCAAGGTCGCTCCTTCCGCGTGGGAAGACCGCGACTTCGATTGTGCCTTCAACCGGCAGGCCCTGGTCCTGCCAACTAAGGCGGCCCACCACCGCTGTGGCGGCCTGTTCCCTCCGGATGTCTGCCCGGAGAAAACTCGTTCAAACAAACCTACCACACATTTCGCGGCGCGCCGGAAAATTTTTCGCAAGCCGTCGGGTTCCCGTTTTCGTCAAAGTCGCCCACCCGGCACGGTTGATCCCATGCGATACGCGAGCGTCCGGTCACATGGCTCGGCGAGCCGGGCTTTTCCAGGTAGAATGGAAATCGGGTGCTTGTTTCCACCAATTGCGTCGGTTTCGCGATGATCTGGTTCAGGCTTTGGAGTCGCGAATATGATCACGGTCCACGAGGAGTACGTTGTCGATGAACACGGTCGCCGGAAGGCGGTCATTGTTCCGATGCAACTGTGGAATCAGATTCTCGAATCCCTGGAGGAACTCGACGATCTGCGTGCGCATGACAACGCAAAGAGCCAGCCCGCCGATCCGGTCCCTTTCGGACAGGCCGTCCGGGAAATTCGCGGCCGGAACGTCGAGTGATGCACGAAATCTTCATCGAACGACGGGCACAGCGGGCGTTGGCAAAGATCGCTGAACCCTACCAGGGGCAACATCCATCGGGCGTAGAGGCAGTTTTCACGCCGCCGCTTCCTCCACCGGCTCTGCCTCGGCCAGCGCCTCCAGCGCGGCTCGCAGATCGTCGCCACCGCTTAGCAATCGCTCGATTTCGCCGAGCAGCCGGGATTTCACCCCAGCGAGGTCGCCGTTGAAATCCATGTGCTGCAAATTGCCTAGAGTTGTCTCCAGTTGGGCGAACAGCACCAGCGTCAGACCCTCGATCTCGTCGTTCAGCGCACCGACCTCCGTGCCCGACTCGGTCAAACGCTCCAATTGCCGCAAGTAGGGCGTGCAGATTTCCTGCAGCTCCGCGACAAAGCGCCAGCCGGTAGTCTGGAAGTCGTCGACGCGGCCCTTGTGGAGCTTGGCCGCCAGCTTTCGAAGCCGCGTGGAGCGGGTGGCGATCGAGTCGATCAGCGTTTCGAGGTCGAGTTCTTCCGGCGGCTCGGGCTCCTCCGCGGCCGGTTCTGCTGTTTCCTCCGACGTTTCCTCAGGCGGCGGTTCGACGATTGGGTCGGCATCCCACACTGCCTGCTCCGGTGCCGGCATGTGGATGGCCTCCACGATCGGCGGCTGCCACCGCGGTCGTGGCCGCGCCGCCCCCGTCCAAAATGCCAGGCAATAGCCCAGGCCAAAATTCAACAACCCGATGACGAAGATGTACAAGACGCATTCCATCGGCAACCTCCTCGGGCAACAAAAAAAGGCACAACCGCGGTCGCCTCTTCCTCGTGGAAGGGTGCGACTGCGATTGTGCCTTCAACCGGCAGGCCCGAAGCCTGTCAACTAAGGCGACTCACCCCCTGCGGTGAGCCTGGCTATTTGGTACCCACTCGCTTGCGCGTCGGGCTTGTATGGCTTCTCGCCGCCTCATGAGAGCGCGGCGACGTGTTTGTCGAGCTTCTCGCGGAGCGTGTCGGGCGTGAAGGGCTTCACGAGGTAGTCGGTCACGCCGGCCTGGATGGCCTGGACCACGCGGCTCTTCTCGGCCTCGGTGGTAATCAT
>Ga0180434_10001332_pt1 | contig 35503 bp, 16 predicted proteins | sample SS_ome_7_FD_132453 | JGI IMG/M metagenome (GOLD analysis project Ga0180434, IMG submission 132453) | Hypersaline lake sediment archaeal communities from the Salton Sea, California, USA - SS_1_D_2 metaG | ecosystem: Environmental > Aquatic > Non-marine Saline and Alkaline > Hypersaline >... | reverse complement strand
TGCCCGGACGCACGCTGGACTGCGGCATCGCGGAAAGTTGCACCGTAGACGTTGCCGCGGGCATGGCTAAAGCCGGCCTGCGACCGTTGGCGTGCGTCTACTCGACGTTCCTGCAACGAGCCTTCGACCAGATTTTCCAGGAAGTCGTGCTGCAAAAACTGCCCGTCGTGTTTTGCATCGACCGTGCCGGGTTGGTCGGCGGCGACGGCGCCGTGCATCACGGCTATCTCGACATCACCTATTTGCGCTCGTTCCAGAACATGGTCCTGATGGCCCCGTCGGACGAACTCGAATTGAAGGAAATGTTGCGTTTAGCGCTCACGCTGGACGGGCCAAGCGCCATTCGCTATCCGCGCGACACCGTGCCGGATCCGCTCGGAACGCCCGCGAAAATCGAACTCGGAAAATCTCGATTGATACTGGACGGCGCGCAGGCCACGATCCTGGCCTACGGCGCCGAGGTTTCGACCGCCTTGGCCGCCGCGCATTTTTTGGCGAACAAGGATATTTTCACGGCCGTGGTCGACGCGCGCTTCGCCAAGCCGATCGACGAGGACATGGTGACGACCGCGATCACGCGCGAAGGCCCGGTCATCACCGTCGAGGATCATTCCACCAGGGGCGGTTTTGGCACGGCCGTTTTGGAAACCGCCCACCGGCTCGGCCTGCCCACCGAGTCGATCATCTGCCTGGGCCACTCGCCGGAGCAGTTCATTCGGCATGGATCACGCGCCGGACAACTGGCGCAAGCCGGGATAGACGCGGCCGGCATCGCCGATGTGGTTCAACGTGCGGTCCGAGCCAGCCGGCTCGAGCAAAGCGTTCCAAAGGAATTACAGAGGCGGACGCGACGCACGCGCAAGCCGAGCCGTTAGAGCTGTTTCCTGCTCTGTCGAGGCGCGGCATAGCCGCCCTCGGCCGTGTATTTTTCGGGCGGGACGCCCGTGCCGCCCCTAACTCCACGTCCGAGCGAAGTTGATGGTCAACGACAAGCGCAACGCAAGACAATCCATACTGCTCGGCGTCGCCGCCCTGATCGTCTGCGCGTTGTTCTGGAGCCTCAACGGACCGCTGATAAAACTGCTCAGCCGACCGGGCGACAGCCTGCCCGCGATCACCATCGCCTGCTACCGCTCGCTCATCGGCGGAATAATCATCCTGCCGTTCGCCTGGCGACGGATGGGAACGTTGCGGATGGTCGCTTTGAAATGGCGTTTCGGGGCGGTCGCGTCGTTCGTCCTGATGACGGTCTGTTTCGTCAAAGCCACCACCATGACCGCCGCCGCGAACGCGATCATCCTCCAATACACGGCGCCGATCTGGGTGTTCATGCTCGGGCCGCTGCTGCTGAAGGAACGCTTTCGAGCCGCCGAAGGCGCCGTCCTGTCGCTAGCGATGGCGGGCGTCGCGATAATCTATCTTCAACATCCGGCGTCCGAGAAACCGGCTCTGATAATCGGCCTGGCCAGCGGTCTGGGTTACGGCCTGGTGATCATAACACTGCGAGGCCTGCGACATGCCGACCCAATGGCCGTCGTGGCGATGAACTTCATCGGCTCCGGGCTGGTGCTCCTGCCGGCAGCGGCGTACTGGGGTGTTTTACAAATCAGCTCCGGCCGGCAACTGATTCTGGTGATCGCGTTGAGCGTCGTGCAGATGGCTTTGCCCTATCTGCTGTTTTCGTGGGCGCTTCGATACGTAAAGGCGCACCAGGCCTCGCTGATCGTCCTGCTCGAAACAGTCTTCAATCCGATCCTGACGTTCCTCATCGTCGGCGAAATCGCGCCCCGACCAACGCTGATCGGCGGTCCCTTGATTCTAGCCGGCGTGGCGGCCTGGATGTGGCTGTCCTGGCGCGGCGCGCAGCGCGAAACGTAGCGGCCGATCCCGATGTCGAACATAGGCGATCAGAATCCCTGGCGTTAGCGAGCGGGCCTACATTATCAAGCAATCCGCGGCCAACAGGGGGCGCGGAAACCGCGCTTGAGCTGACATCGCTCAAGTGTTTCGCGGATCGTCGCAACATGATACAATTCGGTGCCGGGGTCCATAGCTCAGTTGGTTAGAGCGGCGGACTCATAATCCGTTGGTCGCAGGTTCGAGTCCTGCTGGACCCATTCGTCGCCCCGTGCAAGGGGGCGCCCCGATGCGCTGTCTTCCCCTTGTTTTCAAAGGGTTACGCAATGTTAAGACGCGAGATGGCCTCGTCCTGGCTTGACTTGAACGGGGATCGGCGATCCATTAGGCTGACGCCGGTCGTGGAAAAGGCGGACGCCACGCTGGGCTGCTGAGGGGCAGGGCCCGCCGACTCTGCAACACTGTTGCTCAACATCGTGACGGCCTTATCGCAGTATGTTCTCGCCGCGCTGTCGAGCTATCTGTTGAGATCATGATTGCCGCGGCGATGACCGCCGTTTTGGTCGGGAGTGCTGCTCGAGAATGCATGTTCGTCGCGAATTGCGCGGTTCAGGCGCCGGCCCCCGGCGCGCGTTGCTCTGTGCGCTCTCTCTGGGCTTACTTTCGAGCGTGAGTTGTCGAACCGCCGGCGTTCATCGAACCGAAGCGGATCAAGCCGCGTATGGAATAATCGCGGAGAAACAGGAAGACGTATTCGGTCGCACCGAGCCGTTTACGATCGATTCGCCCGCCGATACTCTTCGGCGACGATTGCTGCTCGACCAATACCTGCCGCGTTCGTCTCCGGCTTCATTAGGCGCAAGTCGCATCGAGCCGATCGAGCAATGGCCCGACGCGGAATACCTCGAGAAGTCCGACGTTGAATCATCGTTCACCGAGGCGTGGGATACGCGCGCCGCCGTCCAACTGACGCTGATCGACGCGCTCCGGGTAGCGGCTCACGAGAGCCGTGATTACCAAACGCAGAAAGAACGGGTCTTCACGGCGGCGCTGCTGCTCGATCTGGAGCGCGACAGATTTCGCAGCACGTGGGCAGGCACGCTCAAATCTCTTTTTCAGACCGATCTTGAGGGCGCCGCCGTTATTGACGACGAGGGAACCACGGACCGCCAGAGAGTTACCGGCACGGAAAACAACGCGCTGCTTAATTTTTCACAACGCCTGGAAAACGGCATGACATTCGCGGCGTCGCTCGGCGTCGATCTCGTGTCGTTGCTGACGCAACAGCGGCTGTTTTCACGGGGCGTATTCGCGGACGTGACGGTCACCGTCCCGTTGATGCGCGGATCGGGCAAGTTCGTGGTGACCGAGCCGCTGACGCAGGCCGAGCGTAACGTGGTTTACGCTATCTACGAATTCGAGCGGTTCAAACGCGAATTCGCGGTTGATGTCGCCGGCGAATATCTCTCTGTTCTTCGGCAACTCGACGCCGTCCAGAACACGGAGGACAACTACCGCCGACTGATTGCCTCGACCCGGCGCGCCCGACGGCTGGCTGATGCGGGTCGACTCCCCGAAATCCAGGTGGACCAATCGCGACAGGACGAACTGCGGTCTCGCAACCAGTGGGTATCGTCCAGAGAGTCCTACAAGCGTCAGCTTGACGGATTCAAGCTCTCGCTGGGATTGCCGATCGACGCGAGTATTGAGCTTGACCGCCAGGAACTCGTCGCGTTGACCGAAGCGATGCAAGGCTTGCTATCCGCCGCTCAGCCGGAAGGCGCCGAGGAAGAAACGCCGGCCGCCGACGCGCCGATCACGCTGGCGACTCCCGGATACGGATCGGCCGGCCGGCATGAAATGAACCAGACCGCGGCGATCATCGCCGCGCTCGACAATCGACTGGACCTGCGCGTCGCCGTCGGTCGCGTGCTTGACTCGCAGCGGGCGACGGCGGTGGCGGCGGACCAGTTGCGGGCCGACATCACGCTGCTGGGCAGCGGCTCGGCGGGCGAGCGTCGAACGCTCGCTTCCGTGCGTTCGGATGATGCAATCCTTCGTCCCGACGAGGGTCTATACTCTTCATTGTTGACGATCGATTTGCCGCTCGAACGGACCGCCGAGCGAAACGCGTACCGGACGACGCTTATCGAATTGGAGCAAGCGGTTCGCGACGTACAGGCGCTCGAGGATCAGATCAAGCTTGATGTTCGTAACGGGCTCAGCCGGTTGCTCGAGGCGCGCGAGAGCATGAGGATCCAAGCGGAGTCGGTAAAGGTCGCCGATCGCCGCGTCGCCAGTACTAACCTCTTCCTGGAGGCGGGGCGCGCGGAGATTCGCGACGTGCTGGAAGCCCAGGACGCGCTGGTCAACGCCCAGAACGCCGTGACGGCGGCGCTGGTCAACTATCGCGTGAACGAGCTCGCGCTTCAGCGCGATCTCGGCCTGCTGGAAGTAGACGAGCAGGGATTGTGGCGGGAGTACAATCCGGAGGAACGGACGGACTGAAATGGACGCACAGAGCAACAAGAAAAAACCTTCTCGAGGCAAACTGCCGCTGGCGATTACGGTCGTGATCGTCGTCGGCGCGCTGGGTGCGTTCGCTCTAATGAGCGGCGGCGGATCCGGCGGCACAAAGAGCACGCAGCCGACCTTTCATGTACGGAAAGGTCCGTTGACCATCAGCGTCGTGGAATCAGGGACGATCCAGTCGCGCGAGCAGGTCAGCCTGAAGAGCGAAGTGGAAGGGCAGACCACGCTGATCTTCCTGATTCCGGAAGGGACTAAAGTCACGAAAGACGATTTGTTGATCGAGCTCGACGCCAGCCACCTGCAGGACGACCTGATTCAGCAGCAAATCTCGGTGGACAACGCGGAAGCGGCTTTCATCCGCGCCCGCGAGAACTTGGCCGTCGCCAGGAATCAAGCGGAGAGCGACATATCGAGGGCCGAACTCGACTATCAGTTTGCACTGGAAGACGTCAAACAACACGTCGAGGGGCGGCACCCGCAGGACGTCAAGGAGGCGGAATCCCAAATCACGCTCGCCAGCGAGGAACTGGAGCGCGCCGCTGAGAAGCTCAAGTGGTCCGAGCGCCTCTATGAGGAGAAGTACATTTCTCAGACCGAGCTGGAAGCCGATCGGCTGACGCACCATCGGGCGGAGCTTAATCACGAACTCGCCGTGACCTCGCTGCAACTGCTTCAGGAATACACGTCCAAGCGCACCTTGGCCGAGCTGGAGAGCAACGTCGACCAGATGAAGATGGCGCTGGAGCGTGTGAAGCTGCAGGCCAACTCCGACATAGTACAAGCCGAGGCCAGCCTCAAGGCCAGCGAGACGGAATTGCGGCAACAGCGATCGAAGCTCGAGAAAACCCAGCTGCAGCTCTCCAAGACCAAAATCATCGCGCCGCGCGACGGATTGGTCGTCTACGCAACCTCGGTTCAGGGCGGCGGACGCCGGCGCAGCAGGGAGCCGTTGCAAGAGGGGCAGGCGATTCGTGAAAGACAGGAGTTGATCTACCTGCCGTCCGCCGAGTCGATGATGGCCCAGGTGCCGATCCACGAATCCAGCCTGGAGAAGGCGCAGATCGGGCAAACCGTCCGCCTGAAAATCGACGCGCTCCCGGATCAAACTTACGTTGGGCGTGTGGCCAAAATCGCACCGCTGCCAGACGCGCAGAGTGCGTGGCTCAATCCTGACCTCAAGGTATATCCGACCGAAATCCATCTGGACGGCGTCCATCCGGAGTTGCGCACCGGCATGAGTTGTCAAGCGGAGATTATTGTCCAGCAACACGCCGACGCACTCTACGTCCCGATCCAGGCGGTCACGCGCGTGGCGGGCGTACCGACGGCCTACGTGCGCGACGGCGACGACTTTGAACCGCGGTCGATCGAGATCGGATTCGACAACAACTCGATGGTGCATGTGTTATCCGGGCTCGAACCCGGGCAGGAAGTGTCGCTGACGCCCCCGCTCGAAACGCCCGGCGAGAACGAACCGCCGCCAGCGGCCACTACCCGACCCGCTACGCCTCCCGACGCTCCCGCTCCGGCCGCCGCACAGAACCGACCGGATGAACCCGACCGCGGCCCTGAACAGTCCGAGCAGCGCCGGCTAATGCGCGAGCGATTTCAGAATATGACGCCGGAAGAGCGCGAAGCGTTCCAGAAGCGAATGCGAGAGCGCGGAGCAAGCGGCGGTCCGGGCAGGTCGCGCGAGGGGCGAAGGCCCGGCGGCGGCTCGCCGCACGGGGGAGACCCGGAGTGATCGAGTCCGCCAGCGCGCCCCCGTCGGCGTCGAACAACAATGCCAGAACGGTCGCGAAGCTGGAGAGCGCCGTTAAAACTTATCAGATGGGCGCCGCGGCTGTGCGCGCCTTGGCGGGGGTGACCATATCTTTCGAGTCAGGGACTTTCTGGGCGCTGATGGGGCCGAGCGGTTCAGGTAAGAGTACGATGCTCAACCTGCTCGGCTGCCTCGACCGGCCGACCTCCGGTCGTTACTTGCTCGAGGAACAGGACGTCGCCGATCTCGACGACGACGCCCTCAGCGAATTCCGGCTGCGCCACCTCGGTTTCATCTTCCAGAGCTTCAACCTGATCCCGCAACTTACCGTGAGCGAGAATATTCAACTGCCGCTCTACTACCTCGATTGGGACGCCGGCGAAAGCGATGCACGGGCCGAACAGATGGCTGAGCGCGTCGGCCTCGCCGACAGGCTCACCCACCGTCCGGCCGAACTCTCGGGCGGCGAGCAACAACGCGTCGCGGTCGCCCGGGCGTTGGCCGCTGATCCCTCGATCCTGCTCGCGGACGAACCCACCGGCAACCTGGACAGCGCAACCAGCAAGCAAATCATGAGTTTGCTCAAGGAACTTAACGAACAGGGCAAGACCGTGATCATGGTCACGCACGAACCTGAACTCTCGGAATACGCGAACCGCCACCTGCATATGCTCGACGGTCTGATCGACCGCATCGACGAGGCGATCACATGAGACAGGCGAAACTGATGCGAAACATCCGCCTGGGCGTGAAAACGCTGCTGCTGCACAAGCTACGCTCATTTCTGACGATGCTGGGCGTGGTGTTCGGCGTCGGCAGCGTGGTCGCGATGCTCGCCGTGGGCGAAGGCGCCAGCAAAGAGGCGCTGGAGCAGATTCGCATGCTTGGCAGCACAAATATCATCATCACGTCGATTAAACCGGTCGAGGACGAATCCGACGGCGCGCGATCGCCGTTCAGCGTCGTGATGTTCGGCCTGCTCTACGAAGATGAACGCCGCGCGCGCGACACGTTCGACGCGATCGAGCACACCGTACCGGTCAAGATCGTTCGGAAGGAGGGACGCCTCGGCGAACGTACGCTCGATCTGCGCGTGATGGGCACGTCGGCCGGCTGGTTTGATCTGGTGCGGAGACGGCTCATCGCAGGACGCACGCTGACGCCGCAAGATAACCGAAGTCGCGGCGGCGTAGTCGTGCTGACCGAGTTCGGGGCCCGACGGCTGTTGGCCACGAAGCGCACCATCGGCCAGAGCCTGCGAATCGGCGGCGAGTACTACAAGGTCGTGGGCATTGTAAAAAGCGAGTCCGGACAGGGCGGGTCGATCCAAACGCCGGACCAGAACATTGACGCGTACATTCCGATCGAAGTCGCTCGGGAACGGCACGGCGACTATCGCACCGAGATCAGCGCCGGATCTTTGCTGCGCGAGTCGGTCGAACTGCACCAGATCATCGTCCAGGTCGATGAGCTCGAGAACGTCGAGCCGGTGGCGGCGGGACTGGAACGGATGCTGGCGGGCTACCATCCGAAGAAGGACTACCGGCTCAGCGTACCGCTCGCCCTGCTCCGCCAAGCCGAAGCCACCAAACGGACGTTCAACGTCGTGCTTGGTTCCATCGCCGGAATCAGTCTCTTGGTCGGCGGCATCGGGATCATGAACATCATGCTTGCCTCGGTCACCGAGCGGACGCGCGAGATCGGCATCCGCCGCGCGATCGGCGCCAAGCGCCGCCAGATCATCGGCCAGTTCCTGATAGAAACGGTAGTGCTCTCGACCGCGGGCGGCCTGGTCGGCGTAACGATCGGTCTGCTGATCCCGTGGCTGATCACGCGACTGGCGGGCATGCCGACGGTCGTCACCGGCTACAGCGTCGTGCTCGCGGTTGGAATCAGCATGACGGTCGGCATCGTTTTCGGGCTTTATCCCGCCCGCCACGCGGCCAATCTGGATCCAATCGAAGCATTGCGGCACGAATAGAACATATTTCTTTGTTCCTGAAACCGGTGCGCGTGTTGGCCCGACGAATCCGGCGCCCGAGCGTCGCCGGCGCGAACGTCGGACAACCGGAAATTTCACCGGCATGAAAAGTCTTCAGCCGAGGCGTCGTACCTGTTTCACCCCCCGACGAGATGCAGTCCGGTATAGCCCGCGGGTCTCAATTCTCCCCCAGAATCTCGTCCAGAAATCCGGAGATCGTCGAGAAATATCGATCGTTGCTGCCGATGTTGTTGTGACCCGCCCCGTCGAGAATTACCAGCCGCTTGCACTCGGCGCCGGCTGCTTCGTGATTCATCTCAGCCTCATTATACCGAATCAGATCATCCTCTCTCCCGTGCATTACCAATACCGGCACCTCTACTCGCCGCATCTTGTCGCGGTTTGAGAAGATGTCGATATCCTCGCCGGATACGCTGTCCCGTCCATAGCCCCGCCGCTCGACCATGCGATAGGCGTCCGCGTACCCGCTCTCTATGATCAGCCCGGACACTCCGTTCCCGCGGGCCGCCAATTCGACGGCCGGACCGCTGCCCAATGACCTTCCCATTACGACGATAGGGCTGTGCGCTCGTCCCAGGTTTAGAGACGTCACATGCTTCAATATCGCGTGGCTGTCCGACAGCGCATCACGCAGCGTCGGCGTGCCCGTACTATGCCCATATCCCCTGTAACCAAACACGGCCAGGCAAGCCCCCATCGCGCCGAACGATCCCGCTATGCTGTCGTAGTCGGAGGCGATCTCCCCGTTGCCGTGGAACAACAGAACGACTGCCCGGGACGGCGATGTTCGGTGCAGTCGCCCATGCACGCTCACCGCGCCGCCCACATCGACCATGCAGTCCTCCGCCCCCGGCCAAGTAAACCGAGCCGCCTCTCGCGGAAAGAATAGACTGCTATTGAATTCCGCATCATCAAAGACGCTCATGGCCGATCTCCTTCTCGGCGCCGACTTTTCCCACATACTCTCCTCGATACGGCCGCTCTACCGAATACCTGTCTGATCTGAAACCGAGCAGCTATTCCGACGAGATTGCCCGCGCTCGAACACGGTATCCTTCCAATCCGCGATCACCATTCCATGGGTTGAAATTACCGAAAGGGATTGTAACCGATAGAATGCCCGATACGGAAAAGCGTCGAAAACGGAAATATCCTGGCGAAATTCCTGTTAGGCCCGATGTTGCCGACATAGGCCGCCCGGAATTATACGGCGTCCTGAAGCATGGCGAGTCCGTCGTTAAAGGTGAGGAATATGAAACTGGCGCCTACAACCGTCGTCGTTCTCCTGGCAGTTGGATGCGGCCAGAAGAATTCGATGCAGGCTTCTTATTATACCGAACACTCTGTCTCGTTGCGGTGGATCCCGCAAGACAGCGGAACGTCGGTCAGCCTGCGCGGCGTATGCGCGTGCAACGGGCATATAGCTTGGGCAAGCGGCGCCGAGGGTACTTGCCTGCGCACGATCGACGGCGGAGAAACCTGGCAAACGATCCACGTGCCGGGGGCGGCCGCGATGGACTTTCGTGATATCCACGCCGCGGACGCGGAGACGGCTTGGCTGCTCGGCGCCGGCGAGGAATCGAAGATCTACTTCACCGCCGATCACGGACGGCATTGGGTTGAGCAGTATGTCTGTACGACGCCGGGCGCCTTCTTCGATGCGATCGCGTTCTGGGATGCCAAGCGCGGCATAGCATTCAGCGATCCTGTTGCCGGTCGCCTGATGATCATCACGACTTCCGACGGGGGCGATACATGGAACGAGATCGATCCCCAGGGCGTGCCTCCAGCACTGCCGGGCGAGCACGGCTTCGCCGCCAGCGGGACGTGCCTGATTGTGCGGGGGCGCGACGAGGCGTGGATCGGCCTGGGCGGGCCGGCGGCGCGCGTGTTCCGATCAATCGACGCCGGACGAACATGGTCGGTCGCGGCGACGCCGATGTTGCGTGGGAACGAGTCATCCGGGGTTTTCTCGCTGGCTTTCACGGATGCCCGGCACGGGATCGCCGTGGGCGGCGACTACCAGAATCCAGACGCAAGCGCGCGGAACGCCGCGGTAAGTTCGGACGGCGGCGTCACGTGGACGCTCGTGGACGGCGCCGTGCCGAACGGGTACAGATCCGCCGTCGCATATATCCCGTCGGGCGGGACGCCGATGCTTGTGGCCGTCGGCCTGTCGGGCTCGGACTACTCGGTGGACGGCGGTCGGAATTGGCGGCAAATGGGCACAGCCGGCTACCACAGCGTGAGTTTCGCCGCGGACGGCGCCGGGTGGGCCGTGGGCGCGGACGGTCGGATTGCGAAGTTCGCTCGACGCCGACGCGAACGGCTTACTTGTGCCTCTGGAATATTTCCCTGAGCTTATCAGCGTCAAGAGCGAGATCTCAGACGGACGATGTTCAGGCATCCATTCTTACTCACCTGGAGTCAAGCCGTATCGGATGGGCGGCCGGAACGAAACATCCCGCCGAAGTAATCCTGATCCGGCGCGACCGGCTAGGTCGGGAAAATAAGGTGCGCTTGATCTGGATCAAAACACGATCCCGCTAAATAACCGACACTAACAGCAAGTTGGAGCCGCCGGCGCGGTTCTACAGGTGATCTCGGAGTGGAGCGCCGTCGTGCCCGGACAAGAAATCCTGCAAAGCTCCGCCGCTGACCGGATGGATTCTTTATCCGCCTACGGTATCCTGTCAGGTGTTCGAAGCACGACACGCTCCGAATCCAGTTTTTCGCATGGAGAGCACACACATCCACCGAAAACGGTTTTCCACAAGGAGTGATTGAAATGTTTTGTAACCAATGCGAACAGACCGCTCACGGAACGGGTTGCGTCGACACTGGAGTCTGCGGAAAAGATCCCGACATGCAGTCCCTCCAGGAAATCCTCCTCTACGGCCTCAAGGGCATGGCGTCCTACGCTCATCACGCTCGCCGACTCGGCATGACCGACGAGAACGTCAGCGCCTTCATCGAGGAAGCCCTCTTCGCCACCGTCACCAACGTCAATTTCGACATGGACAGCCTGTTCGAAATGGTGCTCGAATGCGGCCGCCAGAACCTCCGCGTGATGGAATTGCTCGACGCCGGCCACGCCAAGTGCTTCGGCAAGGCCTCGCCCGCGACCGTTTATGAAGGAACCAAAGCCGGCCCCGGCATCCTCGTAACCGGCCACGACATGCTCGACCTCGAAGACATCCTCAAACAAACCGAGGGCACGGGCGTCAACGTCTACACCCACGGCGAGATGTTGCCCGCCCACATGTATCCCGAACTCCGCAAATACAAACACCTCGCCGGCCACTTCGGCGGCGCCTGGCAGAAACAGAAGAAAGAGTTCGCCGAATTCACCGGCGCGGTCGTGGCGACCACCAACTGCATCCTCATCCCCCGTGAAGAATACAAGGACCGTCTCTTCACGACTCGCGCCACCGCCGTCCCCGGCGCCAAACGCATCACCTCGAACGATTTCTCCGCGTTGATCGAATGTGCCAAGCAATGCGCGCCGCTGCCCGACGCCCCGGTCAAGGAAACCACCGTCGGCTTCCATCACGGCGTAATCCTCAGCCTGGCCGGCGAGATCGTCGAAGCCGTCAAGGCCGGCAAGCTCAAGCATTTCTACCTCATCGGCGGCTGCGACGGCGCCGAGCCGGGCCGCAACTACTTCTCCGAATTCGCCGCCAACACGCCCAAGGACACGATCGTTCTGACGCTGGGCTGCGGCAAGTACCGCATCCGCGACAACGATTTTGGCACGATCGAACTGGGCGCCGCCGGCGCCATCCCGCGTCTGCTCGACATGGGCCAGTGCAACGACGCCTACGGCGCCATCCAGGTCGCCGTAGCGCTCTCGAAGGCTTTCGATTGCGGCGTAAACGACCTGCCCCTGACGATCGTGCTCTCGTGGTTCGAGCAAAAAGCCGTGGCGGTGCTGCTGACGCTGCTCGCGCTCGACGTCAAGGGCATCCGCATCGGCCCGAATCCGCCGGCGTTCGTCTCGCCGAACGTCTTTAAGATTCTGCAGGACAAATACGACCTCAAGTTGACCTCGACCAAGGATCCGATGACCGATCTGAAAGAGACGCTGTCGGTCTAGAACGGATTACCGGGCGCCCGTCGATGTCCGCGTAAACCGCCGATCCATGACCTGATCCTCGGGGGGTCGGAATCGGGTCTGGACGTTTGGGCCAATCTCGCGCCTGTGCACCATTCGCGCGCGAGCGCGAGCGGGATTATGCGGCATTCGTATGCGCCCGAAATCCCGAACAGTATTGGTTTTGAACCGGCCTGATCGGCGAGTTATTCGTCGCCTAGCAGGTCGTGCCGTAAACCGCCAGCAGTTCCGCCAGGTCGGCCAGATCGACGTCGCCGTCGCCGTCGAGATCGCCGTCCTCATAGGCCGCGCCGGTCTCGCCGTAGTGCGACAGCAGTTGAGCCAGGTCGGACAGGTCGACGTCGTTGTCGCCGTCGAGATCGCCCGGACAAGCCGTGCCCGTATCCACGCCCCAGATCGACACGTCGTCGATGCTCCAACCCGGATAGGTCGTGCCGTCGTCAGTCGGCCCCATGGTCCAGCGGATGTAGACCGTCGGCTGGCCGTCGGCTACGCCTGAGATGTCGAAGGTTATCTCGGTCCAGGCCAAGTCGGCGGTCGTGACGTCCGGATTGGCCCACAGTTCGACCCAGTTGTCGCCGTCGTTGGAAACTTCGACCGTCGCGCTGTCGAACGGCGCCCGCTCGACGCCGATCCAACGCCAGAAGCGCAGCTCGCACAGGATCAGCGATTCGCAATCGATGGCGGCGGTTGTCAAGCAGTAGGTCGGCATGTTGCTGGCGTAGTCGCCGCCGATGTTGTAGCCGTAGATGAAATCGCCGCTGTGAGTGTAGCGCGGATCGCGGTTATGCGTTCCACCGGCGACCGGCGCCCCGAATTCCCAATCGCCCTCGCAAGCCCAACCCGGATCGGAGTCGAGCGGGAAGTCGATCAGTAATTCGCTGTCTGGCACGGTGATCTCGATCGTCACGACCGCGACGTTCGAGGCCCCGCCCTCGGGCGGCGTGCCGCCGTCGTCGGCGAAGAATTGGAAGGCGTCCTGACCGAAATGCCAATCAATCGAACGATACAGCACCTCATTAGCGCCTTCTGCCAGCACGTGCGGCACGGCGTCGATCAATTCCTCGCCGTCGTACAGGTCGCCGTGCGCCGGCAGAGTGTCGATGACAAAATCGAGCGAAGCAGGCTCGGGCAGACCGTCGTCGACCGCGTTAAGCGCGATCAGCGTTTCGGTCTGGGCGACCAGCGAAGCCGCGCCGGCGATCGCCGTTGGCGGGCGCGGGCCGCAAGCGCCCAATCCGGACAGGTCGGCGGGGTAGTAGTCAGGATCGAGCCCGGCGCCTTCGGACAAGCCCGCCAAACCGTCGGAGATGCCGACGCCGAGATAGCTGATGCGAATATCTCCGTTGAAATACATCTCGAACTGGAACGTGTTCGACACGCCGGAGCTGTATTCCTCGACGTTCAGGTAGGTCACTACGACGCGATCATCCTCTTGCGACCAGCTCACCGTGCCGCCGCTGGACGGATTGAGATCGTCGTACAAACCGGACAAACGCGGCTGGTCGAAGTGCTCTTCGAGCGTTTCGGTGTAATCGGTTTCGCCGCTGGTGAACGTGATGTAGCCGTTGCTGCTGACGTAGAAATGATCGTAATCGACGCCGTAAAGCGAAACGACGGCCCCGCCGGTCAGATTGATCTGCTCGTAATCGTCGTCGGAGAGATAAATCGAAGCATGTCCCGCCGGATTGGTCGGCAACTCGCTGATCTCCTCGGCGCAGCCGGCGTAATAATCCACCGTCCCGTTCGGCGTAAAGAACAAGGTGGTGTCGTCCAGATCATTGCCCGACTCGAACAACTCCGTATAGAAATTCGGAATGTCCGGCGTCGAGAAGTTGTAGCATATCCCGTCGTTGTCGTCGTAAGTTTCGTTGCCGGCTTCGTCCGTCGCCAGGACGGCGTAGAAGTACGTGGTGTTGTCCAGCAAGCCGGTTAGGCTGACGGTGGCGGGATCGCCGAGTCCGCCGCCGGCCGTGTAATTCAGTGCGCCGCAACTCATGCCGTAATACACGACGCCCGCAATCGGCTCGTCGGCTTCGATGGTGACGACGGCGCTGCGCGGTTCGAGATCGCCGGCGCTGACGCTCAAAATGGTCGGCGGAGTGCAATCCACGACGGCCTGAGCGGTAACCACCGCGGGCGCCCCGCTGCCGTCGTCGGCGTCGTAATAGGTGACGCTGACGACGTCGCCGGCCGAGATTTGGAGCACCCCGGCGCCGCCGGCGGTGCTAAGCATTATGGCGCCGACGAATTCGGCCGAACTCGGGCTGGTCTCGGTCAACAGGACGGCTTCGCCGGCGGGTTCACTGTCCGACACGATCGTGAGCGTAACGGTTTCCGCCGTGTTGTCGTCGGTGTTCAAGCCGCAATCGGAGACGATGATCGCGGCTTCGGAGTCCTCGCAGGAATAAGCCCCGCTGTCGAGCGCGACCGTGCCGGCGTCGGAGCAGGAACCCGGATAACGCAGACTCGGATCGCCCATGAGGTTGTACATCTCGAAATAGCGACGCGTGGTGCTGCCGCTGCCCATTTCAGCCAGATAGCGGTAGAGCGTGTCCACGAAGGTCGGTCCGAATTCCATCGGCACGTCGTCGTCCTCGTCGAAGATCGAATCGAACCAACGTTTTTCGAGCACGTCGTCTTCGGTCCAGTAGCTGTTGACCGAGGAGCCCCAGATTCCGACGGCGCCCTTGTTGGGGGCGAGGATCCAGGTTTCGGTGAAGCACTCGTCGAGCGTGAACGAGCCGGTGACGCAGGCGAAGCTCATCACCATCGAGTACATGTCCTCGTTGGTGAGGTTGTTGACGTCGGATTGCGAGAAGGCCGGGCCGTCGGCCCAGGACGTCGTGCCGCCGTGGCCGCTGTAAACGCCCCAGAAGCGTCCCTCGTTGAACGCGTCGCGCACCTGCTGAGTGGTGGCGTTATATGTATGGCAATACAGCTTGAGACAGTCTATCTCGTTCGGGATCATGTAGTTGTTGATGACCCAGTTGTGCGTGCCCTCGCTCACGGTGTAGTTGTCCTGGGAGGCCATGAAGACGGCGCGCTTGAGGTAGTCGCTGTCGGCGAACTGGGCGTTGTCGTACGACATGACCTTGTCGAGAATCGCGGCGAGTTCCGAGGAACTGTCGGCGGGAAAACGCCCGATGCAGATATCCGGATACCAATCGGAAGCGCCGTCCATGCAGGTGAACGGCAGATCCGTGTCGGGGGAGCCGACGCCGCCGCCGACGAAGTAACCGATATGCTGAGTGTCGCCGACGAGCAGGATGTAGTCCGGAGCATTCGGTCCGCCCCAGAGGCTCTGAATGTAGCTCTTGATTGCCGAGGAACTTGAGGACGAGGCGACGTAGGTGGAGACGTCGAAACCCTTGGCCTCTTTGTGAGCGGCGAACGGCGCGATCTGCGCCTCGAAATCGTCAGCCACGACTATCAGATAATTGCCGGCGCCGCGCGTCATCATGGCGTCCGGATCGGGATTCAGCACGTTGTTCTGAACGGCCGGCAACGGATTGAGTTCGGACGGCTCGCCGCCGTTGGTAAACGCGAGGTCGATGTTTATGTTCGGTCGATAAGTCAGAGTGCGTGACGCGGGATTATAGCCGATCGGATAAACCTCGAGCATCCACAGGTGCTGCCCGCGCGCCACGCCCAATTCCCGAACCGTAGCCGCTTCGACAAGATAATCGGCCTTGATGTCATAGGCGGCGGCGTCAAAATCAAACGACGCGTTCTCGAGAGCGCCCGGCAGCTTTTCAACCGGCGTCTGACGCGGCTGAACCAGCAACGACATGCCGGCGGCCGTTTCGTCAATCGTGATTTGTTCGCCGACGCTCGCGACCAGCTTCACCTCGGTGCCCGGGGGCGCGAGGAAAAGCTTACGGACCACTGGCAGCAACGGGGCGCCGATTTCGCCGTAGGGGGCGGCGTCCGGCCATGTGACGACCGCGAATTCGCCGTGATCGTTCTTGTAGGGTACGAGCGCGAAGCCGGGCGTTTCAATCGAAACCTGCAATCCGTTCTGGTCGAATCCCAGCACCGTCACAACCGCCGGCGCCGCATCAGAAAGGTTCAAGACTTCCAAACCGCCGTTTGGCGCGGTTTGAATCCACGAATCAGCCATAACGCTGGTTGAAATTAGAGACGTCAGGATCAGCGCCGCGGCCCACAAACGTCCTCTTGTAACAGTGTTACACATCGGTAGAGTCTCCCATGGATGAACGTAATCTCACATGTCATGTAGTGCTGGATTCAGCTGATGAGACATATATACAGCCATGCATCGACGCCGAATCGTGCGTCGCCAGCCCGCATGATCAATCCGCGATCGTTTTATTAGCTTTGGTTACTCCGAAAGCCAGCTCCCAGCGGCTTTGCAGTGCATTCGCGCTGTATCGATGTCTGGCACAGAGAGGCCCGGTCCACACATTTTTCAACAGCGCCCAGCTTGCTACATTATATCGAAATCGCCCAACCGTCCCAAGCTTAAAGACTTAATGCTTACGATCTCGCCGGAAGCCCGAATTGAATACATGAGTCAGGCATGCTAAAAAACGTCGCTCGATTGATCCATGGCCCGAACGGGCGCCATTTGGGTGGTTACTATCGGACCTAGCCGCGGGCGGCAATGATGCCGGATCACCGAGCCTTCATCAGGGGGCTGCTATTTACAACCATTCGGATCGCCGAGTCGATGCTTCAAATACTTTCGTTCTCTGCCGCGTACAGTTCGGGATGTCGGCGCTCATCGGCAATTTCGCGGAGATGTGCCTCCTGCAAATCAGCACGCTTCTTCAACAGTCTGCGAATGAGCAAGTTACCGGTTATGCCAATCACAATCCCGTAAATACCCGCCGTATTGAGAAGCAGCGCCACTCCGCCCGCGCTGACAGCGGCGATGGCCGCCGCCGCGAACCAACTGAAAATCACCCAGACCATCCGCGCTAGCTTGAGCGTCGCATCGCCTCGCTGGAATATACGGTCGGCCATACCGGTGGCGATGACTGCGGCAAAGGCGACATAGGTGGTGGATACCGGGAGTTTGAAGCCCGACGCCGTCGCGATCACGCTGGCTGAAACGGCCAGGATGACGCATGCTCTGAGCGCGTCGTAATGCATGGTCTTACCGGCGGCGGTGATGGTCGGAGGAGGGGCCAGGACGGGTTGTTTTCCCCGGAATTTCAACAAAAACCGCGCCGCGGCGATGCACCAGTTCGGCGCCCAGAGACGCACCTGGTGCGCCATGGAGCCGGCATGGACCTCCGCGCTGGTAACCCGTTGCGCGTTGCGCGTCATCATGCCGAGCACCATCAGTAGACCGCAGCCGAATAAAGCCCAGGTCGCGATGGGAACCGCGGTGGCTTTTGCCACCCCGTCGGCGCGATGTTTGATCAAATGCAGAGCCGCCAGGCCGGGCGAGGCGCAGTTGGCCAGATCGTTTTGGCCGAACGCGAACGCCATCGCCAGCATTCCGACGATGGCGAGAAACGGAAACAGCCTTTTGGCGGCTTTCTTTCCGAACGTTACCAGAATCAGGTGGATAATGATGGCGAAAAAGGCCCACAGCACGAAGATGCACAACAGCGGCCCGTAATCCTGAACCACTTCTCGATTCAGATACTTTACAAACTCGATCTGTTTCATGCCTTTGACGAGCATGAAATACGTCAGGGCGGCCAGCATGCCGCCGCCGACCCAGCCGCCGTGGGCGAGCAGCACGCCCAGATTCTTTTCCTTCGAGCGAATCGCGCCGCGCACCATTCGTTGAATAAAGAACGCGGCGATGCCGGTGATGACGATCGAGCAGACAATAGCGAAGACAACCTTGCCGGCGGTTCCCCAACTAACGACTTTATATCCGCCGACCGCGAAGGCGGCGCCCAGCAACTCGAACACCAGACAAGCGGTCGTGCTCACCGGCATGCCGAAGGCGGAATACCCGTACAGTAAAACCGTATCGACAATATACACGGAGATGTAAACTGCCAGCAGCGTTTCAAGCGAGTTGAACAGAGTCGGGTCGAAGATCCCCTTGCGGGCCGTGTCGATCACGCCGGAAGAGGCGCAGGCGCCCAGCACCACGCCGACACCGGCGATGTAAACCGCCGTCCGCCGGCTTAACACGCGAGCCCCGAACACGGCGTTCACTAGGTTGGCGGCGTCGTTTCGGCCAACCTCGACCGTATCCCAGAGCAGCATGCCCAACGCCACGATGCTGATCGAGATCAGGAATGGACCGGAAGAGACATATTCGCTGATGAAATCGGGCATTATGTCAACGGCTCATGCAATAGCGCCTACGGGATAGATCATCGCACTTTGTCAGGGTGTCAGGGCGTCGCCGTCAACGAACCAACATACGCCGCAATCGCTCGGCGGTTTTGTCCGCATGATTCGCCAATGCGCCGAGGTTCTGGAAGATAGCCGACCAGAGAAATATGTCCGTCGCCCTGATTTCATCCTCCAGGGCGAAAAGTTGTTGGGCCAACTGGAACTGCATTTTGTCCGCCACCCACTCCTCGTGCTCGGCCTGTCGGGCGATTTCGAGAACTTGCTCCGCCGGCTCCCCGCTGAAATCAGACTCCGCCAGATCCTTGAGCTTGCCGGTCGCCTCGAAGAGCTTCTCGCAGACCTTCACGACTTGCCGAACATAGCCCAACGCCTGTTCCGCGAGAGCCTCCGGCATGACCAGATTCTTTATCGTGAGTTGGACGGCGATATCCTCGGCCGTGTCGGCCAGATCGTCCTGAACGTGCACCAGGGCCAACAGGTCGCCGCGATAGACCGGGAGCGAAAAAGCCTTCGGGATCGTGCGGCGAATCTCCATCTTGAGCTTGTCCGCCTCATGCTCGGCCTTGAAAACCTGCTCGGCGATTTCCTTCAAGCGCTCGAAATCGCCCGCGCGGGCGCTCTCGAACATTGGCAATACGAGATCCACGCATGCCCTGACACGATCCATGTGTTCGGCTAACGGTTCAAACGGCGAGTGTTTACGCCAATGAAAAAGCCCCATACTGTCATTCTCCATGCTGTGTAACGAGACGCCTGAGTGAAGAGGCGCGAGCTTAACGGATTCGGCGTTAAGCGTCCACGCGGTGCGCGACCGGGATGGAGGTAAAAAAATGGCGGCCGCGACGCAGGAGGGAGAGCACGTCACGGCCGCTGGTGGGAGCTAACCAGACTGTTACAACGGTATTCGAACGGTCTCGCGAAATATTCGAGATAACGTTCGAAAGCGCGGTTACCAATTATCAGCTTTTTCCCGCCGAGCCGTCCAGCCAAGCCAAACGCCGACGGTTATCAATGCAGACACACGATCATCGAAAAGGCTTACAGAAAATCTTCCATAAAGACACAAAATGTCTAAAAAGGGACGCCCTCTGACGGCGTCCCGTGCGGGAAGGCGTCATGACGATCTTCACGGGGAAACGGACGGAGTACCGTCAGCCGCCCGTCGGTCAGCTCGGCGCCTCCCGATTTGTCGCTCCGACTTTCCCTTTACTCCCTACCCCTCCCCCCGCTAACCTGACAACCATGAATCGCCGCCCCCAATATTCTCGCAGACTTTCCTTGTCACTTGTAGCAATGTCAGTCTGCCTCCCCGCCGCCGTCGGCGAAACCCTTGTTTACGAACTGACTCCCAGATTCGACGCCGCCGTTCTCCATGTGGATCTAACGTGGACGACCGGCGGTCGTCGCACTGCGTCGGCACTGCGCGTCGCCGAGCGGGTCGGGCCGATCGAGGATGTTCCGCAATTGTTGCACAATCTCGCCGTCAGCGCTTCCAACCAGCGTCAAAACGCCGTCTGGATCGTTAAACACCGGCCGGGCGAAATTCTCCGCTGCACGTACGACGTTGTCGCTGGCCGCCGCGCTTTCGAGCAATGGTCGGATAAGCACTATCCGGTCGTCGCCCCGACCTTCTTTCACGGCCTCGGCAGCGCGTTCCTGCTGGCGCCCGCGGCCTACACCGGCGTGCCTGACGACTTCGAGGTCATCGTCCGTTGGCAGCTCCCCGCCGGTTACAAGGCCGCCTGTTCGTGGGGCCTGGGTCGAACCGTCGGCGCCAGAATATCGGCCGACAACCTGCGTCAATCCGTCTACCTCGCCGGGAAGATCGCGACAACCACGCGTCAACAGGGTGACCGCCGCGTAAGCCTGGCCGTCGTTGATCGTTTCGGCTTCACGCTCGACGAATTCGCCGACATGACCGCCGCCGTCATCAAGCACCAGTGCGATTTCATGGGCGAGACCGACTTCCCGTCCTTCGTCATCACCGCGATCCCCGCCGGGCCGCCGCTCAAGTCCGGCGAAGCCCGCATCGCCGGCTCCGGTCTGTACAACAGCTTCGCTCTTTTTGTCGCCCCCGGCTCGCAATTGGACGACGCGGTCGAGCACCTGTTCGCCCACGAGCTGTTCCACCACTGGTGCGGCCGCCTGCTGCGCGCCAAGCAACCCGAGCGGCAAGCATATTGGTTCATTGAGGGCGTCACGGATTACTATTCTCTGCGCATTTTATATGATTATGAGCGATGGCGTCCCGCCGTCTACGCCAAGTGGATCAACCAACACGTTCGCGAATACCATCTCAACCCCGCGATCCACGCCTCCAACGACGACATCGAACGTGATTATTGGATTAAGCGAGCCACGGTCGGCGAGGTCGCCTACCAGCGCGGCCTGCTCCTCGGTCTCCGCTGGCACAAGCTCGCTAGAAGCCGCGGTGTTCCAAACGGCTTTGACAAGCTCTTCAAATCGCTCGTAAACCGAGCCCGGGAGGGATATTACGAAATATCGAACGCCGAAATCAGAAAGAGCGGCGTCGATCTGCTCGGCCCTTGGTTCGCCCGCGAATTCGACCAGTACGTCATACAAGCGAAGACAATCCCGCTGCCCCCGGACGTCCTTGCCCCGAAGCTGGCCGGCAAAATGACCGATGTTTACGCCTACGAAGTCGGTTTCGACCAACAACGCTCATTAAAAGAGCAGCGCGTTCGCGGCCTGATTCCAGGCGCCGCCGCCGCCAAGGCCGGCCTGCGCGAAGGAGACCGCCTGACCGGCTGGCGACTTCCGGGGAATCCGAACACGCAAGTGAAACTACATATATTACGCAAGGGTGGAGAGAAGACGATAACCTATTACCCGCGCGGCACGAAGAAGACAGTCGTGCAATTCTCCCAATAAGCCTATTGGCGCATGCCCGGCAACCAGCGTTTCAGCAACGATGCAACACGATAAAGAAGCATCATGTGGTACGGGTTTTGGCGGCTCTTGCAGGGATTACGGTTATGCGTTGGGCGATCCATACGGGACTCGTCCGCCCCGCCGGGCGGATTCCGACAGTCGTTTGAGGTCAAACCGCCGATGATGGAATAGTCGGCCAGTACAGGTCCAAGCGTGCTCGGGAAAAAATCACATTATATACCTATTTACCCTAATAGGAATCTGGACGGACAGTCATTAACATATGCTCGATAAACAATATTTCTCAGGGTGCATTGCGATATACTCCGGCCTTTCTTGATGGGTCGGTTGGAAGGGGATGGGCAGTGGAAAGATCGCATCGCCTGTCTCAAAACGCTAAAAACGCTAATCGAACTGGTTTTACTGGATGCTAAAAGACTAAACATTCGCCATCTTCAAGTCGCCAGTAATACAAGATGTTTCCGGTACAGAGTGTGTCGCCGAGGAATCCAGCGTTTCAGTTCAAGGGATTCCAAGGATGCCGCCGTTGGCAGGAGAAGCGGATCTTGGCTGGGCTTGCTAAGAATATTTTGCGCCATACGCCGCACGCCAGAATTTGCCGGCGCGGCCGGTGCGCGGCTGCCGCGCCTTTTTTCCACGCGCATCGAACCGGAAAGCACCCATGTTATGGAGGATAGCCGAATCAAGGCGCTACGGCGCGAGCGCCGCCGAACGTGTCGGGGCTTTACCGCCCAGGTTCAGAGGTTCGGCGCTACGCTGTCACGGCGTCATTCTGGATTAACGAAAGGGGACCGAGTTATGGGAAAGAACCGCAACATCCCATCGTGACGCCCGAGGGCAAGACCGGCCGACGCCAGCCCCCGGGCAGTCGCGACACTGATATTGAAAAGATTTTAGGCCGGCCAAACTCATTTGACAGCTTCTGCCGCGTCTGCGCCTGCGAAGGCGTCGTCGCGGCGGTCGGCGGCGGAGGGATAGTTGCATCGCGCACACGCCTGCCCGGCGCAGCCAGTCAGAAGCAGAACTCTTACCGCATATGTACTTAGGAGGCCAGTGATCATGAGATGCAAATTATTGTGTAGTCTGCTGGGCTTGATGGTCTTCATGGCCGGCCCGGCATTAGCTCAGGATTTCTCAGTAACGGCGCCCTACGCCGGCCCGACTGCTCCCATGCGGACCACTTGCGGCGCCGGGGACGATTGTGCGCTTAAAGATACTGAGGATCATACCTATGAGGTCGCGATTCCTCACGACAGCGATTGGACGTTCTCGTTATGCGGATCTACGTTCGATACTTATATGTTTCTCGGAACGACGCTCTGCGGCGAAGAAGTCGGATACAACGACGACTTCTGCGGCGTGCAATCCGAGCTGACTGTAACCATAACCGCCGGTACTTATTATGTTGACGTGGAAGGTTACTCCGACTGCGGTGATTATGTGCTCAATGTCTTCGATGCACTGGCGCCGCCGACCGGCGCGTGTTGCGTCGCGTCAGTCTGCGTGGCTACAAACACCGAATCCGAGTGCGACGCACTCACCGGCGACTGGTACGAGGGTGAAGATTGCGCAACCTTCGTTTGTCCGGGATCTTGTCCCGAGGATACGCTCCGCATCGAGATCTTTACGGACGAGTATGCCAGTGAGACTACCTGGGATCTCTACGAACAGGGCGGCGGAGAGATCGCTTCGGGTGATCCTGGCAACAACAATGCTCTGCACACCTGGGATGTCTGCCTGGAAACGGCCAAGTGTTACGACTTCACCATATACGATTCGTACGGCGACGGCATCTGCTGCAGCTATGGGGACGGATACTACGAATTGTATCTGAACGACGTGCTCGTGGCGTCCAATTACGCCTTCTCAGGCGATTTCGACACGGTCGCTGTCGGCGGCGGCTGCGGCGAACCTGTCGGTCGCTGCTGCTACGGCGATCCGTCGGCCCCGGACTGTGCTGACAACACGGAAGCCGAGTGCGCGGCGCTCGTCGGCACGTGGGATTATGGTCTCAACTGCACCGACGATCCGTGTCCGGTTCTGCCGCCGAATGACACCTGCGCCGGGGCCGCGCCCGCGGCGTGCGATTACACGGTACTGCCTGGAGAAGACACGACGAACGCCGTCAACGATTACTGGGATACCAGCGGTTGCACCGGGTTTTCGTCCAACGGCAAGGATCTCACGTACGAGTTGACGCTGACTGAGACGAAGGACGTCACGGTGACGATGGATCCGACGCCTTACGTTTCGTTCGACGCCTCCGTCTATCTGGTGACGGATTGCGCCGATATCCCGGGCACATGTCTGGCGGGCGCTGACTCCGGGAATCCCGAGACATTCACGGTCACGCTCGAGGCCGGCACGTACTACATCATCGCCGATGCGTACAGCACCGGAGAAGGTCTGTTCGACCTGACGATCGAGTGCGAGACCACCCCGGTCGGCGGCGCCTGTTGCCTGCCGGACGGCTCATGCGTGCAGACCGCGGACGAGACGGCTTGTGTCGCGCTCTACGGCGTCTATCAGGGCGACGGCTCCGACTGTGCGACGACGGATTGCCCGCAACTTCCAGATCCGTCGCTGCAACTGATCCCCGACGCCGATTGTTACGAGGCGGGCGACGTCGTCTGCGTTGATATTTGGATGATCGACATCCTCGAAAACGTCGTAGGCGGTCAGTTCTTCCTCAACTATGACACGGCCTATCTGACGCTGCCGACGGGCGATGCCGGCGCGATTGTGCCGGGCGACGCTCCGATGTCCATACAGGTCTACGAGTGCTCGGTGGCCCAGACCACCGGCGGCGTATGTACGCCGACCGCCGGCGAAATCGGTTACGCCGTCGGCGTCCCGACCGATCCGCCCAATTTGTCGGTGACGGGCGACTGGAAGATGGCGACAATCTGCTTCACCGCGGCTCAGGATATCTGCAGCGTCAGCGACCTGATGACTTGGTGGATGGATGCGGGCGGACAGACACGCATGACCACCTCGCCGTTCGACCTGATATACCCTGATCTTGAGGTGCTGAACATCGCTGATACGACTCCTCCGACAGTAACGCCGCCGGATGTGGTCGAATTGGAGTGCAGCTCGGAGCTGCCGGACGCGGCGACGACCATCACCGAGTTCAACAGCTTGGCCGGCGCCGACGCCTACGACAACTGTACGGCGACTTGCAGCCTGACGGTTACGTCGGTCACATACATCTTGGACGGTGACGAGTGCGAGGGCACGATCACGCGCACGTACACCATCACCGATCACTGCTTGAACTCGACGGCCGTGGATCACGTCTTCAATGTTTCTGACGACACGCCGCCGACGATCACCTACTGTCCGCCCGATACGACGGTCGAATGCGACGGCTCCGGCAACACGCTCGAGTTGGACGCTTGGCTCGCCAGTTTCGCGGCCAGCGACAATTGCGTTGGCGTGACGCTTAGCAACAATTTCACCGGCTTGTCTGACGAGTGCGGCGAAACCGGCTCGGCGACCGTGACGTTTACGGCCGAGGACGAGTGCGACAACGTGTCAACCTGTCAGGCGACGTTCACGATCGAGGATACCGCGCCGCCGGTCATTACCGGTTGCCCGGGCGATATCGAAGTCAACGCCGACGCGGGCTCGTGTTCGGCGGTAGTGACCTGGATCGAGCCGACCGTGGATGACGACTGCGGCATGGGTACGTTCGTCTCGACGCACAGTCCGGGCGAAACGTTCCCGCAGGGTGTTACGACCGTGACCTACACGGCCACGGACGACTGCGACAATGTGACGTTGTGCATCTTTGACGTGACGGTCCTGGCGTTCAACGACCTGCTCGTGAGCGTCGAGCTGCAAGGCATCGAGACCGCGGTGACGCGCTGCATCAAGTTCACGTTTACGAAGTGTGCTCCGCCCAATTCGGTGACCATCTACAGAGACCTCGACTTCGACGCCGGCGGCTTGGCGATGGGCGTGCTGTTTGAAGATCTGCCGTGCGGCGATTACGAATGCGTGACCGCCGAGGATATGTTGCACACGTTGCAGGTCCGCCTCGACAGCGTGCCGGACTTTGATATCGTCGGCACGCAATACGTCGCCTACTTCACGGGCGATAACAGGCTGACGACGGCCGATTACTACAACGACGAGCTGATCGACATCGCCGACTTCGGCGCGTTCATCACTGAGTGGGGCGCCTGTTACGACAGCGAGCCCGATTCGATCTGTGACGGTCATACGCCGTGCGCGTACGCGCCGCCGAGCGGCTTCCATGCCGACGCTAACGGAGACGGCGTGCTGGATGTCAGCGACTTCAATCCGATCTCCGGAAACTTCCTTATGACCGGCGATCCGGACTGCTGCAGTCGCGGCGGCGGCGGAGACCAGCCGCGCGACGCTGTCACGGTTCAGGAACTGCTAGATCTGGGCGTGCGTAACGCCCGACGAGCAGACCTTAACGGCGACGGTTGGATTGACATGGCCGACGTCGAGTTGTTCCTGAACGGCGGCGTTCCGGACGACGCGCCGGCATTAGCGCCGAGCGAGCCCATGTGGCTGCCGGCGGAAGCGCTTAAGGTGCGACCGTAGCGAAAAGACGACGAGAATCGGAGGCGCGGGAAGGCAAATTTGTCTCCCGCGCCGCCGGTCTTGTTCTCTGCCCCCGCTCGCCCGAATTCATCCGCGCTACGTTTTCGGTTTGGGGCGCCGTCTTATTGACTTTCGTCGCGGCAACGGCGTCAAGGCGTTAAATTATAAATAAAAAAGCCATTAAATTACGAAAAAAAATAATAACTACCCAGTTTCCCTAATAGGCAGGCCGGTCTGAATTGTGTAGCGTTTAGGCAGGATTTGTTCTTAGCGTACGTAATGCAGGGCATGACGGTCTCAAGAGATGGCTTTAGACGGGAAAGAAGCCATTTCGACGCCCGTTAATGACGGCAGTTCATGAAGTGAGTGATGTCGACGCGGATTTTGCCCGCCCTTTTCACTTGATTTGCGCGCATATATGCGTGCAGAGCGAGAAGAGTGCACGTCTCATCGGGCAAATGCTCACATTCAATGGGGCAGCCGGCCGGCCCAAAGCTTGAATCGGAGAGGTAATGAGGCTGGACGCATGGTCGCTTTGAAAGACTTTGTGAAACCGCATGGTATTAGCGCGCCCGCCCCATGCTTCGGAAGGCATACTTAATTCTTCGGGTAGTACTGTCGGCTGGGAGAGCCCGGCGGCGTTGCGGCCGTCCCTTGCAAGCTGGTCGCATGCGGATCCTCGCTGCCGGCCCAGCCGGCATTCGGTGTTAGCGTTTCGAAGGCGAGTTATTAAACCATGGCAGGGCTCTGTCGCATGAGCGACAGGCTTGAAATCGACGCCCCGGCTGGGTGCGATCGCGGCACGGATGGCAAAGCTTGACCAGCCCGGACGGGATGCGCGGGAGACAGTGATAGCGGGATTGATCAGAGCGTGCGAAGCAGCACGCGGGGACATGAAAATAGCGCGGCGGCGTGCGTTCGTCGCCCAACCTGAAAACGGAGGTAAACGAACCATGAAGGCGAAAGCAGGAATTGCGATGATTGGCCTCTTGGCCTTGACGCTGTGCGCCGGTACAGCCTGGGCTGGGGACAGATACGTGAATCCCGACGGGATTTGCGGTGGATCCACGCCATGCTATACGACTATTCAAGCGGCGATCACCGCCGCCGATCCAGGAGACACAGTCCACGTGGCAGTGGGCATTTATAACGAACGGCCGACGGTCGGCAAGAGTTTGACAATCATCGGCGCCGATGAGGCGACGGTAATTATCGACGCCGGCGCGGGCGCTAGCGGATCATACGGATTCACGGTGACAGCCGACAATGTCTCGATTAGCAAACTGACGCTGGTCGGCGACACGTCCATGTCGACGCCGCGCTACGGCTTCAAGATATCGAACGTGTCGAACTTCACGATGACGGACGTGACGGGGAAAGAATTCTACCGCACGGCCGTGGATCTACTGGGCGTCACGAACGGCACGCTGACGGATGTCACCAGCATCGACAATAACGGCCACGGCGTTTCGCTGGTCGATTGCAACAGCGTGACGCTGACCAACACCGTCGTCAGCGGCAACGCCTGGCAGGGTGTAAGTGTCGCCACCTGGGGGCGTTATTCTACGCTGGGCACGAGCGGCATAGTCTTCCTGGGCACGAACAGCTTCGGAAATCTCTTTCAACTCGAGGAAGGCGACTACAACAATCCGGGCGTACCACCCGCCGGCAATGCCATTATCACCTACAGCACGACGGACCCGCTCGCCGACGTCTTGGTCCAGGCGAGCGATTTCGGATTCGCCCTGCATGGCGAGCAGGACGACAGCCCCGACCAGAATAGGGTATGGTTCTTCGACACGCTGGCCAATGCGGCGATTATTCCGGGTATGGGCGGCGGCGGCCACTGGACCGGCACCGACATGTACATCGAGAGCCTCACGGACGGCACGCAACACCACGTGACGCCCGGCTGCTCGATCCAGGCGGCGATCAACGCCGCGGATCCCGGCGACACGATCAATGTTTCAGCAGGGCCATACGGCGAGAGCGTCAGCATTAACAAATCCGTGACACTCCTGGGCGCTAACGCCGGCGTGCATCCGGCGGTGGGAACGCATCCGACTGAAACTGTCGGCACACGTGGAGCCGAGTCGATCCTCTCGAATAATTACCCGGCCATTGTGCCTTCCGCTGACGGTATCACGATCGACGGTTTCATGTTCACCGGGGACGGCGGACGGATCATCGACACTTACGCTGACGCCAACGATTTCCACCTGTTGAATTGCATCTTCGATAACGACGTCACCGGAACCACGCAGGGCGTGATCCAGTTCGGCGGCGGCAGCCATACCGACATGCTGCTCGCCTTTAACCTGTTCCAGGACGAAGGCGACCACACTTTCTACACGGGCGGGGGCCCGTTCGACAGCTTGACGATCGAGTACAACAAGTTCAACGTGGCCGGCGAGTCGGTATTCTGGGCTGCTACGCCGCTGGTGGACGGCGTCGTGCGAGGCAACGAGTTCGACGGCACGATCGGTACGCCCGGTGTCGGTTTCTGCACCATGAACATCGGCAAGGGCGGCAACATCTCGATTGAAAACAACTGGTTCCACGATCTGCAGTACACGCCCTTCCAGATCGGCATCATCGGCGGCTCGGTCGTCGGGAACACCATTGAACGAATCTATCCGTATCCCGGCTATTGGGGCAGCGCCTTTGAATTGTGGGGCGGGCAGTGGGGCACTTCGGTATCCGCCAACGTCACTATCACGGACAACACGGTTCACTACAATGACGTGCCCGGCGCCGCCGAACCCTCGCACGGCATAAGATTACGAGGACCAGAAGCGCCGGATCCCGGAATCGATGGATCCACGATCAACATATACCACAACTCCTTCCTGAATGGCGGCGTCCGCTCGGACGCTTACGCTGTCCGGCATCAGGGAGATCCGACCACGACCGCGGATGCCGATGAGAACTACTGGGGTACGCTCGCCTACGGCGTAATCGCTGGTCTGATGGAAGGCAATGCTGATTTCCAACCATGGTGCAACAGCGACTTCAGCTACTGCGGCTTCACTGGTCCGGTCACCGACACATATGTCGATGACGGCTACGTCGGTTTGGCCGATGGCACGGAAGTCGATTGGCCCGACGGCGCCGGCGGCGGGGGACACTACATCGGCTATGACGCCTTCGCCAAAATCCAGGACGGCATCGAAGCCGTCTCCGGCAGCACGGTCCATGTCGCGGAGGGAATTTACGTCGAACAGCTTTACATCGACAGCAGCGTGGACCTGGTCGGCGCCGGAATCGGTGCGACCGTACTCGAAGCGGTGGCGCTGGTTGATCGCACCACTTACGACGTAACGCAATGGACCGGAGACGTCCGCACCATCGACGCCTGTATCGGCGTGAACGACGCCGGAACGGTCAACATCTCCGGCTTCACGGTTGACGGTCTCGACCTGGGTCCGAACAACTTCTACGGCATCCACTTCTTCAATACGAGCGGCTCGGTCACGGGCTGCCGGATCGAGGACATCACCGATACCGCGAATCCGGGCTTTTCACGCATTATCAGTCTGGCCGCCACGCACGGTGACGGCGAAACCATCTCGATTGACTTCTCCTACAACTTCATTCCCAACATGCAGAAGGGCGGAATCCTCGTCATGGGACCTGGAGCCACCTTCACGGTCGATGAGAACAACGTCGCCGACGGACCTTCCGCTGACATCGCCGGCAACTGCATTCAACTGAGCTACGGCGCCTCAGGTTCAACCCTGAACAATATCGTGCAGGGCGTTTACTATACCGGGACGGATTGGGCGTCGACCGGCATCCTGCTCTTCGAGTCCGGCGACATCGACATGGTCGGAGACGAGGTCTTCGATTGCCAGAGCGGCGTGAATTTCAGCGACTGGGGTTGGGTGTATCTGCATCCGACGACCGTCAACCTGACGTTCACCGGCTTGGACCTGCACGGCAATGATTGGCCCTTGGGGGCGCAACTGAGCCGCGATAACAGCGATCCGAATATCACTATCACCGATTGCGACATTGGCGACTCCTCCGGCGACGGCATCGACGTTTGGGGCACAGGTTTGGACCCATGGGGCGGCGTCTATTACACCGGTTGGGACAACGGCGACCTGAACGTCAGCATCAGCGGCTGCAAGATCTCCGGAAACGGGTACGACGGCATCTGGACGGCGGACCAGTCCGGGAACACCAACACCGTCCACTCGTTCGACGTTTACAACTCCTCGTTCAGCGCCAACACCGGCTCCGCCGTCAACAACACCTTCCCGAGCGGCGTCATCAACGCCTCGGGTTGCTGGTGGGGTGACGCGAGCGGTCCGGTTCAGGGCGTTATCCTCCGCGGCGAGCGAGCGTTGGCGCCGCCGGCGCGGCCTTACGGCGGAGAATTGCCCGCCGGGGGCGCGACGCTGTACACCCCAGACAATTCGACCGACGGCCGGGGCGGCGGCGGCGAGACCATCTACGGCTCGGTTGACTACACCCCCTGGATGGCCAACGACGGCGCCTACAACGCTCCTGGCTTCGACGGCGACTTCTCCGAGCTCTGGGTCGACGACGACAGCCCGCAGACCAGCAGTCAGGCTTACATCGAGGAGGCGCTCGGCCTGGTTTCCGGCAGCACTATCAATGTCGCGGCGGGAACCTACGGCCCGTTCATCCTCAACTCGACCGTCAACATGATAGGCGCGCAGGCAGGCGTGGATGCGCGCGGACGCGTCGTTGGCGCGCCCGATCCGCTCGTCGAATCGGTCATCACGGCCGGCAGCGGGATTCTCTGCGAATTGAAGAACGGCTGCGCTGGATCTGTAATCGACGGTTTCGCATTCGATGGAGCGGGCAATGCCATCCTCTCAAACGGCGGGCCGCTCGATGGCCTCGTGATCCAGAACAACCACATGGCGGGCGCTTCCAGTTCCGCCGTGTTCCTCAACGATCATGGCGACGACATCACCGTTCATCAGAATTCCATGGACGGATCGAGCATGGGCTCCGGCGGACTGTTCCATCTGGATCAGGACACTTTTGACGGATTTCATTTTACGTCGAACTGGGCCGTGAATCAGGAGAACGGATTCGGACTCTTCGTCGACGGCAATCGCAATGTAGGCTCCAGTGTGGCGCGCGACCCGCTGTTCAACGGCAACCTGTTCAAGAACAACCAACAGAGCATGAACGTCGGCAAGCGGGCTCTGGAAAACGCCGAGATCAGTGACAACACGTTCCAGGACAACAGCTACGACGGACTGTTGGGAGGCCCGAAAGACACCTTGATCACCAAGAACGTGTTCCTCAATAACGGTCGTGACGGTCTCATACTCACAAGCTTCGGAGACAGCGACCCTGCCAAGGGAGCACAGGGATGCACCGTTTCCTGCAATCTGTTCCAAGGCAACGGATTTGTGCACGCCGCCGAGGCTGTCTTCTTCAGTTCCGGTCAGGCGCCAGGCACCATTTCAACCAATATCCTATACGATAACAACATCACCGGCAACAATGCCGGAGCTTACTACGGCGGAACGGAAACGATCGACGCTGAAGACAACTGGTGGGGCGCGGCCGACGGCCCCGGAGGCGCGGGGCCGGGTTCCGGCGACGGCGTCAACAGCCTCAACATCGACTTCGATCCCTTCTTGACAACGCTGTCCATGTGTGCCCCGAGGATTCTGACGCTCGAGGCTGACCAGGAATGCTACGAGCTCGGCGAAACGGTGTGCGTCGAAATCTGGATGCACAATGTCGATCGGGACATCACCGGCGGGCAGTTCTTCCTGTATTACGACACCGGCTACCTGACGTTGGCGACGGGTGATCCCGGCGCGATCGTGCCCGGAGACGCCCCGATGGACAATCAGGTCTACGAGTGCTCCGTCGCCCAGCAGACCGGCGGCGTATGTACGCCGACCGCCGGCGAGATCGGCTACGGCGTCGGCGTGCCGTGGGGCTCGGGATTGACGGTTACTGGCGACTGGAAGATGGCGACGATCTGCTTCACCGCCGCCCAGGACATCTGCAGCGCCAGCGACCTGATGAGTTGGTGGATGACGGCGGGCAGTACGAATCATCTCACGGCCGATCCGTTCGAGATCATCGAGCCCGGACTGATGGCGTTGGATCTTGACGACGCCACCCCGCCGACCATCGATCCCGTCGCCGGAGACTCGACTGTCGAGTGCGACGGCGCCGGCAACACTACTGAGCTGAACGCTTGGCTCGCCAACCATGGCGGCGCCGGCGCCAGCGACAATTGCGGCAGCATCTCATGGACGCACGATTTCACGACTCTCTCCGACGACTGCGGCGCAACCGGTTTTGCGCTGGTGACGTTTACCGCCACCGACCACTGCGGCAATTACTCAACGACCGCCGCGACCTTCACCATCGAGGATACGACCACGCCGGCGATAACTACAGCCGCGAGTAACCAAACGGTCGAGTGCGACGGAGCAGGCAACAGCGCCGATCTGACCGCCTGGCTGAACAACCTCGGCGGCGCGGCGGCGAGCGACGACTGCGGCGGCGTCACTTGGAGCTACACCCCAGACCCCGCCACGCTCTCGGACCTGTGCGGCGCCACCGGCGCCGTGACCGTGACCTTCCGGGCTACGGACGACTGCGGTTTGTTCTCCGAGACGACGGCAACCTTCACGGTGGAGGACACGGTCGCTCCGGTGATCAGCGGTTGCCCGGGCGCCATCGAGGTCAACGCCGACGCGGGTTATTGCTCGGCGATAGTGACCTGGACGGAGCCGACCGCGGCGGATGTCTGCGGCATGGGCACGTTCGCCTCGACGCACAGTCCGGGCGACACGTTCCCGCAAGGCGTCACGACCGTGACCTACACGGCCGAGGATGACTGCGGCAATATTTCGTATTGCACTTTCGACGTGACGGTCCTGGCGTTCAACGACCTGATCGTGAGCGTCGAGATCCAGGGTATCGACACGGCGGTCACCCGTTGCATCAAGTTCACGTTTACAAACTGCACGACCAGCAATTCGGAGGTCATCTACAGAGACGTCGGCTTCGACGCCGCCGGCGTGGCGACGAACGTGCCGTTTGACGACCTGCCGTGTGAATTCGGACCGTTCGACTGCGTGACCGCTGAGGACGTGCTTCACACGTTGCAGGTTCGCCTTGACAGCGCCCCCGATTTCGGGATTGTCGGTACGCAGTACGTCGCCGACTTCACCGGCGTCAATCGGCTCACGACGGCCGACTACTATAATGACGACCTGATCGACATCAGCGACTTCGGCGTGATGATCGTCGAGTGGGGCGCCTGCTACGACAGCGAGCCCGACACGGTCTGTGACGGCAATACGCCGTGCGCCTACACCCCGCCGACCGGCTTCCATGCCGACGCCAACGGCGACGGTACGATGGACGTCAGCGACTTCAATCCGATCTCCGCAAACTTCCTCATGACCGGCGATCCGGACTGCTGTGTTCGCGGTGACGGCGGCGGCGACGAGCCGCGCGATGCGATCACGGTCCAGGAACTGCGCGAAATGGGCGTCCATAACGCCCGAGTCGCGGACCTGAACGGCGACGGTTGGATCGATATGACCGACGTCGAGTTGTTCCTCAACGGCAATGTTCCGGACGACAAGCCGGAATTAGCGCCCAGCGAGTCCACGCGGCAGGCGACGAAAATGCATGAGGTGCGACCATAGCAACGAGGCGGTGATTTAACGGCGAATATCGGAGGCGCGGGAAGGCAAACTTGTCTCCCGCGCCGCCGGCCTTGATGTACGCTAAGGCATTCTATGAATGCGCTTTGGAGGAATACCTTTTGGAGGAGGTAAAAATGAGAAGAGTATTGGCGGCAACTGTCAGCCTGGTTTGCCTGGCGGCGTGGATTGCGCCCGCGGCGCTGGCCGACATCGACTTGGAATGGCGTCCGCTCAATCAAACCGTGGACGTCGGCGACTCGCTCGGCATCGGACTTTACGCCGTCTCGGACACCGTGGATCCGCAAGGCTTTTCCGCGGTGCAAGTCATCATTGAATGGGATCCTGTTTACCTTGAACTGACGGGAAATGACGACACCGGCGGCGTAGACTGGATGGGATCGTCCTTCATGCCCGGAAACTCGTTTGGAATCAACGAGGCGGATCCGCCCGCCGACGGCAACGGCATGTGGGTCGGTACGTACTGGTTCGGACAGGAGTATCTGGCTCAGACGGAAGGCACGCTGCTGACCACGATCACGTTTGACGCCCTGGCCAAGACCGACGGCACGCCCGTGTCCATGCTGGAAAGCTTAACGATCCCGACCTACCCGACGGGTTACACGAAAGTGCTCGACCTGGATGGAAGCGTGCTGGGAATGCTGGGAGACGCGGCCTGGGTGGAAATTGTCCCTGAGCCCGCATCGTTGTCCTTATTTGTAATAGCCGCGGTTGGGCTCATCCGGCGCGGGCGTTAGCGCTCCACCACCGTTCAATCGATGTGTAGCATAGCCGCCCTCGGCTGTGTGCTCTCGGGCGAGATGCCCAAGCTACCCGTCAACTGATGTGTGGCAGAGCACTAAGTTGGGAGCCCGCGAAAACTTAACCGCTTTCGAAGAGGCATGTGCACGGAGGTCAACATGCATGCGGCTCTACGTTTGATCGGAATAGCTCTCACGATTTTGCTGCTGGGCCGGCACATGCATGCCGATGCGGGCGACGCCTCAATCGAACTCGTCCTGACGAGTGATCCTTACGCCCCGACCGGGGCGGCGGTCACGTGTGAACTCTGGCTGGATATGAGTTGCGATCCTAACGTCCCCCCCGCCACTTGCTACCAGGCTTTCCTGGGATTCGCGACGGAGAGGCTGGAATTCGTCTCGGGCGAGTATGACCTCGCCGCGTTCGGCCTGCCGATCCTGCCGATCGAAGACGCCGGCGGCGCCCTGGATCTCGCCGCCGGGCTGAATCCGTTCGCGGGGCAAGATCCCGTCTGCGGCCGGCATTTGCTTGCAACACTCAATTTCATCGCGGTCGCCGACGGGCAGGGGTGCTGCTACCTGTTCTTCAGAGATCACTATCCAGCTACATCCATCTTCAATGAAGATGTCGAGCGCATCATCCCGGAGCTTGTTTCGACGCCGCCCTCCGTGCAGGCGGTGGATTATGACGCGGACTGCGACGTGGATTTCGCGGATTTCGACGTTTTCTCGTTCTGCCTGGCCGGTCCCGACATCGTCACGCCGCCGCCCGAGTGTGACCCGGTGGACTTCGCCGCATCCGACTCCGACAACGACGAAGACGTGGATCTGCCGGACTTCGCCCATTTCCAGACCGTGTTTACCGGCTCCTGACGCTGCTTCACGGCAGGCGCCGTCCCGTCATTACGGGTATTCGCCTACACCTGCCGCGGAACAAATTAGATCATACCGCTCCAACATCGCCTGTTTCCTATGTGTACCGTGCAATTTGGCCCATCTGACGGCTTGGCGAATCTCTACGTCATT
>Ga0180434_10001331_pt1 | contig 35504 bp, 25 predicted proteins | sample SS_ome_7_FD_132453 | JGI IMG/M metagenome (GOLD analysis project Ga0180434, IMG submission 132453) | Hypersaline lake sediment archaeal communities from the Salton Sea, California, USA - SS_1_D_2 metaG | ecosystem: Environmental > Aquatic > Non-marine Saline and Alkaline > Hypersaline >... | reverse complement strand
GCCAGATCGTCCTCCTGATCGACCAGCAGCCGCAGGTACGACAGCACGTCCTTCACCTCGCGGCGATCGAAGAACGACCGGCTGCCGACCAGCTCGTAGGGGATGTTGCGATGCCGCAGCTCGGTCTCGAAGACACGGGTCTGTTCGCCCGTGCGGACAAGGATTGCCATTTCGCTGAGTGGGGCGACCCGTTCCCGCAGCAGGGCCTCGGCGTCACCGGTGACCCGCCGAGCCTCGTCCACCTCGTCCTGGGCCTGCACGATGGCCGGCTTCAGGCCCGATGGGGCCTTTGAGACCAGTTTCTTGCCGTGCCGCCGGGTGTTGCAGGCGATCAGGGTGTTGGCCGCCTCGATGATCTCAGGCGTCGAACGATAGTTTTCCTCAAGCCTGACGACCGTGGCCCCCGGCCAGCGGCTGGGAAACTCCAGGATGTGCGAGATCTGGGCGCCCCGCCAGGCGTAGATCGACTGGTCGTCATCCCCCACCACGCAGAAGCTTTTGTGGTCGCGGGCGAGGGCCGAGAGGATTCGCTCCTGAATACCGCTGGTGTCTTGATATTCATCGACCAGCAAGTGGTCGAACCGGCCCGCCTCTTGCTGCCGCACTGCCTCGTGCTCGGTGAAGAGCCGATCGACCACCAGCAGCAGATCGTCAAAGTCCACCGCGCCGTTGGCCTGCATGGCCCGCTGATACCGCTGATAGCCGGCCGCAGCCAGATCCCACGAGTCATCGGCGTCGGCTGAGAGGGTGTCAAAGACCAACTCGGCCCGCACACCGCGGCTCTTCCAGCGGCTGATCCGGTCGAGCAGTTCGCCTGGCCGCAGCGTCGCCTCCGCCACCCGCAGTTCCTTCAGCACCTTGCGGGCGGTCGTCTCCTGCTCGCCCCGGTCGACGATCACAAACCGGTCGGGGTAGCCCGCCAGCCGGGCGTGCCGCCGGAGAATGCGGACGCAGAGCGAGTGGATGGTCGAGACCTCAGGCTTTGGCGGCGTTTCTTTTCCTCCACCGGCAGGCTTCTGGCGGCGGCCGAAGCGGTTGCCGATGCGGGCCACCATCTCGCGGGCCGCCTTGTTGGTGAAGGTGACTGCCAGAATCCGGTCTGGCGGCGTGCCCCGCTTCACCAGATTGATGATTCGGGCGATCACGACGCGGGTCTTGCCGGTGCCGGCCCCGGCCAGCACCAGCAGCGGACCGGCAGGGGCGTCGACCGCTTGCGCCTGGGCCTCGTTGAGACCCTGCGGCGGGGCGGTGCGGCGGGGAGGAGATGTCCGTATCGGGGGTGCTGGTGCCATTCCTTCTGACTTTAGCACACCCACCTTGTCACCTTGACGATCTGCCACCGGAAGCGTCTATATTGCAAAGGTGTGGTGGCTGGCCGGCCCCGGTGACGGCCAGCGCCAATGCGGAATGGAATCCCCCACGGAGCATGACATGAAGTCGGAACGCCGGCACGAACTCGCGGAGAATGATTTGGCCGACAGCGTCGAGAGCTTGGCTGAACGGTTCAGGCCCTATGTGGCCACGATTCTGACGGCTGCGATCGGCGGCCTGGTCGCCGTCATTGTTGGCCTGTTTGTCTCGTCGCGGTGGGAGGCCAGCCAGGCTGAAAGCTGGGACGCTTGCCTGGCGGCCCTGACCACCGGCAATGAAGAGGCCTTCCGCGAAGTGCTGATCCGCTATCCCGGCACCCCAGCGGCCCAGTGGGCCGAACTGGTGCTGGCCGATCGGGCGGTTTCGGAGGCGACGAGCCTGTTGTTTCAGAAGCTCGACCCGGCTAACGACGTTGCCCAGCAACGGCTGGAGCAGGCCGTCGCCGCCTACCAGGGGCTGTTGTCCGAACAGCCGACCAGAATGATTGCCCAGCGGGCCACCTTCGGCCTGGCCAAGGCCCGTGAGTGCCTCGGCGAACTCGACGAGGCACGTCGCGGCTACGAAACCCTTGCCAGTGAATATGCCGACAGCCCAATGGCCGACCTGGCAGCCGCCCGGGCCACTGATCTGGCCCGTGCCGATACCCAGCAGTTCTACGAATGGTTCTTTGAGCAGCGGGCAACTCCGGCAGAACCGGCGGTTGACGACAAGGCGGCGGATGCCGAAGCGGCCACACCTGCTGTCACTGATGCGAGTCAGAAGAATGCTGACGCGGGAGACGAGCCTGAGTCGACGCAGCCAGAGGCAGCCAAAACCGAACCCAAAGCAGAGCAGACCGACGCACCCGCTGCCGAGTCCAAGCCTGCTGAAAAGCCCGTCGCAGAGGAGTGATCGCTGGACGCTCTTCCGACAGGGCCGGCCCCCGTCCCCGGTGACGAGGTTCACTTCACCGTCGCTGAAGAAGCTGCGGGGATTCGAGTCGACCAGTTTCTCTGCAAGCAGTTTCCCGACTCCAGCCGCTCGGCTCTGGCCCGGGCGATCGAGCGGGGCAGTGTGCGGGTCGATGGCGTCACCGCCCGGGCGTCCCTCAAGATCAAGCCCGGCATGACAGTCTGCTTCACCGTGCCCGAGCCACCCCGGCAGGGGCCGGACGCCGAGGAGATTCCGCTTGAGTTTCTGTATGTAGATGACGCCATTGCGGTCATCAACAAGCCACCTGGGATGGTCGTTCACCCGGCCAAGGGTAATTGGCGGGGGACCCTTGCGGGCGCACTGAAGTGGCATCTCCAGCAGGAGGGAAGTGGCCTTTCAACATCTGGTGGCCCAACCCGGCCGGGCATCGTGCACCGGCTTGACCGCGATACCAGCGGGGTGATTGTCGTAGCTCGCAGCGATGTGGCCCATCAGGTGGTGGCCAGCCAGTTTGAGCAACGAACGGTCGAGAAGACCTATCTGGCGATCACCCAGGGGCAGCCGGAGTTCGACCGGGACGAAATCGACCGGCCAATCGGCATTCATCCCTACCAGCGGGAAAAAATGGCCATCCGGGCCGGTCACTCGACCAGCCGGAACGCGGTGACCCGCTTTGAGGTGCTGGAACGGTTTCGCGGGGCGGCCCTTGTTCGGGTGCAGCCGAAGACTGGGCGGACGCACCAGATCAGGGTGCATCTGGCCGCCATCGGCTGCCCCGTACTGGCTGACGCCCTCTACAGCGGTCGGGCAGAGATCGAGCCCCGGCTGTTCGGTGGGCCGCGGGATGCCGCTCCGGTGCTCAGCCGGCAGGCATTGCACGCCGCCTCGTTGTCGCTGGACCATCCAGCCAGCGGGCAGCGGCAGACGTTCACGGCACCGCTGCCGGCCGACATGGAGGCGACACTCACACTGCTCCGGGGGCTGGAAGGATCACGCTGAAGGGCCGCGGTCGGCTCCCGCATTCCTACGGCGTGATCGAGGCGTCGAAATCAGCCGGCAACTGCGCCTCGGTCACGGTCCCGCTGGTACTGGCATCGGCCCGGCCGCCCAAGTCGAACGGGAAGGTGAGGGTGAAGCAGCTGCCGGTTTCCGGGCTGCTTTTTACCGTGATGTCTCCGCCATGCTCCCGCAGAATCTTACGGCTGACCGTCAGCCCCAGGCCGGTGCCCCGGGCTCCCTTTGTCGAAACAAAGAGGTTGAAGATCTCGGGCAGTGTGTCGGCCGGGATACCCGCCCCATTGTCATGGACGGTGATCTGCACTGCCTCCTGCGGCTCGTCAAGTTCGGCGGCGATCTCCACCCGGCCGGCGGGCTGCTCCTCAACTGCATCGATGGCGTTGGTGACGACGTTGAGCACGGCCCGGGAGATCCCCTCCGGATCGAACAGTAGCTTGGGAAACGTATCGGGCGGTTGCCAGCGGACCACCACCCCGGCTTCCTCGGCCCGTTGGGCAACCGTTTCAACGATGTCACTGATGACGGCCGTCAGGTCGGAGGGCACTGGGTCAGGTTCGCGATCCTTGCTGAAGGAGAGCATGTCCATCACGAGTGACGAGATTTTGTTTTGATTGCGGCGGACGATGCCCCAGCCCTTGTCGGTGACGCCGAGGTCTTCGTTGTCGATGCCCATCTCGACCAGGTAGCTGCCGCCGCGGATACCCTGCAGGATGTTTTTGATGTGATGGGACAGCGTCGCGATCGTCTGGCCCACCGCCGCCAGCCGTTCGGCCTGGACCATCGCTGAGTAGTAGGTGGTGTCTTCAACTGCGAGGGCCGCCTGATGGCCGATTGCCACCATCAGTTTGAGGTGTTCCTCGGTGAACCGCTGGCCGCCGCCCTCCATCACCTCACCCAGCGGGATCAACGTATCGACATAGAGCAATCCGATCTGTCCGTAGCGGCCTTGCATCGGCACGCAGATCGCCTCATGCACACCGGTTCGCATCACGCTCTGGCCGGAGCGGAATCGGTCATCTTCTTGCGCATCACTGGTGAGGACACCCTCCCGCCGCTCCAGCACATAGTCGAGAATTGTCCGGCTGATCGCCATTGATGAGTGACTGCCGGCATCCCGGTCCCGCCTCGCCTTGGTGGTCAGCCGGCCGGTCTCCGGCTCCAGCAGCATGATGCAGCCCCGGTCGGCCTCTACCCACTCAAACACCAGTTGCAGTACGCGGTCGAGCAGTTCGTCGATGTCGAGCGTGTGGCTGACGGCCAGGGCGGTGCGGTACATCACCTGCAGGTTACTGCGGGCTCGTGCCAGCCAGTGGTTCTGGGTGTCGTCCAGCGGCAGTGGTGGGCCCGCGATCTCGCCGGCATCGTCAGGAATGGCCGAGATGATTCGGGAGCCGTCTTCGCGGCTGCCGGAGGCAACGATCTGGACATCCTGCACCCGGCGGCTGGCGCCGTCACTGCCGGAAAAGAGAAACAGCGTCCGGCCCACCTGTAGCCGATCACCCGGCTTCAGCGGCGCCTCATCGATCCGGCGGTTGTTGATGAAGCTGCCGTTTGAGCTTTTCAAATCGACCAGCCGGTAGCAGCCCTCCTCCAGCCGCAGTTCCGCATGCCGGCGGGAGACCTCGTGGTCATCGACCTGAATTTGATTGCCCTTTTCGCGGCCGATGGAAATAGCCACATCTCCCTCGCCGGCAAGTGCCGCGAGGTCAAAGTGGGTTCCACGATGACTACCCTGTATGCAAAAAAGCGAGTGCACCCGCCGACTCCCAGGAAAAAACCTTCCACCCCAACATGCCACATGATACCAGAATGACCAACATCGGCCGCCTGATTGCTACTATATCTTTAGCTTTCAGTGGAGTTGCCGACGGCTGTTGAGACTTCCATTCCCCCCTCTGGAGGAGACCATGTCGCTGGGTGCACAGAAGGATGACGCCGGACCATGCGGGTTTGATGAGCGGTTGTTCGCCGCCTTGGCCTTTAGCGGTGCCGTGCTGCTGGCAAGCTTGGCGAATGGCCGGGTGCGTGCTCATGAGTCGCGGCCCGTGGCTCCGCGGGAAGATGCTGCGGCGGCCGATCGCCTGCGGGAAAATGTCACCTGGCTGGCCGCCCCCGAGCGGGAGGGACGGGGGCCCGGAACAGCTGGGATCTCCGCGGCTGCTGACTGGATCGCTGAGCAGTTCGCCGCGGCCGGCCTGGAGCAGGTTGGCCCCTTGCGCAGGCAGTCGTTCGTGATGACCCTTGAGGCGACCCTGCCTGCTGATAAGCCGAACCGGGCGGAGTTGGTTGGACCGGCCGGCGCGACCGGCAGCCCGACCGTGATTCCCCTGGAGCTTGGCAAAACCTTCACTCCGTTGGCAGCCGGTGGCTCAGGCCCGTTCGACCTGCCGCTGGTGTTCGCCGGGTATGGCATCACCGCCCCGGCTGAAGAGTATGACGATTACGCGCCGCTGGGGGCTGCAGCGAAGGCAGCCGCCGCGGTGATGCTGCGGCAGGAACCGCAGAAGGAGAATCCGCACAGCGTTTTCAACGGCAACCAGGCGACGCAGCATGCGGCCCTGGTGCGGAAGATCGCCAACGCCTCGGAGCACGAGGCGGGCGGGGTTGTCTTCTGCAACGACGCCTCGGCGACCGAAACCGATGCTCTGATGGACTTCCGCCGGGCAGGGGGTGGTGAAAACGGTCGGGCGATGCCGGTGCTGCAGGTCAGCCGCAGCGTCATCGCCGACTTGATGAAACGGGCCACTGGGTCACCGCTGACTGAGCTTGAGGCTGCAATCGACAAGACTCTCGAGCCCCAGAGCCGTCCGCTCGAGGGCTGGCGGATTCGGGGTGAGGTCTCCATTGAGCGACAGCAAACCGATGCCGACAACATCGTGGGCGTTCTGCCCGGAACCGGGAAGACTGCCGACGGCTCGGCCGTTGGCCGTGACGTGGTGATCCTCGGAGCCCATTATGACCACCTCGGCTACGGTGACAGCAACTCGCTCGCACCGGGCCAGAAGGCGATCCATCACGGCGCCGACGACAATGCCAGCGGCACGGCGATGCTGCTGGAGGTTGCCCGGCAGTTGCGGGCCGAGGGACCCTTGCCGCGGACGGTGCTGTTCGTTGCCTTCGCCGGCGAGGAGCGGGGGCTCCTCGGGAGTGGCCACTACACCGCCAACCCGTTGCTACCGCTGGAGCGGACTGCCGCCATGGTCAACCTCGACATGGTTGGCCGGCTGCTCGATGACAAGCTGATCATCCACGGCACCGGCACCGGCACCGGCTTCGATCCGCTGATTGACCGGCTGACCGAGGCGGCGGGCTTCACGGTAGCGAAAGAGCCGGGTGGGTTTGGCCCGAGTGACCACAGCAGTTTCTATGCCCGCAAAATCCCGGTCATGCATCTCTTCACCGGATCGCACACCGATTACCACCGGCCGACCGACACCGCCGAAAAGATCAACTATGACGGCATGGTTCGGATCAGCCGATTGATTGCAGCGATCATTCGAGATCTGGCCACCACTCCCGAGCCGCCCGATTACATCGAGGTTGCCAGCAAGCAGTTTCAGGGCGGCGGCGGTGATCGGCCGTATTTCGGCAGCATTCCTGACTTCGCCAAGCCGGGCGGCGGCTATGCCATCACCGGTGTTTCGAAAGGCTCGCCGGCTGCCCAGGGTGGCCTGCAGGGAGGCGATCTGATCATCCGGCTCGGTGACAGTGCCGTCACCGGCCTGGAAGACTTCGACAGCGCCCTTCGCAAGCACAAAGCAGGTGAGGCCGTGCCGGTGGTGGTGAAGCGAGACGGTGCCGAGAAGACCTTCACGGTGACGCTGGGTGATCCACGGTAGGAGCGGTCGGCTAGTTTCACGGAAAGCACGGGCGTCGTGCCCGTCTTTCCTTGGGGTGGAGTGATGAAAAGCCGAGGTTTTCATCACTCCACTGGTGCTTCTTGGCGACATCCTGTCGCCGGGTGGGTCGGAAGTGCCACGGCGTGGTGCAGCCATTGGAAGCCGCCGGCGGGAGCCGGCTGGCCGGCGGTCGTCGTTGACGCCGCGTTGTCGGTGCTGCAGATCCAGTCGCTTCCGCTCCTGGCTTCCAGTGAACACTCCACGTTTGGCGAGGCGAAGGGGTCGGCGAACGCTCGAGGAGCATTCGGCCGGAACGGCCGCCGCGACGAGACTTTTGCCGCCCCTGAGCCGGCTCGGACACCGCGGATGCCGTCTTTTTTGGCGGCCCGATTGCTCTTGAGCCCGGCCCGCCCGATCGCCATAGTCCCGCCCCACGGTCGCAGGCAGTGACCGAAACAGAGGGCCGGAACCGATTCCGGCCGCAGGCGGAAATCCCGTGAGACCCATGCAAGGAGTGCATCCCGTGAAGCGACAATTGGCCAACTTTGGAAGCGTGATCTGCCTGCTCGTCGGGGCGGTTGCCGTCCTGCCCGCTGCGGCGGCCCACGCCCAGGGCCGCCCGCCGGCCACCCATCAGGCGGTCATCGACATCGGCTACATCTTCAAGAACCATGCCCGGTTCAAAACCTCGATGGAAAAGATGCGGGACGAGGTGATGGCGGCCGAAAATGGCCTCAAGGCTGAGCGGGATCGGATCAACGGGCTCGTCGAACAACTCAAGGGATTCAACCCCGGGACGCCCGAGTACAAGAAGCTGGAAGCCGAGGTCGCCAAGGCGCAGGGTGATTTCAACGTGACGGCCCAGCTCCAGAAAAAGGACTTCATGGACCGCGAGGCTGCCGTCTATCACGAGGTCTTTGGTGAAATTGAAAAGGGCGTCGCCCAGTTTGCCCGCGAGCATGGCATCGCCGTCGTGCATCGCTTCGACGGTGATCCGGTCGACTCAGGTGACCGTAACCAGGTGCTTCGCGGTATTACCAAGCCGTTGGTCTACTACGACCCGACAATCGATATCACACCGGATGTGCTGCGGTTGCTCAATGCCGGTGGCGTCGCCGCCGCCCCCGGTCGCCAGCCCATCAGCCGTTAGCAGACTGTGGAAATAGTCTGGAGCCGCAGGATGCGGCGATCGGCAACCCCGAAAACCCTCGGCGTTTTCGGGAGTTGCCCAAGTGGAAAAAGGCCACGGAGGGCTTTTTCCACGGACAGTTAGCCGGCTGAATCACGTGCCTGCGTTTCCCCGCTGCGTGCGGTGGCCCTAGCGGCCGCCGCACGCGGGACGCGGGAAAAAGTTTCTCGCTTCTTCTCTTTCGCTGGACTTTCGCCGTGACTGCTGGAACGGGAATGGTATCCATGCACCCTGCCGGCCTCAGAGGCCAGCCGTGTTACCGGTTTCAGCAGACGCTTCAGCGGCCGGTTGTCATTCACGGCCGGGGCTACTGGAGCGGTGTAGAGAACCGGGTTGAGCTGCGGCCGGCTGCCGCAGGCCACGGCATTGTTTTTGTACGGGACGACCTCGGTGGTCTCAGGGTGCCGGCGACGCTCGGCCACCGGGTGGAGGCTTCCAGCCGAACAAATCTGCAGGCCGGCGGTGCCACGGTGGAAATGGTGGAGCATGTGCTCAGCAGTCTGGCCGGGCTCGGGGTCGACTGTTGTGAAGTCGGGCTCACGGCGGCCGAACTGCCCGGTCTCGACGGTTCGGCGGCCCCCTATGCCGCTGCCATCGAGAAAGTTGGTATCGCCGTGCTTGACCAGCGGATCAATCCCTTGATCGTCACCACTCCTATCAGCATCGTTGAGGCTGACAGTCCGGCCCGGATTGAAGCTCTGCCACCCACCACCGAAGGCCTTCTGGTCAGCTATGACCTTGAGTATCCCGGCCGGCCGATCCCGCCGCAATGGTTCGAGACGGCGGTTACGCCAGCGTTGTACCGGTCTGAATTGGCGGCGGCCCGGACCTTTCTGCCGGAAGAAGATGCCCGCCGGCTCCAAGCGGTCGGCCGAGGGCTGGCGGTTTCGACCGCAGACCTGCTCGTCTTCGGGCCCGACGGTCCGATCCAAAACGAGCTTCACTGGCCTGACGAGTGTGCCCGCCACAAGGTCTTGGACGTGGTGGGTGACCTGATGCTGGCAGGTCGGCCGATCTGGGCGGATGTGAAGGCCAGCCGCAGTGGCCATCGGTTCAACGCCGCTCTGGTGGCGGCGGTGCTGGCGGCAGATCAAAGAGAGCAGCGGTTGCCGGCAACTGGCAGCCGACCGCAACCCGAAGGAGGCAGCAATGGGTGAAATTCGAGTGGGTGTGATCGGCTGCGGCCATCTTGGCAAAATTCACGCTCGCCTGTTAGCCGGGCGGCATGACTGCCGGCTCGTCGGTGTGGTCGATCCGGTGGCAGCGGCGGCCGCCGAGGTCGCGCAGTCCCACGGCTGCGAGGCGTTCGCCGATCCACAGGAACTGGTCGGCCACGTTGATGCGGCGGTGGTCGCGGCACCCACAGGGTTGCACGCCGAAGTCGCTGTGCCGCTGTTGAAGCAGGGGATCGATCTGCTGATTGAGAAGCCGCTGGCCGCCAGCGTTGAGGATGCTCGGGCGATCGTGGTCACGGCCCGCCGGTTCGGCCGGACGGTCGGTGTCGGCCATGTCGAGCGGTTCAATCCGGCCTGGGAACTCGCCCGGCAGCAGCGGGGACGGCCGCTGTTTGTCGAGTCAGCCCGGTTGGCCCCCTTCACCTACCGGTCGCTCGATGTCGGTGTGGTCTTCGATCTGATGATTCATGACATCGACCTGGTGCTCTCGCTCGAGCCCGGTCGGCTGGAGCGGATTGAAGCCGATGGCCTGATTGCGACCGGGGGACATGAGGATGCGGTGAAGGCCCGGCTGACGTTCGGCTCGGGGCTGGTGGCCGATCTTTCAGCGTCACGAATCCATCCGACCCTTACCCGGCGGCTTTCGATGTGGACCAGCGAGAGCATGGTGGCGGTCGACTTCAATGCCAAGACGGTCGACGTCGTGGCCGCCTCTGAGCAGGTGGCCAGTGGTGGCTTCCAGGCTGAGGCTGTTCCGCTGGCTGAACGAACCGCTGCCAAAGAAACCTTCTTTCAAGAAATTTTACCCCGGCAGACCCTGCCAGTACCCGATGTCAATGCGATTGCTTGCGAGCACGAAGATTTCCTCGGCTGCCTCGGGACTACTCGTGAGCCGCGGGTGACGGCTGCCGCCGGATCGGCGGCCCTTGAGGTGGCGACCCGGGTGCTTGACGTGCTGCGGTGCACGAAGCTCGGAGCGCCGCCCCCAATCGTCGAATTGCGCAAGTCGGCCTGATCGTTCCAGGTGTTACGGGCCCAAAGCCCTGGCGGCGGATTGGACGACCTCGTTCGAAAACGCAGTCGTTTGTATTCAGGCGGAGACGGTGATGGCGGCTTCAGTTGGACTCTTGCTGTGTGTGTTGGCGGCCTGCGGGTCCATGACCTCGGGGGGTGACCTTCGGGCTGCAGAAACGGCTGAATCGGCCCTGCCGACCAGGCTTGAGTTTCACGGCTTTGATCTCGACCTGCAACCAGGGCGGACGAGCGTCGCCAAGGCCCTCCGCGGTCTGCCGGCTGCGGCACCGTCGGCAGCCACTGGCCTGCCGGTTGAACTGGTGGTGAAGGGCCCTCCGAGTAGTCGGGCCGGCAGCGGCGCAATGTCTGCCGAGATCGAGCAGCAGTTCGCCTTCCTGAATGTCGCCGCCGGTGTGCTGGCCGACCACGAGTCGGTCTTCAGCGGGCCGGCTGGCTGGACCAGTCGGGTGGCGATGGAGTTTGAGGGTGAGCAAGCCAGTGGTGGGGTCGAACTGCGGACCCAGTTGCGGCAGACCGAAACGACCGGCAGCGTTGGGATTGAACTCGGCCCGCGGCTGGAACACCGGCTGCCCAGCGGGATGCGGTTGTTCTTCAATGGCTCGGCCGAGGCGAGGACGCAGTACGACCGCACCGGCGAGCTGCCCCCGACGTCCGGGCCCCTGCAGCGGCCTGAGGTGGTCGGTCTCAGCGGCACCGTTGGAATCGCTCGGTAGCAGCCGCTGCCGGAAGACTTTCCACTGCTCTTGAGAGCCTCGGCTCATTTCTTTGGGTGTCGCCGGCCGCCCCTGCATCCCGGAATCGTCCTCTTCAGCTTGCGCACCTGTCGATTTCGACAGTGCAAAATCGATCATTAGTTTGTTCAGCTTGTATCAGCTTTGGTCGTGCTTTCCCTCCTGTAGCCTCCGGGTTCACAAAATTCTGTCCTGTCCGGCCTGGAGATATTGATGAAGGCCCATGATCGAATACTGACGCTGCTTCTGCTGGTGATGCCACTGGTCATGATGTGGATGGAACACCCACTTTCCGCACAGGATTTGAGTCTCGAAGGCGTCCAGCAGCAAGAAATTCACGACTATCTTTTTGGTTCATTTCTCGCAGGGCGGGCCGCAATATTTCAGGAGACCGCCATCGGGCGAGCGCTAAAAGAAATCACTGTCTTCGAGGGGGGGGTTGAAGAGAGGGGGGGTGAAGAGAGGAGGGTTGAAGTCCAGGACCGAATGACCATCCAACTGGCTGACGGTACTGAAAGGGTGGCGGGTCTGTTCCGGCATCTCGCGATCCGGGGTACGAACCTTGATCAGATTCGTGAAGTCCGTGTGTTGCCGTTCTCACCTGACCATGCTCCTCCGCGAAGTGCCCAGGCGACAGATTTCTACCGCGTGCAGATGCCGACGATACCGGCGCAGGCCGACCGTGCGGAATCCATGAGCATCTTGGTGCTGATGAAGCCGGAGCAGACTTGCCAGATCAACGAGGTGATATTTGTTGCCCAAACCGCAATTTCAGAGCATTTCGATGACCTGCCATTCCGGGATCTCGGTGCGGAACTGCCCCGGGAACGCGTCCCCGTACAGGTCGACCTGGACCATGAGCTTGTGATCGGGGCCTCGAGTGATCTCGACCGGAGCCGCTGGTTCCGAACCCAAGAAGTGCCCGGACTCGTGGACATGACGTTTCAACGATGGGCGGTGGAGCGAGGGTTCTTGCCGGGACGTGGCATATTCAAGTTCCATCCAGCACTGACGAGGCAGCCGAGCCGAGCCGAGTCGCTGCAGCAGCGGGAGGACCAGCCGGGGGCCGCTGATCTCAGTTTCTTTGATCGGTACGACGCTGGCAGCCGCCTGCGGAATACCATTCCCGAGTATCGCCACCACCCGTTTTGCATGTGCTTCAATGATTGGCCGCCCTTTATGGCAGTTCCCCAGGAAGGAAGGGGAACACCGCTGATCGAACATTTTGATGATGCCGCCGATTTGGCTGCTGCCTACATCGGAGATCAGCTTCGTGACGCCGGAGGTACCGCAGCATGGTGGGAGGTTAAGAACGAGAGTAGCTTCCGGTCAGAGTGGGCCTATCACTGGCGTGAAAAGCAAGGGATAGACGGCTGGGGGTTGTTGGCTGATTTTCATAATCGGGTCGCCGATGCGATCCATGCCACAGCACCCAACGTCAAAGTGGGAGGGCCAGCGGCTGCCTACCTGCAACTCCAACAAAAAGACTTTTCCCTTTTCCAAGATCAGGCCCGCTTCATTGAGGAGACACGCGGCCACATCGATTTTTTTTCCTATCACTTCTATGAGAACGCCGGCTCGTTCGGCCCCTACGCCCGCCGCGGCAGCGGGTACTCAAATTTCCTGCTCGGCAAGTATGAGGCCGTCTTGGATATGCTGCGTGCGCAAATGCACAAGGTTGATCATGTTCTGCCGATCCTCGTCACAGAGTGTGGTTCGCTCCAGAACGGGAGAAAGCCGTCAGACAACTGGCTGCGGCTCTATGCATGGAATGCCTACCTGACCAAGTCGATGCAACGGCCAGACCAGATCGATCTCTTCGTACCATTCCTCTTCCTGCACATGCCCTGGAACCCCACAAGTGGTGACGCGGCATTCATGCCAAAGCCCGATCGCGCTCAGCACCGTGTGCTCAGTGACTTTGAGCCGACACCCATCGCTCACTTTTTTGAGTTCTGGCGTGACTTCGATGGCCGACGATTACCGGTTCAGGTCAAGCGTCCGTGGCTTGATGTTGTCGCCGTCCATCGGGACCGCGAAATCATGCTTGCCGTGACTAACCTGGGGGGGCGGCAGCTTCAGCTTGATCTATCCGGGGTGGCAGCGGAGTTTGCCGGTGTAGAAACGTTGCAGCGACGGCTGAACTATCACCGGGGAGAAGTTGTCTTTCAGCCCGACCGGACCGTTGACCCTGCCGCCGTGCCAGTTGATGTCAACGAGACGACGCTCATCAAAATCGTGCTTCCAACACCGCTGAAGCCGGTCGGGACGCTGCGGCAGGAGCGGTGGTATGCCACGGAGACCGCCGTGATGCCTGAGGGAAGGCCCGGGATTTTCGTCGTGCGGGTTGAACAGCCCGATGACATCCATTCGGCCAAATGTGTCCTGGGCTTCCACCGCCGGGGAGGGCTCACGGATTCACTCACCGCCACGGTCAACGGAACTCCTGTTCGATTCGACCTGAGCAAAATGGCTGACTTCGATGAGTTTTTTGCCCCTTTGGAGGCCACCGTGCCAGCTTCGGCGATCCGGGCCGAGAATGAAATTATCCTGCACACGCAGCAGGGAACAACTGTGACCTCAGTTCAGCTTTGTACCCGCCGCTCCGGTGATTAACGTTGACCAGGGTTGAGTGCCCGATCTTGGACGGCGTTCATCGCGTTGTGGCCCTGATTCCCCAGACTGGTATCGTACGGGGGCAACCTTCCGTACTCCTCCGCCCGCAGGTGGAGGACCCTGCGTCCGACCGCCTCACCGGTTGCCTTCTCGACGGCCGTCGGACCTCGGGGGAACTCTGGCATTGAGGGAAGCCGCATCGCTGGCGTGTCCCGAAGGTGACGATAGAACAATGAAGCACTCCATTCCGTCAAACCTGATCCGGTGGAGGATGCCACTGCGTTGGCTGGTGCCACTGCTCGGAATCGGTTTGGGTGGTGAGATCGGTCGCGCAGACGAACCTGTGGCAATCGCCAAATGCATCTGGGAAAGCATGGGCGAACGCGGTAGCAAGCAGTCGCAGCAAGTCACTGTGCGGGGTGTCGTGACTTGGGTGGCTGCAAATAAGTTGGGGCTGCTGATCGAGGACGACTCCGGGGGGATTTACGTCAACCTGACGTCGACACGTTGGTCCGACTCAACCACCGATCGGGAACTTTTCAGTGAACAGCTTCAGCCTGGCCAACTGGTTGACGTGTACGGTGAACTCACCGCCGGCGGGTACTCACCACAGATTATGCCTCTTGATGTGACGGTTCTGGGGACCGCTCCCCTGCCTCCGCCGCAGCCTTTCAGTCCTGAACGATTTTTCAGTGGGGCAGAGAATGGTCGAAGGATTTGTGCTGAAGGGATTGTGCAACAAATCGAATCGTCTTTCGGAGGCCAGACCATCCATCTGGCATACAGGGGGCGTCGCTATAGGGCCACGCTGCCACGATCAGCAACCCGCATCCCCAACGCCTGGATTGATGGCACGGTTGCACTGACGGGGGCTGCAACTGCGATATTCAATACGCGGGGCGAATTACTGGAGCCCCGGCTTCGCCTGCTGGGTGCGGCTGACGTCAGGCTGGTCGCGCTGCCGCCCTACGCTGCCTGGGAGGCGCCGCTGCGACCACTGGCCGCGCTTGCCAGGTTTCACCCCGAGCCGCCATCTGGGCATCGGATTCGGACACGTGGCACGGTGACGCTCTGCGTGCCAGGAAGCCACCTCTATCTTCAGCGGGGACTTGCTGGTTTACGGGTGGAAATCACAGGGGAAGAGGTCTTTTCAGCCGGAGATGAACTTGAAGTGACGGGGTTTGTTGCGGTGGAGAATCCCGTGGCGAAACTGGTTGCCGCCCACGCCAAAAGACTCAGCCAAGGCAACATGATTCCGGCGGTGACGGTAACGCCGCGGAGAATTCTCCAGATCAACGGCGAGTCAGCCTACTCCGGACAACTGGCCCGCCCCGGTGACTACCACAATGCCCTGATCCGCTTTGCAGCGAACGTCATTGTGGTTTCAGCGACCGAGCGTGGTGGGGAAATCATGCTCGATGCAGACGGAGTCGGAGTGACCCTGCTCTGCGAACCGGCGATATTTGCCAAGGTCAAGTCGGTCGCGTCCGGCAGTACCATCCAGGCTACGGGAATTGTGCGGAGTATTGGTGACAGTGACCGTTCCCCTATCTTTCTCGGCTCTCCGCCGCGGTCTGCGCGGCTGACCGTGCTGTTGCCCACGCCAGACGATCTCGTCATCCGGCGGTTCCCCTCCTGGTGGACGCCAAGACGGCTGGGGACGGCACTTGGGCTGGTTGGGGGGGTGGCTTTGGCAGCGGTGGCCTGGGGACTGTCTCTCCAGCGACAGGTCCGCCGGCAACTTGCCGTCATCGAGTCGGGGCTGCTCTCGTCCGCGACATCGGAAGAGCGGTTGCGAATTGCTCGGGAATTTCACGACACACTCGAACAGGACCTGGCGGGGATCACCCTCCAGCTTGATGCCGCCGCAGACCGGGCAGCAGATGCGGAATCGAGAGAAATTTTTGAGGAACAGCGTGGTCAGCTCGCGCGAGTGCGAGCGGAAACACATGATTTTCTTTGGGACTTGCGGGATCCAACGCGGCAGGAAGGCCCCCTGGCCGCGGCCATCGAGGCGCAGGTTGCCGCTCTGCAGCCACTCACTGATACACCTCTGATCACGGAAGTCGCGGCAGATTTGCCACAGGTTTCGTCGCTGGTGCGGCACCATCTGCTCCGAATTATCCGTGAAGCGACAACCAACGCCGTCGGGCATTCCAAGGCCACCAAAATTCTGATTCGTGTCGATCGCGACGGCGACGCGGTTGTCTGTGACGTGATCGACAACGGCAAGGGATTCACCCACGCAGCAGCAGATCGGGTGCCGGGGCACTTCGGGCTTCACGGGATTCATGAGCGGGCCCGGCGGATCGGTGCTGTTGTCACTATTTTGAGTCAACCGGAAAAAGGCGCCCGCATCTCGTTGCGGGTGCCGCAACCGCAGCAATCACCTTCCACCTGACCAGCAGCGGGAACGCCCAGACAGCCAGAAGATCTGCCATGCACCAGACCGAACCGTTCCGAGTGCTCGTGATTGACGACCATCCTCTTTTCCGAGAAGGCCTTGCCCGGACAGTCGGTCGTGAACCGGGCTTCACCATTGTCGCGGAGGCCGAAGACGGTGGCCTTGCGGCCGAACTATGGCGGCGGCATCGGCCCGATGTCGGGCTTGTCGACGTCAGCATGCCAGGCATTGACGGCATCGAAACCGTTCGTCAAATCGTCTCGGTCGATCCGCAGGCCAAACTGCTCATGCTCACCTCGTCAGAGCAGCAGCATGATGTCCTTGCTGCTCTTGATGCTGGTGCAGCGGGCTACATCACCAAATCGGTCCGGTACGGCGATTTGATTGCTGCGATCCGTGAGGCGGCTCGTGGCGGCAGACCCCTCGGGGAAAAGATTGCCCGAATGATCGCCAACCGGGAGGCGAGTGGGGGGCTCTCGCCGCGGGAGCAGGAGGTGCTTGAACTTCTTCGCCAAGGGCACGCCCTGCAGCCAATTGCCGACATGCTTGAAATTACGGAGCGGACGGTCCGAGCCCATGTGACTGCGCTGAAGGTCAAGCTGGACGCAGCCAACACGGCCCAAATCGTCGCCCGGGGCTTTGAACGGGGGCTGCTGGCAGCTTCCGACCCCAGCTGACTCCCTGCCGGTGGGTTGATTGGCCGCCCTCGGGCGAGCCTGCCGATGTGAGGCCACTTGTCGAAATCGACAATTGTCCGCCCAAGGCTCCCTTTCTATTTTTCGAAGTGGGGAATCGAACCTCACGTCCCAACCATCCGAACTTCGTCAGCAGAGGCAATCCAATGGCACGTTATCGATCGGTTCACGGCTTCACACTCATCGAACTTCTTGTGGTTATCGCCATCATCGGCGTGTTGGTCGGGCTGCTCCTGCCAGCTGTTCAGCAGGCCCGCGAAGCAGCCCGGCGTTCCGCCTGCACGAACAATGTCAAGCAAATTGGATTGGCGTTGCACAACTATGTCGACGCCAACAAAGAGCTGCCCCCCTCGGCCGTGAAAGCCACTGCGGCACAGACCGATCCTGCCTGGGCCTGGTCGGCCGTCTGCCTGCCGTATCTGGAGGAACTGGCCCTCTACGATGACCTGCGGATTTCCACCCTGCAGCCGAGTGATCTTCCCGGTATCGGAGCGGCTGCGGGGCTTGGCACTCGCTTGGCGGCCTTTCGCTGCCCCAGCGACACGCCGCCGCGGGAGACCAGCCCCAGAAAGCTTTCGGGTGGGCAGGAATTCGGGCTCTCGAACTATCCGGGGGTCAATAGCTCGAGTGTTGAAACGCGGCTGTGGGGTGGAAGCGGAACGCTGAACGGTGTTTTTGGATCGCCGCAGCCGATTAGCAAGCCTTTGGGCGTTGCCGTTGTTCCCCCCCGCAAGTTCAAGGATATCACCGATGGGCTCTCAAGCACCCTCATGGTTGGTGAACGAGCGGCCGACCAGTTGAAGGTAGATAACAACGGAGCCGCTCTTTCCGACAATGGACGCACCTACACGAGTTGGGCGGCAATCTCGAAGCCGGAGCAGGTAACGTCTACCTGGGAAGGCCCAAACGAGATCCTGGGCTCTACCGGGGAGCCGATCAATTCGATAGCCCCCTCATGGCGGTATTGGAATCCCTTCCGCAGCACCCATCCCGGTGGCTGCAATTTTGGGCGGGCAGACGGCACCGTGGTTTTCATCAACGAAGACATCAGCATGACGACCTATCAGGCCTTGACCACCGTCGCTGGCGGGGAAGTGGTGGGGAGCTACTGAGCGGCCGGTCTGCGGCGGTCTGGAGAGCATGCAACAGGAGGGAAAGATGGCTGTGCAAAGCATGGTGCGCGGGACGAGTCGACAGTGGGTTTATGTCTGCCTGGTGGTCATGATTCCGGGGCTCGGGGGCTGCGGTCGGGGGAAGCCAGCAGGCATCAGCTTCGCAGCCGTCACGGGTATGGTGACGCTTGATGGTGAACCACTGCCGCAGGCTTTCATTCGGTTTGAGCCGGAATCGGGCCGGCCATCGTTTGGGCGAACCGACAGTGCTGGGGCGTATTCGTTGCGTTACAAAGGTGAGGACTGGGGGGCGATCGTTGGCCCCCACTCCGTAAAAATCACGACAGAAAATCTCATTGAAGATACTGAAACCGGCGAGATGCGGTTCGTCAAAGAAGTGTTACCCAGTACGTACCACGCGCGAACAACACTGACTGCAGTCGTTGAGCCGGGCGAGAACGTCATTGACTTTCCACTTGAAAGCCGGCCCAGCCGGCAACGCCGCTAGCGGCACCTGCCAGCATTGCCTCACCGCGGCCGCTTGAGATTGTTCCGGTCAGCGGTCGAGTTGTCAGCCGCCCCGGTGGGTGCCTGATAGACACAGCGGCTCGTCGTTGGCACGGTCTGGTTCACGAGTCGGCCTGCAGCGAATCAGGCCAGGTCGCGATCCTGGAAGAGCACCAGGGCGACCAGGACGGCGATGGTGGCGTAGAGGCCAGCGTAAATCGCCGCCCAGCCGAGATAACTCCAGGGGATTGGCACGCCCCCGACCACGGCCGCCTCGATGGTGAAGTGTTCAAGCACGGGTAACAGCGTCGCGAAGAGCCGGCCGACAAACCGGACGATGGCCAGTTTGCCCACGCTCGACTGGACGATCAGCGGCACCAGGTGGCCCAGTACGTAGATGGTGAAGCAGATGATCAGGTTCGGGATCATGCCCAGTCGGGTCGAGACCGCCAGGCTCACCGCCGCCAGCAGGATCGTCTCCAGTAGTGACAGCACCAGCCCCGGCACGATCGTGATCATTTCGGCCGCGCAGTCACTCCAGAGCGGGTCGGTCTTGGACGATTCGCGGGCGTCATAGACCACCTTGAGGCTCGTTGTCGCCATCAGGACCGAGCCGAGAATCAGAAAGACAAGCGTCGCCACCAGCACCAGGCCGATGTATTTGCCAATCACGAACTGCCGCCGGGTAAGTGGCTTGGAGAGCACGGTCAGGGCGGTCCGGCCCTCAATTTCGTCGGCCACTGCCACGCTGGCCGTCCAGATCACCACCAGCAGGGCGAGTACCTTCACGAGGGTCAGGCCACTGTCCTTGAGCATCTTCACGTCTTCCCCGAAGGTGTTGTAGGGGATGATGATGAAGCTCAGCAGCAGCACGATGCCGGCGACGATCGCCACCGTGAAGATCGGCTGACCGATTGCCTCTTTCGTGGTGGATGACGCAATGGCGGCGACCCGGCGGGGGATCAGCCGGAAGGCGGTGTAGGCGAGCACCAGCACCAGCAGTGAGGCCGCTGTCAGCGGTAGAATGGCTGCCTCAGGAAACTCCGGCACCAGCCGCCAGCTGACCGACAGTGTGGCCGGACCGGCCCCGGCCGTCGTTTCGGGAGCATCACTGCCGCTGTCGTTGGTTACCTCGATCTGGGCCTTGTTGCCGAGGAAAGGGTTGGCCTTGCCGTCGGTCTTTGTCCACCGCCAGTCCGTCTCAGGTTCAATCGCGATGTCCGGCACCTTCAGCAGGGCAAAGCCCTCAATCGGCTTCTGCGTTCGGATCACGATCGGCCTGTCGGTCTGAAACGAGATCGTGGCCAGTTCCTGCGGCCGCACTGGCAGGTCGATTTTCTTGCGAACGGTGCCGGGGGCGACGGTGAGTGTTTCGGCTGACTCGTTCGGCGAAAGCATTCGGCCGAGCGAGCGGCCGATGCTCTGGACCGGCACCAGTGGGGTCAGCGCGATGGCCACGGCCGAGGCCGTCAGCATCAGCCAGGCCAGCGGGCCGAGAAAGCCATCTCGGAGACTCGCCTGAGCCTCGGCCGCCGCCCGCGGGGCGATCAACCGCAGCAGCCCCCAGAGGGCCAGCAGCATGACGGTGGCCGTGAGGGCTCCCATGCCGACAAGCCAGATGGGAGGCAGGGCGATGAACCAGCGATTGGCGAACAGCGGCGTTATCATGAGGTCAATAACCGGAGTGAGGGCAAAGTAATGAGCGATGAACGGAAAAGAGCCGCGGGGAATCTTCCAGCAGGTCGGCGACCGCGACAAAGGACAATCCCCATCCGACGGCCCTATTGTGGCATCCACGCCCTGTTTTCGGAAGCGGCCGTGAGGCCGGAAATCGCGGCCGCGCTGGAATACCGGGTCAGACGGTGACTGCAGTCAGCGGACCGGCCAGCACCGTGGCCGCCGGACCGGCCAGCGGCCAGGTGGTGAGAACCCGCCCGAGATCGTCGCGGGAGAGCCCGTCGAGCGTTTTCAGGTCGTCAGCCACCGATCGATAGTGGCCGGTGTGGGCCCATTCCAGCCCCACGCTGAACAGCCGTTGCCGCGGCCGCTCCCCCGCCAGCACCACCCGCCCGAGCAGCTTGTTGCGGGCCTGGTCGACCTCGGCGGCGGTCAGCCCGTTCGTTGCCTCGCCGTAAAGATCGACAATCCGTCCCAGCAGACTCGGGGCGTCCTCTGGCTCACAGGAGAGTTGCGTCACGAAGACACCGGCGTCGAGGAAGTCGTGGTGGTGACAGGCGGCGTGCTCAGCCTGCCCAGTGTCGACGAGGTCCCAATAGAGCCGGCTGCCCGATTCGTCCCCCAGAATCACCGCCAGCAACTTGGCGGCGAACCGGTCGCTGTCGGTCTCGGCGGGGCCGGCTGACATGCGCACGGCATATTCCAGGGCTGCCTGGTCCCGGGTGATCAGTGCAACCGGCGGTGGGGCAGCTGCGGTTGGTAGTGCCGCGGTGCGGTCGCCGACCGGCAGTGGCTCCCAGTCGCCGCAGAGTTGTCGGCCGCTCTCGACCAGGGCTGCGAAGTCGACGGCACCGCTGGCGGCTAATACCAAATTACCCGGCGCGTACCGTCGGCGGTGGTAGTCCCGCATTGCCTCGACCGGGAGGGCCCCAATTGACTCAACCGTGCCCAGCACGCTGCGGGCAAGGGGGTGACTTCCGAAGAAGGCTGCCCGGCAGCGGTCGTCAGCCCCGAAGGGGGGCTGGTCATCGTACATGTGGATCTCTTCGAGGATCACCTGCTTTTCGGTGTCGAAATCATCGGCCCGAAGCGCTGGCCGCATGATCGCCGCAAGCAATTCAACAGCCTCATGCTGCCGCTCGGGGAGGACGGCGGCGTAATAGACCGTGTCTTCCTCGCTCGTAAAGGCGTTGGCACTGGCCCCCATGGCGTCGAACCGCAGGTTGATTTCCTCGGCCGAGAGTTGGTCGGTTCCCTTGAAGACCATGTGTTCGAGAAAGTGGCTCACCCCGGAGACCGAGTCGGTTTCGTCGCGGGCGCCGGTCTTGACGAAAAACCCGAGGCTGGCCGAGTGGGCGGCGTCGTGGATCTCGGCGATCACGTCGAGGCCGCAGGCCAGCCGCTCATGCCGAAACTGCATCGGGAACCTCCAGGGGATCGCGGCCCAGCGAGACGGCCGTCAGGTCGAGGGGCGGATGGTTGGATAGCCACGACTCGATGCCGGTGACGCTGAGGGCGTCGAGCCGCTCCAAGTCTTCGGCCAGCGTGCGGATCCGGCCGAGGTGATACCACTGCCGCGCCAGGGCCCCGGCCCGGGCGGCGGTCGATTCTTGCTGCATGACCAGGCCACTCTTGGCCCGGGCCTTGACCCGGTCGAGTTCATCAGCAGAGATCGAGCCCGGGAGCCGGCCAATCTCAGCCAGCATCACGTCAAGTGTCTCCTGCGCCCGCTCGGCCGTGGTGCCGGCATAGGCGATGGCAGCGGCAAGGTCGCGGTGGGTTTGGTAGCCCGCCGACACGCTGTAGCAAAGGCCCCGCTTTTCCCGGACCTCGGTGAACAGCCGGGAGCTTGAGCCGCCGCCGAGCACCGACAAGGCCGCGGTCACCTTGAGTGACTCGGGGTCACGGTAGGGCGGCACACTCCAGGCGACCGCCACGTGGGTCTGCTGGGAATCGTGCGGCACATGGCAGCGGCGAGGGCCGCGATCGCCACTGCTCACTGCCGGGGCAGGGGCGGCCTTCCAGTCACCGAAGAGCTTCTCCATCCGGGCCACGAAGTTGGGCCAGTCGATCCGGCCGGCGACGGCGATGATCATGCCGGCTGGCTGGATGAATGTGTTGTTGAACTCGCGAACGTCGGTCGGGGTGAGGGCAGCGACATCGGCCGACCGGCCTTCACTGGGCAGGCCCCAGGGGCTCGGGTAGTGGGCCTGCCGCAGGGCGAGCATTGTCCGGTGGGTGGGGTCATCTTCGGTGCCGGCAAGATCCTGAAGCACCGTCTGGCGGGCCGGTTCAAACTGGTCATCGGGGAACGTCGGCCGGCGGAGGATATCAGCAAAGATCGCGACCGCATCGGGCAGCTGCCGGGCCACCATCGCCCCGGCGATGCTGCCATGGCTCATCGAGACCGACTGCGACCACTGCACCCCGGCGTTGTCGAGGTCGGCAACGATCTGACGGCTGCTGCGGTCACCGGCACCGCGGAGCATCAACTCACCGGTCAACGTCGCCAGGCCACAGCAGGGCTTGCCGCTGCGGTCGGCAAGGAGGCTGTCACAGAGGCCGCCGGCCGGCACATGAAACGAGACTGAGACCGACTCGACTCCAGGCAGGAACTCCCCTAGCAGCGTGATGCCGTTGTCGAGCGTGGCGGTCTGGAGCGTCTGCTTCACGAGTGATCGGGGGCGGCGGGTTTTCAGGAGGTCCGAGAGACAGCCAGGGGCCCACGGCCGGCTGGCACCGCCGCGGGTTCGTTCACGGCTGCTTCTGAGTCTGCCATATCGGTGGGCTCCTCGGCTACGACCATCCCCGAGACCAGGGCTGACACCAGCGTGGCGACCACGCCCCGCATTTCCTGCCGGTCGCTGGCTGCCAATGAATCCCGGACCTTCGCGGCCTCGCTCGAAGGAACCCCAAGCGGCAGCCGGTCGACGGCCGCTTCCTGCCGCTGCTGCTCGCGGCGTACCTGATCAACACTCTTATAGAGCGTTTTCGTACGGCGAAAACCGAGTCGATGATAAAGCCTGATCGCGGCGGTGTTCTCTGCGGTTACTTCCAGCGTGGCTCGGCGGACACCAGCCGCCGCAAAGCCGGCGAGGGCTTCGGCAATGAGGCTGCTGCCCAGACCGAGCCCGCGGGCACCGGGAAGAATGCCGACATTCTGGATCGAGCCGAGGCCGGCCCGATCGATCACGCCCTGAATGGTGCCGCACCACTCCAGCGGCGAGAACCGCGTCGCCGGCTGGCCCCGAGCCGCCTGCCGACGGGCGACCAGCCAGGTTGCCTCGGGAAGGAAACCCGGCTTCCGCCGAATTTCCCGCATCAGCCGGCGGCAGCCCTCGAGTCGCCCCAGGCAGGGGAAGACGATGGCGTCGATTTCGGCACGGAAGGCTGAAAACTTGGTGCGGGCATGAACATCGAGGAGAGCCTCGTTCCAGGGCACGAACTCGAACCCCGACGGCAGTTGAGCCCCAAACCAACGCCGCTCCCTGACGAGATCGACCTCCATCCGGAATCGTTTGAAGTAGGTCGATTCCAATGGCTGCACCCTTGATGGATTCTGAAACCCGCTTGCCTCTGAAATTAAGAATGCCCTCCTCTGGCGTCAACGCGCCGGTCACCGAATTGAAGGGCCAGCAGCCCCGGCAAGGGGTTGGAGCGGTGGTGAGGATCAGATTGATCCTGCCGGCAGATTGTCACCTGCCCCCATCGCGAACCTCAGGGTATACTTTTTTAGGTTCATCAAAAAAACTTTTTTGAGGGCGCTAAATGCGTATTGTTCAGCCTGCATTCGCGTGGCTGCTTGCGGCTGCAGTCCTGCTGGTCGCCGACGATGCGGCCGCTTTGGTCAGGGTCGTGGCGACCACCACCGTGGTGGCCGACCTGGTGCGGCAGGTCGGCGGCGATCGTGTCGAGGTCGAGAGCCTGATGGCTGACGGGGTCGACCCGCATTCCTACCGGGCCACACCCCGGGACGCGGACCGGCTGGTGCGGGCCGACTTGATCGTTGCCAACGGGCTGCATCTCGAGGGCAAGCTGGCCCAATTGCTTGAGCGGCTCAGCCGACGGCGGCCCGTGGTGGCGGTGGCCGAGGCGGTGCCCCAGGCCGAGCTGTTGCCGATCGGCAACGGGCTGTTCGATCCGCATGTCTGGTTTGATGCGGCGTTGTGGAGCCACTGTCCGGCGGTCGTGGCTAAGGCCCTGGTCAAGCTGGATCCCGCAGGTGCCGCCGGCTACCGGCAACGGGCCGGTGAAGCTGCCGCCCGGCTGCGGCAGCTTGATGCCACTGTCCGGTCACGGCTGGTGACAATCCCACCGTCCCGCCGAGTGCTGATCACCGCTCACGATGCCTTTCGGTATTTTGGCCGGGCCTATGGGCTGGAGGTGATTGGCGTACAGGGCACAAGCACCGAGAGCGAGGCCGGGTTGGCTGACATGAACCGGCTGGTCGAGTTGGTGGTAGGGCGTGGTATCCCGGCGGTATTTGTCGAGACGAGTGTCTCAGATCGCAATGTGACAGCGCTTCGCGAGGGAGCCGCCGCGCGGGGCCAGACCGTGTCACTGGGTGGCCGGCTCTACTCAGATGCCCTGGGACCGGCCGGCAGTGATGGCGACACGCTGGAGCGGGCGTTGCTTGCCAATGTTGAAACCATTGTCACGGCGCTCGGTGGTGACGCTGTCGTAGTCGTGGGGACAGGGGAGTAGTGCAGCGGGTGAGCGAGCCTTCAGCAACAGTCGCACCGGCGGCCACGGCCTGGCTTGAGTGGCACGATCTCACGGTTGCTTACGGCCGTCGGCCGGTGCTCTGGAACGTCGACCTGACGATCACCGAGCCCTGCTTGTTCGGCATCATCGGCCCCAATGGCGCCGGCAAGAGCACGCTGCTCAAGGCGACCCTCGGACTGGTGCCGATCGCCGGTGGCAGCGTGCTGTTCTGGGGCCGTAAGCTGGCCGAGGTGCGGCATCGCATCGGCTATGTGCCGCAGCGGGAGACGGTTGACTGGGATTTTCCTGTAAGCGTGATGGATGTGGTGCTGATGGGGGCGACGTCCCAGTTGGGCTGGTTCCGGCGGGGTGGAAGGCGGGAACGCGAGTTGGCCCGTGACTGTCTGGAGCGGGTTGGGCTGGCCGATCTGGCTGGCCGGCAGATCGGCCGGCTTTCCGGTGGCCAGCAGCAGCGGGTCTTTCTGGCCCGGGCGTTGGCCCGGGAGGCCGACATCTATCTACTTGATGAGCCGATGGCCGGTGTCGATGCCGGCTCCCAGGAACAGATCTTCAGCATCCTGGCTGGCCTCCGGGACGCCGGTAAGCTGGTGGTTGCCGTCCACCACGATCTCCAGACGGCTTCCCGCTGGTTTGATGCGGTAGCACTCGTCGACATGCGGCTGGTCGCCGCTGGCCCAACCGCCGACGTACTCACGCCTGAAAACCTCAATCAGACCTATGCCGGCCGAGCTGGCATTCTGGACGAACTCGGCCGGGCCGTTGCCCGCGGGAAGCGGACGCCATGATGCCCATGCTCTTGCTTGCTGTATTGCTGCCCTACAACACGCTGGTGGTGGCCGGTGGCGTGGCGGCAGTCGGCTGTGCCGCCGGGGTGGTTGGCACGCTCAGTGTCCTGCGGCGACGTGCGCTGGTGGGTGATGCAGCGGCCCATGCCACGCTGGTCGGTGTTGCCATGGCCCTGCTGGTGACCGGTCAGCGGAGCCTGGCGGTGCTGCTTGCCGGCGGGCTCGTCTCGGCGATTGCCGCGCTCGTCCTGTTGGTGCTGATCCGCCGATTCACCCGCACCCGCGATGACGCCGCTACGGCGGTCGTGCTAAGCGTGTCGTTCGGGTTGGGCATCGTGCTGATCTCGGGCATGGTGGCCCGCGGGGTACCGGGCAGCGCCGGCCTGGAACGGTTTCTGCTGGGGCACACGGCGGCGCTGACCATCGGTGATGCCACACTGCTGGGCATCGTTTCGACGCTGGCGGTGGCCTGCGTCTGGCTGGGCCTGAAAGAGGCGACAATGGTCGCCTTTGACCCGGCCTTTGCCGCCGCGGCTGGCTGGCCGGCAACGGCCATCGACCTCACGCTTGTCACCCTGGTGGCAGTGATGGTGGTGGTGGGGCTGCCGGCGGCGGGGGCGGTGCTGGTGACTGCGCTGGTGGTGATTCCGCCGGTGGCGGCCCGGCAGTGGACCGACCGGATTGTGCCGATGCTGATCATTGCGGGCGGCATTGGTCTCGTCTGTGGACTGGCCGGCGTCGTGATCAGCAGTCTCGCCACCCGGCTATCAACCGGACCGGTGGTGGTGCTGGTGGCGGCGGGCTGCTTTGTGGTGTCGCTGGTCATCGCGCCCCGACGGGGGCTGCTGGCCCGCTGGTGGGATCGCCCCGCGGCGGTGCCAACGGCTGATCAGCAGCGACTGGAGCAACGCTGATGGGGGCGGCAGCGCTGGCAGTGTCGTGGTGGGGCTGGCTGGAGTCGATCGGCCCGATGCATGGCTGGGCAATGGCGACAGCCGCGGTGGTCGCTGCCGGCTGTGCGACCGTCGGCAGCCTGCTGGTGGTGCGGCGGCTGAGCCTGCTGGGTGATGCCATCAGCCATGCCGTGCTGCCAGGCATAGTGGTGGCGGTGCTCCTTGGAGGGCGGCCCGGTGGGCCGCTGGTACTGCTCGGCGCGGTGGTGGCCGCCCTGCTGACAGTTGGGCTGACGCAGTTGTTTCACCGGCAGGCGGGACTGGCTGAAGACGCCGGTGTGGGGGTCGCCTTCACCACCCTGTTTGCCATCGGCGTCCTGCTGGTGACGGTTTCGGGTTCGCGAATCGACCTCGACCCCGGCTGCATTCTTTATGGCATCCTTGAACTGGTGCCCTTCGACACCGTGCCGGTGCTGGGCTATGAACTGCCAAGAGCGTTCTTTTCGGCAGCGATAGTGTTGCTGGTGGTCAGTGTCGGGCTCTGGCTTTCCTGGCGGTGGCAGCTGTTCACCGCTTTCGATGCCGATGCGGCCCGGGCGGCCGGGGTGCCCACCACGGCCGTGACCGTCGGCCTCCTGGTCGGGGTGTCGCTGGCGACCGTTGCCGGGTTTGAGGCGGTCGGGGCGATCCTGGTGGTGGCCATGCTCGTGGTGCCGGCGGCGGCAGCAGAACTGCTGGTGCAGCGGCTCTCTCAGGTGGTGCTGCTGGCAGTTGCGTTGGCGGTGACGGGGGCCGTGGCCGGCTATCTGGCGGCCTGGCGGTTTGACACCTCGGCAGCCGGGATGATGGCGGTGGTGCTGGGGCTGGAATATGGCGTGGCCGTGCTGGTCGCGCCGCAGGAGGGCCTGCTGGCCCGAGCCGCTGCCCGGCTGTCATATGCCTGGCGAGTGCGGTGTGAGGACCGGCTGGCCGCGCTCTGGCGGGCAGAAGAGGCCGGCCTGCCCGTGGCCGGCGGGTTGTCAGCCGGCCCGCCGTTGCAGTGGCTGCGGCTCCAGGGCCGGATCGAACCGGTCGGCACCGGCTATCGGCTGACGCCCCGCGGCCGGGCGGAAGGCGAGCTGATCGTCCGCTCGCACCGGCTCTGGGAGACCTGGCTGGGTCAGCATGCCAACCTTCCGGTCGATCACCTGCATCCGCCGGCGGAATGGATCGAGCACCATCTCGGAGCGCGACTGCGGCAGCGGATCGAGCAGGACCTTGGCCGCGATGTTCGCGATCCCCACGGCAGTGAGATTCCCCCGGAACGACCCGCCTGATGTTTTAACAAACGAAATACTCCTTGGGGGATTTTCGATGCGTCGCGCGACTTTCATCGTGATCGGTTTCGTCACGCTGATGGCTCCACCCGAGTCGTTGGTGGCTGCAGTCTTGCCGTCGCCCACGTTTGCGAACGAAACCGAGTGGTATCTCCCCGGAGGGATGCCTGCGCTCGTCATTGAAACTGGCAGTTCGGTAGCGGCCAAGGTCAGCGTTCCGCCGCTGACGCCGAAAGAGGTCGCAGCCGGTGGAGCCTGGCGTGGGGTGATGGCGGTGGATCTTTTCGGAAGCCCCGCGGGAGCAGGTGGTGGTATGCGGGTGCAGCTGGTCGAGCCCGACAGTGGCAAGGTGCTGGTGGAGCGTTCCGCGACCGTCGGCCGCATTCGCGCGCCGCAAGCGAAATGGGCGGCTGTCGGCTCGTCAGAGCATCCGGGGAGCGAGGTAGCCAAGGCATTTGATGGGAAATCAGAAACAATCTGGCATTCACGCTATGGCGAGGAGCAGTCACAGCCTCCACATTGGATTGGCCTGATCTTCTCAAGCCCACGAAAACTGAATGGCGTCCGGCTTCAGCCGAGACAGACGGGCTTCACCAATGGTGTTCCGCGGCAGTGGCGGCTAGAGGTGCGGGACGCAGCGAATGGCTGGAGACAAGTTGCCTCCGGTGAAAGCGATCGCAAGGTGGTGGCAGATGCCCGGAAGCCGATCGAGGTTCATTTCGAGTCTCCACCGCAGGTGGAAGGGGTCCGGTTTGTGATCGAGAGCGACTGGAGTGGTGGTGGTTTCGGGACTGCAGCGGAGCTTGAACTGTTGGGGGTGACACTCGAGGAGTCCGAGCCTGCGGCCACGCCGCAGGCTCGGGTCTGGTTGGAGGTGCCGCCGAAATCGCTGGAAAAAGTCACCGGCAAGGAACTCGAACTTCGGCTGACTGGCGTCTCGGGTCGGGTCGTGGTCGGTGAACCGCGGTGGTGCCGGGTCAATACGCAACCCAGCAGGAAGCTATTTGGTCGTTCAAATGGCGGACTCGGGCCGGACAAGCTTGGGGCCGGGCTACTTGGTTTCACGGCACTGACAGAGCACCGACAGACGGTGTTGTCCGTCATGGAGGTGCGGCAAGGAGGGCCGTCCGACAAGGCCGGGCTTCGCAGCGGAGATGGAATCATCGCGGTCGCCGGTGAGCCGTTGCCGGAGAATGACCTCAGCCCGGGTTGGACCTGGTTCCGCCAGAGCCACGAGGCGGTGCTGGGGCGGGCCATTGAGGCAGCTCTCACCAATGGCGAAAAGAGTCTCGAACTTACTGTTCTCCGAGATGGCAACATGGTTGCGGTCCCCGTGCGACTGCTTCGGGAGCGTGCCTTCACGACCATGAACCCTGCGGACGATCCACAGGCGGCGGCCCTGCTTGGTGACCTGCTTGATTGGATCACGAAGAATCAACGCGCGGATGGCTCATGGTCGGGCGACATCAAGCGGACGACCTTTGCCGCGCTCGCACTGCTGGCGACCGGCGAAAAACAGCATGAGCAGCGGGTGAAGCGGGCCATCGATTGGGCGCTGGCAACATTTGATGAGCCTCAAAAGCATGGAAACCTCGGCTTCTGGGGTGGCAGCTACATGGGCATTCTCTACGCGGAGTGGCACCTGCGAACCGGTGACCAACGGGTCCTGCCGCCCCTCGACGCCATGCGGGACTGGGCCTTTGAAGGGCGGCACCCGAGCCTGTGGGGAGTACCGGCACTCGGTCACGGCCCGAGCGGACTACCCTATGGCCAGAAGTCACTGGTTGCTCCTGCCTGTCACCTATTGCTGTTTGAAGCTCTGGCGCAACAGTGCGGCATGGAGAGCAAGCTTTGGGAAATGCTCGCACCGTACATGGAAATGGCCTGGTCAGCTCCGGCGGAAGGCGGTCACGGCGCGCTCGGGTACAACAAGTCTTACAAAGATCTTGGTGAGTTCTGGTCGCGTTCAGGGCTCTTTGCCATGGCCTGTCACCTCCGTGGTGAAAAGGCTGCAATGCGCGACGGCATGATTCAGATCATGGTCAAGCGGCACCCCTGGCTGCGGAATAGCCATGCCTATGGAGAGCCAGGGGGTGGCCTTGGCCTTCTCGCCCTTCAACTAGTGGCCCCCGACGCGTATGAGCAGGTAATTCGTGAATATGCCTGGTGGTTTGCACTGGCCTGGGAGCCTGGCTACGGGCTGAAGTTCACCCAGCCGCATATGGGCGCTCCGTACATGGGGGAAGATGACCTTCTGAATGTTGTCTACGCGCTGGTGTTGCAGTCACCCCGGCGAAACCTGACATGCACCGGGCGGCAACGCTGATCATGGCTGGGCTGTTTGCCCGCTGTACTCGGATTTCCGGTCCGGTGAAATCGAACGGCTGCTGGTCTGCGGCGATTCAGGCATGCATGCGCCGTAAGGCCCCGAGGTTGCGGATGTCGTTGGCTGGGTGGGGCTTGCCGTCGGCTCCTTCTTTCGGTGTTTCAAGAATCATCGGCACGCCGGCGAGCTGCGGATGATTGACCAGCAGCTTGAAGGCTTCCCGGCCGATCTTTCCGTCACCGATCGCTTCGTGACGGTCGACCCGCGCGCCGCATTCTCGCTTGGAGTCGTTGGCATGAATGAGCTTCAGCCGCTCCAGCCCAATCGCCTCGTCAAACTGCCGCAGGGTTTCATCGAGGGCAGCCTGGGGTGCCAGCGGATACCCCGCCGCGAAGACATGGCAGGTGTCGAGGCAGACCGCCACCCGGTCCCGCAGGGTTTTGGACCGGTCGATCCGCTTGAGCATGGCGGCGATTTCCTCGAACGTGTCACCTAGGCAGGAGCCCTGCCCGGCGGTCGTCTCAATCAGAATGCCGCTGGAGAGTTTTTTGGTTCGCTTGAGGGCCTCGGCGATACCATCGGCCGCCCGCTGGACCGCCACGGCCCGGTCCTGCTCGCCAGCTGCCCCGGGGTGGGCGACCACCCAGGGAATACCGAGTAGATCGGCCCGTTCCAGTTCGGTGACCAGGCCGGCGATTGACTTTTCGCGGAGAGTGTCCTCTGCCGAGGCGGGGTTGATTAGATAGGAGTCGTGGGCGACTACCAGCCCCAGCCCGGCCTCGGCCACCGCTGCCCGGAAAGCGGCGGCAACGTCGGGCTCCAGCGGCTTCACCGCCCACTGGTTGATGTTCCTCGTGAAGACCTGCAGGCAGGTGCAGCCGGTCTCAACCGCCCGTTCGACCGCCTTTGGCAGGCCACCGGCGATCGACTGGTGGGCCCCAATCAGCCGGTCGGTGGCAGGGGACGAGCGGGCGGACCGAGATGGTGCCGGGCGGGTGGAACGCTGGGCTGGCATTGGGCAATTTCACATGAGGGGAAGTTCAGGTGGGTGACTGGAGAGCGGGATCGGTCGAACCATCGCCCAAGCTATTATTTTGCTCAATCAGCCCGGGAGTCGTACACTGTCTCCATCGGCATTTTTCTTCGGCGGGCCCACGAGATCCTCCCATGGCTACTCTGATCTCGCTTCTCATGATCGTCGCCGGCCTGGTGCTTGGCCTGATGTTGACGGCGTTGGTGGTCCGTCCCCTCCAGGCGGCCCGGCGGGCGGAACGGCTGGCCCGGCAGCAGCGGGACTTCCGTCGGCAACGCGAGCAGTTGGAAGCCAAGTTTATCGACCGGGCCGCCGCCAGCGGCAAACCCCGCGGCCTCCGCTGGAGTGACGTCAGTTTTGAAGACGAGGTGTTCTATGCCCGTGACCGGCGCACCCGGAGCCTAAGGGCCCTGGTGGCGATCGAGGTCTGCTTCGAGGCGATCGAGGGTGGGGGCATGGAGGAGGTCGAGGCCGTCTCAAACGTGCGGGCGGCGACCGCCGAGTTCCTCCATGATGGCACCCGCTGGCACACTGACGGCCGGGTCTTCTTCAACCTCGCGCCCAAGGGATTGGTCCGGTATCTCCACGCCGACCTTGAGTCAGTCGAGCCGACTGGCGAGACGGTCACTGTTGGTGGCCGGGACGCCAGGCATCAATCGGGCTGACGGCCGGCGCCGTCGGGCAACCGGCGTGTCCCCGCATCTCACCTGCCAGGGAGGGCAGCTGTGCCGCGACGGCCACTCACGATCCGCCAGAGCATGCTGCGAAACTTCGCGGTGCTTATCCTGCTGACCAGCGGCACCATTCTGCTGGCCACCTGGATTGCCGGCGCCTCGGCGGTCGCGGACCTCTCGAAGTCGCTGATCGAGCGGACGGCCACCCGGACCGAAACCGAACTCGACCGCTTCTTTGGCACGGTGCAGTCCAACGTCATGATCGGTACCGACTGGGTGCGGGGGGGCATTCTCGACCCCACCGACCACGAGGCGATGAACACCCTGTTCGTGCCGATCCTGCGGCAGTATCCGCAGCTCTCGTCGATGATGGTGGCAACCTCTGATGGCGTTGAGTATCTGCTGCTGCGTGATCCCCTCAAGCCGACGGTCTGGACGAACCGCATCGTGCAGGCCGACAGCTGGGGCCGCCGGGTTTTCAATCGTCGCTGGGACACTGCCACCGGTGCAGTCAAGGAAGACTTCAGTGAGCTCGACTACGACCCCCGCACCCGCATCTGGTACCGCGAGGCGCTGAAGGCACAAGCGGGTGAAGAGGTCTTCTGGACCGAGCCGGTGATCTTTTTCATCACCAAAGACCCCGGCATCACCGCCGCCACCCACTGGGAGGTCGATGGCACCACCTATGTCGTCGCCTTTGACCTGCTGCTGCTCGATATCTCGCGGTTCACCAGCAGCCTGCCGGTGAGCCAGCGGGGCACCGCCTTTGTGCTGGTGGACCGGGGCGGGGATGACGAACTGGCGGTGGTCGGCCTGCCGCGGAACAACAGCTATGACACCCCGGCGGCTATCCGTGAGGCGTTGCTGTTCGTACCGCCAGATGCTGCCGTGGCCGATACGGTGGCAGAGCTGCCGCCGGCTGCAACGCATGACCATCCAGCCATGGCGGCTGCGGTGTCGGCCTGGTTCAAGGCGGGCAAACCGGAGTCAGCCTTCCGCTTTCGAGTGGCTGGTGAGCCCTGGTGGGGAGGGTTCCACTCCTATCCGTTGGGCGACAACACTTTCCGCATCGGCGTGGTGGTGCCGGAGCAGGATTTTCTCGGCGACGTCGTCCGTCAGCGGAACATCACCCTGGTGGTCTCGCTGGTGGCATTGGCGGCTGCCCTGGTGATGGCCCTGGCGATGGCCCGCACCTATGGCAAGCCGCTGGAGGCACTGGCCGATTCCAGCCGCCGGATCCGCAGCCTTGACCTCGATGAGCACGCTCCGGTCGAGTCGAAGCTGGCCGAGGTGACGCAGCTGGCCGAGGCCCAGCGGCAGATGCTGTCGACGCTGCAGTCCTTCGCCAAGTATGTGCCGATGGAAGTGGTCCGTGAACTGCTGCATCGTGGTGAAGTGGCCCAGATCGGCGGGACGAGTGAGTCGCTGACGATTCTGTTCACCGACATCAGTGGCTTTACCACAATCGCCGAGGCCCTCGGCCCTGAGGCCCTCACCGACCACATGGCCGACTACTTTCACGAGGCCCTCACGGTGCTGGAGCGGCATGAGGCCACGGTCGACAAGCTGATCGGTGACGCAATCGTCGCCTTTTGGGGCGCCCCCCGGCCTGACGCCGCGCATGCCGACCATGCCCTGGCGGCGGTGCTGGAAGTCCAGTCTCGGCTGGCCGCCTGCAACACCCGCTGGCGGCAGCGGGGCCTGCCCGAACTGCACACCCGCTTTGGCCTGGCAACCGGCCGGGTGATTGTCGGCAACGTCGGTGCTCGCAGCCGGCTGAGCTACACCGTGCTGGGTGACACCGTGAATCTGGCAGCCCGACTGGAGGCGATCAACAAGTTCTACGGCACCGACGTGCTGGTCAGTGAAGAGGTCAGGCAGGCGGTGACGACCCCATTGGACTGGCGGTTGGTCGATCTGGTGGCGGTGAAGGGCAAGCGGCAGGGCAAGCGGATCTATGAGCCGCTCGGCCCGCTGGGGCAGACCGACCGGCAGCGGCTCGACTTCGCCCGCCGCTACGAACTGGCCTGGGCGGTCTATCAAAACAGGCAGTTCGGGGAGGCTCTGGCGATGATTGAAACCCTGCAGCGCGACTGGCCCGAGGATGTCTCGCTGACCCGGCTGCGGCAGATCTGTGCCGAATACCAGCGGCAGCCGCCGCCGGACGATTGGGACGGCGTGGCCCGCATGGCAACGAAGTAGGACGGTGTCCGAAAAACTTGCCCCGCCAGTCCTATCGGCCCGATACCTCTCGACAGAAGGGGAAGGGCGATGGCTGCAGGACGAAACCGGCTGCTGCGATGGGTGAGTCTTGCCGGAGTGCTGCTGGCGGGCCTGCGGGATCTGCCCGCCCCGGCCGCGCCGCCAGCGACGGTGATCCGGCTGCCGGCCCAGACGCAGCAGGACCGCTGCGCGGCGGCAGCCGGGTTTCTTGGCGACAGCCACGACTATGCCAAGGCCGCCTGCCGGATGCGGGACGGCTGTAAGCAGCTCACGGTGGAGGCCTATTACGCCGCTGCCGAGGCGGCCTGGAACGCCATCTGGTCGGCACCGGAATCACCGAGGGTGATTGAGGAGGCGACCAACGCCTACGGCGATGCCCTCGCAGGGCTGTTGCAGGTCGCCCACGAGCAGGGGCGGCTGAAGCCCGATGGCCTCTGGGTCGGCTCGCGGTACAAGCCGGTTCGGGTGCCGGTGATCATCCGTGGCCTGCCGCTGGTCACCTGCGAGATCGAGAGCATCGAGCCCTTGCTGCCGCCGGAGGACAGCCGCATCACCCGGCGGCACTATCGCACCGGCTTCGGCTGGCCGGTGGCGGTGCGGGTGCGGCCCGGTCCCGAGGGAACCGCCGCCGGTGACTTCGCCCCATCGCGGCAGTCGATCGCGGCAACGGCCGTGCTGCGGTTCGGGCTGCCCGGGGGTGAGAAGCCGCTGCACAAGCTGGCCGGGCCACTCTATCGCGACCCGGCCCCGGCCGTGCTCGATCTGGTCGATCCGGCCGAGGTGGCGGGCGTGCATATCGGCCGGGCGCGGCCACCACTGGCAGCCGACTTCACCACGCCATTGCTCGACATGCTTGAGGGCATGCCGAAGTCGGGCCTGGAGGGTTTTCTGCAGCCCTTCGGCGGGGCCGACACCGAGCCGCGGCTGGAGTTCCTGCAGCCCCATGTGAAGGGCCGCATTCCGGTGGTCTTCATTCACGGGCTGGCCAGTGACGAGGGGACCTGGTTCGATCTGCTCAATGACCTGCGGGCCTGCCCGCTGTTCCAGCGGTATTACGAGCCCTGGGTCTATCACTATCCGACGGGCGCGTCGTTCTTGCCCGCGTCGGCGGTGCTGCGGCGAAGCCTGGCCCGGGCGGTCAAAGAACTCGATCCCGAGGGCAGCGACCCCTGTTTGCAGAATCTGGTGCTGATTGGCCACAGCATGGGCGGGCTGCATGCCAAGCTCCAGGTGGTCACTTCGGGCAATC
>Ga0180434_10001330_pt1 | contig 35535 bp, 31 predicted proteins | sample SS_ome_7_FD_132453 | JGI IMG/M metagenome (GOLD analysis project Ga0180434, IMG submission 132453) | Hypersaline lake sediment archaeal communities from the Salton Sea, California, USA - SS_1_D_2 metaG | ecosystem: Environmental > Aquatic > Non-marine Saline and Alkaline > Hypersaline >... | reverse complement strand
CAGGATATGAAGACAATCGGATTGATTGGAGGAATGAGCTGGGAATCTTCCCTTGAATATTATCGGATATTGAACCAGGCCGTTAAAGAAAAACTCGGAGGTTTTCATTCGGCCAAATGTGTTATGTATTCAGTCGATTTCGGAGAAATCGAAAAGCTTCAGCATAAAGGCAAGTGGGATGAACTGACTGACATCATGATAGATGCGGCGCAAAGAGTGGAAAAAGCGGGAGCTGATTTTATTCTCATCTGCACAAACACCATGCACAAGATGGCCCCGGAAGTTGAGTCCCGTATCAGTATTCCTTTACTGCATATTGCCGATGTCACGGCAGAACAGATAAAAATCAAAGGTCAAAAAAAAGTGGGCCTTCTCGGAACAAGATTTACTATGGAACAGGAATTCTATAAGGGAAGGTTAATAAAAACGCATGGTATCGAAGTGATTATTCCCGATGAAGCACAAAGAAAAATCATCCATAACATTTTATACAACGAGCTGGTTCAGGGAGAAATAAACAGAGAGTCAAAAAATAAATTTAAGGATATTATCACCTCTCTGGAATCAAGAGGTGCCGAAGGGATCATCCTGGGATGTACGGAGATTCCTCTTCTTGTTAAGCAGGAAGATTATGATATCCTTTTATATGACACAACTGATATTCATGCCCGTGCCGCGGTTGAATTAGCTCTGAAAAAGTGATATCAATGATCACTTTTTCACTTTAAGAACAACTTGACGATATTCCATATCCCTATGAGAGATACAACGGATATGACCACGATTCCCAACAGATTCTTCTTAAAATCATTAGCCATTTCTTTCATTCTTTTTCTGTCGTTAAGGACAATTAAAAGGAAGAGGGAAGCCACAGGTAGAATAATACCGTTCGCTACCTGAGCAAAAACAATAACGGATATAGGATTGAAATCAAACATAGAGACGACAAAACCGGCTAAAATGACTCCCATCCATACCAGACGGAAAGATTTTGTATTCTCTTCTTTCCATCCTAATACGCCTGAGGAAGCAAATGCCGCAGCATAGGGTGCTGTGATAGCCGAACTCATGCCTGCAGCAAAAAAACCAAGCCCGAAAAGAAAATTTGTTAATGGCCCGAAAAGCGGTTTGAGCTGCTGGGCCAGTTGGGCTCCGCTGTTAATTTCGATGCCTTTTTGGAAAAAGGCAACACTTGAAGTCACGATGATGCATACAGAAATAAAACCTCCAAGGCAAATGGATAGGATCAAGTCTTTTCTGAAGTCTTTCAAATATTTTTTTGACCTCCATTTCTTCCTTACTGCAGATGAATGAAGAAATAGATTATAAGGGACCACAGTAGTGCCGATAAGGGCCAGGACAATGAGAAGAGAATTTCTTGGAAGGGAAGGAACAAAGCCTTTCAAGATAAGAGTCAGGTCCGGTTTTATTATGATAAGGGCTGAAATGAAGGATACGCTCATAAGAAAAACCAATGATATCAAAGCTTTTTCAATGATCCGGTATTTTTTTAATCCGAGTAAGATTAGGGATGCTGCGGATATCAATAAGACCCAAATTTTCTGTGGGAGGGAAGTGATCATTTCTAGCCCCAGTGAACCTCCGATGATGTTACCTGCTTCATAGGCCGCACAGCCTAAGGAAATGGCTGAAATCGTTAAGGTTATAAATATGATTTTTGCGAGTTTACTGCTTGGGTATTCTCTTAAGGATTGGCCGAGGTCAAGCCCTGACCCAAGGGAGAGCCTTCCGGCCATCTCTTGAAGTATTATTGTGGTCACGGTGGCAAAGATAAGAACATAGATCAGAGCATATCCGAAATCCGCACCTGCTATGGAACAGGTGGTCACGGTTCCCGGGCCTATAAAGGCGGCTGTTACCAGAAACCCTGGACCGAAGCGGCTTTTCTTAGTCTTTCCTGCCATAACCGCCCCCTCCCGGCGTCTCTATATGAAGAACATCTCCGGTATGCGCTTTTAAATTTTCTTTCGAGCCTAATTTTATTTGTTGTCCGTTTGGGCGGATCAGTTTGTTCACGCCTTTTTTTCCCTCTCCTCCGCCTTCAAGACCATAAGGAGAGAATTTCCTTCTTTCGGAAATGATGGATATTTGTGTAGGAACACGGAACTTATATTCACGGATGATTCCGTCTCCTCCTTTGTTTTGACCATTACCTCCGGAATGGGGTCTCAGGGAATATTTCTGGATGTACAAGGGAAGGTATTTTTCCATAGCTTCAAGAGGCGTGTTTAAGGAATTTGTCATATGGGTATGAACACCGCTGAGTCCATCATATTCAAACCCGGCACCCATACCGCCTCCTATGGTCTCATAATAAGCAAATCTGGATTGTCTCTCCGGGTTAAAACCTCCAAACGTGACGTTATTCATGGTTCCTGAGCTCGCAGCAGGTATTTTTTTTGGAATTGCCTGATAAAGAGCTCCTAAGAGCACATCGACGATTCTCTGTGACGTCTCGACATTACCGCCTGCGGTTGCAGCCGGATATTCGGCATTGATAACCGTTCCCTTCGGTGCGACTATGGTTAAAGGTCTGAGGAGGCCTGTGTTAAAAGGGATGTCTTCTTCCACCAAAGAACGAAAAACATAGAGAACAGCCGAGTAGGTGACAGCTGAGTTTGCGTTTATCCCTCCGGAGACCTGTTTTGAGGAAGGACCGAAGTCTATGACAGCCTGGTCCTTTTTTATTGTTATTTTGACCGCGATTTTGACCGGCTCTTTGCTGATGCCGTCGTCATCCATATAATCTGAAAATCCATACTCTCCATCCGGAATGCTTTTTATGGTTTCTCTTAATATTTTTTCCGTATAGTCTTGAATAAGAGATGTGTATTCAGTGATGATTTTGAGCCCGTATTTCTTAATTGTCTCTTCCAATCTTGCTCTGCCTTTATTATTCGCAGCGATCTGTGCCGTAATGTCTCCCTTTCTTTCCTCAGGAGTACGGACATTGGCAAGGATGAAGTTGAAAAGGTCCTTATCCAGCTCTCCCTTTTTTACCAGTTTAACAGGAGGGATAATCAGCCCTTCCTGAAAGATCTCGGAAGCCAGAGGCATAGAACCGGGACTCATCCCTCCTATATCAGAGTGATGGGCTCTGTTCGCAACGAAAAAGGAAAATGTGTGCTTAGTGAAAACCGGAGAGATACATGTCACATCCGGAAGATGGGTGCCCCCTTTATACGGATCATTTAAGATAACTACATCTCCTTCTTCAAAATCCACATAGTCCAGAGAAGCCTGAACAGAAAGCGGCATCGCACCGAGATGAACCGGAATATGGGATCCCTGGGCAAAGGTTTCTCCTTTTCTGTTGAAGAGAGCGCATGAAAAATCTTTTCTTTCTTTGATATTCGGAGACAGAGAGGTCCTTTCCAGTACAGCCCCCATTTCTTCTGAAATGGATATGAATAAATTTTTGAACAGCTCAAGTTCAATAGGGTCAAATTGACGCATGTCTCTATTCCTTTCCAGATAACACTATATTCAGATACGCATCGATTCCAGCTTTGTATTCTGCGGGGATGAATGTTGTGGATTCATAGTCAACTATGAGCGCGGCTCCATAAATTGTATTCCCGGGTTCCAGCAGAGAGCGCTCATATACCGGAGAAGCCCTGTGCTTTCCCCTGTAATAAATATTTTGTTTCTTTATAAATGCTTTTTTAGGGTCGGTTCTTCCCTCAGCAGCTTTTGTTAATTTGATTTTACGTGTTTTCCCGTCTGCTTTGGTTCTGACATTAACGATTTCAACAGGCCGACCCGGGTGGCTGTACGAATACAGCCTCTCATGGGATTTATGGAAGTCATCGAGATAATCACAGTCCTTCTTATAAGGAATGGTTATTTCATAAGACTGCCCGTAATATCTGAGGTCCAGAAACCTTTTCAGATCGATATCCTCCCTTTTAAAACCTTCCTTCTGCATGTCAGTCATCGCTTTTTTTTCCAGTTGGCTGAATTCTTTATTAATGTCACTATCAGAGGAAAGAGAATCTATGGTTTCCAGTACAGACTTTGAGTAATCTCTGGTTGAATCAGCTAAAAGCAGGCCCAATGATGACAAAACGCCGGCATTTTTTGGAATCAGAACCGTAGGGATTTGCAGCCCCAAGGCTATCTCTGCCGCATGCATCCCTCCTGCCCCTCCAAAGGAAAAGAGAGCATACTTTCTTACATCGATACCTCTTTCTATGGAAATAACCCTTATGGCTTTACTCATATTTGCATTGGCGATTTTAATGATTCCTGAAGCTGTCTCTAAAACAGACTTGTTTATTTTATCCCCCAGTTTTTTGATGGAATCAAAACTTCTTTTAGGGAAAATTTTCATATGTCCGCCCAAAAAGTGTTCGGCTGATAATCTTCCTAACACCAGGTTTGCATCTGTAACAGTTGGAAGACTTCCTTTCCCATAGCAGGCTGGCCCCGGGTCGGCTCCCGCACTTCTGGGCCCTACTCTTAAAGAACCTCCTTTGTCCACATAGGCAAGAGATCCGCCTCCGGCGCCTACCGTGTTTATATCGATGATGGGCAGTCTGATAGGAAATTCACCTATTTTATTTTCATTCGTCCTCTGTATCTTTCCGTCTATTAGAGACACATCCGAAGAGGTTCCACCCATATCAAAAGTGACCATTTTTTTATAGCCTGCTGTCCTTCCAACATAATAAGCAGCAACCACTCCTCCTGCGGGACCTGAAAGAGCGGTTCTTATGGGTTCTTTTTTCGCAGTTTCCATGGATATATGGCCTTCATTCGACTGCATGATGCGGAGGTATACATTGATTAAGTTTTTTTCCAGATTGGTCAAATATTGGCTTATAACAGGCATTAAATAAGCATTTACTGCGGTCACTACGGTTCTTTCATATTCTCTGTATTCGGGCAGGATCTCGCTTGACCTGGAAACAGGATAACCAGCCTTCTCCAGTACTGTGTGTGCTCTTTTTTCATTTCCGGCATTGGCATATGAATTTATGAATGAAATGGCTACGGCTTTTGCTTTCATGCTTTTTATTTTTTTTACAGCCTTCCCGATATCTTCTTCGGAGATATCTATAAGTATGTCGCCTGATGATGAAGTCCTCTCATTAAGCCCGATGCATCTGGAACGGGAAAGAAGAGGGGTCCTTGTTTCACCTTTGAGGGAATAAAGTCTGTTCCTTGTCTGCCTTCCAATGAACAGGATATCTTCAAATCCTTTGGTTGTAAGAAGCACAATAGGCCCGCCGGTTCTTTCTAGAAGACTGTTCGTGGCGACAGTGGTTCCATGGATGATTTGGATGGAATCAGTTTTTTCTAAATATTCTGATACTCCTTTTAAGATAGCATCCGAGGGATCTTTAGGTGTTGAGGAGACTTTTTTAATGTGAATTTTTCCATCAGAATATATAAGGAAATCTGTAAAGGTCCCCCCTGTATCAATGCCTATTCGTATCTGTTTCCTCATTAGGGGTAGATTATGCTTATGGGCTATAGAATGTCAAGGGTACCTTATGATCAGTTTAATGGGACAGAAAAAAATGGCCTCAGATGCAGGTTTTGCATGAACCTGAAGAACAGGACGGACAGCTTCCTGCAGGCGAAGAAGTATTCTTGCTGATGCTGCTTATTCCAAAGCTGGAAACACATTTCTGTATTTTATCCGATCCGCATGAAGGGCAATTTATTTTTATTTCCTTGTTTACGGGAATGATCTCTTCAAATTCGTGCCGGCATTTTTTACATTTAAATTCATATATAGGCATTTTATCCTTCTTATATCCAGTAAATGATAACAGGAAATGATTTTAAAACAAAATATCGTATATTAATTTTTTCAAATTGTCCTCATCGATAGGTTTAGTCATATAGCCGGCATGTGGGATAGAATTTGCTTTTTTTTCCGTATTGCTGTCAGCAAAACCAGTGAGAAAAACAACCGGGATATTATAATCTTTGATCACTATTTTAGCTGCTTCTATTCCATCTATCCTGCCCTTCAGCCCAATATCCATTAATACCAAGTCGGGTTTATTCTTTTTGATTTTTTCAATGGCGTCTTCTGCAGTAAATGCGATCTCAGACATGATGTCTCCGAAGTTGGAGAGGGTGCTTTTTAAATCCAGGGATACAATACCTTCGTCTTCAACAATCAATACATTTTTCATAGCGGGTAAGGTCTCTCAAAATTCCTAAAAATTCACTTATTATATAACTATAATGACCAAAAATATCAAGGAAATATATTTTTTTTATCGGGTTATTTGACTGCGATGGCTTCTATTTCCACTTTAACGTCCTTGGGAAGACGTGCGACCTGCACAGCAGCACGAGCAGGGAAGGGGGGCTTAAAAAATTCACTGTAAACACTATTCATTTTAGAAAAATCGTTCATGTCTTCCAGAAAAACCGTACACTTGACCACATTTTGGAGCGTGCAGCCGGATTCTTCAATCACTCCTTTTAGATTTGTCAGAGCTAAATGTGTTTGTTCCTCAATGGAACCAGTATTCAGCTCACCTGTTACCGGGTCTATGGCGATTTGTCCTGATGCGAAAACTATCCCATTAGCTTCGATTCCTTGTGAATAAGGCCCGATGGCTTCAGGAGCGTTTTTTGTTTTGATCTCTTTTTTCATTCTGATTTTTCCTCCTTTACAAGATAATAAAAAAGGGCTGGTTAAAGCCATGCAGCCCAAGCTTACTATGGCTTCCCTTCTTTTCATATAGATATCCTTTCAAAAAGATATTTCTTATTCTGATACCATTAAATCTGCATATTTTTTGCCTTCTCCAAAAGGATTTAAAGATTTTAAAATCTTTACCTTTCTGTCTTCTTTGGACAAATCTGCCATTCCTTCTTTGCTTTCAGGTGATAGAATTTTTACTGCCGGCCGAAATATGTCCTTTTTATTCTCTTTTGTCACACAGCCCACTCTCTCGTCGTTTAGGAGCACTATGGTCCCTATAGGCCAAACACCCATTATTTCAAAGAAACGATCAACCAGTTCGCTATCAAAAAAATATTTTTTTCCCTCGGTCATTCTGTTGTGGATATCTTCGAGAGAGAAACATTCTTCATAGAGGTGTTTTTGAAAAAGTTCGTCATACACATCGCATATGGCTATGATCATGGAAGCAAGATGTGGTTTGAGGGGATACTTTATTTCAGAACAGGCATTGCTACGGATAAGATGATGCTCATATGCGACAACCACGGGCAAAATTCCCAGGCTGTTTTTATATCCTAAAAGGATTTTACTTCCAGCAGTTCCGTAATCCTTTCTTTCATCAGATTCGCGATATACTGCTTCACTTTCATCTTTTTCTGTTTTATTGGATACAGCCATTTTCCCAATATCATGAAAAAGAGACGAAATGCCTATATCAATAATCCTGTCTCTTGATAAGCCCAGTTCAGCCCCAAAAAACATGGATAAGACACTTACATTCAACTGATGAACGAATGTTGGGAAGTCTTGTTTCTTAAGTGAAATTAAATGGTCAGCTTCGTTATAGTCACCAGTATAGTTTTCAATAAGTGTTGAAATATTGAATCTTAAATCCAGATAGTCCACATCTTTATTTTCTAAAATTTTAGTTGTTGATTCCCTGGTTAGTTCTATCGAGTTCTGAAAAGCTGCTCTGAACAATTCCTTTTCTGTAGAATATCTGTCTCCGGTTTTTTCCCTTTGAGAAAGAGCCTTGATTTTTCCGGCTTGGATATTTTTAATTTTGTTCTCTATCAAATACTGCTGGACATCTTCGGTATGTTCTTTTACCGGAATGGACAAGTAGGAGATGAAATTATCCAGTTCCCATTGTTCCAGAGGAAGAAAAAAGTTAATCTTTTCTATGTTTCTATCCTGAAGATAGGTTAGTAAGGATTTTACTTTTCTTGAAAGATCAAAAAGAATTTCATTTTCCCAAGCCAGCTCATCGTCTATGATTCCGATGATAAATTTGTTTTTTGTGTTCAGGATATCCTTTATTCCCTTATAGGCATTCTCCATGTTTTTGGAGTATTCGGGATGTTCTTTTGAATATAATTTTCTTGCCTGTACTGCGGAAGTAAAATCAAATAATGCTTTTTTGACTTTCTCTATCATCCCATTCCCTCAATACTCTTTGTGCTTTATTTTTTAGACTTTTATTCCAGATGAATTTTTTCTCTGCCAGAGAAACCAGATACTTCCTGGCATATTGGGCCTCAAGCTCGTCAACAATCCGGATATGTTTTTCAATCTTCTTGTTCAGAATACCTAACGGTGATTTAATGGAAAACAACAGATCAAGCGCCTTGTGTTTGCTGTTTTCATTACGGGCAAGAAGCGCAAAAGCTTCTTTTTTTAAGTCATAGGGTTTCTTCTTAAGAAGAGGGAAGAGAAATTTATCATCATGCTCTGTGAGATTCCTCATGGCTTTTAATGTCTTTACTTTAATGGTGTTTGTCCCGAGCTTGAAAATGAATTTAAGAGTGACCAAAGAGACCGGGGTATCTATGAGGCTGAGGTTTTCTATGATTTTTTGGAGAAAGGTATCATCACCGGACCTTTGTTCTAAATTCACGTTAAAATAAAACAAATAATCCGTAAAAAAACGAAAAAATGCTTTCAATATATAAGGAGTGATGACCTCTTTGGTAAAAATTTTTTCCAAATATTTGTTTTCATCTTTCAGACTATGGACAATATGTTCAATAAAATAGTCAAAGTGCAATGACAGCTCTCCATTGAGAACCATCTCTTCTATGTACTCAATAATAGTCGAGTCTAATTTTTTAAAGCTTGATAATGATGACCATATATCCCTTTTTCCGTTTATTGTTTCATAGACCTGTTTCAAATATTCGATGTCTTCTTTTTCAGTTATGTATTCCCATTCATCAAGAATAGTCTTGAGCAAGAGGGAAGAGTCTTTCTCATCTGTTTCTTTTTCAAGCGTGTTAAGAAGGACCAAATGATAATTTTTTTTGAGGTGAGACTCATCAAAACTTAATTTTTCGGGTTTTTCTGATATGTCTTTGAGCAGAGACTGCAGTGATTTTTTGTATATCTCAGATATGAAGGGACTGGATGCGCCGGATACGAGATTTTTTATTTTTTGGATAGTTTTTTCGTTTCTTTTTTCTGATTTACTGGTATCAAAAATATGGGAAAGTGATTCTGCGATCTTATCATGCTTTTCCTTTTCAATAAGACTGGAAAAGATCCTAAAATTGACATCGTCAAAATCATCCTTGCTTGTTATTTCTTCCCAGAGGGTCGCAGCCAGATCTTTTTCACTTAAATCATTTATGAGAGGTTTTAAATGAAGCATTTTTTCTTTTGAAGGAATTTGCTTACCGCTGACAGCAGATTTTATTAGATTTTTTGAAAAAGAAACATACTGTTCTTTTTTGTTTTTACTTAAATAAGAAAAAAAACTTTTAAAACTTCCGCATAGTTCATCATCCGAGAGGACCTCTTCAGCACTAATTTCATCGTAGATCCGGTTGCAGTTATCCGCCAGGTATTTCATTTTTTGTTCATTTTTTTCTTCTGCAGCTTCTTTAAGAAGATAGGTCCAGAGGTCTTTTATTTCTTCTCCCTCTCCTATTAACAGTTGAGAATAATCCAGCTCTTGGATTTTTATATTTGATATCCTTTCTTTCTCTATGAGTTTTTTTATTCCTCCGTTTTTAAAAATATCTTGTCTGGGAAGAAAGAGCTTGGATAAAAACAGGTCGAGTTCCTCTGGTGTGACCGCTGGCTTTATCTCTAATGTCTTCAGTTTTCGAAGATGGCACATTCGGGCGACTTCAGTGTACAGCTTCTCTTTTTCTAAAAGCTCCTTTTGAAAAAAGACAGAGTCAGGAGAAAATCCGATTTGAATTGAATGGTCATAAAAACGGAACAATCTATCCAGTTCGGTTTTTAAAGAATCTATGGATTTTTTGTAAGAGGGATGATTCCTGTCATATATAGAATGATTTTTTAAAGAAATTTTAAACGATTTAAAAAAAGCCTTAATAGAGTCTTTCTTTTCCATTATCCAAGATCACCTGCAACCCGCGCTTTTCATATGAAGGAACAGGAACGATTCAGGTTAAGCGCAATACAAGTCTCTCTGTGAATTGTAATACACTCAGGAAGAAAGGTTAAGAAATATATGTAATCAGTTTCCTTCAGAGTCCAAAGTCACCCTGTTTTGTCCTTCTTTTTGGCTGATACGTGCAAGGTTTTCCGCTTTTTTTATTAGAGTGTCTTTAGTGCTTGACGGCTCAGCTAAAACGCCTCCGATAGAAATGGTTGTACGGATAAGAGTATCCTCTACGAGTAGGCTTGATTGTTCGGCAAGCAGCCTTAATTTATTGGCGATAAGATCTAATTTATGAGAATCAACATTGCTCAGGATAACAAGAAATGAGTCTTCTTCCCATCTTCCAGCGAACTCAAAAAAGCGGATGTTGTTGGATATGGTCTTTCCTATCATCTTAATGACTTTGTCTTTGACAATAGTTCCGTAGGTCCCTTTTATTGAATTTATTTTGTCTAAAAAGCAAAACAAAATACCTGTCCGGAACCCATACCTTTTCATCTCTTCCAATCTGGAAATAAGATTCATTTCAATATATCTTCTGTTTCCCGTACCTGTAAGGGAATCCAGCATATTCATATGACGCAATTCCTTTGTAAGATGAGGCATGCTTACTTTTGGAGAATGCTGATGAAAAGTGACTATGGATGCATCCGCAGCGTTTCCCTTTCTAATTATGGGAAGTACGCTCATATGAGCGGGTAATCTAAAACCTTCTCTGTGGAGAATATAGACTTTATAAGTCCTTGGTATTTTATCTTTAAAGCTCTGTAACAAAGGGCACATTTCAGCACATTTTAGTAATTCTTCTCCCGGCGCCTGTATGAGAATGTTTTTTTTGCATTTTTGATTAATGAGTGTTTCCGCCTCATTTCCCGAGAGTGTTTCCAGAGCTTTGTTCCAGAATAAAATTCTCAAGTCCCTGTCTATAACACAAACGGCTTCGTAAATATTATTAAGCAGGTCTATAAAATTTTGGTATTCCCATTGACTAAAAATATTTTTCAACTGTGCATCTGACATTTTCTTGCTTCTGAAGAGGTTGATTCTCTCATATTTATCCAACCCCAAAAATTTTATATCAAACAATAGCTCTATTGTCAATAAAACTTATAGCCTTGGGTGACCCGGATTATTCTTGTCTGTTACATTCACCTGAATAGGTCAGGTTCATTAGGATAGTATGATTGATTCGTAGAAATATTAGCGATATAGTATTATAGGCAGTAAGATTAATATTGAAGAAAACATATGAAAAAATGTTGACAATAAAATAATTTATGACTATAAAAAACCTAAGGGGATTCAGATGTTAAAAAACCTGGGAGTTAAAATAAGGCGTGTGAGAGAATCTCTTCACCTCACACAGGAACAAATATCAAAAGGAACAGGCTTATCAAGTGAATTCATATCCCTCATTGAAAAAGGGAAAAGATTTCCTAGTCTGGAGTCTATTGAAAAAATATCAAATTATTTGAATAAGAATATTTCCTATTTTTTAGAAGACGAGTCAGATCCCTTTGAGGTGCTGACAAGAGACAAAGGAATAACAAAGAACATGAAGTCCGAGTTAAGGACTTTCAAAAAGTACTGCCAGGAATACATGCATATGGAAAATACTTTGATGAATCCAGTTGAGGAAGCTCCTTTTTATTCAGGAACTTCACCTGAAGCAATGGCAGCCGAAGAAAGAAAAAGGCTTGGCTTGGGATCTCAGCCCGTGAAGGATGTCTTCTCTCTGATTGAATCAAACGGCCTGCGTATTCTCAAACAAAACATAAAAAAAAGTGTGGAAATAGCCGGAGCCTTTGTTTATTTTAAAGAACAGCAGGCGGGGTTCGCCTTAATCAATACGGCTCAAAGTTATTCAAGGCAGCTCATAACAGCGGCTCACGAATACTGCCATTACCTTAAAGACAGGGAATTTATCTGCATCGTTGATAATACCGATATTTTCGTTGATGAGTATCTTCCGCTCTATCCATCGAGAGAAAAGTTCGCACATTTATTTTCCCTCCATTTTCTAATCCCAGATGAACAAATCAAATTATTTATAAGCAAAGAATTTCGAAAAGGGAAGATAAAGATCGAGGATATGATCAGGCTTAAAAGATATCTTGAAATGCCTATGGAAATTGTGCTTAAAGCTCTTTTGCGGATGAAATATATTTCAGCGTCAGACTGTAAGGAATACAGTAAAACAGACTACCTGGATTATGAAAAGTCATTGTTCGGATACATAAAAGCAGAACAGCCTCCTTATGAAAAAAAGGCCAAAGTCATTCCCTCGGACAGATATAAAACCTTGGCTGTTAAGGTATTAAAAGAGGAAAAACCGCATTAACACGGAAAACAGGGGACAGAAAACCTCTCTTATCCAGTTGAGAACAAGAATGCCCTTAGGTTAAATCAGCCAATACTTTGACGAGGAATCTCCAAAACTTTTCAACCGTACCAATATGGACTCTCTCATCCGGGGAATGGGGATGTTCGATCGTCGGACCAAAGGAGATCATATCCATCCCTGGAAATTTTTCTCCGATTATGCCGCATTCAAGACCCGCATGAACAGCGGCAACATGAGGCTCTCTGTTGAAAGTATCTTTGTATGCTTTTTTCATTCTTTTTAAGAGGTCGGATTCGAGGTTAGGCTTCCATCCGGGATATCCTTGTTCCCGGATAATCTCAGCATCTGCCATTTCCGTTATGGCATTTATGGCATCTCTTGTTGCTTCGAGGGCTGATGCCGTGGAACTCCGGGTGCTGCAAACGATTTGGATTTTTCCCTCTTCTGTCTTAACAACAGCAAGATTTGTCGATGTCTCCACAAGGCCTTCTATTTCAGGATGCATTGAAACAACACCATGGGGAAGGCTCAAAATAAGATTGATAATCGTATGCTTTGCATCTTGGATAATGGCGTTACCGGGGTCCTCTGTATATCTTTCAAAAGAGTATTGAGCATCAGGCTCGATTGGCTTGTATTCGCTTTTTATTTTATCAAATTCATTGTCAATGATTTCATTGAATTTGTCTGAATCTCCTGAGCTGAAGCCTATGACAGCTACGGACTCTCTTGGGATGGCATTCCGGAGATTACCTCCTTGGATAAGGAACAATTGAAAGGAAAGTTTTTTGGACAGTTTCCACAGAATACGTGACAATAGCTTTATGGCATTCCCTCTGCCCATGTTTATATCGATTCCTGAATGTCCTCCTTTGAAACCAGAAAGTTTTAATTGGAACACCTCGTCACAGTTCTTCTTTTCTGTTTGGAAAGGAACGAAAATCTGAGAGTCGGCTCCTCCGGCACACCCTATCGTGAATTCTCCTTCATCTTCACTATCCAGGTTTAAAAGTCTTTTTCCTTTTAAAAATCCTTCGGAAAGCTGCATGGCTCCATCCAGACCTGTCTCTTCTTCTACGGTAAACAAAAATTCAAGCGGCGGATGTTCGATGTCATCGCTTTCCATAATAGCAAGACATGCACTTCCTCCGATTCCATTATCAGCGCCAAGAGTGGTGCCTTTTGCTTTGACCCAATCTCCGTCTATTTCTGTTTTTATGGTGTCTTTTGTAAAATCATGCTCAACATCTGAATTCTTTTCACATACCATATCTAAATGCCCCTGCAGAATGATACCCACGGCGTCTTCTTTGCCTTTAGAGGGCTTTTTTGAGACAACAACATTTCCGATTTTGTCTCTTTTATAATCAAGATTAAGACGTTTCGCGACGGATATAATATAATCTCCGATCGCTTTTTCATTGCCTGAGCAATGGGGAATTTTTAAAAATTCTTGGAAATGCTTCCATAAAAGAGAAGGTTTTAAATCATTCAATTCTTTAGCCATTTATGTTCTCCAATCATTTTTTTATGAATAATGCAGGTTAATAATTGCATAAAAAAAACGGATAAGCAAGTTTATTATAACAAATCAATAAACAAGCCTCATTTGTAAATAGGGGGAAGTTAATCTGGATTATTCAAGCTTTTTTCAAAGTGATTGAGTGTTGTTTCAAAAACAGAAAAAGAGTTACTGCCGTAAAGGCACAGAATGATTTCTCCAGGATAATCGTTTTTTTTCAAGAAATCCAGACAGACACTTATCATGATCTCACTGCAGCGTTTTATCGGATATCTAAAAATCCCCGTGCTTATGGCAGGAAAGGCAATGTTGTTTATTTTTTTCTTTTTCGCACATTCCAGACTGTTAAGAGTGGCTTTCTTTAATTTTTCGTCTTCATTGCCTTCGCCGTATACGGGACCCGCGGCATGAATCACATATTTTGCTTTCAGGTTTCCCGCACCTGTTATTACAGCTTCACCTACCTCTATGGGGCCTATTGAATTGCATTCTTCCTGAATAGTAGGACCGCCGAAGCTGCGAATGGCGCCTGCGACTCCTCCTCCGAGAATCAGTGATTTATTTGCAGCATTGACAACGGCTTCCGCATCAACCAAGGCAATATTTCCTTCAATCAATCTCAGGATTTTATTTCCGGTTCTTACTTCTTTCATTCCCATCTCCCCGAATAAAGATTTCTTTTTTATAACAGCCTATTATATCAGATTGATTTATAATTCCGAATCATTTTCTATGCCTTTTTTCAATTTGTATTGAAAAATCCCTTCATTGTCATAGATTTCCACTTCATCGAACTCTTTGGTGTGATCCAGTACAACGTCTTTGTCCCCGACAATAACAATAACAGGATTCAAAAAACTGATGTCTTGGAAAGTCTCGAATACTGTATTTGAGTTAACATACATAATATTTTCATAATAATTTTCCCAGTAAATCCCTTCCATATCCAAAGCCACTATTTCAGATGCTTTCAGGGAAAACTCCTTATGTCCTGAGATTTGGATGGGAAAGTTACCTATTAAATAAGATTTTGCCTGTTCTATCTCATGATTGGGGACTCTATTCATTGTGAGGCTTCTTATCTCTCTTAATATTTCTGTTACAGAGGGATATAAATATTCTGTTTTTACCTTTGCTTTAACATAAAATAAATTACAGTTTTCAAATAGTTCTATTTCGCTGAATGCCCAGTAGGCGTAACCTCTGGTCTCGCGGAGATTCATGATAAGTCTGCTGATATGAGATCCTCCCAGGATCTGATTGAATACCAGATAAGAAAAATAATCCTCAGTTTTTTCTTTGGGAAGCACGTAGCCGATAAAAATCGTGGTTTCATCTCCATTCGGAAGGTCTGTGAAGCATATCTTTGGTTTTGTATTAGAGGCCGGAGGATTGATATGGTATGTTTCAACGTTTTTCTTCTCCCATTGGCTCAAATGCCGACCAGTGATATTCGTGACTTCCAAAAGATCGACATCTCCGATAATAAGGAGTCTGGCATTATTGGGAATGTAAAACTTATCAAAGAATGTCAATAAGTCTTTTCTGTTCAGCCTTTTTATGACACTGCTGTTAAACACATATTTTCCATACGGATGATTGTTGAACATAATCTGGAAGAGCAGCTTTCTTCCAAGTAACTCTGGATTTGTGTTTCTTACTATATTGTAAAACATATCTCTTTTAACATTGTTCACTTCAATTTTTGGAAAGTCAGCCTGGGTCAAAAGCTGACCCAGCAGCTTGATGGCATCATTCAAGTAATCTTTAAGACAGGTTATGGAAAAGACAGAGTAGTCCGGATAGGTTGTAACGGAAAAATCACCGCCGATATATTCGATCAGTTCCTCGATCTGAGAAGCAGAGATCCCTGTGGCTCCTTTGAACAGCATATTTGCCGTAAAGCTCGCCAGGCCTGGAAGGTCATCCGGAGATAGGCTCTCTCCGGTCAGGATGATCAAATGAATATCAACGAATGGCTGCGGTTTCCGTTGAACAACCGAAACCTGCAGGCCGTTTGACAGCATAAACGACTCAAGAGCTGGAAAATCCAGATCAGGTAAAGGATAGGGAAGGGGTGGGGTTTTTCTAAATTTTTCCTGAGCTGAGAGAAAGGGGTTGATAAAAGAGAGAATGAATAAGCCGAACAACACGCCAAAAATGGCTTTGCGCAGCTGGATATGTGTTTTCATTTGCCTCTTATCTCAACCAGCACATAGTTTTCTGTGAAATATCTGTTCATAATGCCTACGATTTCAGATGTCGTCACTCTTAAATATTTGTTTAATTCTCCTTCTAAATCTCTTATGTCATTTCCGGATAAATAATACCGGGTTAGAAACAAAGCTCTTTTTTCAGGAGAATAAAAGTTTCCCATATAATCTGACTTATACATGTTTTTAATCTTTACTAATTCCCTGTCCGGAATCAAGGATGATTTCAGCCTGTTCATTTCGGATAACAATGCTTTTTTTGCTATCTCTTTGGTGGCTTCATTATTGGAGAGAACAAAGACTTTTAAGGCAGCAAGATCTCTTCTTCTTTCTATTCCGACGCTCATGTTCAGTGCAAGCTTATTTCTTTTTACTAATCTTTTGTAAAGGCGGGAGCTTTCTCCTGAAAAAAGCAAATAATCGATTATGGATAAAATATAAAAATCATTGGAATGCGGGGAACCAATTCTATAGCCCAGCCTGAAACCCGGCGTTGAAATATTCTCGTTTATAGAGATTTGTTCCTGTCTTTCCTGTATGAAATCTCCTTTGTAAGAGGGGGGGCGAGGCACATTTTTGGAAGGATCAATGGTGCTGAAATATTTTCTCACCAGCTGGAGCGTGTTTTTCTCGTCAATGTTTCCTGTTATACAGAGAACAGCATTATTTGGCTTATAATAGGTTTGGTAAAAATCTCTGACGTCTTTTAGAGTTATGCTTTTTAAATCATCTTCACTCCCTATTATAGGATGGCTGTACGTAAAGTCAGGGTAAAGCAGTTGATCGAAAACAAGAAGGCTCTCTCTGAATGGATCTCCCTTGTCCTGGTTCTTTAACGCTTCTATCAATAAGTTTTTTGTCTCCTCCACATTCGAATAGTTTAAATTCAGAGAGTTCATCCTATCCGATTCAAGCCATAATACGAGAGGAAGCTGATTTGAAGATACGGTCTGATAAAAGAGTGTCCTGTCCCAGGACGTAAAAGCGTTGAATTCACCTCCTATTCTGTGAATAAACCTTATGTGCTGCATAGGCCCTACGTTTCTTGATCCCATGAACATAAGGTTTTCTAACAAATGGGCTATTCCTGTTTTCCCTTTTTTCTCGTATACTGAGCCAACTTTATACGCGCACACAACAGTTACCAGAGGAAGACTGTTATCTTCGGAGAGAATAATGGTGAGACCGTTTTTTAGATTATAAACGGAAAAGGGGAACGGTTCCTGCGCTTCTGCTTGTTTGACTTGAGAAAATCCTGCAGAAACCAAATGAACCATAAGATAAAGAACAACAAATTTCTTTAAGTTCATAATGGATTTGTTCTTTTTTTCATTAAATCTTAACGTAACAATAAGCATAATATAAGAACAGACAAAAGTTCAAGGTAAAACCTGTTCGATAAGGGGGAGGAGCCGGTCTCTGAATTCCTTGCTCAAAGTATTATCGAGAAGTTCTACAGCGTAAGCCATAGAATTTTTCGTACCGCTTTTTATGTTTTGATAGGCTTTCATCATATCATCATGAGGGTAAATAAGCCCGAGAAGTTTGAAAATATCCCTTAGGGAATGAGAAATCTCTTTTTTTTCTGATTCATCAGGTCCTGAATAATTGGCTGCCAATTGAGATAATCTTTTTATTTTTTTTAATGTGTATGATTTGATGAATCTAACGTCTATCAACAAATCGCGATTTTCAGAACGAATCTTATCAAGGGAATCGATCATATCATCTTCGAGTTCAGCATCGTTCTCTTTTAGATATTTTACCAGTATGTCATACGCCTGCTGACTGCCTTCTTTGGATAGCACTTTAACAATTCCTTTTTTAATCGGGACGCTGCTGTCCGGATCATTAAGACTTTTTTCTAAGTAAGGGAAGGCTGCTTTACCGTACTTTGTTAATGCCGCTATTGAATCTTCAAAGATGCTGGGATATTGAAGTTTTTCTATAAGAAGCGGGATGAATTCTTTTTTCTTTAGTTTGGATGCACTTTCTATGGCATACCTAGATATCTCCGGTGAGCTGTCTTTGATAAGCGGTATAAGCTTATCAACCAGAGGTGAATCAGGATTCATGAGACCGATGGCTTTGGCCACTTCCATTTTTTCTATTTCAGTTTCCTTGCTTTTTTCTATCACTTTATCTGTGTATTCAGTCATCAATTCCTGATAAGATTCCAAAGACATCACTTCGTCTATGTTTGTTTTCAGGTCCTCTTTGCTTTCTATGTCTTCTACGGTGTAGGCCCAGGAACCCCCTTCTGCACCAAAAAGAGCATCAAAAGAGGATGCTTTGGCTTCTTCTTTTTTTTGAGAGATGATTTTCTCTAATTCGGGAGTCAATTTATCCTGGCGGATGAGATCAAAAACATGCATGGCATAAAGGATTTCGCTCTTTTTCCTGCTCTCCAGAGTATCAAACACTAATTTGGTGTAGTCCAGGTCAACCGTTTCTGAAACTGATTTTTCAGCCCGTTTCCATTTCCTCTGTATGTTTTGTTTTATCACATCAATATACTCTTTATTGATTCTGAGGCTGACTGCGATCCATATTATGATAAAAACAAGAGAGGCAATACTGATGTATCGCACCTTAATATTCAGATAGATAAAAACAAAGGCCACGACAGCTCCTATCCCTCTTGCGAACCGCTGCAGAAACATATCTATGAATATTTTGGCCCTGTACCTAAGTTCAGGATCCACCGGAATGTATAAAATTTCCCTTATAGACTGGTTGACAGAATATGACAGGCTTTTATCGCTCGCTTTAATGGAGGCAGCCAGTAATATTACGGGGGAAAAAAAGATACCAACACACATAAAAATAAGGATTGTCGGATAAAAGAGAAGAGTTCCTCTGATCCCCAAGCGCTTTATCATTCCTCCTGTAATAAAGATCTGGATGAGAAAGGCAAAAACCATCACTCCGGCATTAAAAATCCCGTAAAATGAGGCAAGATTGTTTTCTCCGGAAATATTGTTCTCTATAATGGCGTTATATTGAAAGTCAATGAGCACAGATACGATAAAAGTCAGTGATACGATCAAAGCCATGAGCGAAAGATACGGGTTCTTTCTCACACTGTCCATGCATGTTTTAAAGCTTATTCCGGACGGTAAGCTTGGATGTTCTTTTTTCTCAACAGAAACCTGTTTTTGTTCTGATATTTGTTCTTTATAGTTTTTGAATATCAGACTGACAACAACCACGCACAACAGCAGCATTACGGATGAGATCAATAACAGATAATCATAAAAAAGAGTGCCCGCAGCAAATTTTGTGAGCAATCCCCCCAACAAACCTCCCAATATTCCTCCACTTCCAATGAATCCGATGATATTTCTTATTTCTCTCGGATTAAAGACTTCATTCGCAACCAGCCAGAAGTGAGTCATGAGAACAGAGATCAGTATATTAACCCATATCCAGTTAGCCAGGGGAAGCCACTTCATATTTGTAAAAAAAAGGAAAAACAATACACTATTGGTTGCGGCAAAAAAGACAAGGCTGTATAAAATTAATTTTTTTTTCGGTATTTTAGCCTGGAATCTGGCATGTAGGATAACAACGACCCCTGCGATCAGAGCCGTCAGAAGATATGCATACGGAAGATGATTTTTCCCCAATTTATCAATGAAACTGGCGTTTCTAACAGATTTCATGATGGTGAACGGGGAGGTTATTAAGAAGAAATACAAAAAAAGATAAATAGATATTGTTTTTTTCCCAGGTTCAATATTTATGAGTTTGGAAAAAAATTTATTACCCATACGATAGCTCATAAACCCCGCTCAGAAAGAATAGGCCTATTCCTTTGAAAAGCTTTCCAATGCTTTTTCTTCGTCACTGAATATTTCAAAGACTTTAGATAACATAGTGACCTGAAAAACAAGAGAAAGCTTTTTTGATATATTAGTGAGTTTTAAACTTCCTCCTATATTTTGCGTTGAGATGTAACTCGCTAATATTTCCCCAACCCCGAAACTGTCTATAAACTCAACTTTATCCATATTGAGAAGAAATTTTTTTTTGTTTTCATCAAGCTGGCTTTTAATGATCTGGTGCAGCGTAAGGTTTGAGGCTTCGGATCGTCTTATTTCTCCCTCTATATCAACGACTGTAATTCCTTGCTTTTCTCTAAGATTTATTTCCATTTTTCTGTATATAAGCTTTTAACAGAACAAGAGTAATAAGTCAATTATTTAACATTTAACCTGACTTATTCATAAAAAAATGGCGATGTCCATTTTTTTGTTTTGCTTTCCCGGATATACATGTTTTTAACAAAAATGGCAAATGAAAAGTCTTTGTTTGTTTTAAATCACACCTTTTTCTTTCAAATAATTGTAAATAATATCCGTACTTTCTTGAATGTTTTTTTCACTGGTGTCTATGATGATTTCAGGATCCAAAGGTTCTTCATAGGGAGCGGATATTCCTGTAAATTCCTGGATTTCCCCGGCTCTTGCTTTTTTGTAAAGACCTTTGGGATCTCTTTCTTCGGCTGTTTCTAAGGGGACGTCTAGGAAAACCTCAACGAATTCCCCGTTTTTCAGGAGTTTCCTGGCCCTGTCTCTATCTTTGCGGTAGGGAGATATGAAAGCCGTCATGGTAATGATACCGCAATCAGAAAAAAGTTTGGCTACCTCTCCTATGCGCCTTATATTTTCCTCTCTGTCTTCAGGAGAAAATCCCAGATTTTTGTTTAAGCCGTGACGGATGTTATCTCCGTCAAGAACAAAGGACAGTTTTCCTTCCATGAAAAGCCTTTTTTCCAAAGAGCGGGCTAAGGTCGATTTTCCAGAACTTGATAATCCTGTAAACCAGATAACAATCCCTTTTTGATGCAGAAATCCCTCTCTGTCTTTTTTTATGATTTCTCCCTTATGCCAAGTAATATTGGTCGATTTTTGAATAGTCATTCTCTTCTCCTCATAACAGCCCTTAAGTATTAATCGCTTTTTTGTAATAATCGATAAGAATCTTAGCGACTTCAGGCCGGCTGAATTCTTTAGGAGGCATCTTGCCGTTAGATAGCATCTCCCTTACCTTTGTGCCGCTTATCAGCACACGGTGCTTTGTGTCATGGGGGCATGTTTTCATAGAAGCCATCCCGTCGCACTTGTGGCACCAGAATGTCCAGTCAATATTCAGGGGTTGGATACGCAGTTCTCCGGGTCTTATTTGGGTGAATATTTTCTGAGCGTCAAAAGGCCCGTAATAATTACCCACTCCGGCATGGTCTCTCCCGATAATCAGGTGACTGCATCCATAATTCTGTCTGAAAATCGCATGGAGAAGTGCTTCCCTGGGGCCTCCATACCGCATCTCCATTGGATACACTTTTAGTACGACCCGTTCCTTTGGATAATACTTATCAAGAAGTACCTCATAACACCTCATCCTTATTTCTGCGGGTATATCATCTGCTTTTAACTTACCGACCAGCGGATGGATCAAAATCCCGTCACTGACTTCAAGGGCGATTTTTGTACAGTATTCATGACTTCTGTGGATAGGATTTCTTGTCTGAAACGCCGCAATGGTTGACCAGCCTTTTTTTGCGAATATTTCCCTTGTTTGAGCCGGACGAGCATAATAGGAGCCGTATAATTCAGGATAGGGACCTTCGCTCAGAGCTTTGACTTCACCCCCTAGAAGAACGTCATCCTGTTCGTATATTTTTTTCACGCCCGGATGCGCCTCGTCATCCGTAAGAAAAACGTGTTTTGCTTCATGTTTTTTATTGTATTCATATTTATCCTGAACCTTCATTATTCCCATTAAATCTCCGCTTTCATCGTCTATAAGCGCAATCTCTTCTTCAAATGAAATATTTTTTGCTTCTTCTTTTGTCACGGATAGGGTGATGGGAATCGGCCATAAAGTCCCATCAGACATGTGCATATGGTCAACTACTTCTTTGTAGTCTTTTTCAACCATAAAGCCGTTAAGAGGACTGAATGCGCCTATAGCCATCATTATAAGGTCAGAGGTTTCACGTGATGACATTCTTACTTCTGTTAAGGCATTGGCCTTTTTTTTGTTTTCTGTTAATTCCTTTCCTTCAATGAGAAGGGGAAACAAAGTACCCTTATGAGGGGGTATGAGTCCGTTCATAATATTTTTCTCCTATTTAATAAAATCGTATCTTTGATTAATCTGAGTTAAAAAGATTTGTTCATAATCAGAATATTTTGATTGTTTTCACGTCTGTATTCAACACTGTCCATGAGGCTCCTTATGAGAAAAACACCAAGGCCTCCCTTTTTTTCTTTTTTTATGATTTCCGATATATCCGGTTTTTTGGTGGTTCTCGGGTCAAAAGGGATTCCATCATCCCTTATCTCAAAAAAAATTTTATTCTCTTTGATCCAGGTTCTTAGATAAATTTCACCTGTTTTTTTTGGATAAGCATACTTGATGATATTGATGCAAACCTCCACCAGTGACAGCTCCATAATGTAATAGTCCTTTTCTGATATTTTTTTCCCTTCAAGTGAATTTTTTAGAAATGACCTTACTTTTTTCAATTCGCGTAAATCGCTTTTAACTTTAAGTGTGATCATTGTATACAGGCCTTATTTATTATCATGAAACTCCTCTTAATTCAACCTCACATGTCTTGAGTGGTTTTTACAGGTTATTTCCGGAGAAGAATGCTGCGGCCTCAACTCGTGAATATTCCAGATACAGGATATATGAAGGCAATTGAAATAATATTCTTATTATGTTAGAGTCTTTTCTTAACTCCAGCCATTATTTTATACTGGATTCACATCTGAAAGGAGTTTTATAGTCATGAGCAAAGATGGAGTACATCTATTCACTTCAGAATCTGTAACAGAAGGCCATCCTGATAAAATCTGTGATCAAGTTTCTGATGCAGTTTTGGATGACCTTTTAAAACAGGACCCAAATAGCCGCGTAGCATGTGAGACCATCGTTACAACGGGGCTTGTCCTCATAGCAGGAGAAATCACGAGTAAGGGTTACTGCGATTTCCAACAAATAGTCAGGGACACTGTTAGAGACATAGGATACACAAGTTCGAAATACGGATTTGATTATGAGACATGCTGTGTCTTGTCCTCCATACACGAGCAGTCGCCTGATATCGCCATGGGAGTTGATGAAAGCGGAGACCATGAGCAGGGAGCTGGCGACCAGGGATTGATGTTTGGGTATGCATGCAACGAAACCAAAGAGCTCATGCCGCTTCCTATCATGATGGCTCATAAACTGGTGAAAAAGCTGAGTCAGATAAGACGCGAGGGAATATTTGACTATATTAGGCCTGATGGCAAGTCTCAAGTCACTGTAGAATACGATGGAGATAAACCAAAAAGAATCGATGCTGTGGTGGTATCCACACAGCACGAACCGAGTGTAAAAATGCAAGACCTAAAGGCTGATATTGAGCAAAAAGTGATCAGGGAAGTTATCCCTGAGAACATGCTGGATAAAAATACGAAATTTTACATCAATCCGACAGGGCGTTTCGAACAGGGAGGACCGTTTGCTGATACAGGAGTAACCGGCCGTAAAATCATAGTAGACACATACGGAGGCATCGGAAGCCACGGTGGAGGATGTTTTTCTGGTAAAGATCCCTCTAAGGTCGACCGTTCAGGCTCATATATGGCTCGCTATATTGCAAAAAATCTTGTGGCGGCTGAGATCGTGGATAAAGTCGAAGTACAGATCGCTTATGCCATTGGAGTAGCGGAACCTGTTTCTATCATGGTGGATTCCTTTGGAACATCAAAGATTCCTGAGGATAAGATCAAAGTTCTCATAGAATCTCATTTTGATCTCAAACCAAAAGGCATGATTCAAACACTAAATCTTTTAAATCCGATCTATAAACAAACAGCTGCTTATGGGCATTTCGGACGGAATATATTTCCTTGGGAAAAAACAGACAAAGCTGATTTACTGAGAAAAGATGCGGGCCTTTGATTTTTTTCACTATCAATAAAAAATGTATGCAGCAACAATAAGGAGCGTTAAATGAATTACGACATAAAAGATATTAATTTTGCTGAGGAAGGCAAGCGGCGTATGGAATGGGCAGCCAGGTTTATGCCTGTTCTCGCAGACATCAAGGAAAACTTCAAAAAAGAAAAACCTCTCAAAGGATTAAGGATTTCCGCATGCCTCCATGTTACAAGTGAAACCGCCAATCTTATGGAAACCATCAAAGAGGGAGGAGCCCAGGTAGCGTTGACTGCTTCCAATCCGTTAAGCACCCAGGATGATATTGCGGCCGCATTAGTAAAGTTTTATGAGATCCCTGTTTTTTCTATAAACGGGGAGGATAATGAAACCTATTACAAACACATAAACCAGGCTCTGGACAACAAGCCGCGGATTACCATGGATGATGGGGCTGACCTGGTCAGCACCATCCATTCTCAAAGAAAAGAGTTGCTGAAAGACATCATAGGGGGGACTGAAGAGACGACTACAGGAGTGATACGCCTGAAGAGCATGGCCGCTCACAAAGTGCTGAATTATCCGATTATCGCAGTCAATGATGCGAAAACAAAACATCTCTTCGATAACAGATATGGTACAGGCCAGAGCACCATTGACGGCATATTAAGATCAACGAACATACTCATTGCCGGCACGAACTTTGTGGTCTGCGGATATGGATGGTGCGGCCGCGGAGTCGCTATAAGAGCAAAAGGGGCTGGGGCAAAAGTCATTATCTGTGAAGTCGACCCCTTGAGAGCTTTAGAAGCGGTTATGGATGGATTTCAGGTCATGCCTTTGACAAAGGCATCTGAAACAGGTGATATCTTTGTTACTGTCACCGGGGACAAGAATGTTATCACAGAGGCACATTTCAATAGAATGAAAGACGGGGCTATTGTGGCTAATTCAGGCCATTTTAATGTTGAAATAGATATCCCCGCTCTGAATAAACTGTCAGAAAAGAAAAGAATTATCAGAAAGCTTGTGGAAGAATTCACTCTCAAGAACGGACGAAAAATATTTCTCCTTGCAGATGGAAGGCTCTTGAATCTTTCTGCGGCAGAAGGGCATCCAGCTTCTGTTATGGATATGAGTTTTGCAAATCAGGCATTGAGTGTGGTTTATCTGGCTAAAGAAGGAAAAAATCTCCAGAAAAAAGTGTACGCCGTGCCCAAAGAGATTGATGAGGACATAGCTTTGCGGAAGTTAAGGAGCATGAATATCCAAATAGACAGTCTTACAGACGAGCAGAAAAGCTATCTAGCAGGATGGGAGGAGGGAACTTGATTGAGAGGGTTCCTTTCTTGTTCTCTTCTATGATCTTAAGATAATTCTTTATATTTTTCTTTAATTCAGGATCTTCTGCAATAGGCTCGATCTCCAGCAGGATTTTCTCTGCATTATAATAGTCACTGTTTTTCATATAGGCACCTGCTAAGTTGAATTTGATATTTATTTCATCCGGAGCCTGTTTAAGGGCTTTTTTATAGTAATCAATAGCAGCGTCGAATTTTTCAAAATTTTCACAGATCACAGCGTAAAGATTCAGAGACATAACAAGCTTTTCATTGAATTCAAGGGATCTCTGTATGTATTCAAATGCCCTTTCGTTATCCTCTTTTATTAGATAAAGACGTGCCAGGTTATAGAAGGGGAGTTCCCTGGAATGATATTTTTCATTTGTCGCCGCTTTGAGAAATTCCTGTTCAGCCTTATCCAGCATCCCTATTTCCTGATATACAGAACCCAAATAATTATGGGCTTCCGCCAATCCGGGATCCAGGCTCAGCGCTTTTTTGTAGTTCTTTTCAGCTTCCTCTAAATTCCCCATCATGGTTTGTGTAAGTCCCAGCCCTATTAATGTCAATGTGCTATCAGGTTCAAGGGCTAAAGAGTTGTTCAGATGTTTCAGTGCCAGTTCCGGCTGTCCGTTGTTGATATAGAATATCCCCAGATTGTATTGATAGTTTGGGTCTTTCTCTCGTTTCTTTTGAAGTCTCTGCTGGCTCGTGGCGCAGGAGAGCAGTGAGACACATATCAAAAGGGTGATGATTGATTTTGCTTTCATTTGCATAACCCCCATATCTAAAATATTTTTTCTTCTTTTAATTTTCTTTTCATGAGGTCTTTCAGGGCTTGTCTCGGGTCTTTGTTTTTGTAGAGTATTTCATACATCTGTTCACATATAGGCATCTCTATCTTATAGTCATCGGCGAACTTTCGTGCCGAAAGCGTAGTGGTAACGCCCTCTGCGACCATTTTCATTTCCTTTAAAATACTCTGGATGGAATTTCCTTTTCCAAGCTCAAACCCTACATGCCTGTTCCTGCTCAGTTTTCCAGTGCAGGTAAGAACCAGATCTCCTATACCGGCCAATCCTGAAAAAGTATCGGGCTTGGCGCCCATTTTAACTCCCAGCCTTGTTATCTCGGCTATACCCCTTGTTATGAGAGCCGCCAGTGTATTTCTCCCATATCCAAGGCCGTCCGAAATGCCGGCGGATATAGCTATAATGTTTTTTAAGGCACCGGCTAGCTCGACTCCAAGCACATCATTGGAAGTGTAGACGCGAAAAAAATCGCTGGACACAAAGCTCTGTATTGTGCGGGCGATGGCACTCTCCTCTGAGGCAACGACCACAGCCGTGGGGTGAGAATCCGAGACTTCACGAGCAAAACTGGGACCGGACAGCACCGCTATTCTTGATGTTACTTCAGGATCAAATACTTCCTTCATCAGCTCACTCATGCGCTTCAGGGATGTGCGTTCGATCCCTTTGGTCAGACTCACAATGATCTGGTTTTTAGTGAGAAAAGGAGAGATTATTCCATACATTTCCCTGCAGTATTCGGAAGGAATGACTATGAATACAATGTCAGTGCCTTTTATGGCCTGTTTCACATTATTATAAAAGGAAACAGGGCGGGGGAATTTGACTCCTGGAAGAAATGTCTTGTTCTCCCTATGGATACAGGTTGAATCATATATTTCGGGCTCCCGGATCCACAGTTTTGTTTCAATTCCTTTCCGTCCCAGGTGAATGCTGAAAGCACTCCCCCAACTTCCTCCTCCAATGACGCTTGCGATCATTCTTCTTTCTCTCCTAATTTTCTTTCTTTTCCATGGATTAAACGTTTAATATTATCTCTGTGCTGGAAGACAATAAGCAGAAAGAGAACCAAACCGAAAAAAACAAGCTGTTTTTCGTATCCAAATAGCAGGGGTGTCAATGGGAGGGTCATGATGCCAAGAAGAGAACCTAAAGAAACATATTTTGTCAATACGATGGTGATGAAAAAAAAGACAACGACTCCCAATAAAGAAGGCGGGGACAGAGCGATGTAAATCCCTACAGTGGTGGCTACTCCTTTCCCGCCCTTAAACTTTATGTATACCGGAAAACAATGTCCCAGAACAGCTAAAAAACCGCAGATAAGGGAAAAATTCAGGTCATCAAACAATCTCAATGATAGAAAGACGGGAATAAATCCTTTGAGTATATCAAACAAGGCAGCCAGAAGCGCTGTTTTTGTATTTGTGAGTCTCAGAAGGTTCGTAGCCCCCATGCTTTTGCTTCCGAATTTACGGATATCACGTTTTTTTTTCTTAAGGTAGATGAGATATCCAAAAGGGATGGAGCCCAATAAATAAGACAAAAGTGCAAAAACTATCTTCATCGCAATCCGCTCTCATGAAGTATATCATAAATGGCCCCGGATGGTGTCAGTGTGCTCTTAAATAAAGTGATCCGATCCACTTTTGTAACTCCGAAGTCCTTTTGTTTGACCTTTTCAATTTCAGGTATGAGAGTGTGAAGACCGGAACTTTTTTTTATTCTTCCTAACGTCATATGGGGATGAAAGCTTCTTTTTTCCCTTGGAAATCCGATTTTTTCCAGTTCTGCTTCTATCTCCGAGTGGATTGTTTTCAGAGGATCATATTCATTGAATCCTGCCCAAATGATCTTGGGTTTTCTGCTTTTTTGAGGAAAGGCCCCTATTCCGATACAGGTCAGGTGAAAAGATCCATGGTTTCGGGAAATCCGGTCCATCACTTCTCCTATTTGGTCGGCTTTTTGTTCCTCTGTGTTCCCCAGAAATTTAAGCGTGACATGCATGGCCTCAGGTCTGACCCAGTTGATTCCTGAGCTTATTTTTTTGAAGTGACGAACAATAACGCTCAGATTTTCTTTTATGTTCGGATCTAGTTTGACAGCAACAAAAGTCCTCACAGAATATCCTTTCGCTGTTTGGTGTTCTTAAATAAAATTTGTCTTCTCAGCATATCCATTGCCTTCTGTGTTGCCTGAGACTTTACGGAAACTCTCATGCCTACAAAAACATTTTTCTCAACTTTTGTTCCATTATTCCAGGATAATGCGGTAAATACAAGTCCGACTGGTTTTTCTTTTGTGCCTCCCTCTGGCCCTGCGATTCCGGTTATGGCCAGCCCAAAATCTGACTCTGATATTTTTCTTATTCCCTCAGCCATGAGCTCTGCTACTGAAGCACTTACAGCGCCATGTTGGTTGATCACATCTTCATCGATGTTTAAAAGCTTTGTTTTTGCCTGATTGGAATAGACCTGGACTCCCTGTAAAAAATACTTTGAACTGCCGGGAATATTCGTTATCCGGTGACCGAGCAGCCCCCCTGTACATGACTCAGCAGTGGATAGGGTGTAGTTGTTTTTTAGAAGCAGCTTTCCTATGACTTCCTCCAGTTCTTCATTATTTTCCGAAAAGAGATGGTTTTTTAAGCGCCCCTTTAATGAGTTGACAAGTGGATCGATCATGCTTTCCGCATTTTCAAGAGAAGAAAAGGAATGGCCGGTTATATGGACTTCTATCTGACCGGGATAGGCAAGAACGGATAATTCGATTTCAGGGGATTTTGGATATAAATCTGAAAGAAGAGTCTCTGTGCTTGATTCTGTAATCCCTGTGATTTTTAATACTTTACGAGCATTGAATCCTTTTCTGTATTTTTCCATTCTGGGCATGACACCTGATTCAAACAGAGTCTTCAGTTCTATAGGCGGTCCGGGCAGAAGAACAGCTGTAATTCCTGAGTCCTCAATCCAGAGCCCCGGGGCTGTTCCGACCTTGTTTTCAATAACTTCAGAGCCTTTGATAACAAAAGCTTGTTTTTTATTGGAAGAGGTCATGATCAAACCCCTTCTTTGGAACCTGCTTTTTATGTAGTCCAGCAGGTCATTCCTGAATTCCAGTTCTCTGCCAGAGGCTTCCGCAAAGACTTCTCTGGTCATATCATCACTGGTAGGTCCCAATCCGCCGATGATAAAGATCAAATCTGCCCTTTTAAGGGCCAGTTTAAAACAGGAAAGCAAAGAAGCGTGGTCATCTCCGACAATGGTTTTGAATCTGACTTTTAATCCCAGGTCGTTTAACTGAGAGGTGATATACAGTGAATTCGTGTCCTGATAATAAGGAGTCAAAAGCTCTGAACCAACTGCGATTGTTTCAATTAGTGGACTGTTTTTTTTTCTCATCTCAAAAGGATAATAATATTTAGGATAATACTGGTGTACATTCCGGCAATGATATCGTCAAGCATAATTCCCCAACCCTTAGAAAATTTTTCCGCCTTTTTAATAAACAGAGGTTTGATTATATCAAAAAAACGAAACAGGAAAAAAGCGGATAAAACCATAGTCCAGGATGGTTTTAGAAGGAAAAGAGCTACGAGCTGACCCAGTACTTCATCTATGACTACCTCACCAGGGTCATGCTTTCCGGACAGAGAAACATACTTGGATGAAGCAGCCAATCCCAATACATAAATAACAATAAATAAAGATAACATAAAGGGCCACGTCAACAGATAAAGTCCGAATTTGTAGATGAGCACGGTTATCAGGCTTGCTAAGGTTCCGGGAGCAACTGGGAAAAAACCGATCCAGAAAAAACTGGATATCATCTTTGAAAAAAATTTCATTTTAGACATTCTCCGTATAAATCATAGTCATCGCATCCGGTGATTTTAAATGTCTCTACCTTTTTTACAACATCTTTTTGGTCCTTTTTAAGGTCAACATAGACAGATCCGTCGACTTCAGGTGCTTGATACTGCGTTCTCCCTAACAGAAGAGACGGATCCTCTGCCAGCCTTCCTTCGACAATGACCTCCATACAGCGGCCCAGATATTTTCGGTTTATATTAGATGAAATGTCTGATTGGATATCCATTATCTCAAGCAGTCTGTTTATCTTGGTTTCATATTCCACCGGATCGCCGAGTCCATAGCATTCTGTGTTTTTTTCTCTAGAATAGGCAAAGGCTCCCAAATGATCAAAGTGTGCCGCACGTATAAAATTCTTTAATTCCTCAAATTGTTTTTTTCCTTCACCTGGAAAACCGACGATCACTGTGGTTCTTAGAGCAATATCGGAAATCTTTTTTCTTATTTTGTCCATAAGACGTAAAGCCTGAGTTCCATCCATGCCTCTTTTCATCCGGTTCACTATGGCACGGTTTGAGTGCTGGAAGGGACAATCAAGATAAGAACAGATATTTGGCTCATTGAGCACTTCAAGCAGGGGATCATTGATTTCTTCAGGATAGGCATAAAGAACTCTGATCCATTTTATTTTTTTTATCTTGCTTAGTTCTTGAAGCAGAGAGGTCAGCCCGTTTTTTAAACCAAGGTCTCTGCCATAGTATGTGGAATCCTGAGAAATGATATTTATTTCCTTTATCCCCTTGTCAGCAAGCATGGATGCTTCCTCAACAATAGAAGGGAGGGGACGGGACCGGTAATCCCCTTTAATGAGAGGTATCGCACAAAAAGAACATTTATGGGAGCATCCTTCTGAGATCTTGATATAAGTCCATGATGGGGGAGTTGATAGATAGCGGGGGGCCTTATGGTCGTATAAATAACATCTGTCTGACTTTTGATAGGAGGTACCTGTTATAATGTCCGCTATATGGTCAAAATCCTTGACTCCGGTCCAGCGGTCCACCTCTGGGAATTTTTCTTTCAGTTCATTCAGACATCTTTCCACATAGCAGCCTGTTACTATGACCATTTTTTTATTTTCAGCCTTCAGCTTTGCACGGACTGCGTTCCTTATAGCGGATTCTGATTCCTTTCTTGCTTCTTTTATAAATCCGCAGGTATTGACGATGATGATATCTGCTTCATCTGTGTCAGTGCTTATTTCATAGCCTTTTTTATCCAGATACCCCAGCATGATTTCGCTGTCTACAAGATTTTTGGCGCAACCAAGGTTGATCAGGGCTGTTTTTCTCATGAATGTATCCGACTAAATCTCCTGTCTCCGGATTATCGCACTTAAAATACAAGGTATGGTCAAGGATAGATGCGGTAAAGAAGCCTGGGAAATGGGATGGTTTCTCGAATATGCTTGATGTTGCAGAGCCAGGCTACAGTACGCTCAATACCTAATCCGAATCCCGCATGAGGAACAGAACCATATTTCCTTAAATCAACATACCATTCATAGGCTTTTTCCGGAAGGTTGTGTTCTTTTATCTTTTCCTTAAGCAGCTTCATGTCATGAATCCTTTGTCCTCCGCCTATGATTTCTCCATATCCTTCGGAAGCAAGCACATCCAAACCCAGTACGAGGTCAGGCCGTTTATCGTCGGGCTGCATATAAAAGGCTTTTATTTTTGCAGGGAAGTGAGTGATACATACAGGTTGTTTGAATATCTTTGATATCAGAGTTTCTTCCGGAGCTCCGAAATCATCGCCGAAATCGAGACTCCTTCCTTGCTCATTCAATTTCTTAAGGACTTCCTCATAGGTGAGTCTTGGAAAAGGTTTCTTTACCTTCTCAAGAGGTTTTGTGTCTCTTTCCAGGATTTCAAGCTCTGTTTTTTTGTTTTCCAGCACGCGTTCGATCATATAAAGAATAAGGTCTTCACTTAATTTTTTTATATCATCCAGTTGAGCGAAAGCAATTTCCGGTTCTACCATCCAGAATTCGATCAAATGCCTTCTTGTTTTGGATTTTTCTGCTCTAAATGTCGGTCCGAAACAATAGACTTTTCCAAAGGCCATGGCTGTGGCTTCGTTATAAAGCTGTCCGCTTTGGCTGAGATAAGCACTCTGGTCGAAATATTCTGTCTCAAAAAGAGTGGTGGTGCCTTCACAGGCACTGGGAGTGAGTATGGGAGTATCCATTAAACGGAAGCCTCTGTTATCAAAAAAATCCCTTATGGCTTTTATAATTTCTGTCCTAATCTGCAGGACGGCATTCTGTTTGCTTGATCTCAGCCAGAGATGCCTGTTCTTCATCAGAAAAGAGGTTCCATGTTCTTTTGGAGTAATAGGATAATCCTCCGCTATCTGTATGATATCAATGTCACTGACACTGATTTCATAACCGCCCGGAGACCTTTCATCTTTTTTGACTTCACCCCGCATATAAAGAGATGATTCCTGAGTCAGCATATCAAATTTTTCAAAAAGGGGGCTGTCCTTCTGTTTGCTGTAAATCATTCCCTGGACATATCCGGTTCCGTCCCTGATGATTAAAAATCTTATCTTTCCGCTGGAACGCTTTGTATACACCCAGCCTCTTATTTCCACATTCTGGTTTTCATGCTTTGGAAGGTCTTCGATATATACCCACTTCATAATGGGAATGATTATAAAAGATAAGAGCTCAAATGTCCATCCGTTTAGAGATAATAGTCATGATTTGACAGGTTTGGAAATTTGAATTGTTTGTTTGATTTAGATAAAATTCATTAAAAGAGAACATGGCCGAGCCAAAATCATTTAAAAAAAGGAAATTAGTCATGGGGGTCATGGCGGGAGAACCGGAAATATTTTCTGTGACCCAAGAAGAGCTTGTAAATCTGTGGGGGCCTATAGATTTGGAAAGTGACGTTTTCCCCTTCACTTATACAGATTATTATTCGAAACAGATGGGAGGGGCTTCCTTGATGAGGAAATTCATAAGCTTTGATACACTGATAGCGCCAGAAACATTGAGTGAAATTAAAATGACCACTAACCAAATCGAGGAGAAGATGAAAACAAAGCTTCAAAGCCCTCACCGTATTGTGAATATTGATCCTGGCCTTATCAATGATTCCTCACTTATAATGGCTACGGTCAAAGATTTTGCCCATAGGGTTCCTTTGCAGCAGGGGATATACGGACATCTTGAGTTTCTCTTTGGGAAAAAGGAGATAAGAATCCTTGGCTGGACTTATCCCGATTTCAGAAAAAAGACCTATCACCCGTTTTTTCTTAAGGTAAGAAAGAAATATCTTGACCAGATTAAATAGACCCGGCTGATATGGACCTTAAGTTTTCTATGATTTTTGGAAGTTCCTCAAGTACGGTCTTAATGTCGTCTTCAGTGTTAAATCTGCCAATAGAAAACCGGATACAAGATCGTGCCTGTTCCGGAGTAAGGTTAATAGCCGTTAAAACATGAGAGACATCATCCGAATCCTCGCTGCAGGCTGAGCCGGTTGAAACAAAGATTCCTTTGGTCACAAGAGCCAGCAGCACAGCCTCAGCTTCCAACCTGAGGAAAGAAAAGTTAACCGTAGTCTTTATGCGCTCTTTCTCTGAACCGTTGAATTTAATGTCAGAAATACGCGACTCGATTCCTTTTTTAAATTGTTCTGCAAGGTAGTCAAGCCTCTTCTTGTCTTTCTTTAAGAGCTGGGCAGCTATTCGAGCCGCTTCTCCAAAGCCAACGATGCCGGCCGTGTTTTCAGTTCCAGCTCTCAATCTGCCTTCTTGATGGCCTCCGTGAACGAAAGGATGTATTTCAGTGCCTTTTTTAATATATAAAGCCCCGACTCCCTTTGGCCCGTATATTTTATGAGCGGATACGGATACCAGATCAACTCCGAGCTTGTGAACATCGAAGTCGATCTTTCCAAAAGTCTGGACAGCGTCGGAATGAACCAAGACATTTTTCTTTTTTGCTATATGGACAATTTCTTTTATGGGCTGCAGTGTGCCGATTTCGTTGTTCGCGTGCATAATGGATACAAGCGCTGTTTTTTGTGTTACTTTTTTTTCAAGCACATCCAAATCAACAATGCCGCATTCATCAACAGGAATGAACGTGACTTTTTTCCCTAATTTTCTCATGTAAAGAGCGGTCTCAATCACGGCAGGGTGTTCGATAGCGGAAGTGATCAATTCGTTCTTTTCAGGATGGGCTTCCATAATACCTTTTATGGCAAAATTATCTGATTCTGTGCCGGAACCGGTAAAGATGATCTCGCTTCTTTCAGCTCCCATTGCTTCTGCAATGGTCTCTCTTGCTTCGGTTATGGATTCTTTGGCATCTCTCCCGATAGGATAAAGGGAGGAAGGATTTCCATAGTGCTGCTCGAGGAATACAGACATCTTCTTAGAAACCTCTGGATCGATTCTTGTTGTCGCGTTATTGTCAAGATAGATCATTTTTCTATCAATCGTTTCGAATCTGTGGTCTATCTGACCTATAAGTATCTTTCTTTGAGAATTTTAACGACTTCTAATCCTGCTCTCTTCTGCCCTTCAGCACAGGCAGCTCCTATATGAGGAGTAGAGATGACATTTTGATGATCTATAAGTTCGAAGCTGTCAGGAGGTTCTTTCTCATACACATCAAGAGCTGCTGCTTTGACTTTGCCTTCTTTAAGGGATTTTAACAGGGCCTTTTCATCGACAACGCCTCCACGGGCTGCATTGACTATCACAACGCCCTGCTTCATCTTTGAAAATTCATCATCGCTTATGATATGTTTGGTGCCTTCAGTTAAGGGCAGGTGCAGGGATATAAGGTCAGCCTTCTCAAAAAGCTCGTCAAGCGAAACCTGTTTGACATCAAGGTCGGTTTTAATGTCGACAATATCATAAGCAATGACCTTCATACCAAAGGCGATCGCCCTCTGTGCAACGGCAAGGCCTATTCTTCCGCTTCCTATGATGCCCAGTGTTTTTTCATAAAGCTCACTGCCTTTTAGTGCCTTTTTCTCCCATTTGTGTTCTTTCATGGACAGATTTCCCCTGCCGTGCTGACGCACAGCTCCTAACATCAATCCGAAAGTATGCTCTGCTACGGAAATGGTGGTAGCCTTTGGAGTGTTGGCTACAGCAATGCCTTTTTTCTCAGCGGCTTTGAGGTCGATATTATCAAGTCCGATTCCGGCCCGAATAATAAGCTCCAAATTTGAAGCGGCTTTGATAACGTTTTTTGTTATCTTGGTCGCGCTTCTTACCACAGCAGCGTCATAATCTGGGATTGTTTTTATAAGTTCCGGTTCGTCCATTCCGGTTTTTACAGCCACATCAAATTCGGACAGCGACTTCAGCTCTTCCAAGGCATCCGGGTGCAAAGCATCACATATTAATACTTTTTTCATCATAAATCCTCCT